>Ga0335078_10002011_pt1 | contig 30805 bp, 30 predicted proteins | sample Lox_Sample_32_FD_206711 | JGI IMG/M metagenome (GOLD analysis project Ga0335078, IMG submission 206711) | Soil microbial communities from Loxahatchee National Wildlife Refuge, Florida, United States - Lox_Sample_3.2 | ecosystem: Environmental > Terrestrial > Soil > Wetlands | place: USA... | reverse complement strand
CGCCTACCGGCATTTCGCAAACATAGCGCAAGCAGTCCGGCCCTCGCGGTTAATCGGCGACGGTTGGATGACCAGCACCACGAAGGTGTTGGACAACGCCCTCGTCGGATTCTGTCGTGTCGAGAGGCTCGCTGAACCATGATAATCGGCCGGACCACACAACTCCCAATTTTCAAGCCTGAAACTGCTGGAGTGACCTCCAGAACTCAACAGTTCCGGTTCGTCGTCGCGTCGGTCGAGGGCTCGTGCTATTCGTGTTACGAAGGGGCGCGTCATCGAGGAGGCACAATGGCAGCAACCTGTCCCGCCCATTTTCCGGCTCGGCTTATACTGACCGCTTGGGGGAATTGGTGCACGGGGACGGTCACCGATGGTGACGCAGGGCGATACAGGGCGGAAGGCAAAGCTGAGAGCTCGTACGATGCCGCGCACCTTGATCTAATGCACGTCTGCGCACATGTGGGTTGCGGTTTTCCGATCCCGACGACGTCGAGGACAGTCGAGGTGCTGGCCTGACGGGCACAGTCTCCACGTGCATGGATCGCGGCTCAAGAAGGGGATCGAGAACCGTCGGCATGAATGGACGGATCCGTGCGGCCTGCTGTTCAGCCACAGGCCGATGATTGGAGATCAGAGGTAGAATTCCCTCTTCGCAGGCCATGGCACGTCCCTACGACAATTTCGATTTCAGTATCGTCGATGAGCTAGATTTTCGGGAAGATTCCGTGCGTGAGGTGCTATTAGTTCCCCTTCTCAACTCACTTGGGTTTACGGAGAAGGAACCTTATAGGATCATCCGTGGCAGGCCGATCAAGCATCCGTTCGTGTACATCGGGACCACCAAGAAAAACATCACGATCATCCCGGATTATCTGCTGCAGCGCGAGGGAGAAAACGCGTGGGTGCTCGATGCCAAGGCTCCGGGAGAAAACATAAATACTGGCAAGAACGTGGAGCAAGCATACAGTTATGCCATTCATCCGGAAATTCGTGTTCCTCTCTATGCACTCTGCAACGGGCGAAAGCTTGTGGTCTTCCACATAAGCCAGGAGGAGGCGGTCCTCGACATCGAGTTGCGGGATGTCGGAAAGGCATGGCATCCGATCGTCGATCTCCTGGGTTGCCGCTCCGCTTGGCCAAACGGCATCGCGCCGGGATTCCACCCAGATTTCGGTCTGGCGATGCTCAAGGCAGGATTCGATAAGGACGACGACGGCAAGAAGTATTTTCACGTGGTTATGTCGGTCGAGCTCGGAACCATTACGAAGGTCAGCGACGACCTCTATTCGGTCAGCGGCCTGCATGGACGCAAAAACGAGAAGTTCATGGCCACGTTCGATTTCGGGCTGGACAAATATGAGGCATTTCTGGAGCAGTTGGATGAGGAGATCCGTAGCAAGGTCCGCTCAGCTCTCACACGGCAGCCGTACAGGTTCCACTTTCTGCCGCCCGATATCGCCGTGATGACCATCGTGGCGGATTTAGGTGACAAGACTTTCACGAACCCAAATGAGAGCTATCGGCCATTCATTGTGGATGAGTTCGTTCATGAAACACCGGGCATGTGTGACGGGATCCACCGGGAACAAGAACCAGAATAGCTGTGTCCCTCTGCTGCGGGCCATATCGACCGGAGCCATGGGAGCGAACGGGGCGATGACTGACAAGCCCAGCACCGATGATTATCAGGTGACAGTCCACGCTGCCGGTGACATGAGCGCCGCGGATCGCGCCAGATGCCTCGAGATCATCAAGGAGGGCGACGCCGTCGATCCGGCATCCGCTGCCCGAGAATTACCTGCCGCGCAGCGTATAGTCATAGCCCGGTGTGGTGAGGAAATTGTGGCTGTCGGCGTGGTCAAGCGAAAGCGGGCACGCTACGCGGCCAGCGTCGCCAAGAAGAGCAACTTTCAGTTCGCTGCCGGGACACCGGAACTCGGGTATGTGGCCGTCGCCAGTAATCATCAGGGCGCGCGTCTCTCCGGCCGGATCGTCGCAGGGCTGGTCGGCGCGGGCGATCTGTTCGCCACCACCTCTAATCCGCGCATGAAGAAGACGCTGACTAGGGCGGGATTCATGCAAAAGGGGCAGGAGTGGAAGGGACGGAAAGGCCAGCTTTCCCTGTGGCTGAGAAACGCCTCGAAGCCAGCGGCGAAATGAGCCGTCTCGGCGGGTATTGGGCAATCAAGTTCCGGGCTCCGGTTGCCCCTGCAGCACGGCGCAGACGGCAACAATGCAGCATTTCGCCGCGCCGGACGATCTGACCAACATCTCACGCCATAGAGACTTTCTATCAGGTGGGTAACCCTGACGTTCGCGTCCTCGCGGCCCGGCCCATTTGCAGCCGGGAAGGCAGTTGGGCCACCGAGCTGTTCGGTGACTACGATCCCGAGACGAAGCTGATCCGTGTGTGGATGCGAACCGCGGTCCGCAAGCAGGTCGCCTCTTTTGGGACATTCCTAAGTACTCTGTGTCACGAATTCTGCCATCACCTCGACTGCCAGCGATCCCGGTACGCTGACTCGTGGCACACGCGCGGCTTCTACGAGCGCACCGCGGCACTTTACCACCATGCCCGCGGAACGCCAGCCAAGAAACTCGTGTGGATTCCAATATCCGGGGGACGCTGGCGCATCGATTGGGTGCGGACGCGCCGAGGCCTGTGATCTGCGCGATGGCATACCGCAGTGCCGCCAGAGACTGAATGCGAGACTCCCCGGCCCACCTTCCGGCCCGTCGAGATCCAATACGCAATCCGGGGCCAAGACGGCTGCTATGCACTGAGTGTCACCGAAGTCGCAATTCCAACTGCATCCAAAATCTCTTGGAGGCGTGCGATGCTGACCGTCTGGTATTCGCTCTCTTCGTACCGGCTGATCACTTGCTTGCTGACCCCCAATCGGCGCGCCAATTCCGTCTGTGAGACGCCTTTCGCGATTCGGATTTTCGTGATAAAGGGCGCGATCTCGTCGAGTTTCTCGACGTGCGGCAACTTCAACTCACCCGCCTTCAGCTCATCGTACTCGCGAAGCTCCTGCTCAAGCTGCTGGATCATGCCTTCGTAGCTGCCGCGCAGCACGGCGGAGCGCTTACCAGGCTTCTCCTCGGTGACCTTGGCAAGCGCGCGTCGAAAACCCTCAATCTGGGCCACCGTCCGTTCCCTTTGCGCGTCGCTCTTGATCATGATTCTTCTGCCCTGATCACTTGAATTATGCCCCGAGCCCGTCCGTCCCGGTCCCGTCGGAAGAATTCCGGAAATCCCAGCTCTGGTGCTGGCTGCATCGCCGGATGGACGAAGAACTCGACACCATGGTCAATCCACATGCGCCATTTCCGCATCCCAAGGTGCGCCACCGCTACAAGTTGGAAATCAATCCAATACGGATCAATACGTTCGTAGACGCCATCATCCGGTTCGACCCAGTAGCCGTCGATATCACCCGGATCCGGTTTCTCCGTACAAAAACTACCGTCAACGAAGATCTGCTGCACGCCAGCCGCCCAAAGCGCCTCGACGGCCGCACGAAGGCCTTTCAAGAGCCATCGACGCCTCAGAGTGAAGCCAAACCGTGCCGCGATTTCCCCCAAAGTAGCTTGATGGTCGCCGGGCGGTAGAGCGCCAGTGTCAGCGTCAAACGGCGGAATCAAGCAGCCTCCATTCTTTCAGATACAACAGGAGTTGTCAACATAGTAGCTGTCATCCGACATTGACATCAAATACCAGGGTGCCGTCTTCCACACTCAGGCCAACTCCAGCGCACCGAAATTGCCCTCCCATCAGGAACACCGCGATTTGAATGCGACTCCAAGATCTTCACTCAGGACCGATACGAACAGTCTCCCCGAACAGTGCCTCCCTGCGCGAATCCGTTACCCACAGGACGGGGTATCCGGGAGCCTCCGGATAGGAATTACAGCACAGGTCGGTGAGATAAATCAGGCCGACTGGCGTGATGTTGTTTTCATCGACCCACTGGAAAACTGGGCAGAAATCGGTGCCTCCGCCGCCTTTGGGCTCAAGCCGGATCGGCTCCGACGGTCCGAACTGCTGAGCGGACTGAACTGCGGCGTCGCAGTAAACCACGTGAATCGCTTCCGGCTTCGCCTCCTCCGAAATTGCCGAGACCTCGCCCGCAAACTGCTCCAGCTCCTGCTTCCCGATCGAACCGGAGGTGTCGACGGCGATTACGATCTCACCGAGATTTCGGCGCTCAACTGAAGGCAAGTAAAGGCCGGAGGCTATGTAGCGGTGATTCGGTGGCGACCAGCGATAGTCAGAGGGCATAGTGGCCGCCACGAAATCACGCAGGAGCGCACGCCAATCCTGCCGAGACTGGCGACTCTCGCTGAGCGGCCTATCAATGCCCGCGGGCTCGTGCCCGCACGCCTTGGCCGACCGGAGGGCCTGCTCCGCCGCGATGCTCCACTCGTGCTGCTGGCGGTGCCTCTCAGCTGGCGAGGCCGGCTGACCCTCTTCGTCGACCGCATCCGAGACCTCACCAAACCCTCCAGGACGCATCGAACCTGGGATCGCAGACTGACTCGCCTCGCCTGCTTGCTTCGAAGCTGCCTCGTCGGATGAACCGAGCTTCGGATTGGCCGCGCCAGGCTGTTGGCCTTCGCGCGAATTATCACTGTTCCCTCCGGCCCCAGACGCATGCTGTTCTTCCTGCTTTGGCCCCGCGCGGCTGCCGCTGGTTCTCTGAAGGAGACGGGCGTAGATCTCCTCCGCGCTCAAGTTGTTGAACGCAGGATCGAGCAATGCCCCGGCAGGAAGCGTGAAACCGTTTCCGACCAGGATAGGGTTGATCGCGAAGTCGGCTGCTTCATTCCAGAGCTCGGGATCCCGATCACCTCGCCGGCACTGGTGGCCCAGTGCGCAGTGTAGGACCTCGTGAGCGAGTGTCCCCTCCAACTCCGCTGGGTTGAGCTGCTGCACGAACGCGGAATTGTAAACGATCCTGGAGCCGTCGGTCGCCATTGTTGGCAGATTTCCGGGTATCAGTTTCAACCTCAAGCAAAGCGTGCCAAAAAACGGTTGTGCCAGCAAGAGCTGAACACGTGCCCGAGTCAGCTTTTGTGCCATCGTGGTTTGAGAGAGAGAAGAAGAAGACGGGTTCACGCTGCCCTCCCCTCACGCGCCCCGCCCGTTACAGGAACCGAATACCCTCCCATATACGCAGCCATACGCGTCGCTATTGCGGCGGCGGCAGTGGCCGTCTCCGTGCGAGCTGACTCCGATTTGCGTAGTTCTTGGGGGTCGACCAGAAGCGAGGCGCGGACCTCGGCCGCCAGCCGATCCAATTCCGGGTCCGCTGTGACGTTCAGCTTGGGAAGAACATCCACCAGCTTCACCAGGTTCGTAACGACTGAATCGCGGAACGGATGTTCCACGCCATTCCCGGTCACCTTGTAGGCCTTCAGGCGATCGGCCAAATGACTGACCGCCTCGTAGAGCCGCTGCCACAGTTCCCGGTTCGCGACCTGCAGAGATGCTTCGACGGCGGCGGTGATCTGTCGCCTGACTCGCTCCTTTTCCTCATCGCCCAACGTCACGCGGAAATCGCCCGCATCCGGCAAGGGCATCACCTTGGTCTCGAAGGAGAACTTTGACCGAAGCTCATCGTGGGCCGGATAGTCCGCCGGCCGGAACAAGCCGCCGAGCCGCGCCTTGGCCTCTTCGACAAGCTGCCCGAACTGCCGCACGAGGTCCTCCACAGCTGGTGTAAAGCGATTCGAGAGTGCCCGCATCCTCTCCGTGTGGTCCATGTAGGCTGCTGCCGGCAGCACCCGGTAACCGTTATCGTCCCAGGGCAGGGTCATGAAATAGTGCTCCTGGCGCGCCTCGCTCACAATCTTCTGGATCTCGGCGAGCGCCTCCTTGGGGAGAAGCACCTTGTGATAGCGGCCGGCGTTTGGCTGCGCGCCGTGCCGCTGAGCGATTTCCTCGGATGCCTCGCGGTCGTGCTTTCGCGCCGACCACATACTGATCGACAGCGAGCACAGCATCGCCCGCGAAGACAAAGATGAATCCTGTCTCGAACTTGAGGTCATGACTGTGCGTCCTCCTGTTGGGTGAATGCTTAAGGGTGAGAGAAAGCGAACCGGCGTGCGCGCGCTGGAACCTTCCTAGGCGATCGCGTTGTGATTCTCGACAGCGAATTTGACATAGCCGGCCGTAGACCGGATGGCCGGCTCGCGGAGGGTGGCGTCCCGTACGCAGAGCACCCGAAACTCGGTGGGCAGCCGGTTTAGGTATATGCAGATGCGATCAAAGTTCGTGTCGGAAGCACATCGAGCCAGCGCTGAAGCGACGGCATACTGCGCGGCCGCTATCTCCGGGACGGATTCTTTAAGCGGATTCATCAAGACCGCGTCGATGTTGGGCAATTCGCGGAACATTCGTAGGAAGCCCGAAAATTCCGTGGCGGCACCGGTCCCGACTGCTCCAGCAACCACCTCATGCTCAATCGACGCATTCACTTGGGAATCGAGAGAGTCGAGAATACGCGAGACAAACTCCCAGGAGCGTGGCGACGGGAAGGCGTTGGCATCGCGATCGAAGGCGCTCAACAGCTCGGGCCGAAATCGCAGGAAGGCAATCACTTCTGGACGAATCCCAGCCTGAATGGCCCACTCGGACCATTCCTGCACGTCTATCTCGAATTCCAGATGTACGAACCGGTTCCGCAAGGGTGTGGGCATTCGGGTGGTGGCGCCTCGGTCTGAGTCACGGTTCCCGGCGGCGATGATGGCCCAACCATCGGGCAGTGTATACTCACCCAGCTTCCGGTCCAGGACCAACTGGTAGCAACTGGCCTGCACCATCGCCGGCGCGGCATTGAGTTCGTCCAAGAAGAGAATCCCAGTTCCATCTTGCGGTAAGAACTCCGGCGTTGCCCACCGTGTTGATCGGCCGTCACTTCCCAGGAACGGGAGACCGCGCAGGTCGACCGGATCGAGTAAGAGTGCACGCACGTCCTGCAACCGTAGATTCAACGCTTTGGCAAGCTGACCCACGATGGCACTTTTGCCCTGGCCGGGTCCGCCCCAAATGAAGACTGGCTGGCGTGCGGTCACAAGAACCCGCAGAGCGTCGGATATGGCAGATGCCTTCATTGGACTTCCCTCCAAGTCAAGGTTCGAGACGGTGGTGGTTTCAGGGTGTCAAAGTTGCTGAGAATTCGTGTCACAAAAAGCGGTAAGCCGTGCTAAGAAAGTTGGCAGGCTCCGATGGGGGCTAGGTATCGCGGGCCGTCCTGATCGAGACGCAGGGTATCGCCTCTCGCGGATCGACGTTGGGCCAGCGCGATCCAGCTTGACGGGTTGGCGACACCGGCCAATCGGTTGACAAATTGATGGTCGAATGTCTACACTCGACAATTGAGGGTCGAATGTCTTCCATGGGGAAACAACCACAGCAACGCGCTAATGTGCTGCAAGGCACACTGGACATGCTGATCCTGCGGACGCTCGTTTACGGACCTGCTCACGGACACCAGATCGGCAAGCACATTCAGAGGACCACAAACGATTTTCTGCAGATGCAGCATGGCTCGCTCTACCCCGCACTGCACCGCCTGGAGCGAAGGGGTTGGGTCGCCTCGAAATGGGAGATGGCCCCGGACCGCAAGCGGGAATTCAAGTACTACCGCTTGACCCAGAAGGGCAAGAAGCAACTCGTAGTCGAAGAGTCGCGGTGGAAGCAAATGGCTGCGGCTGTTGCGCGGGTTATGTGGCCAGTAGCAGAGGAGAGCTGACATGAGTTGGTGGCAGATCAGAAAGAGGGATGCTGACCTGGATCGTGAGTTGCGCTCCGATCTTGAACTGGAAGAGGAAGAGCAACGAGAGCGCGGAATGCAAACAGAGGAGGCGCGATACGCCGCCCGGCGAGCCTTCGGCAACGTCACGCTCATCAAGGAACAAACCCGCGAAACTTGGGGGTGGGCTCCGTTGGAGCGGCTCTGGCAGGATGTTCGTTATGCACTCCGGCAGTTCGCCAGAAAACCTCGCTTTGCTCTCACCTGCATGATTGCGCTCGCCCTCGGCATCGGCGCCACCACCACGATCTACAGCATAATGGACGCACTGCTCCTCCGGCCCCTCCCCTATCCCAATTCCTCGCGCATTGTCCAGGTCTGGAACACTTTTGCTCCCCGCGGAATGATGCAGATCCCAGCCTCCGAACCCGAGTTTCTCGAGTACAGCCAGAGTCGCAGCTTCGCGCGTTTCGCGGGATTTTCGACCGGGGCCGTGACACTCACGGGCACCGGCGACCCGCTGCGCTTGGCTGCGAGTTGGGGAACGCAACAGTTCTTTCAGGTTATGGGAACCGAACCTCTGGTCGGCCGCGTCTTCGCGGCGGACGAATTCCAGCCCGGTCACACCCAGGTCGCTGTTCTGAGTTACAGGATTTGGCAGAACCGTTTCGGATCGAATCCTCAAATCGTTGGAAAGTCCATTCTCTTGGATGGCCGAACTTCGACAGTTGTCGGCGTAATGCCAGCTGGTTTCACTTTCCCGAGTGATGACGTGGACATCTGGGAACCGCTGTCGATCGCACCAAGCAGTACAAACTTGGGCAACCATTATCTCAGCCTCGTAGGCGAGCTGAGACCGCAGATAAGCCTGAGTAAAGCAAGGTCCGAAATGGCCATGATTCTCGACCGCATTACGCGCCAATACCCGACGTATTACGGCGGTGCGGCGGGGATTGGGATGAGCTTGGTTCCGCTACGCCAGGAAATGGTCGGCAACCTGCGGCCGACGGTTTTGGTTCTCATGGCTGGAGTGGGCTTCATGCTGCTCATTGCGTGCACCAATGTTGCCAGTCTCCTGTTGGCTCGTGGAGAGGACCGTCATCAGGAGATAGCATCTAGAGTGGCTCTCGGAGCTTCGCGTACGCGCATTCTCAACCAGGTATTGATAGAAAACCTGCCCCTCTTCTTGGGTGGAGGAGCGCTTGGAGTGGGTCTGGCCTTTGCCTGTCTGAAGCTGGTCTCCACTGGAGATTATCTTGACGTCGCTCAGATGGGCGGGGTCAACCTGGATTGGCGGGCTCTGGCGTTTACCGCAGTTGCAAGTCTTGCTACGGGGCTGTTGTTTGGCTCGATTCCAGCGCTGAAGGCATCACAAGCGAATGTCAGCGATGCACTTAAGAGCGGCGGCCGGGATGCGGTGGGCACCCGGCATCGAACCCGCACGCGAGCTCTCCTTGTGGTATTCGAAATCGCCTTTTCGCTCATACTGCTCACCGGGGCAGGACTGATGATCGGCAGCCTTGCAAAGTTGCTGAATGTCAATCTTGGGTTCGATCCCGAGAATGTCGTCACGATGCGCCTCTCTCTTCCCCGCACCCGCTACACCTTGAGGCAAATGCCATCTTTCTATCGCCAGGTGCAGAATCGCGTGCGCAGTCTGCCCGGAGTGCAGGATGCTGCAACCGTCAATCAACTGCCGATGAGCCAAGTCGCGGCCAATGCTTCATTCGAGGTGGAAGGCCGGCCTTCGAAAACGGATATCAATGTGGCGGACACGCAAATCATCAGCCCGGACTATTTTCACGTGATGGGGGTTTCGCTGGTCCGAGGTCGCTTCTTTACGGATGAAGACGTCAACCTGCCTCCTGCGTCCGTCATTGTGAATCAGGCGTTCGCGCGGAAAGTCTGGCCCAGGACAGATCCTGTCGGCAAGCGAATCAGGCTTCGCTCGGATGCCCCGTGGTTGTCCGTGATCGGGACTGTGGCCGACATCAAAAATCATGGCTCCAATGTTGATACGACGCCTGAGATGTACTTCCCGTATACCGACCAGCTGTGGGGAATCGGAATCGGGGCCGATTTGGCTTCAATGACTCTCGTGGTCCGAACAGCCGTCGAACCTCAGCAGATAGTAAGCGCGATTCGTGGTCAATTGAAGCGCATGGACCCGGAACTCCCGATCTTTAGGGTCGAAACATTGGATCAGATCGTCTCGTCCTCCTCTTCTCAAACCCGGATTCCGGCGGTCATTCTCTCGATTTTCGCGGGCATTGCTCTCTTTCTTTCAGCGATCGGAGTTTATGGAGTTCTTGCATATACCGTCGCGCAAAGCAGGCATGAGATTGGCGTGCGGATAGCGCTTGGAGCACGGAAAGGACAAATTCTAAGATTCTTCCTCGGCCAAGGAGCACGATGGGCGGCGATCGGCGGCTTCATCGGGATCATCGCAGCACTCTCACTGGTGCGGTTTATGAAAAGCATGCTCTTCCAGGTGAGCGCCTACGATCCCAGTGTCTTTTTTGCCGTACCGCTGGTTCTGTCGGTGGTAGTTCTGTTGGCATCCTTGCTTCCAGCTTTGCGCGCCGCCCGGGAGGACCCTCTCGCTGCCTTGAAGAGTGAATAGGTGCAGGCAACGAGTGGAAGCTGGTGCCCTGAACTCCCTCATCGCTGCCTTGCTGAGTCACTCTTATGCGCATACGACTGACTGCCCTTCGTGAAATGTCGAAACCACTCCACTATCTTGCTCGCTTCTCGCTATACGTCAGCGTGGATGAGACCTTCCTCGCGGGTGAGGGACTCCCCGCGGCGGCAACAACTGCGCTCTCGATCAGTCCTCATAGTTGCCGACCCGTGAAATAAAGTTGGAAGCCTGCGTGCTGAGGGGAAACGCGGAGAAAAAGGAGAAAGTTCGCGGCGACCAGCCAGGTGGCTCAAGGCGCAGAGCTGACCCACGCACCTCTATAGTGCCAGACGATCTGCAAGGTAGGGATCTCCTGGGCTAACCCGACCGTTCCAGAGCCGCGAGCGTCGCGAGCACCACTCGTCCGATCACCACCAGACTTTGGGGACTGCACTTGTCGATCGTGTCCTGGACGGTATGGTGGTAGCTCCGGAAAGGGGTGAGGTCGATGATGTCGGCTGCCGGAATTCCTTTGCCCAGGAACGGCAGGTGGTCATCCTCGACCGGGAATGTGCCGCCGCGGAACGAGCTTGCGAAGCCGAGTTCACGAGCGCCGTTGAACACCACATCGGTCAACCACGGGGTTGAGTTCAGCTCGTGCATAATGTTCAGATGACGGTCGGCCACCATGTCAACCAGGATCATCGCTTTGACCCTGTTTAGTGTGCCTTCGCGAGCGAGTCGGCCTGCCAGGTGCCGACTGCCATAGAGACTATCGTCGGCTGACCAGTGCTTGAGAGCTTCCTCGCCGTCGAAAAAGACGACCCAATAAGTGAACCCGTGCCTCCGGCTGCCAAGCACACGCGTCATTTCAAGGAGGAACGCGGCGCTCGAGCCGCCGTCGTTCGCTCCCACGAAATCCACACCCTCAAGCCGGGCAGTGTCGTAGTGCCCAGCAAGCATGAGGACTCTGGGACTCTCTCCCGGTAGCACGCCGATCACGTTGGTCATGGAGATGGGTCCAACGGGCGTTACGGCCACAAAAGAGTCATCCCAAAGCTCCGCACCGGCCGCCCGTAGTTGCCGACGGATGTAATCTCGTGCACGCGCGTGCGCCGCTGAACCTGGTGGCCGAGGACCGAGATCCACGAGATGCCGTAGATCGGCGAATGCTCGTTCGCCGCTGAATCCCGCGGTTGCCGCCAGGACCGCTGCGCGAGCGCGGCAGCGCCCCATCTCAAGGGCGCCGAAAGCGGCTAGGCCAATCACAATGACCGTCCCTGCGAGTTTTGCGCTTCCCTTCACCCCGTTCCCCTAGCTACCAGTTAGTCGCGACCTGACGCACCCGCAACAGGTCGGTCGCCGACTGGGAAATGGTCACGAACACCCGCTGGTGCTTCCGCAATTTGCGCAGCGGTAGCACGAGCCGCTGCGGGTCATGATGGCGCCGCACTCCTTGCACAAGGGCGCATCCGTTTGGCCTGACCCTGCTCCATTGCCTGCAAGGAGGGCGGGCGCCGAGCCCGTGGGCGGGCTTTCGGCGCCCGTTGAAGGAGGGGATGTGGGCGGGAGAAACTTCAGGCCCAGCCAGCGGAACATGTAATCCGTCAAAGACTTCGCGTATCCGATCTGTGGGTTTCCGGACCACCCGCTCGGTTCGAACCGGCTGTGGCTGAACTTGTCACAGAGGACCTTGAGCGGCACGCCGTACTGAAGCGCGAGGGACACCGCCGTAGCGAATGCGTCCATAAGGCCCGAGACCGTCGAACCCTCCTTGGCCATCACAATGAAGATCTCGCCGGGCTTCGCGTCCTCGTAGAACCCAACAATCAGATATCCTTCGTACCCACCAACATTGAAGTGATGGACCACTGCTTCACGCTCGTCCGGCAGGCGCCGCCTAACAGGCTGCGTGGCCGCAGAATTTTCGACTTCAGGCATAGAAACCCTCGCAAAGTGATTCACTTGGTCCCAGCCGCAGGGGCACGCGGGCAGCGGGGCTGCTGGTTTCGGAGATTGCTTCTAATGGTCACGATTCGAGCGATCAGCGCCCCGATTCCAAGGCCGCGCCGTCCGGCCGGTGGGAATGCAGGACTGTCCACTCATCGAATACGCCTCCGCGGTGTTGCTCGACCCATCGCCGCGTATAAAGCTTGAGTCCTTCCAGCCAGACGCGCGGGTCAGGCGACGTGAGCAAACTGAGTTCGAAGTCACTGACCCTGCTGCCCAACTGACGCGTGCTGGACACGCGCATGTACTCGTAAAGTTCGCCACTCAATCGGGCCATCGGGAGGTAGAGCCAGGCGGGTGTCAAAACGAAGGCGAGCTTGTCTGCCGGGCAGAGCTTCGAAAACCTCTTGCCGGCCCGTCTCGCCCAATGCCGTGAATGACACATCACGAAATCCCGCCATTCTCGACCGAAAAGTGCGCCCATAATGCTGCCTCCCAGGAGAACATGCTCCTGACCTTCCCGGCCCTCCATGTTGTTTTTTCCCAGGTAACCCACGTCGTGAACGAAGAAGCTCACCCAGATTCGGGGATTCGAGGGGAAGCCGAACAGTTTCCACCATCCCCAGGCAACGAAAAACGGATGAATCAGAATGCAATGAACCCCGAAAAGGACGCTTTTGGTGCCGACTTTCATCTGGAAATACCTCCCGCCGTGTTCGTCAGATCGTTCTGGTCCTGATTTCTGGGACCTTCGGCAGGCCGGTTTACGACAAACATCACGACTGCTTCAGCTTTGTTGACGGCACTCAGCAGCCGCGCAAGATCCCTGGCTCGTCCGCGCATCGCAACCTGCAAGATGATTTCAACTTCGATGTCTCCTACGGGCATCACTCGTGCCTCCAAGGCCTGATACAGCGTAGGTTAATTACTCCCAACGCCCTCGTCCGTTCCCGGTCCGACAAGGCCGAGATCGGCTCTTTCGATCGTCGGCGTGGGTACCCTAACAAGCAGGTTCTCGATGACTGCGGCGGAAGCGGGTGCCGGCACCAAGAAGTGCGAGTGGCTACAACCGCAACACGCTACCGCGCCCGTCAGTGCCCGTGTCACGGACTCAAATTTCGGAGGAAGTTCCACAGTCTCGCCTCCACGCGTGAAGAAGGTCGGTGCTACTAACGCGGCGTGTGCTTTATCCTTTCCCCACAGCTCCAGGTCCAAATGGCCGTGTACTCCCCGAAACAGCGTCTCGCTCTGCAGCGGTGGACGACGCCCATTTTCGGCGCCGCCGATCTGGTACCGGGTGATCAGCAGCTCGTATGTCCTACCGGTTCGTAGCATTTCGGCCCTAACCAGGGCGGGAGCCACGACGACGGCGTGAGATCCGTTTACCCCGATCGCGTCAATGGGATGAAGGTAGGCCAGCGGCTCGCCGTCATCGCCGGCGAAGGTCACGTAGTGCCCAGCCTCCTCGATGGCCCCGCCAGATTCCACTCCCCGAACGACATAGCGATGTGCCAAGTGTTGGTGCTCCAGACTAACTTCCGGCCGAGCAAAGATTCCGACCTCTAGCAGCCGCCCGCGCACCGGTCGAGGTAAGCTGAGGCCGCGTCGTATGGTTGCCTGATTGGCTTGTTTCATCCCACATCCCTCCTTGACGGTCTCAGGCTGACTGCCGCATGCGAATCGGGCAGCCTAGCGCCTCGCGGATCATCTCCTTGGTGCAACCCGCCCAGCATTTGTAAAACCTGGGATCGTCGATTCGGATGGCCAGATTGTCCCCGCTGCGGTCCTGGCCCCCCTCCGCGCAGGACGGGCACCGCGTGACGAAGTTGCGGCCCACCTTTCGAGCCTTTCCTACGTGGTCGAGGATCCGAAATTCCGGGCGTCCAGAATTCACGTACCGTGCCGCGGTTTGCTCGGACTGCAGCTTCGGCCGAAACCCAGCGGGCATCGACTTGCCGACAATGAAACGCCGCAGCTCTTCCTCGGTTACTTTTCGCAGCCGCTTGAGATAAGCCATCTGCTGTTCCAAGTTGTAGTTGGCACCGTAGAACCAGTAGCGGCGGTTGGCTCCCCGATGAATTCCGAGCGGCCCGCGGATGGCGTTTCCGAACTCACCCGGACCAAGCTCATCGTGCTTCGGAAAGACCTCGATTCCATCCGCGAGCCCTGCTCCCTTGACTGGCACTCCCAACCGTAACGCGAGGTCGTAAACGTAGATCCGGCACTCGCGCGCCAGAAGAGGCGGTTGCAGGAAGACCCAGAGATGCCCGCCACGCTTGCTCATCTCCAGAGCCGCCTGCACACCGTCCTGGCTTAGGTAGTACTGGAGCTTCACGAGGTCCTCCATCGCGCCCTTGTAGTCGGCGTCGATGGCCACCCATTTGCATCGTTGTGTGGTGGGATTGATCGCATACAAGCCAAGCGTCAGCTCGCTTTCCAGGTGCTGTCGGATCGTGTCATTCGTTAGAGTGATGAGCTTTTCGCTTCCTTTGGCCTTGGGCCGGTAATAGTAGTGACGGCCGCTCTCCGGATGCGGCCTCAGCGATTGCAATGTATAGGCGCGCCGATTCACAAACAGGCGAAAGTAATCCCGGACCAGTTCCGGAGTTGCTCGGCAAGCGACCTCCACGGCTTCCTCTCTTTCGGACCGGCGACGCAGCCCGCTCTCTATGGGTGAATAAGCCGAAATATTTTTTCGGTCAAATGACCCCCAAACGGCACCGGAGGGGGCTCCCGGGCTCGACAAACCAGTGGCCGTCGCACTCGAGGAGCCAAGGCTGCTCGACCAGTCTCAGGAAGTGCGATTCGCTAACCAGGCGTTCATAGTCGGCCAGTTTGTACCCGCCGTAGACTTGGTCGTCGAAGTCGACCATGTAGAACGTCCTTTGTTTCCTGTCAAATACATAGAAAGCGCCGGATTCCGGATCGCCCGGCACCATCAGAAACAGGAGCACCGCGGCCGGGAACTGCACCCAGCGTACGATGTCCGGGTAATCGCCGACTTCCAGCAGCCTGGCTACGGCAGCGTCCAACCTGTCGTCCCGCGGTCCCGTTTTCTCAAGACTCAGGATCGGGGAAACCTGCATTGATCCGAACATGACGAAGGCTCCTTTCTGGATCTCAGAGAGTGAATTAGGCGGTGGTGGTGGTGGTGGTCAGAATTACTGACGTTTTGTGCGAGGCGGGCTTTAACGTGACAGTCGTCGCATCGTTCCCGCAAACAGTTACATTACCGGCAAGGCGGGTTGTTGGCGGCCCTGGAGCGAGGATCGCGACCGCAGATTCAGCGTAACAATACCGGATTACCCGTGGGTAACGCCGAGAGGCGTCCTCATTGGTTGGTTCTGAAACAGATCAGACATAGGGCCAAGAGGCCGAAGGCTTGGTTCAACACGGGCTCGAAGAGCCGCACGGCATATATTATGAGGTTATGAAGCCGAACCGGGTATGTCTTTGGCTGGTATTGTTCTAGGCGTCAATCATGCGGACTTCGGGGGTTGGCGTATACTGGCGCGTCCCCTACGAGCGAGTTGCACGAGCGAAGACTTGGTCTACCGATGACCCCAGCCGGCGAAATTGCCCCGCACGAACTCTACTCCTCGATGGAGCTTGAAGAGGTTTTCCTGCATTTCCTGAACAGGTTCGAGAATCTACCTGACCCGAGATCTGTGGCGGAAGCCAGGGTTACCAGTGATGAGGTCTGGGCCTTAACCGATTGGTTTTCCGGGCAGGATCCTCGCATGTGGTACCGGATGTGGTGCGAGAGCACGGCTCAAGTTAGGTTGTCGGGTGAGGTATTTGCTTCTCGGCGGGAAATGTTTGGCGCCCTGCTCCTGATCATTGGCTCGGAACTGTGCCGGGCGAACTCCAACGAGGATTCAGTTTGGCCAGCCGTGACCGGGGTCCTGCAAGCGGACAGACTTAGCTTCGCAGGCCTTTTTGTCGGGGGACAGCCAAGCATCACTTGCAAGAACGCGCTCGCGGCCGGTGCTCGCAGATTAAAGCTACGAAGTCTGATCGATAGGTATGGTGCGCAAGACTATTTCGACACTCTCAAGCTTCAATTCGGTTTTACGCGGCGGGGAGGTGCTAGGAGATTATCTGATTGGTTGGACGGGCTTGGGCTTCCAATTGCGGTTAGGATTCTCACCGGAGTTGAGCCAGATTACGGCGACCTGATGTCCCCCACATTCACCGACCTTTGGACAGTGCTCCATGATTTCAGACGCAACCGTGTTTCGGAATCCCGCACGTTCGATGTTCTTGATTCCTCGCCTTGGGTTGGTCGCGACTGGGTCCCTGAGTTGATGGTAGCTGCTAGGCTACGCTCTGACCGAACGGTTGCGCTGGTGTCAGGGACGGAAATGCCTGCTGCCTCAAGCGAGCCCCTATGTGACCTATTTCTCCGCTGGGATTATCCGGCAAAACCCCAGCTATCGCTACTCCTCAACGAGGAACAGATCTACGAGATGCTCGTGGGGCGCGACACCGCAACCTTCGCGATTGATGGACGGGTCGTAGAACGCTGGACGCTGCAGGAGGCAGGCGCGTGGCGCGGGAGGCGTGAATTACCGTGCCAGCCGGCAGCGGCGAAGCCCAATCTCCGACCAAACCGATTGTCTGTTAGCAGTGAAGGCGAACCGTTAGAAGAAGTGGACCTCTTTGAGATTGGCATGGGCGAGCCGCTTCTCATTTTTGATCTGAGGAGCGGTACCCTGATCAGCCCCACGTCCAGGCTTGACACGAAGAAGGACTATGCGCTCCTCTGTGATGCCGACCTAAGCGTTCCCGGTGTTACGCCGGCGCTAAAGGCGACAGATAGGGTTGTATACCGGATGGCTGGCCCATGGTGCCAAGACCTGAAGGTGATCTGCGACGGAGCGACATATTGGCAGCCGACGGTGGATCAAAGGGAACCGCTTCCGCCGATCCGCCTGAAGCTGGAATCTCTCCCCTCTCAGTGCGCCGAGATTGGTTCGGCTTGTCACGTAAACATAGTCGGCGTTCCGGATAAAGTTACCTCTATATTGCTGGTCGTCGCAGGTAAGTTTCATTCGACGATCCGGCGAGGCGATGTCTGGCAAACAGAGCGGCCATTGCAGATTACCCTCGGCATAGCCCTCGGCGAACAGCGGGTTCGTATACGACTGTGCGGTTCAGGTTGGACTCGGACGGTCACCCCAAAATGCTCTTTGAGCCTACGGGGCGTTGCGTACGTCGAGACGGACTCGGATCCTGGCTCGGAGCCCGAGTGGACGTTGTTGCCCACAGGCCGCCCGCTGGATCGAGCCGGTGGTGCCGCCACCACGGCACGTATCTTTCTTGGAAACGGTCGATACGAGCTGTTCGAAGGTTCACGCTTCGTCGGCAAGGTCGGCTCGCGCCCCCTCCTGTTAAGGGAGTTGTGCGGGTGGGGAGCGCCGCTCACTGTCCGATCACCGCACCAGCCGCCCTCTGTCGTTGTCGAATCGGTTGAAGACCGCGGGCGAGGGACTTTCGTGCCGTCGCTGTTTCGGGGGCGGACTAACGCCCATCTCGTCTGGCATATTCCAATGACCCCGAGCGCGAAGCACACGATCCTTTTCTGGGAAGATGTATTTCGGCAGCCGAAGACATTGCCTGCTGGCGAGGTGACAAACCAGCAAGATGACTTTGTGTGGAAATTACCGAATCTAGGGCTCATCGCGGCGATGGCGATTGCCTATGATGGCACTCGGATCGCCTCCTATTGGGACCGCGACCAGATCACTCAGGCCCTAACGCATGGGCAATCGAGCCAGTTGTTCGCTCTACTCCGTTGGTTAAAGGTGCCTGTATTAAACTCGTCGTTCCGGGAGCCGATGCGCGAGGCCGTCCTGCGGCGACCCGCCGAGTTTGTGAAGGGTTGGATGAATGATAGCGCTCTCCCGCTTGGTCTCGTTCAGCGGCAGTCAGAACAGGGGCTGGACGTGGTAATCCGGGAGTTCCTCTGGAATTACGTCGAGAGGAACGAAAACACTTTGGACAAGCTTGCCGGAATACTTTCCGGCGCGGCCGGACCTACAAGCGGCCCGGACGCTTTCAGGTCAACACTTTCGCAGCTCGGTGAGGTATGTCCCTCGCTGTCTTACAATTTTGCGCGGGTCAAACTTAGAGGGGCTAAGTTTCGTAAATACGTACTGGGCACGGTGGCAGCAATGTTACGACAGCCGGAAACCGCAGAAGTCTCGCAGTTGCACACCCGCTTGGCGGCGGATCGACGCGATTGTGCCAGCCTTATTGGGATCGAGCCGGAGGCGCTGGAAAACAGCGTCAACGCCTTTGGGGCCTATCTGGATAATCAAGCTCCCGGCTGCTACCCGGAGACAGAAGCTGATTTGAGGAGACTGGGAGAAAGTGCAAGGGGTCGCCAGTTCCTCATCGCGTCGTTACTCATCCGACTAGTGGAGAGAAATAGGTTTTGAGCCAAATCGACGCCCTTACACTTGTGGAACATACGAGGCGGCGACTCGTGGATCTCGCCGTGTCTGAAAACTACCTCCGAAGCCCAAGCCTTGCTCATGCCGCCGAGAAGATCTGGCGAAGCGCCGGTGACGTGGGTGGACTCGTCAGCGAGCTGTGGATACAGGGCGCCTTCCCGAGCAAATCTTCCGAAGACTCGCTAGAATCCCTGGCAATGGAGGGGCTATTCCCGGAGGACCTTTGCAAATACCTCGACAGCCTCGGCAGGTTCCCTGCAGAGCGTCCATTGTTCACGCACCAGGCAGAGGCATTCCGGCACGTCGCTAGCGCACGATCCGATCAAATGCCTTCACTCGTGATTAGTGCTGGAACGGGCGCGGGCAAGACCGAAGCCTTCCTGCTGCCCATTCTCGCCGGCCTTTGGAAGCAGCCACGCACGGCCAATGAGCGTGGAATGCGGTGTCTGATACTCTATCCCATGAATGCGCTGGTCACAGACCAGGTTACCCGGCTTTACGAGCTCCTCCAGGACCAGGACAAATTAAGCCTATTTCACTTCACAAGCGAGACGCCGGAAAACGACAGGAACGTAAAGGCAGAAGAAAGATGGAAGCCATGCCGTCGCCGCACTCGTGAGGCCGCACGAGAGAATGTTCCGGACGTCGTTGTCACAAACTACTCGATGCTGGAATATATGCTCTGCCGGCCCCAAGACCGTGTTTTCTTCGGGCCCGCCCTTCGTTACGTGGTGTTGGATGAAGCTCACCTCTACACGGGAACGCTTGCCGCCGAGATCACACTTCTTTTGAGAAGAGTTCGTGACAGATGCCAGGTAAACCCCAACCGGATAACACATATCGCTACGTCGGCTACACTCGGGGGAACGTCACAAGACCTGCAGAACTTCGCATCGGCTGTCTTCTCGGTGCCGCCCGCCCTGGTTAAGCTGGTGAAAGGTGAAAAGGCTCCTCTGCCGGCCGCACGAGAGCTTACGTCTGCTCCCACTCCCAGCGCTGATCAACTTGCACAAGACCGCGAAGTCGACTTCGTGACTCTGAACGCGGAGGGAGACTTTGCCGATCCGGATCCGGAGGCGGTGAGGCGACTCAGGCCTGTGCTGTCAAAGCTGGCGCCGGATGAGGTGATCGGGTCAGCGGAAGCCTGCGCTAAAGGTACTCTTGCACCTTTTCTGAAGCTCTGCCTGGAGCACGTCCCTATCATTAGGCAACTCATGGAACTCGTATACGAGAGGGACCTTCTATCCATGGACGACCTCGCCGACGAACTCTGGGGTCACGCCGATGAAACGACCCGGGATGCAACGACCGTACTCTTGAGACTGACTGCGGCGGCACGAGGTGCCTCGAATGAGACACCCTTAGTGCCGCACCGGCTCCACTTTCTCGTGCGTGCGCCCCAAGGTCTCTCGGCGTGCCTTAACACGTCATGTTCTGGGCCAGCCCACCTGCGTGCCGAAGCTATTGGTTGTCTCCAGGCCCCGAGAGACCGATGCATCTACTGTGAGTCCGTCACGCTGCCAGTCCACCGCTGCAAGGCCTGCGGCCAGTGGGCGCTCGCCGGGTACGAGAACTCAGAAACCGGCGAAGTGGAGTCAGGACATCTGGCCGAAGCTGCCAAGCGCAGGTATTATTTGGTTGCCGACCGTGGCGGTAAGAACTTGGCTGTGCTGGTTGTAGATCCGGGGACCGGCAAGTATTTCGGCAAGGGTGCCGGTACGCGGCTCTTTCGGGCACCCTGTCCAGAGCACGGCGTGTCCTGTAACGATCCCTCACAATGCATTCAGCAAGCATGCCCGAGCTGTGCCACAAGCTGGGGAGTATCGCCAGACGACGGCGATGAAGACGACCGCGACCTCCCGATCCAGCCGCTCAGGGGAGGCGAACGGCTTGCCTTGAGCGTTGCAACTGAGACCGTGCTGAACGGAATGCCGTCGTACCCGGGTCCTTCTCGGAATTGGAAACCGGGGGCGGGCCGTCGCCTCCTTTGTTTCAGTGATTCGCGCCGTGAGGCGGCACGCCTTGGTCCCCTATTAAGCTCCCAACATGAGACGTGGGTGATTCGGTCGGCTATTGTCAGTACGCTTGCGACCTACAAGCCCATTTCCGACGCCTATCTCAACAGGCAAATCGAAAGATATCAGGCGGATGTCGCGGACGTCACGCTTCCGCGGGAGGATCGAGACGAGGCTAATCGCAAGATAGCTGAGCTTCGCCGACAGCTTTCTACTGCCGCCTCTGGGATTCCCTTCATCGAGTTTGCTCGACATTTCGCCGAAAGGCCCCAGCTGTTCGAACTCCTTGATCGGGAGCTTGCGGAGAAACATACCGAGTGGCGACAGGCACATTGGGAAGAAAACGGAACGAGTGTCGGCTCTCACGCCCAAGCCCTTATTGCCCAAGAATTGGATAACCCCCTGCGGACTGCGGTATCAACCGAGGCGGTGGGCCTCCTGGAGCTTGTCTATCCGGGGCTGGTTGATTTGCGCCTGCCAGCGAGCCTTGCGGGCCTTCTCCCAAATGACCACGTCCGCAGCAAGCTCGGAACCGCATGGCCTGACATACTGGCTGCCATGTTGGACACGATGCGAGCGGATCGTGCCGTGGATTGGTCGAAGGAGGAGGCGGGCCGCAAGTGGGATGGCGAATCACCGCTTTACGGGCGGTGGAGCACACGCTCAAAGAACGGCTGGGCCGCACGCCGTTTTGTTGGAGACGACAGCCGGCGACGGGACGCACTGCAGCTTCGCTTGTGGTTTGCCAAGGCCTTGCTTGCTGCGGCAGACTGCCCGGATTCTTTTTCGTCGCTACTGCTGGTAGCCGCGTTTGACCAAATGTTCGAATGCGCAGACAAACACCAGCTACTATGGCTTCAATGCAAACTCCACGAGGTTAGTCGCGCAGACTCCGACCAAGCCGTTCAGATCCTTCTTGACGGGCTCCGGCTCCGGGTACCAGATAAGTTGTACCGCTGCCCCGACACTGGCACATTGTGGCCGCGCACAGTTTTAGGGTGGGCCCCGTTGAGGGGTTGTTTGGGCGGCCTCGGTGAGATCAGCCATCTCGAAGCCGACGATGACCGCCGCTGGGGCCGCGCCCGACGGGAGCTTCGGGAGTCCGCCATCTTTTCCATGGGCCTTTGGGGTGAGGAACACTCCGCCCAGCTCAGCCCAGAGGAAAACAAGCGCAGGCAGTTTCTGTTTCGGGATGGCGCACGAAATCTGTTGTCGTCGACAACCACGTTGGAACTCGGCATCGACATCGGTGGCTTAAACGGCGTTGTGCTCGGAAATGTGCCGCCCGGGCGCGCCAACCACATGCAGCGAGCAGGCCGGGCGGGCAGGCGCGCGGACGGCTCATCCATTGTGGTCACGTTCGCGAGGAACCGCGCCTTCGATCGTGAAGTCTTCACTAGATTCAAGGATTTCCTCCTCCTAAGACCTCTACGCCGACCGGTCGTGTTCCTTGATCGTCCCAGGATCGTTCAGCGCCACGTGCAGGCGATGCTACTCGCCGAGTTCTTTGCGCCTGTGCAGCCCTGGCAAGTAGGAGCGATGGATGCGTACTCGAATATGGGAAAGCTTTGCGGCGTTGATGCTCCGCCGAGGTGGACTGGATCGGCCAAGCCGGATTGGTTGCCTGCTGGCGCAGGGAGTGATCAAGATTTTCTCCGGTTCTTGGATCAGGTGCGATCTTCAGACACGTTCAGGAAACGATGTGGCGAAGTCGCACAACACACTCCCCTATGGGACATCGCAGATAACGAAGAAAACTGGCGTGGGTTTTTGCTCGGGGCGAAAAGTCAGTTCAGCGATACATGCAAAAAGTGGAGAAGCGACTATAACTCGCTCCGAGAGGCTTGGGCGGATATCCAGAAGGAACCCCCATCCGCTTCGCTTTCCGCCGAGCGGGCCAAGGCGAATTCAATTCGATATCAACTGCGAGCGATCTGCGACATTACCGTCATCGAGTGGTTCTCCGATGCCGGATTTCTGCCCCGCTATGGCTTCCCCATTCACCTGCAGCGGCTGTCCGTGAGAAAGCCGCGAGACGACCGGTCAGACAAGTCCACGGTTGTCGAGGGCTACCGGCTGGAGCGGGCGTCCCTCTTGGCACTCAGCGAGTATGTGCCCGGCGCGGTGGTCCTCGTGGGAGGGAAGGTCGCTGAGTCCCGAGGCATCCTCAAGCACTGGACTGAGGCAAACCGAGACGAGGCGCTCGGACTGAACTATTGGGCGCTCCAGTGTCTGAATGAACATGACTATCTCGCGACCTCGAAAGACGAACCTTGCAAAGAGTGCGGTCAACCTCCTCAGGGCCCTGCCCGAGCGCTGATGTTCCCGCGGTTCGGCTATACAACGGCGGCTTGGGACCCACCTAAGCCGCCCGGTCGCAGCCTTGATCGGGTTGGCGAGGTCGTGGTGAGCACAGCCACCGGATTCAGTTTCAGCAGCGCCACAAAGAACGATCCACGTTTCGGGGGAATTCCCGCCCTCATGGTCACATACTACGAAGCCGGCCAGGGTGAACTACTGCTCCGCAACGCCGGCGGCGACCCCCGGAGCACGCTCGGATACGGCTTCGCGGTGTGCACTCGCTGCGGCTACGCGGTCAGCGAAGAGAAACCGCCCAATCCAGACGGCGAGCCGCCTCTGCTGCCGAAGGATTTCAGGCAACACCCCTCAGTTTTCTCGACGAGCCCGATAACTCGCTGCTGGCCTAAAGACCTCGAATACGATCCCGTGCTGAGGCACAAGGTGCTCGCTGCCAGAGAGACGACGGATGTTCTAATTCTTGACTGGCCGGGGGACGCCGACGAAGCCTCTCTTTTTTCGCTGGGACGGGCCCTGGTGCTCTCCGGTGCCAGGCTGCTAGAACTGGACAGCAGGGAATTGGACCTGCAGCTGAAGACGCGCGAAGCCGGAAGGCTGGGAGTTCTGCTTTACGACACGATGCCCGGAGGAGCCGGCCACTGTCTCGAGCTCTTCAAGTTGGGTCGTCCGTGGCTGCTGGAAGCGCGCAAGACTCTGCGCGGAACGCCGTCGCACGATGCGGTTTGTCGCCGTGCGTGCTTGGAGTGCTTGCTAGATTTTGCGGGCCAATTTCACGCTAACCGCCTGAATCGGAAGGGGGCATTGGAGCTCCTTGACAGTGCGTTAGACGGTCAATAGAGGAATGCCTTGGTTTGAAGATTGGCAGGAGCGTAATGTCGCGACGCGAGAACGGATCCGCCTCATTGTGCCCCGACGACCTGGGGGTACGACAGCCGATTTTAACTCCGCGCTAAAATCTCTCAGCTCCATTGAGGTCCTCGGGCATCACTCGTGGACGGGTGATAGAATCCTTCTTCCTCCATGACCCAAGTTACGTGACCGTTCACCTCCTCGCCAACCACGCCCCGACAAAGCCGCGAATCTCGGAATTCAACGTCGGGACAGGTCATCGTAGCCTCCTTTTTCATGCCTTCATTTCGCTTCCGCCATTCCTCAACCGCTCCCGTGCAGCCTGTAGCTTCGGTGCATCAGCTGGTGTCAGCCGACCGACATCGGAGTATTGGAACACTCCGTCGCTCGCCCACGCCATGACGTCAGAGATCTCTCTTTTTGAAACGCTCGACACTCGCCGCGCGAGTGACAGGACCTCATTCCGCAATTGGTTGAACTCCGCAACTGAGTGGCCGTTCCCTGCCGGACTCCCGGCCTTGGGAGCTTGGGGAGGGGCCTGCGCCTGTGGCTGGGCTGCCATGCCAGAGCCGCCCCCGTTTCGTCCGTTCAAAGAACTGCCGTTCACCTTCGACGCCTGACCGTTTCCAGTCTTCTGTGTCTCGGCGCTCGCTTCTCGCACGTCGCGACCGCGATCAGTTTCACCGTTCGAGTCCGGCAGACAGTCCTCACCGTTCGTCTCAAACCCGAATCCATAGCCGAGGTGACGAAGCGCCCGACCGATCGCGGATGTCTCCCCATTCTCGAACGGGTTCTTGACATCGACACCTTTGGCGCCGTCACCGAGATTTGCGGTAGCGTGTCCAGTAGCAAGCCCGAGTGGAGTCTCGACTTCGGCCGACCAGACCAAATACTGCCCTTCGATGTGCCAGGCCGTGACGACCCGCACCAGCTTTCTGGCATCCGCACCGCTCACTCGACGCGCATCGTCCCAGGCCTGGCGCAGCAGACCCTCGGTAGTGAAGTATGGGCAGAAGTATTTCACCCAGTGGTCCGGATCGCCGTTACGTTCCTTCTCGTTTTTCCATTGCGTCAGAATGCGCAGCCAGGTGTGATAACGCTTGGGTACCAGAGGCTCGGCGTACGCCAACGCTTCCGCGTCCTTTGCAAACATCATTAGTTTCGTCCTCCTTTCCAATTTGAGATCGCGTTGCTCCGTGATGGGACATCCTGCAATCACTGCTTTCAGTGGTCACCGGCGACTTGGCATCAAACACTGTGAGCACCGCCCACCGGGACGGCGGCGAATGAGGTTTGGTGGTGGTGAGCCAAAGCTCAGCCCACCACCAGTCGGATTGTTAACAACGGCTGGGATCGGCAGGCTTTGTGCTCCGCCAACCAACCGGCAGCCTCGTGCACGAGACGAAACGGAATTCTCGAGCCTGGCCATGGCTCTGCATTACGTAGCCGATCCTGCGCATAAGCACCTCCTTTGTTTGGGGAACTGATTGTGCTGCAGCAGTTACGTGAGCGCGTATTTCATCATGTCCAGCGACACCCCAGCGACGTGGTCTTCTTGTTCTGCGACGCCGAGCACTTCGGGCGCGCACATGATGCGCGTCGATCTTCCGCACCCGGCGTTGTCCACGTCGCGGCCATGTACAACACCCGCGGACGAATGGCAGACCAACCGACGACAGATCTCAGAACCCGACAACTGACGTCCGACACAGCGCTGTGTTCGCAGACACCTACGTTCCGCGCCTTACACCTACGGGCGATCCCAACACGAGAGCACGATCGAGCCAACCCGCGGATTCGTGCAGAGTCTTTCCTCGATGCGCCCCATCTGCGCCGACCTCAGTCCACAACTTGGTTAGGAACCAACGCGACAGTTATGCACGGCGAGTCCCATCACGTTCACGTAACTCCGCACCTGACCATCGCCAAGGGTGCCGCGCCAGCTGTACACACGTTCTCCAATCACTGCGATAGCCCGCGTCACAGCCGTCACGTCACGTTTCGCGTTAACAGGCGGACATAATGCCACGCGCTTCGAAATCAGACTCCACATCACTTCGGAACGGCATGCTCACCGCGTCACCGGCAACAACTCCCCGGCGCAACTTCACCAAAAGCGCCACGCTCGCGGTGCTCGGCCACCGACGACGCAGCGCCCAATTAGGACCTGTCGTTTTCGGCCGGAACCCGGCACAAATTACGGGTAGTCAGAAGCGAATACGTGTGTTTTCAGGGGCTTAACGACATGCACGAGGACTCAAAGAGGGGGCAACGAGGACGGAATGAGGAGTGGCTCAGGCCCGCAACCAGGGACATGGGAGGGTGAGGTGCCGCTCAGCACGGCGCGAAACGGCCGGTATTTACGGCAGGACCATTCGAACACATCCGTATCGAGCATCCGCTCATACCACTCGGCCAAGAGCCCAAAGCAAACGAGCCGGCTGCTTCGCCTGAAGTGCCACGACACGAACCTCAACACATCCGCGCTGGACACGAGGTAGAAAAACCGGTCAACGTGTCGTTCCGAATCAATCTTCTCAACGACCTTCAGATAGTCGGTTTCACTCTTGGCAGTCCGTTCATATTCCAGCGCGAACGTCGCGTCTCCGGCTTCCACTCTGACGCTCACCATGGCGTCGTAGTCCTTGGCGTAAGCAAACTCCCTTACCGCGTTCCTGGACCGGATCTCGACCTCGGAAACCCAGCGCACCAAGCGGCCGGCTCTCATCAGACTGAGCTGTATGTTGTTCAACTCAGTTGCGTGCGCAACTTGCAGTTCTCGCCCATCCTGATTTGCTCTGTCGGCAGTCCCCACGTAGCCTTCCCCGGCGGCCGCGAGTTGCAAGGTGCCCTCCGCCGTTATGGAGTACACAAACTCCTTCACGGCGGATCCGACGACGTGCCGGTGGACGAGACCATGGGCAACCAGCCGTCTGATCCTCCAGTTGAAACTCCAGCGGCGCGCACGTTCGGTTGACGTTGGGCGCTCGTTCGCCTCGCCGTTGAATCGCATGAACTCGAACAACTGGCGGTGAGTGACGAAGCCAGAGTGTAGGACCTGGCGAAGCAGCGGGTAGTCGTGCTCGGGACTCAGGCTAATGCATCCCTTGACGTAGCGCATCGTTAGTCCACCGATGGAAGCGTCGCAGCCAGTTGCAAGCGGCCAATCCAGGGCCGAAGGGGTTCCGGCTTCAAGGTAAGAGTTCCAACATTGCTCTGTATCCACCCGTGAGCGGGTACGAGCAGCATCCCTTCTTGCTGGTCACCACATTCGCTCAGTGAAATGAGCAGCACGTTGTCCGACTTCCATCCGCTCGCTCCGACCTGGAGATGGCCGCACTCGCCTTGTCTCACCACAACCAGAAAGTAATCAGGCTGCCGAGGCGCCGCCAGCAAATGCCGGACAAAGATCTTGTTCTGTCCCTTCCACAGACACGGCTCATCGCACTCGAACACCCGATGGAGCGAGCGCCACGGAGCATTGGGGTTGAAGCCGCCCACTGCATTGAACCGGACATGGCCCATGATCTTGGGCCGCGTGCGAATGACCCCTGCCACCGGTACACCGGTTGTGTTGTAGTAGGCGCCACGCGCGAAGCGCCGGGAGGCCGCGGAATCCTTGGCGAACCGACTTCGCCACACGCTGCCGAAGGCAAGGATTGAAATCACCACGGAAGTTATGCGCCCTTGACGCGCTTGTTTCGTTCTCGCTCCGCGTGAAGCTGCTCTTGGAGCGAGTTGATCACTTTCACGTAATCAGAGTTCGGGCCTGCTGGAGACGAGGCCTCTCTCGGGGCATGGGATGATCTTCCGTTCGCCTTTATTGTGTCGGCCAAGGCATCCATGCGCAGGCTCATCTCGGCGATCACTTGCGTCTTCGCTTCCAGCTCCCTCTGCAGTCTGTCTCTATCATCTCTTGTAAGCTTGAGCTCCGTAGCCATCTGCTGCGCCTCGGCATGGTCCCTGCCGGCATCGGAGCCATTGGCGGATGGCGCCATTCCCGATGCCACCCTCTCGACAACTCGGTTGCAGTGCTCGATGTGCACGTTGTACTTTTCGATCGCTTCCTTTGCAGTCTGCCGCGAATACTGATCGTGGTTGTAGAGGTCGGTCATCATTTCCGTGGTGACAAACCGTTCGCGGCGGCGATCGATCCAAAGTTTGGCGTATGCCGACATGACCAGCAGCGACCACAGAGTGAGCCAGAAGCTGTACATGAAGTCCGGGTTCCTGGCCGTGGCTTCGAGAAAAGCACGCCGGCGTTGGTCCGTCCATCGGCCGTAATCAAGGTTGTTCGGATTGAACTGCTTCAAGAGGAAGTCGTACCAAGAGTCCGGCGGTTCCGGCGCGTGTCCTTGCGCTTGCGCGGCGGCCAATGGACTGTGCTGAGTGCGTGGAACGGAGCTTGCTGGCGGAGGGCTCTGCCCAAAACCCGAAGTCACCGCCAGCAGCAAGAGCGCACACGTCACAGCCAACTCGATTCGACGTGCTCTCATGCTCTCAAACCTCCCGGCGCACGCCGTGGCAATCGGGCCGTCGTAGCAAGCGAGGGATTCTTGAATCGCAGGTTGGCTCCGGCGGATTCCGCGCGGGAGTGATGCAGCCTGGGGTAGAGTTCCGGTTCGAAGTTCGGAATGTTGACATCGGCTGGCGGCCGGACGTGCAACAGCGTGTGCATCGTCCCACGCGTGTCGTCCGTCATCAGGATTTCCATCTGTCCTTTGGGCAGGTTCTTGATGTGCTCGTCGAGGGCGCGCGTCTCCCGATCCTCGCTCTCCACGGCCCGCCCGGTGGCCTGGTAGCGCTCGTAGCCAAAGACCTTCCATCGTTGCACTGACCTGCTGCGCCGCGTTACCTGGTGCTCGGCTGATGCCCGCAGAAAGTACCGCGCCGTCTCCTCGTCCCGCGTCCGGAGGGCCATGGTGGTGTTGGGCGCGGAGGTGACGTCTTCCTTGAAGCCGCGCCCGACCTGCATCAGTTGCGGCAGCGACTGCATGGAAAAGAGGAATGCCGTGTTCGTGCCGCGAGCCGTCTGCAGGATCTGGGCGAAGTTCCGGTAGCCGAAAGGCGCAAACTCGTCCAACACCACGCTGAACATCGGGCGGTCGACTCGCCGGCGTTGCTCTTCGCTCTCGTACCGTTTACCCACGACCAGTTGCATGTTCTGCAGCAACATCTTTCCCAGGGCGCGCACCGGCTCGGTGTTCTTGTTCACATTCAGTGTCACAAATAGAATTAGCTCCTGCTCGATCACCTCATCGATCGAAAGCAGGTCCTCGTATGGTCCGGTGATCACCGAGAGTTCGTCATCAAGGAACGTCATGCACTCGTTGAGCAGCCCCTGGATTTTGGGAACGCGCTCCCGATCCTGAAATGACTGGTAGAGATTCTTCACCGACATTTCGAAGTTGAGCCGCCGTTGCGTGCTGATGGCAGGATCATACTCAATGCGCCGCGTGGCCTTCTCCACCTGTTCGCGCAAGACGTGATCGTCAATCGCCATCACCAGGACGTCATAAAAGTTGAACTTCAGGCCCGTGTACACGAGGACCCGAACGATGTCGGCCAGGTAATTAAGCTGGTGCTTGGCAAAAAACTCGTCATGAAGGTTGAACGAGCCGAAGACCATGTTGACCACGGGCATGTAATCGTCGTCGCTGCAATGGAATGGGTTGTAGAGGACGGAGATATCGGGCCGGGCAGGATTCAAGACACGCAACTGGTGAAGCCTTCCGGCGCGGTGGATATGCGGCAGCAAGTCGTGGAAGAACTCCAGGTCGCCTTTGCCGTCGAAGATCACCATCGGAATCCGATGCGGGTTTTCGGGAGGGCCAACAACTCTGGCCAAGTCCTGAGTAATGATGTTGCGAAGAAGGGTTGTCTTGCCGGCGCCAGTCATCCCAAGAACGATCCCTTGCATGACGCGAACCTTGTCCGGCCATAACCACGGTTGGCCGTGCACATCGTAGCCCAGCACCACGGCGTCCCGGCTCCACGCGTCACGAGTGAAGCGCTCGTCCTTCTTGGGCGAGATCTCAAGGGGACGGTGCGGCCATTCCATTTCCCGCCTCGATCGCCGCGTGGCCAGCAACCACGCCGTGATGCCGGCTCCGACGGCGGTGATGATCAGGTATAGGGAGATTTCCTCGACCTGACGGCTGGTGAGGTAATATCGATGACGGGCGACGTATAAGGCGAACCAGACGCAAGCCATGATTACGACGGCAATAAGAATCTCAAGGCTTTCGAGCAGCGGAGGGTGTTCATGGCGATCGGATTGCGCAGGTCTCATCGGCGCACCAGGGCGAGATAGTCAAGGGCGAGGGCGCACCCGTGCGCTGAGGCGAGGGCGATGTACCAGTACCAGATCCGCAGGAAGGCTCGCCGGCCCTCGACTGCCTTCTCGGCATCCTGATGCGTCGCACGGCAGAGATAATAGAAGAGGGCGACCACACCGCCGAGCAGCCAACACTGTGGGAGCGTAAGGCCGATCCATGGGCTCCCATATGTCGCGAACCCCGCCGCGGGCAGCCTGATCAGGTTCGTCCGTATCCAGCACACGAACGCCCCTTCAATTAAGAGGGCAGAAAACGCTGCCCCGAAGTAGGCAAGACTCTTGAGTCTTCGCAACATTGCCGTTCCTCATTCCATCCCGAGTGATCAAAGGAAATCCAGCGCTCGCGCTCTACCGGAAACCGTTCCCAAGCACCTCGATTACGCCAGCCAGCAGCCCCAGCAGGCACAGAGCACCTGTTCTCAAGAACCAAGGAGCGTCGCGCCGCCAACTCAGGTAAATCATCAGCAATGAGAGGGGCGGCACCAGCGGAGCCACGC
>Ga0335078_10002010_pt1 | contig 30806 bp, 27 predicted proteins | sample Lox_Sample_32_FD_206711 | JGI IMG/M metagenome (GOLD analysis project Ga0335078, IMG submission 206711) | Soil microbial communities from Loxahatchee National Wildlife Refuge, Florida, United States - Lox_Sample_3.2 | ecosystem: Environmental > Terrestrial > Soil > Wetlands | place: USA... | reverse complement strand
GGAAGACTGGGGGCAATACGCTGGTACTGCTCCGGGGTGATCTCCATGCAGCGCAGCATAACACGAAATCACCATTTAGTGTTAACACGCCCTAGCGTGATTAGTGCCGAGAAACGCCTTGAGGCGAGGGTTGAGCCGGTGTTCGGGTGATTGGCAATTTGGAAGCTATTGAGAATTGAATATCGGCCGACCAGATCATTCCTGGATGGAAGCTATATTTATTTGACCGCTCATGGTTTTGGCAAGGCAACTCCAACACGCTCCGCAACCGTTTCGGGTGTTTCCGGGGATTTAGAAACGGGAAACCCTTGTTCGCGCCATGCCTTGAGTCCGCCTTGCAGCACCCACACGTTATCAACCCCTACCCGCTTCAACGCCACGGCTGCTCGGGCGCTCACTGTATCGCCTCCCGAGGAAGAATATAGAACAATGTCCACATCCTTCGGAACAAGGAGGTGAGGGGACTTCCGCAAGCGCGTCGGATCCACCATGAAAGCACCTGAAATGACCTCCGGTCTCTCACTGTCCGTTTTTCCCTCGAATTCCAGCAGGTCTAGCACCGCGACCTTGCTTTGCGACTTCAGTTTGCGCGCGAGCAACGCCGGACCCATGCGGCGTAACCGTAGTCGGCGAATCATTCGCACCAGAGCCAGTCCCCGCCAGCTAACATAGAGAAAGATCGGGACCCCGATCGCGATGCCCAAGGCTGTCCCGAAATGCTCGACCCAGGCAATCGCAATATCCAGTTCCTTTGAGAAGAGATAGCCGAGGCCTACATAGAACCCTGACCAGAGGAGCCCACCTAACATATCATGGGCCAGGAACCCAATTACCGGCGCTCCTTCCGCGCCGACAAGTGGCGGCGTAACCACATCCAGCCCGGGAAAAAACTTAGCCACACACAATATACGCAGACCATAACGGCGGAATTTGTCATTCGCATTCTCGGAGCATCTTCGCGGGTCGGCTGAGAAACGACAGAGTAGCCGCAGAGCCTGAGAACCCCAGCGGCGACCGAACCAGAACCATATTCCATCCGCTGTCAAGCAACCCAAGACTCCTAGAAACACGATGATGCTGGCTCGCATCTCACCACGCGCCGAAAGAGCCCCTGCGACCATCAGAAAAACTACTGACGGAATCGGCAGACAGAGTTGTTGCGCAAAAACCGCGAGGAGCACGCCGGAATAGGTCAGTTGTAAGGAGGCGGTCACGAGGGCCTCGTCTTATCCATCAACTGCTGTACTCAATGATATCGCGGAAAGACACTCCTGGTGTCGTGAAAACGTTCAGCGGGTGACGATTGGACTCCGGTCATGGGCGGCTTGCTTGTGTTAACGTAATCGGCAATTCTGCTCTGGTAGCTCCTTTTGGAGCCGGCCATGCCGACTTTGCAGCCACTCACGCCTGCCAAATGGTCCGCAGCCTCCAGATAAGTAATGCCTGCCGTCTTCAATTCTGAAAACGAGCTTGGAATCGGCCTCTGTGGCTGGATCTTCATTCACAGGAAGCGCAAAAACAGCAACGATGCTTTTACCGTCGGTGCTCCGAAACACCGAGTATGACGTCGATTCAACATGTTGGATGATGTAGTCCCCAGCGGGAACACAGTTACCTTCAACGCAAAACTCAAAGGGAATGACCGCATGTGCCGATTTCGCGTTTTCGGCTGTTGCTCCGATCGTTGCGGTTACCAAGAGTAATGAGCGGTAATGGTCAAGTTTGGTCAAACGCGAACTCCACCGCTCGTACTTCAAGTACGTAGGCAGAGTGGAGCCTGGGACGCATGTCTTGTTTGGCGGAATCACTGTCCGCAAGGTGACCGCGGCGCATCCGGATGCGAATGCCCCGACGCGTATCGAAGTGGATCTTGAGGTCAAGGAGGGGACGCCAATAAACGCTAAGGAAACTCTGAATAAGCACTGCCATTAAGGCAGTGCGTCCAAAAACTTCGCGATTGCAACGAGCGGCAGCCGCCATGGCGCTGGTTTCTATGCTTGTCGGCACGGCCGGTGCGCGAGAACCCTGCCCCGCGCCCTATGCCGCCGCCAGCCGGAGCAGCTTTTTGCGAACCATAAACAGGTTCACCAGCGAGCAGGTGGCAAAATAGCCGGTTGGCGTTCTTCCCCAGTACGCGATAGCGCACCTTCACAAACCCGAACTTCAACTTCAGAATCTGAAACACATGCTCTACTTTGGAACGCAAGCTCGACTTGCTCCGGTTCTTCGCTCGCTCGCCTTCATCGATGCGGTCTTTATAGCGATACCGCCGATGGGTGCAGTCCTGCGCCCGCGGCGCCGCTTAATGAATCACCTCGCTCTGTCCCACATAACGCTGATCGCCCCACACCCGCGTCTCTGCGCCATGCAGCAACTCCGGCAGCACCGTGGCAACGGCCACATTGGCCGCCGTCACTACCGCCGAGTGGATGATTTTGGTCTTGCTGTCCACCCCCACATGCGCTTTCATCCCGAAATACCACTGCTGGCCCTTCCTCGTCTGGTGCATCTCCGGATCGCGTTTCTCCTCCCGGTTCTTGGTCGAACTGGGGGCGTGAATGATGGTCGCGTCCACGATGGTTCCGGTGGTGATCCGAATCCCCTTCTTCTGCAAGTGCAGGTTCACCGCTTCCAGCATCTTGCCGCCCAACTGCTGCTGCTCCAACACATGGCGAAAGTTCAACACCGTGGTCTCGTCCGGCGCCGGCTCCTGACCCAGGTCGATGCCCACGAACTGCCGCAGCACTGCCGAGTCATACAACGCCTCCTCCACCCCTGGGTCCGACAGATTGAACCACTGCTGCAGGAAATAAATCCGCAGCATGCGCTGCAAGCCCACCGGCGGCCGACCGTCTCCCGCCTGGGGATAGTGCGGCTCGATCAGCGCGCACAACTCCGCCCACGGCACCACCTGCTCCATCTCTTCCAGAAACAACGCCCGCTTGGTCTTCTTCGTATATCGCTCGAATCCCGTCATCCTTGCCAGTGCCCTCTGGTGTTTCATACTGGCGTGACTCTAACCTATATTGCTGTGAAAAAGGGAGAGCTTAATCAGAGTCTCGCTAAATCTCTTTCCAAGCTGGGCGCGGTCAGCTTGATGAGTTCTCCTGTATTATCCATCACTACCAGTACGAATGACTCCACGCGGCTGCAAGCAGGGGCTGTAATTCCGACCGAGGAGACAGTCAGCCTGGACGATATGCAGCGGGAGGTCGCCGCCATTGCACAGTCCGCACAAACCTTAATTGCGGCTGTGCACTCCGATATAAATAACATCACTGCCGATACCCGCCAAGTACTGGCTAATGTCAATGATCTCACCGCCGAGGCTAACCGCCGGCATGTGGCTCAAATCCTCGCCAACACGGATGCGATGATCGCAAGAACATCACCGCAGATCGATCGGGTTGCCCGCAATGTAGACACGCTAACGGCAAAAATGGAGCCGACTGTTGATAACGTCAACTCTACCGTTAGCAACGCAAACGGAACCATCACCGTGCTGCGGGAGCAGGCTCAAACGGATCTTATCGAGCTGCAGAAAATGCTCGTTGAAGTGCGGGGCTTGGCAGAGAACTTACAGGCGGTGCTTCGGTCTAACCAGCAGAACATTCAGTACACGCTCGAGAACGTCCGCATGGCGACCGACCACTTGAACGACTTCACCCAATCCGTCAATGAGCGGCCCTGGAGCCTGATCCGAATCAAGCAACCTAAGGACCGGAAAGTGCCGGAGCAATGACAAGGTGCGCATGACGACCAACGGTTCGAAAATCACAGTCTTCGTTTTGGCCGCGCTGCTGCTGCCCGGCTGTGCCGGCAAGGTGCGCCATCCCGGCTATTACATGCGGGGCCTGCTCGCCGTCCAAGGACCCGCTGCCGGGCGAAAGCCAAAAGCTCCCGGCGGTAGCTGTCCAGCGCTTCGAAACGCCCGCGTATCTACGTCCAGGCAGGATCGTTTACCGGGAGAGTCCCGAGCGGATCGGATTTTATGACTATCATCGTTGGGCTTCGGATCCGGGAGAGGTAGTCACAACGGCAATGATCGATTCTCTTCGAGCAGCTGGCGTCTTCTCAACAATACAGACCTATGATGGCCAGGAGCGTGCGCCCTTTATCCTGCAAGGAACACTCGAGCGACTGAACGAGTTGGACTATGAGAACGGTGTGCAGGTTGAGGTGAGGCTATGTGCCCAAGTCCTGAACAAAAAGACCGGCGCTGTCGTATGGGCAGACGAGGCGACTAAAACGGCAAATGTCGGTCAGCGCCAGGTGACGTCCGTCGTACAGGCGATTGGACAGGCTACGCAGGCGGGCATCGAGCAGTTGGTACAGGACATGAAAAAACAGCTCTTTGCTATGACAGTAGTCGCCGGCAACGCTGTGGTTCCCCCTGCGGAAAACGAACCTATTATAGGTAAGGGACACGCGTGGCCGTATTAGTCGCGGTGCGGTCCGAAGCAGACTCGAACCACGAGGACATGTAGCGACCAGCCTGAGCCTGCGTGAGTAGGCAGGCCTTTCGATAAAACTACGGCCCTGCCCTGGCTGAGAGAGTCACCACTGCATAGTGCTCGATCCGGCTCAGGGTGAAGTCGCAGACGCTCCCGTGCAGATAGAGACCTCCGAACTGAGGCTGGGCCGCGTCCGGCGAAAGGGCCTTCACCTCCCAGCCGCTAAGGTCCTGGACCAGCCCGTTAAGTTCGAGCCGGACTTTCACGTTCTCTGCCGGGGCCCGGTGATCATAGTTGAGTAAGTGAAGAACCAAAGTCCGACCGTCGGGTTTCCGCGTCAACTGCCCCAGCACGTAACCGCGCGGTTCCAGACTGAGGCGAGGTCCTCCGGCCGCGGCTTCGGCACGCGCCGCGATTCGCTGCTGCGCCTTTCCGGCCCTGATGATGACGCCCCCGCCGGCTGTGAACGCATCCAACTGGGCTTTCTGGTCGGCCCTAAGCTTGGGCACGTTATTCGGCATCACCAGCACCTTGAACTGCTCCAGGGGCACTCCCTTGTCCAGATGCGCGAGCACTTTGGTTTCAAAAAAGACGCTCTGCTTGAGGAACTCGCTCGCCAGGGGATTCTGCGGCTCCGCGGAGAGCAAGGCGATCCGCGCCCCCGGCAGCACCTGGTGATACAGCTCCCGGTGCTCGACTAGGAAATAGTTATACTGAGAGATGGCCGTCCAGGCCGCTTGGGCCTCCGGGTCGCCGTTGATCAGCCCGGCGAGGAATTGGCCCTCGATATTGCGCGAGGTCGCTGCGCCGAACGTGTAGGCTTCGGCGATGGAAAGCTTCTGCTCGGCCGGGCTGGGGATGCAGCGCTCGCGCGGGCCGCAGTGGTACAGGTCGTTCTCGTACATCAGGGGCTGCCAAAGCTGCTTCTCGCCGGTCAGGAATTTGATCTTGCGCGCGTTGGCAACCTGCCAATGACCGTCCCACACCCCCGGAGTATCCTTGCCATCCTCCTCCCAGATCGCCTCGTTAATGTCGTTCATTGCAAACCGGTCAGGCGGGATATGGATGTTGGCATAAACCATAACCTTGGGGCGGCCCGTTTGCCGCGCCTTCCGCTCCGCCATCTGCTGGGTGTCATCGAGCAACTGCGCCAGGCCGTCGTTGTAACCGATCATGTTGTCCCACACGACCGCGTCCGCCCCCGCGTCCACCGCCAGCTCCGCCTTCTTCAAAAGATAGGCGCGCCAGCCTCGGTTGCGCGCGTCGGCCAGCCGGCGATCCCAGGAGATATGCAGCTCGGGCATGCTTGGGCCAGCGTAGAACATGGGGATGCCATGCATCCACAAGCCGTATTTCTTCGTTTCCGGCTCGTCTAGGTAGGTGCTCTTCCAGAACATGTTGGAAGCCGACAGGTAAGCCGACACGTGGATGCCGTTCTCATGGCAGCGGGCGATTACCTTTTTCAGGTTCTCCCGGTTGTCTTCCTCATCCTTGAGTGACCAGCCGTTGCTCCAGGTGACCCAGATCCAGTTGAACTCCGCCTGCTTAAGCAAGCCAAGCATTTGCTCGAAATCGCGGTCATAGATGTGGGTCAGCACGTCCTTCTCTTCGGCGCTGAACTTTTCGCCCCACCAGGTCCGCTCGGCCTTCCAGCTCTCGATTTGTCCGCCATCCAGCCGGATAAAACGAAAGTTCCCCTGCTCCGCCCACAGCGGCACGTCCTCCGGCTCGGCACGATAGAGTTTCAGCGCCGGCTGAAAAGGCTGGGGGGAGGTGAGCAACAGGGACGTGGCGACCAACCCAATCAGTCCAATGCTTTTTATGAATTGGACAGAGTGCATGTTTCCTTTGCTATGAAACGTCAAGACTGCCATCTGGCCATGTCATTGGACAAGCGGACCGCATCACCGCATCGCAAATCAGCTTGCCTCGATAGCCTTGTAGCGTAGCCCCCGACTGCGGCGTTCTTGCAGGCTTGCCCTCGACATGGCAATCAAACACAACACACCGATGCCTTTCCAGAAAAGAGACCGCATTCGCCGGCACAGTCCCAGGGTCAATCCTGCGCTCTCTGCAGCGCCAAGTAGTCGAGTGAGAATCATATTCCCGGCTTCATAAGTCCCGAAGTTTCCCGGATTCAATGCACCAACCACATTGATTAGCTTCGTGAAGGCCTCAAGCACAAGGGCTTTGAGAAACCCGGCTCTCGCACCCATGAAGTAAAACAGCAGATACACCTCCAGGACTGCCATACCATGACTGGTCAAGTTGAGAGACAGGCTCGTCCAGAAGCCCTTGGGAGTTTCGTGGTAGAAGCTGAAAAAATTGCGCTCGGCGGAGTCGATGACTGATTGCTTGCCATCGAGCCATTTCTCAAACCACCGCAGACTCCCTATCATGCGTGCAGCGCCCGAGAGTACCGGCCAGCGCATTCGAAAAGCCATTGCGGTCACTACAAGCAATGCGGCTAAGGCGCTTGCAAACAGGAACGCATACAGTCGCCAGGCTATGGAAAGTGATAGCAGAAACAGAGCAGCAACAATGCCGGTTATGCTCACCAACGCTGCTGTCACGATGTAGAGTCCGCGGTCCAGCGTCACCGATGAAATGCCATTGGCAACCGGCAATACAGATCCCAAGAAATACACTCGTGCTGTCTCTCCGAGTACTTGACCAGGCAGACCGAAGCTTCCTATGGCCTCTGAGATGAGCCGCAGGGCGAACGTGCGGGCGAACGAAATATCGCGAATGTCGCGCGGAAATGTAAGCCGCCATGCCAACGTTCTCGCGAGATGAGAGATTCCACCCAAAGCAACAATTAGAGCCAGTCCCCATCCAACCGTCTTTACCTGACCTACCACTCTGGACGGCCCCGCTCCGCGTATCAGATAAACCAGCAAAGCGACGCCCAGGAGGGCGACCGAGAGACGAACAAGCTGCCGAAATCTTACATGGGGCCTGTACATCGCCGTCTCTTAAGTGCGGATAGCGGACAAGCCAGCGCATGACTTCGCACTTTGTAACTCGACGCTGCCATCGCGTCTCCGGTGCTATAAAACGTAACCAACTGCCGCAGTTGTTAGACGAACATCAGGGCAAAGTTACATCCTTTTTCCGACTCGTGCTGAACTGCTCCGTGTGCTTACCTCGACTGGTGAATTTGGCCAGAATAAACTCTTGCGCCAGGCCAAGTGCAACATGGAGGCCCATGTCAGTCCCAAAACTCTTGAACACAAGCCCAGCTCCCCGATTCGACTCGGGGTAATAGGCGTTGGCAAGCGAAGCTGACATCAAGGCGCCGCCAATCTGAGAATAGTTCGGCTGCGACGACCCATTGTCGCCTTTACAAACAAATGGAGCTAGGATGGCGTGCCAAGCCCGAGACCCTTTCGTCCCGGAGCCCCGATAGAAATAGCGAGGATCCTGATGCAGGAGAGAGGGCAAGATAGCATTGCTAAACAGCATCTCGCTGGCGCCGCCGGCGAAACTAGCTCCCAGACGCTTTCCATATCCTTCCGCGCCTTGCGGCCAGTTAGGGGTGTCCGCGGCCTGCTGGATGCCGGCCCATGCGCTCTCCAGGACGAAGAAAGTTGGATGGGTGACACTTTTATAAAAAAGATGAAACTTCATCCCCGTAGTAAGAGGCTCCGGATGAGACTCATAAGTTACGTAGATGTTCGGTATAAAGCCTAGAACGCGCTGCTGTTCTTCAGCCTTGAACTGCTGGACAGCAACCTCCTTCGAAGAATAGCCCACCGTGACTGCCCGCTGCACAGCGGCAATGCGGAGATTAACTTCATTTAGAGTTTTATTCTGCCCGGGTTCGACGGTTACGGACGAGTTCCACTCCGCAAACCCTTCGGCAGTGATTGTGATCTGATAGACAATTGCCGGCGTGACGTCGTGCAAGACAAAGGTCCCATCGTCGCCGCTAACAGCTGTGAGACGACTACCGGGCGGCGGGGCCTGAAGAGTTACGGTGGCATTGGGAATTGGATCGCCGTTAATGTCGGCCACCATGCCCTGAATGCTTCCTGGTTTATTTGCCGGTTCCGTAGACTGCGCGGACAGGCATCCAACGAGGAGCCATCCAGTCAGGACAATCAGCAGAAATAATGTTGTTTTCATGGATGCTCCTAATACTCCTTATGCTGCTTTTGGGCACCATCGACGTTCAGTGACCCAAATTAACCCTAATCCCGTAGCCGTTTGATTGCAGTGATAACTCTCACTTGGAACTGTGACCGCCCGCCAATTGGGCACGGTAGGCGCGAAGCAGAGCTCGCGCGCTGTGCCGACTCAGTCTCCGATTCCTGCAACAATAGGACACTGGCTGCCTCTCTAGCCTCTGGAGAGAGTGAAATTGATGGTTATCCGGGAGTCAACTTCGACCGGTTCTCCATTTAATAGGTAAGGCCTGTAGCGCCATTGCTTAACCGCATCGATCGCGGCTTGGGCGAGGATTGGCAAACCACTCTCGACTCGCACATCCTGGACCCTACCATCCTTGCTGATGACGGCCAGCAGCACGACGGAGCCTTCAATCCGCGCCCGGCCAGCCTCAGGCGGATAAGTCGGTGTAACGTCGTGGATCAGGTTGGCCTCGACTACCCGGGCGGCGACCCGGATTCTCTTAATGGGCGCCGGCTCGGGCGTCTTCGTGATGGCGGGCACACCATGCGTGCTACCCAGCACGTCGCTAAGCACTCCACCGGGAATTCCCCCGACCACTCCACCAGGCACTCCCCCAACCACTCCCCCAACGGTGCCAGCCGGAGCGGGCTGTGCTTCTTCCGTCTTACGCACTGGAGCTGGAATGCTGATCTTCGAAGGGGTGTACGTGGCTGTGGGTGTCGGTGCGCGATAAGTCGTGGCCTTGGAAGCTGCGGCCGGCGGCGAAGGCGCATACAAAAGCGTCACCGTTTCCCGCCTGCTGGGCAAGGTATCCGTGAAATACAGCGGAACGATAATCAACGCCGCTACCAGGAGTAACTGGAAGCTCAGCGATCCAATCACCGCCCAAGGGTTTCGTGGCCGTAGCTTGTTATCTGACGCAATGAGGGTGTCCGCAAAGAGGCCACCATCTTCTATTCTTTGCGCACCGGGCGGGGTGGGAACTTGCTCTTTCTTTTCCGCCGGAAATACCACAATGCGGGAACCGATTCGCACCCCTGGCCTCGGAAGGGTCGGATATGCGATGCAACGGACTAAATCCGACGGATGGTCAAAAGTTGCCATAGTACCTTGAATCCTTTCGAGCAGCCTCGCTCTCGCTGTCCTGGAGCTCGACCCGCGCGCACAACCAAGTACATCCCAGAAAATGCAGGTCAGTTGCCAATGCGCATCTTTATCTAAGCCGTTGGTCCAGCTGGCAATCCGACGTTCTGCCTGCTTGCAGTCCTGACCGCTCGCGAGCAGCTGCCGCAATGTGGGCAGGGATGCCGGCCCGCAGAACTTCCATCTGCTTGCAATGCAGCGAATTGTGGCGCTGGATCTTTGGCGACCCAACTGCACTACCAGGGCTGAAACATGCAGCTGACTGAGTTGCTCATGGAGCAAGCATCCTGAAGGGTGCTCCAATCAAGAGCGCAAGTGCCGGGCAAAGGAGCAGATATGTATTCCACAAAGTCAGTGGAAGGTTACCCAGCGATCGTGCGCAATGGACGAAATGTCCTGAGTGTGTGGAATCGGGATTGGGAGTTTGCCTACGAGCTGTGTGAACTACTCAATGAACTGGAGGATGTAGATCCAGAGCTGCGGCTGAACGAGGATGACCGGAAATGGCTCAAGGCGATGGATGCTGCGTTCAAAACAGAGGTTAAGTATGCCTGACTTCGAGACAGCACAAACCATCTCTATCGTGGTTCCTTTTCACAACGAAGAAAGTAATGTCACTGAACTGTACTCTCGGCTGTATGCGGTGATGGAAAGCACCGGGTGGGACTATCAGTTCATATTTGTGGATGATGGAAGCACGGATCTCACGTACAAGTTGCTGAAGGAACTTGCGCTAATCGATCCCAATGTGACGATCGTCAAACTGCGCCGCAATTTCGGACAGACCGCAGCCCTGGCTGCTGGCTTTGCGCGCTGCACCGGCGAATATGTTATCGCCATGGACGGCGACCTCCAGCATGATCCCGCCGACATCCCCAGATTCTTAGAGAAGCTCGAAGAGGGCTACGACGTTGTCAGCGGGTGGCGAGCTCACCGCATCGACAACTTGCTGCTGCGGAGGATTCCTTCTCGCTGCGCCAACTGGCTGATGGCCAAGCTCAGCGGCGTGGACATTCACGACTTTGGAACCACCTTTAAGGCGTACCGGCGCGAGCTGCTTTGTCAATTACCGCTGTATGGAGAAATGCACCGCTTCATTCCGGCCCTGGCTTCCGGGTACGGGGCATCGATTTGTGAGATCCCCATCCACAACGAGAACCGCAAGAACGGGGAATCGCATTACGGCATATCCCGCACCTTCCGGGTCTTGTTCGATCTCTTGACCATCCGTTTTCTTCTGCGTTACATGTCACGCCCGCTTCACTTTTTTGGCCGGCTCGGGCTCATGAATGTCATGGCCGGTTCAGCGATCGGATTTTGGCTTGTCGTATGGAAGCTCATGTATGGAATGAGCATCGCGCAAGAACACGGACCGCTACTGGTCCTTGCTGCGGTCCTGATTCTGGTAGGGCTGCAATTGGTTGCTCTCGGATTACTCGGTGAGTTGGAGGTCTGGCAGTACTTCAATCCCGCTGCGCGCAAACCTTACGCCGTTTCCGAGGTAGTTGCGATCCCGGCAGCGGCAGCTGTAGCAGCGGACTAGGTGCATCTGTGCTGAGTAAGCTTCAAGATCGCTGTTTTGACTGGCGCTGGGACGCTGCGATTGCGCTCCTGCTTGCGCTGCTGGCGTTTGCGGTTCGCATCGATCGCATCGGATTCAACAGTTTGTCCGAGGATGAATCGGCGAAGTGGCTCGCGGTGCAGGAGTATCGTCACGGGCACTTCGCCGGGGTCAACAGCGAGCACCCGATGATGCCCAAAATGCTCATCTGGGCCAGTCTCACGATCGGAGAGCACTGGAACCGCGCGGCCTCACTCCATCGCTGGCCATCGATGAACCCTGAGGGTTGGCTTCGATTGCCGAATGTGCTTTTCGGCGCCGCCACCGCCCCAATCCTTTATTTGTTCTGCCGTCTGATGATGGGGATTGCCGGCTCCTTTGCCGCGAGCTTTTTCTGGGCGATTGCGCCATTGCCGGTCGCGTTGAATCGGCTTGCCAAAGAAGAAACGCCCGTCACCTTCTTCACGCTCCTGGCTTGTTACTTCTACTGCCGGGCAAAACAAGCAACGGCGGAAACGACCACACGCCGGTGGCACGGGCTGAGTGGTTTCGCCTTTGGCTTGGCCCTCGCTTCACAATATCTGATTCACCTATTTGGGCTGAACGCACTGGCATGGCATTTTGCAGGACGAAGAGGGCTCGACCATAAACCAATAAAGTCCCTCACCGTCCGCTTTTTCCTCCTGATGCTTGTGGCTCTTTTGCTGGCGAACCCGCTCATGGTCTCGCCGGCCAGTTGCAGTTGGGCCATCCATTGGTTGCATCATTATGGCGTCCGGCACACTGGCTATGACTTCGCCGGCACGCTTTATCCCAACTTCCCCTCGCGTCTGTTTTCCGGCGTGCCCTGGTACTTCTACTTCTGGCTACTTCTAGTAAAAACGCCGCTCCCAATTTTGTTGCTGATTATCGTCGGCAGTGTATTGCTCGTGCGCGATCGACACACTCTCGCCTCGTGTTTTTTCTTCGGCCTCGGGCTCGTGCAACTGCTGGGGCTCTCAGTTTGCGGAGCCAAGTGGATGCGCTATTCGCTTCCTCTCCTGCCTTTTCTATTCCTGGCTGCTGGCTATGCGGTGCAACAGATCTGGCAGTACGCAAGGCGCAGGGAAATATCACCGACCGCGGTCGGGATGCTGGCGCTCGTTCTATTTGGATGGCCGCTGGTCGAGCTCCACACGTGGTCCCCCTACTATCCGTTTTATTTGAACTCCCTGGGCGGAGGGGCAAGCAACATCACCCGGTACTTTGCGCCCGATGAGGTTGCAGAATTTGACACGCGTGAAGTCGCGCAAGAAATCTGTCCCGCTGTACCGGCGGGACAGCGGCTGGCAACAGCCAGACCGCAGAGCATGACCTACTATCTCACGAGCTGCGGGCGCTCAGACATTCAAATTGTGCCACTTTACGATCCTGAGTACGTGCCTCGGGAGGGCGATGCAATCGTCCTTGAGCCCTCTCGTCGGTTTGTCGAGACGCAACGGTTTTTCGATCTTCTCCCCGAGTCCGGCTTGCCCCATCGCGAAGTCCATGTCGGACCGGTTCTGGCGAGCACGATTTATCTGTTTCAGCCGTCTGGGGTGGTGCAAGGTAACACCCATCAACAGAGGGTACTTAGCCAGTTGCGAAAGCTGCAACCTTCGCCCGAAACAAATCCTCACCCTGACTGGGCGCGCGTGCAAATGGCCTCCTTGTGGCGGCTGCTTGAAAGCCGGCAACCATGACCTCCTTTTAAGGGAAGCTTTGCTCTGCGGCCAAATGCCGAAACTCGGTCCGGCTGTCCACCCGGGGGCAAATGCCCACATTCTCGCGCGCACGAACTCTGCAAAGTCGTTGCAAGAACTGCAAGTACAGCTGCTATTAAAACGGACTCACATCTGCAAGTAGTAGTTACGGACGGTGTTGGCAGCGATGATCTGTCGCCAGTACGAGTTCGCCGCCAACGGCCGAACCGATTCGGAATGCTGCGGAGTGGGGGCGGAAGCCGCGATGCGCTGCTTTTGCCCAACCGCCATTGGCGCCGCGTTTCAGTGCATCGCGCCCCCCGCCACACCGCAAGCGGGAGTGCAAGGCCATGTCGAAGATCTTTCCGAATGGCGGAGAGTCCTTTGGCAACAACAGCATTCTTGCTGCTCTGCCGGTTGAGGAACTCAGTTTCTTGAGAACGCATCTGCACCAGATTCGCTTCAAAGCAGGACATGTCTTCTGCGACGTTTCATCGCCGATCGAGTTTGTCTGGCTTCCGCTCGCCGGCATGATCGGCCTGTTTGCCGTTATGAATGACGGGACCACGGTGGTGCTTGCCGCGACGGGTCGGGAGGGCTTTCTGGGCGCACGGCTGCTTTTGGGCGGGCAGAGAGCGCCCCTGCGGGCCGTCGCCCTCATGGAAGGAACCGCTCTAAGGCTCGACCGGCAGCAACTCCCAGGAATTCTCTCGTCTGCTCCGCAATTCGCGGCGGCATTGCGCCGCTATTGTGGAGTCTACCTGGCACAACTTGTCCAACTCGGAGCCTGCCATGCGCTGCACAAGGTGTCACAGAGGCTCGCCATGTGGCTGCTCATGGTGCATGATCGCAGCAACTCCGACTCGCTGCCTCTCACTCATGAGTCACTTTGTGAAATGCTGGGCTGCCGCCGGTCCTCCATTTCGGAAGCCTTATCGCTGCTGCAAAGCGCCCGCGCGGTTCGCGGGGGACGGGGCCGTATCCGCATCCTTGACCGGGCTCGACTGGTGGATCAGAGCTGTGAATGCCATGCCAGCCTGCGCTAGCGCCCCACTTTTATGCCACACTGGCGGATTTAACATACTTTTTAACTTTTGCATCTACTACCAAAGTTTAATGCTATTGCGTATGGTTTCGGACAGACATGACCTTTCTATGACGTTACTTTGTGCAGTTAGGCACAAATCGGCGCTTGCATCGGGCAAGCGAATTGTGCTTGATGGACCGCCCCCAAAGGTTTCCTGCGCCCTCGGCTCTCGTCTCCCTGGTTTACACCTGCTAGAGGAACGGTAATCATGGCTGGCCAAGACGCACCTCTTCCGCAACGAAAATACCGACGTGTCCTGATTTTGGATTTCGATGCGGCGACCCTCATCGCACTCGAACAAGTTTTCGAAGAGGCGGGCTTTGATACAACCACGACCTGGAATATGGACGAAGCCTGTCTCTGTCTAGGGCAGAAACGCTTCGACGCGATTGTGGTTGGCGATCATCCGCCGATCATTGATGCCCGTGCCGTCCTGCGCCGCCTCGAGGGCCTGCACAGATTGATACCCTGCATCGTGATGCGTGCTCCGCCTGGCTTCTCTACCGAGGCGAAATGGACTCGACTGCTCAGCACTCTTTCTGGCTGTAGCAGCTCCGAAGTCCTGGGGAAAGTGCATCGGCGTCTGGATCCATCAACTTCGATCCCCATGCACCGGTCGCTGACCATCCACCAGAGCCGATTCTGCTGAAGAGGATATGGGAAGAGAACCATGCTCAGTAAGTGTGCCAATCCGAGCTGCCGCGAAGAATACCGCTCCCTGCGTCAGGGTCGGCTCTTTGTGCTGGACACTACTCCTCGACCCTCTCTCGAGATGACCAACCGGGGAAGACGCACGCCGGAGAGACTCGAATATTTCTGGTTGTGTAGCCGTTGCTGCAGGTCCAAACGAGTGATTGCTGATGTGAACCATCGCATTGTTGTAGCTTCCATAGAAAGCGCCAAGGATTGTAGTTTCTGATAACCATTACGGTTAGTACGATAGGAGTCTGACATGTCACATAAGAAGCCGGTTGTAGAAGAGCCGGAGATGGTTTCAGGCGACGCGACTGAAAAGGTCCGGCAACGCGCTTACGAACTGTACGAACTCCGCGGGAGAGAAGATGGGCATGAATTGGATGACTGGCTCACAGCGGAGTTGGAGAATACTGCTGATTTGGTTAAGTGATCGATTCCCGGCGCAGAGGTCATGATACCTGCGTCCGGTGCAGCCGTCGGAAGGGAGTGGCCCGAGAGCAGCCGTTGGCGATGCGCTTTGGCTGGGACCTCTACCCGCGCGATAAGCCATAGTCATCCTTAGTGGCCCTCGCCCATCGCGCGCCATCCAGACGCATCGCTCTCCACTCCGACGGTCTGCGAACAGTTTTTGGGGCTGCTGTTGATGGATTTTCCTCAACGGCGGAGATGAGGGAAGACGAAAAGCTTCAGGAATTGCTATGTACACCGAGGTGCCGCCATGATAAGCCAATTCGAGGACATCCCCACTGAGACACTTTTCGATTTTGTGTTTGCAATCTTTAATTTGCAAACCTCACTAAGCTCACATGAGATTGCCGAACTGGAGCAGATTCAACGGGAGCTACAACGGCGAGGGGAGATTAGGGGTTGGGAGTGTTAGTCCCAGTTGGTCGCAAGCAACTCCGCTGCCAACCTGGCGTGATGATCAACAAAACTGCTGCTTGCGCAACTGTTTCCAAGGCCTGCAAAGCATCAGTTAAGGCGTAACCTAGAATGCCAGCCGATCTTGAGCGCGAAGCGACAAAGGCGAAACCGGCGCAATCCGGCAGGATCCTGAATCATGAACTTCAGAATCATCGCCATCATCTCGGCCAAAATGTAGAACGGCTTGCCGCGCTGCTCGAACAGACATACATTATTCCGTCTGTACGCGCCCCCGAATTCATTGCCCGTAGCGCTTGTGCTCCGGGCAAGATAGTGTATTTCTTGTTTGCGAATCCGGAGCATATCGCGGAGATGATAGAGGCGGTCGCGGTTGCCGGCAAGCTCCCGATGGTCAATATCGACTTGGCTGCCGGGCTCGCGCGCGACGAAGCAGCGATCTCCTATCTCGCGCATCGCCAGGTGCAAGGTATCATTTCCACTCACATCGAACCTCTGCGCGCGGCCCGCGACTTCGGGCTCTTCGCTATTAAGCGTACGTTTCTGCTGGATTCCGCGGCGTTAGACTCTTGCCTGCACAGCCTCAAGCAGTTCCTGCCGGATGCTCTGGAGATCATGCCGGCGATCGCGGCACCGCACATAGTTCCCAAACTGCGCCAGCAATACCCTGAGCTCCCCATCATCGGGGGAGGGTTGATCGCGACCGTGCGGGAGATTGAAGATCTGGTTCAGCAGGGGGTCACTTCGGTGTCGGTTAGCGACTGCCGGCTGTGGGTGGCTTGAAGAAGTTCCCTCTGGAAGATCGTGACCGCACAGGAAGCGCTGATCGCATGCAGAGGTGATAGTACTCACACGAAATACCGTTGATGACCTCTCTTTGGAGTTGCGGCTCTTCCGACAAGTCGCGTCAGCATCAGGCAAGGCCGTCCAGTGACCACATGAGGGCAGCGACCACCCGGGACTTCTGTTCATGACGAGCTTTTCACCGATTTTCGGTTCTTGATTCAATAACTTGCGCACGACCCTAAGTTGGCAGGGTACCTGCAAGCCTTGTATGCAGGATCGACAGCACCGGCGTCGATCTCGACGGAGATCATTCCATGAGCACTCACAGCATCGCCACCAGTCTATTCTTCGACCTGAAAACTAGAATTGAAACCCGGCAAGCGCGGGTAGGTGTTATTGGCCTCGGCTATGTGGGCTTGCCGCTTGCTTTGCTCTACACGGAGCAATGGTTTCGGGTAACCGGGTTTGATATTGACGGACAAAAGGTCGCAGCTCTCAACTCCGGTGAGTCGTACATCTATCGAATCCCGCCCACAGAAATCCAGGCAGCACGGTCGCGGGAGTTTAGTGCCACGGCAGACTTTTCGAGGCTGACCGACATGGATGCCATCATCATCTGTGTGCCTACGCCTCTGGACGAACATCGAGAGCCTGATCTCAGCTTTATTACAAATACGGCTAAGGCCATTGCCCCCCATTTACGCGCTGGTCAATTGGTGGTTCTCGAGAGCACGACCTATCCCGGTACTACCGAGGAGGTGCTTGTTCCAATATTGGAGAAAGGCAATGTCTGTACTTTGAAGGCCGCTCGCAGCGGAACGGCCGACGCAGCAGGCGAGTTTTTTGTCGCCTTCTCCCCCGAACGGGAGGACCCGGGAAATCAGAGCGTCGCGCGTCGTGACATCCCGAAAGTCGTTGGAGGCCTCAATACCCAGGCCTCAGAACTGGCCGCGACACTATATGGCGCAATCTTCAACCGAGTCGTTCCAGTATCGTCGCCGGCAGTCGCCGAGATGACTAAGTTGCTGGAAAACATCTACCGCTGCGTGAACATCGCGCTAGTCAATGAGCTAAAACTCTTGTCATTGCGCATGGGCCTGGATATTTGGGAGGTCATCGAGGCAGCATCCACGAAGCCATTCGGCTTTCAACCCTTCTACCCCGGCCCAGGCCTGGGCGGGCACTGCATCCCGGTCGATCCCTATTATCTGTCATGGAAGGCAAAGGCGTGGGATTTTCAAACTCGCTTTATTGAGCTGGCAGGAGAGATCAACAGCGCCATGCCTTATCACGTGGTCTCAAGCGTCAGCAGAGCTCTGAGTCAACAAGGAAAGCCTTTGAACGGCGCCCGCGTGCTGGTGCTCGGTGTGGCTTACAAGAAAGATATCGATGACTTGCGCGAGTCTCCGGCGCTGACCATAATCGAGCTGCTGCAGAAGGATGGCGCTCAAGTCAACTACAACGACCCCTACTTCCCATCTATCGGCAAAGGGCGCCATTACGAACTCCATATGAAATGCGTGCCCGTGGAGGACGTCGACAAGTACGACTGCGTGCTAATTGTCACGGACCATTCCGATTATGATTACCGCTGGATCGTGCAGCACGCATCCTTGGTCGTGGATACGCGCAACGCCACTCGAGGCATTCACGGCAATAACATTGTGCGCTGTTAGATCGTCCGTGTTAAGCGTCGAGTTAATACCTGAAGACAAGTTGTGATCGTCAATTCGTCAAGAGGCACTGCTGAACAGCGATCAATGCGCAGCATGGAGCGCGAACCATGCTTGAGCAATGCGCGATTGCGATTGCTGGGCCAACGAGCGTGGACTGCGTAGCCAAAGTCACTGGGTACTTCCCCCAATACAGACTTATTAGCCGAGATTTTATGCACATGCTGAGAAGCGCGCAGTGATTGTGCATACATTCGAATATGATACTGCACCGGCTGCGGTTATTACTGCACTGGCGCATCTGCTAGCGGTGACCAGTCGGCCCGCGAGACGTTGAGCCGACGCATCTTGTTCTGCAGCGTGGTTCGCTTCAGCCCGAGACGCTCTGCCGCGCCGCCGGCGCCGGCAATTTTGCCGGAAGTAGCCCTGAGCGCACTGATAATGACCTCCCGCTGAGCATCCTGAAAGGTCGAAATGGAGTTGGTGACAGGCGCTGACATCGCGTTGTTCAGCTCTGCAAACGGGACATACAACTCACTCCCCTGGGTAAGAATGACGGCGCGCTCAATGAAGTTTTGCAGTTCGCGCACGTTACCTGGCCACGAAGCATTCTCGAAAACCCCCATCGCTTGCTTGGAGATGGAGGTGATCTTCTTCCCCATGCGTCGTGACAGCTTGGAGACAAAATAATTAACCAGCAGCGGAATATCTTCTCGCCGTTCCCGTAGCGGCGGGATCTCAATCGGAAACACATTCAATCGATAAAACAGGTCTTCGCGGAATTTGTTCTCGCGAATCATGGCAGGAAGATCCTGGTGTGTCGCGGCGATAATTCGCACATCGACGTGGATCGTTTTGGCACTCCCTAGCCGCTCGAACTCCTGCTCCTGAACCGCACGCAACAGCTTGGGCTGCAACTCCAGGCTGATGTCCCCGATTTCATCGAGAAAAAGCGAACCATGATCGGCGAGCTCAAATCGGCCGCGCTTCTGCGCCAAGGCTCCAGTGAAAGCTCCCTTTTCGTGCCCAAATAGTTCACTTTCAAGCAGTCCCGAGGGAATGGCGGCGCAGTTCATTCGCACAAACGTGTGCTCTCGCCGGGAACTGAGGTTATGAATGGCGCGTGCGATCAGCTCCTTACCGGTACCGGTTTCACCGTGCAGGAGCACGGTCGAGTCGGTGGGTGCCACGATAGAGACCTGTTCCAGGACGCGGTGCAGCGCGTCGCTCTTGCCAACGATGTCCTCGAAGTTGTAATCCGACGCTATGGGTTCAAGGCGCTGCCGGCCCCGTTGAGACTCATAAGAGTTGATGCACTGCCGGATAGTATTCAACAGCTCTTCGCCGTCAAAGGGCTTCGTCAGAAAATTCGCTGCCCCCGCCTTGACGGCGCGCACCGTCATAGGAATGTCGCCGTGGCCGGTGAGGAATATGATGGGAGCCTGGACATCGGATTTGGCAAGCTCCTGTTGCAAATCGAGTCCGCTAAGCCCGGGCAGACTCACATCCAGCACCAAACAACTTGGGCTTATGGCGCGCGGCGCAGCCAGAAACTCCTCGGCTGAGCTGAATGTCTTCGCCCTGATCCCGGCGGAGTGAAGCAGACCTGCCACTCCTTCGCGCACCGACGGATCGTCATCCACGAGGTAAACCAAAGGTTCGGTGTAGCTCATGGAAACCTCCTTGGTTGCAACTGACTCGTCTAATCGCGCGCTCCCCACTTCAAAGCGGCGTTGACGGCGTCAAGTAACTCATCTTCGCTGAATGGTTTGCTCAGGTAAGCAACGGTCCAATCGGAAGCAGCTTCTGATTTTGCGCGGTCGTCGCAGGCGTGCGCTGTGATGAAGATAACCGGCACTCTACGATTACGAGCCAAAAGTCGGTGGTGGAGTTCGACGCCACTCATGCCCGGCAGACGCACGTCTAACACAAGACAGTCCGGCTTGCGAGGATGGGCTGAGTTCAAGAAGTCCTCTGCTGAGGCGAACACTCTCACCTCCATGCCGATGGACCTGATCAGGCTATCGAGCGATTCGCGTACCGAGATGTCATCGTCGACTACTGCAACAAGGCGCTGCATCTGAGCCTTCCATTAACCTCACATTGATTGGACAGCAGAGGAGGTGAGAAATCTATTACATCTTGGTACTACATCCAAACGGAGCTCGCCCGAGGCCCTCTCGCTATAGAAGTCAGTTCACAAACTGTTGATTTCAAGCTGGGTAAACTACTTACGGGAGCGAATGTCAAGGTTCTCCGCCATCATCACCAGATCGGCTAGAGACTCCGCATGCATTTTGCGCATGACGCGGCCGCGATGAATCTTGACCGTGTATTCGGTTATCTTTAGTTCGCCCGCAATTTGCTTGTTAAGCAAGCCGGACACCACCTGCTGCATGACTTCCTGCTCGCGCCGGGTCAGGGACTCGTACCGGTCCCGCAAATCGCGCAGGTCTGCGCGCTGTTGCCGGGTACGCCGGTCGCGCTCTACAGCCTCTTGAATTGCCTGTAAGAGATCCTGCTCATCGAAGGGCTTAGTCAGAAACCCAACAGCGCCCGCTTTCATGGCCTGCACGGAAGCTGGGATATCGCCATGGCCTGTGAGGAAAACGATAGGGATCTCCAGCCCGGCCTCCGCCATACGCTTCTGCAAGTCGAGCCCGCTCAGACCCGGCAGTTGCAAGTCCAACACCAGACAACTCGGCGCCTCGCCGAGGGGGCGGGCCAAGAATTCCTGCGCGGACGCGAAGGTTTCGACCTGCAAACCCGCAGACCGAATCAAACTCCTCAGTCCTTCACGAACGGAGAGGTCATCGTCTACAATCGCGATGATCGCTTTAGCCTGCGACGGCTCCCGCATGTGTTTTTTCTTCGTGGTACCTGGGAAGAGTAAAGTAGAAAATTGTGCCCGGGCCGTCATTGGCTGTAGCCCACAGCCGGCCTCCATGGGACTGAAGAATGGAACGGCTGATGGAGAGTCCCATGCCCATGCCCGCGGGCTTCGTGGTATAGAACGGCTCAAAGATTTTCTGCGTCGCGTTTGGGTCGAGGCCCACCCCTGAGTCTTTCACCGTTACCTGCACCTGGTCAGGGCCTATGTTCCGGGTCTGGATCACCAGTTCTCGCGCGCGTTCATCTACACTGCTCATCGCTTCGATCGCATTCATGGACAGATTCAACGCCACCTGCTGCAACTGAACTTGATCGCCTGAGACCGGGAAAAGGTCATTGGCAAACTTGGTGCGGATGCCCACTCTTTTTCTTTTAGCTTCGTCCTCGACCAGGGCGAGGACTTGCCGGAGTGTTTCATTCAGGTCCAGCTTTTCTCTGGCTGGTGCAGTCCTTCTTGTCATGGCCCGAATGCGGGCGATCACTTCTCCGGCTCGCTTACCATCACGGACGATCCGACGGGTGGCTTCCCGGGCTTCCTCCAGGTCAGGCGCATCTCCGGCGAGCCAGCGCAGGCAAGCGCCGGCATTACTGACAACGCCCGACAGCGGCTGATTGACCTCATGGGCAATGGATGCAGTCAGCTCACCAAGCATGGTCAACCGGTCCAGGTGCGCGAGCTCCGCCTCAAGTTGCCGTAGCCTTTCGTGCTCTTTTTCAGCTCGCTTCCGATCCGTGATGTCCCGCACAAAAGCGACGATTTGCCCCCCGGCGATGGGCTGGTACTGAGCGCTGACCTCAACATCGAACAGGGTGCCGTCTTTCCGGCGGTGGACGGAGTCAAAGCGCTGCGAGCCCTCTTCTGCGGTCTTCCTAATCTCCGCCGTGATTCTTTCTGCAGTCCACATAGCCGATATATCCGCAAGCTGCATGGTCCGCAGTTCCTGCTCGCTGTAGCTGCTTATCCGGCAATATGCCTCGTTGACCTCGAGGATTCGTCCTTGCATGTCGATGCGAAAGAACCCGTCCAGGGCCGTCTGGAGCGTGATCCGATGCCGTTCCTCAGTTTTCCGTAGCGCCTCGTACACGCGAGCGTTCTCCAGGGAGATGGCCGCCTGGGCGAGCAGCATCTCCAGCAGCTGCACCCGCTCAGGAGTGAAGGCATGGGTGGTGAGATTATTCTCCAAATAGAGGATGCCCACCAGGCGGCCTTGACTCAAGAGCGGGGCGCACAGCAGGGATTTGGTCCGCTGCTGTTGGATATGCGGATCACTGACGAACCCTCCTCCGCTAGCCGCATCCTCCAGCACCACATGTTCGTACGTGCGGGCCACGAAATGTACCACGCCCATCGCCAGCGCATCTCTCGGCTCCGCTCCCTCGAGCCGGGAAATCTCGCCCTGTGTCCGGTCTAACTCTCGCCGAGCCACTATCACCCATTTCCCGTCTATCTCCTGAAGTAAGAATCCTTCTTGTGCTCCGGCATTCTCGATGACATGGTGAAGCACTTCGCTCAGCAGCTTATCCATCTCCATCTGTCGGGAGATGGCGTTCGTCGCTTTCATCAAGGTAGACAAGTCCAGCAGCTCCAGAACGGCCCCAGCGTTTTCCTCTCGTGGTTTCTCATGGAGATACGGGTACCGTTGCTCCAAATCCTTAATCTTCCTTACGGCACCCCAAGCTTCATAGCAACGGTAAGCTTCTTTCATGTAGGCCCGGGCAAATTCGTCCTTGCCTTTACCTGAGCAGAACCCGGCAGCCAGTTCATTTGCAAGAGCTTCTTCCTGGACATATCCATTCTCGTTTGCCTGGGAAATGGCCTTGTCATAGTAATCCAGCGCAGCCATACCCTCTCCGGCCAGCCGCATACGCTCCGCCTCGACCAGGTAGAACTTATGAAGAAAGTTCATTGGGGCTGAGTTCGCCAAGCCTTTCATGATCTGCTGATTCGCGGCTATTCGTTCAAGGATCGCTGGTTGCTCCTGAGTTGCTCGGTGCGGACACACCTGAATGCGGCTAAGCGAATCGTAGAAAATGGAGACGGAATCGGTAAACATTCCGAGCATGCCGCCTTTGTTCTTCTCCGCCAACATCGCGCTCTCGAACGCCTGTTCGTATTGCTCAAAGAGGTAACACAAGATCAACCTATTTACGTAGAAGGCGGCTAGAGCGGAACGGTTCTGTTTCTGCTCATAAACAGGCAGCATTACCTCCTGGTTGAACTTCTCACCAACCAGAGCGCACGGGTCGCCGGAGGTCCTCAAGAGGTTCTTCACCGCCTGCCAATAGGGCGCGATTATCCACGCCGCAGCCTCCGCCCGGATTTGTTTCACACTCTCGCCGTAGGAATCAATCACCTTCTCCACTTGGTGCAGTTGCACCCCTGCAAAATAGGAGTAGCTACAGCAGAATTCAGCATCATAGCCGGCGTTCTCGAAGTCGCCGGTCTTGAGTCCATCCTGGTAGCCCTCCTCCAAATAGGGCAGCGTATCCTTCAAATGATGCCTGTAATGCCAGACATGACCGCCAATCATACACATGGTTTTCGACAGGATCTTCGAGCTATCCACAACCTCCAGGAGGGCTAAGGCGAGCTTGGCAAAGCGGTAGCCTTCATCATATTCCTGCTGCAGACCACAAAGGAACGTGGCGTAAGAGGCATAGGCGTTAGGCGATTCATCCGCATTGCCATATTCGATGCACACACTCACTTGTGAGAGTATCTGCAGCAACACGTAAGGAGGCCTGCTGATGTATGCCGCCGGGCCTGACTTACTGTGAATGCGCAAAATGGCAAGCTTGTTAGGATCGGTCATCCTCGGCAGGTTAATTAGGTCTTCGACAGCAATGCCCGCATAAAGCGACTTGGTCTCTTCGATCGTGCGCGCAATATCTTCGTCCGTCGGGTAACCTGGTAGACTCAACCCCAGTCTTTCGAAGCCTTCCAGAGATGTGTCCACGGCTTCCTGAAGCTTGCCTTGGGAGATGTAGCTATGGATCTGGCTAAGCAATGCGTCGACCATGTCTTCAGCAGTCCTGGCATTTTGAGAAACAATGTGAAACACCTGATCTGTTCTCTCAAACTCCCCCGTCAGGCTGGCTGCCTCGCCGGCCTTGCTATGCAACTCCAGCGCCAAGTCATAGTCCGTCTCCCAGCTCTCATCATCCAGCATGGCAACGCCGGCCTCAAAGTACTTGGCGGCCGCTGAAAACGCTGCTGATGCCTTGGCTTTTGAGCCGGCACGCAGATTCAGCCGGGCCAGTGCGGTTTTCTCATCCCTTGCGCTTAGCAGTTCCGCCCCCATGTTCAGATGGTCCATCACCGTGAAGATCTGCTCTTCCTGCTCCCGCTCGGGTATATGCTTCAGCAGAAGCCTGCCGATCTCCAGATGCAGTTGCTTTTTCTGGGCGTCGGGAATTAGTGCATACGCGGCCTGCTGGATCCGGTCGTGCACGAACTGGTAGCTTCCCGCCAGAGGAGTAACCAGTCCCTCGCGCACGGCCGGTTGCAGATGCTCCAGGGCCACCGCGTCAGGTTGCTGTACGATGATTCCCAGGTTGGCAAGATCGAACCGGAAGCCCATGCACGCCGCCAGTGGCAGGATCTGCTGGGTCTGGCGGGGCAACTGCTGAATTTTCCCGAGCATCAGCGCGATCACATTGTCGGTGATCCCCATCCCCTGCAGCAGGGACATATCCCACGTCCAGTAGCGCCGCTGCAGGTCCAGGCGGATTGCCTTCTTCTCCACCAGCGTCCTGAGCGTCTGAACCAGGAAGAAGGGATTGCCTCCGGTCTTGGTATAGATCAGATGCGTTAGCGAACGCGTCTGCTCCAGCGGAACCAGCAGCGTCTCGGCTAGCAGGATGTTGACCGTGAGCTCGGACAGATCGGGAACGTGCATCTGCTCCACATTGGCCTGCTCTCTCTGCAGCAACTCCAAGCTCACGCTTAAGGGATGCAGGGCACCGACCTCGTTGTCCCGATACGCTCCGATCACCAGCAGGTGGGAGACGCCGGCACCGCCGATGAGCGTCTGCAACAGATTCAGTGAAGCGGCATCGATCCACTGCAGGTCATCGAGAAAGACCACCAACGGGTGCTCGCTTGTGGCGATCGCCTGGATGAACTTCAGGAGGACGTATTTGAGCCGGTTCTGGGCCTCGGTGGCTCCCAGCACCGGCACCGTCGGTTGAGGCCCAATGATCAACTCCAGATTCGGCATCACCTCGGTCAGGACCCTGCCGATGTCCCCAACCGCCTGGAGAATGCGTTGCTTCCATTGCGCCAACTGCCCCTCGCTCTCCATCAGCACTGCGCGCACCAGCCCAGTGAAGGCCTGGATCCAGCCGGAATGCGGCTTGTTCCGCTGCAACTGGTCGAACTTGCCTTCCAGGAAGTGGCCCCGAGCCGCCACAATGGGACGGTGGACCTCGTGGACCAGGCTTGTCTTGCCCACCCCGGAATACCCCGCAACCAGCAGCAGTTCCCGTTCTCCATCCCGGACGCGCTCGAAGGCTCGAAGCAGTTGCTTAATCTCTCTCTCCCGCCCATAAAGCTTCTGGGGAACCCGCATCTGCTCCGATAAGTCCCGCTCACCCAGCTCGAAATCCGAGATGGTTCCCTCTTGCTGCAGTTCGCGCCGGCAGCGTTCCAGGTCCGACTGGAGCCCCAGGCCGCTCTGGTAGCGGTTCTCGGCCATCTTCGCCATCAGCTTCATGACGATATCGGAAAGCGGCCCGGGAATGGCTGCGGCGCAACGGCTGGGTGGCAATGGCTGGATGGCGATGTGACAGTGGATCAGGCCCAACCTGTCGTCTGCTGTAAACGGCAATCTGCCGGTGAGCAACTCATAGAGAACAACGCCGAGGGAGTAGAAATCCGTGCGGTAGTCGACGGCGCGATTCATGCGTCCCGTCTGCTCCGGCGAAGTATAGGCGAGGCTTGGTGCGGAGAGCGTCGAAGCTGGCGGAAACGCGACGTTCAGTTCTGGCACTTCGTCTGCCGAGCCGAACCCGACCAGGCAGAACTGGCCATCTTCGCGGTTGAGAATGATGTGTTCGGGGCGGATAGCTTTATGGGTAATCCGCAGGTGATGCAACTCGGCAAGTGTGCCCGCAAGGCCGATCGCCAGATTCAGAAACTCAGAGACTGGAAGCGCGGCCTTTACCATATCGAGAGATGTTCCCCCGATATCCTCCAGCACCATCGCCAGGCCGCCGCCAAACTCGTCGAGTCCGTTTAACTTGACGACTCCGGCAACGCCGGCAGTCTTGCGCAGGATTTCAGATTCGCGGCGGAATTGCGCAAGACCTTCCCTAGCCGCCTCCGGTTTGAGACATTTAAGGATGAACGGCTCGCGACCCGGCAGCCTGAGAGCACGGCATATCCGGGTACGCTGGGTGTCATGCAGAGTGCCTACGATCTCGTAGTGTGACGAGATGGCAGTTCGGAAGTTTTCATGCAGCGTTGCCATCGCAGTCTCATTAGCGGCCTGCCCCTCAGATTGCCCGACCGCCGGTTTCAACTTTAAGATTTCGCAAATCTAAGCTCGGCCGGTTCGTTTGCTCTACTGTCTTAATTCATGGCCGTTCGGCCACTCGCGATCTACTACTTTGCAGCCTTGGCTGATTGACCTTCGGTTGCTTCTACGCTCTCAATAGGGTCTTGCCTTTTTCTGTGGTTCGAAAACGCTGTTTTTCAGCCCGCGATTACGCCATGACCGTTCACATTCGCGCGAATGAACTCGATGATGCAGTCCATTGGTGTGCCTGGCTGAAAGACCGCGGCCACACCGCACTGCTTCAGCGTCTCGACATCCTGATCAGGAATGATACCGCCTACCAGCACGAGCACGTCATCCATGTGGTTCTGCTTGAGCAACTCCATTACGCGGGGCACGATTGCATTGTGCGCGCCGGAGAGAATGCTGAGACCAATGACGTCGACGTCCTCCTGCAGAGCGGCGGTGGCCACCATCTCGGGGGTCTGGCGCAGGCCAGTGTAGATGACCTCCATGCCGGCGTCGCGCAGGGCGCGGGCAATGACTTTGGCGCCGCGATCGTGGCCGTCAAGGCCGGGCTTGGCAACTAGTACGCGAATTTTGCAGTCAGGCATAAGCATCTCTGAGCCCTTGGCTACTATTGGGAATTTCAAACCAGTAAAGATAATTCCGGCGCCAAAATTGCGTAAGTGAGCCAGCGCACAAACCGCAGCTCCGGCGGCATACTCAAAGCTGAAAGCTGACGGCTGAGAACTTCCATGACGACCCGGACTACTTGAGCAGCTGACGCTCTCATTGGTCGTGCCAACATCTACGGCACCTATACCGCTCAGAACTACTCCGCGGTCTAAGAACTTAGTTCCACTAACTAAATCACGACCGTCTCGTTGTACTCGCCGTACACGTGCCGCATGGAGTCGGAGATTTCGCCAACCGTTGCATTGGCCTCGACAGCTTCAATAATGACCGGCATAAGATTGCCCGTTCCCTTCGCCGTCTCTTCTACGCGCTTCATCGCGGCCTCCCACTTCGCCTGGCCGCGTTTCGCCCGCAGCGCCCGCACACGCTCAACCTGCTTGCGCTCCAGCGCCTCGTCGATGTGTAGTAGCGGTATCGGGTTTTCGTGCACCAGCGTGAAGGAGTTCACCCCAACCACGATCGCCTGCTTTTCGTCCACGGCTTTCTGATATTCGTAGGCGGCATTCTGGATCTCCTGCTGCACGTAGCCGCGATCGATGGCCTTGAGCATGCCGCCCATCGCGTCGATCTTCTCAAGATAGGCGTTCGCATTGGCCTCAATTTGGTTCGTTAGCGATTCCACATAATACGATCCGGCCAGCGGGTCGATGGTCTGCGCTGCGCCCGATTCGTAGGCGATGATCTGCTGGGTGCGCAGCGCAACACGCACGGCCTGTTCGGTGGGCAATGCCAGCGCCTCGTCGAACGAGTTGGTGTGCAGCGACTGCGTGCCGCCCAGCACCGCCGACATGGCCTGCAGTGTAGTGCGCACGATGTTGTTCTCCGGCTGCTGCGCGGTCAGCGTGGAGCCCGCGGTCTGCGTGTGGAAGCGCAGCATCATCGACTTGGGATTCTTCGCGCCGAAGCGATCGCGCATGATGCGCGCCCACATGCGCCGGGCGGCGCGATACTTCGCGACTTCCTCCAGGAAATTGCTGTGTGCGTTGAAGAAGAACGAGAGCCGAGGCGCGAACTTGTCCACGTCGAGCCCGGCGTTGATGGCTGCCTGCACGTAGGTCATGCCATTTGCCAGCGTGAATGCGACTTCCTGCACCGCGGTCGATCCCGCCTCACGCATGTGGTAGCCGGAGATGGAAATCGTATTCCACTCGGGCACGTGCTGGTTCGCGTAGGAGAAAATGTCGGTGATGATGCGCATCGCCTGCGCCGGCGGATAAATGTAGGTGCCACGCGCGATGTATTCCTTCAACACGTCGTTCTGGACGGTGCCCGCAAGCTTGCTGACGTCGCGCCCTGTGCGTTGCGCGGTCACGATGTAGAGCGCGAGCAGAATCGCTGCCGTCGCGTTGATCGTCATCGACGTCGAGATCTTCTCCAGGTTGATGCCGTCGAACAACCGCATCATGTCCTCGATGGAGTCGATGGCCACGCCGACCTTACCCACCTCGCCCATCGAGAGCGGATTGTCGGAGTCGAGACCGATCTGCGTCGGCAAGTCGAAGGCGACGCTCAGACCCGTGGTGCCCTGACTGAGTAGGTATTTGTAGCGGCGATTGGATTCCTCGGCATCGCCCATGCCGGCGTACTGGCGCATGGTCCAGAGGCGACCGCGATACATGGTAGCCTGCACGCCGCGCGTGTAGGGGAACTGGCCGGGGTAGCCGACCTCGCGGTCGTAATCCCAACCTTCCAAGTCGACCGGCGTGTACAGCGGATGCACCTGGATGTGGGACGAAGTTTCGTGATTCTTAACGGTCTTGTTGAGCACTGGGGATTGGATCTTTGTATCGGCCACGACATAGGCCTCGGTTCGAGAGAGATTACGTTTTATTCAGGATTTCCGTTTTATCGTCTTGACTGCCATCAGCATAATCCCGATCTCTTGTGCAGGTGCACTTCTTTCGCGTTCGCAACACCGAAGTTCCCGAAATGGGACCGCCACGTCGCCATGCCGCATTCTAGGAGACTTAGGTTCGATCCCCTGGTCCCGAACAGATGCAAGAGCCTATTGACCTTTGAGGAAATAGAGGGTTTGTAACTGATTGATGTGGAACCTGTTGCATGCTGTTCGTTGAAAATGATCGAAGCCTGGGGATCTTTGAGGATTTGGCTGTTACAATTTTGCCTACAGCAAGGTTGAACTAGATAATAAACATCTAAGACTGTCTCCAGTAATCCCTAGCTAGCTCATTAGTTTCCAGTTTGGTGTCTGCCACTCATAGACCAATCCGCTTCGGAGCCACCTCGGCAGCTTGCCGACTAAACGTTCAAGTGGCAGGGAACCATAGATCCCATGAACGCCCCTCCTGGCCAACTTGCTATCTGTCGACAACGTGGAAATCCTCAAGACCCGATACAAATGATCTGAGACCTGCTATCTAGCCAGCGCTAAAGCCTGTATGTAGCCTAGAAAATTGGAAAAGGAATGTTCTCTGCGCGCTCAGGTCTATGGGTTGCCGTTCGCTCCTTTAGGAACGTGGGACGTGAACCGTCTTAGAACGAATTCGCGGACCAGATTCGTCGCAGCGTGGGCGCCAATTCCTGCCAGGCCATTGGAAACCACCAGCGATGCTCCACGGTCAGAGGCCGGATAATAAAGATTCGAAATGGCCGCCGCTGAGAAGTTACCGAGCACCTCCGAGTAATTCGGCTTCCATCGCCCGTCATCGCCTCTGGCGATCACTGCAGCAGAGATTGCGTACAGCGCGCGCGACCCGATACCACCCTTTCCCTTGTAGAAGTACCGGGGATCTTGATGAAAGATCGAGGGGAAAACAGCTCTGGCCAGCAGGGTGCCGGATACGTTATCCGCAAAAGCTGCACCGTACCGCTTTCCATATCCTTCGATTCCTCCGCCATACGCCGGGAAGACGTTCTGATATTGCTGCACACCCGCAGTCCCCGCCACGCCTAACAAAGAAACCGGATCGATAATCGAACGAATGCTCAGTTGAAATTTCTGTTTTGCCTCCATTGGCGGGGCGTGCCATTCATAGGCGCTGTAGAAATTTGGAATGATGCCGGCGATGCGCTGCCGCTCCGCGATATGCAACTGTTCCACTGCCAAAACCTTCTTATTTCCACCGACAGTCACACTAGTCGTCACGGGTGAAACTGAGAGCTTTATCGCAGGCGCAATACGGGACTCGCCTGCGTGCAACGCGATCTCGGAGGTGAAATTGCTCATCCCGGGCGCCGACACGGTGAGCTTGTAAACATGCGGCGATAAGGCTGTGAACGCGAACTGCCCGTTGTCGCCAGACTCCATGGTTCGTACAACAGAGCCAGACGGGTCGGTCAATGTCACGCCAGCACCCTGCAGCACATCTCCCTGAGTATCAAGCACCGTGCCGGACACAGTCCCGGTGCTCGTTTGCTGTAAATGGTCTTGGCCGGTTGGAGTAGTGACCTGGGGCGGTAGGGGTGCATCCGCAAGAGCACGGGAGTTGGCGCGGTCCTGTGCTACGGCACAGGGTATTAAGCTGAAGAACATCAGCAAGCTCGACCCAGCCATTACCAAGCGTCTTGACCACCGCACAACATCACGCATGACAACTCCGTTAGATGATCGGTACAGGAG
>Ga0335078_10002009_pt1 | contig 30806 bp, 24 predicted proteins | sample Lox_Sample_32_FD_206711 | JGI IMG/M metagenome (GOLD analysis project Ga0335078, IMG submission 206711) | Soil microbial communities from Loxahatchee National Wildlife Refuge, Florida, United States - Lox_Sample_3.2 | ecosystem: Environmental > Terrestrial > Soil > Wetlands | place: USA... | reverse complement strand
CTCGGCGAGCGCTACAAGCACGTGGACAATCACGAAATCTGGATCGATCCGGACGATACCAATCATTACCTGGTGGGTTGCGATGGCGGCGTATACGAAAGCTTCGACCGCGCGGCCACGTGGAATTTCAAGGCCAACCTGCCGGTAACGCAGTTCTATGACATCGCGGTGGATAATGACGCGCCTTTCTATCACGTGTATGGCGGCACGCAGGACAATTTCACGCTGGGGGGCCCAGCGCGCACGCGCAGCATCAACGGCATCACCAACGCGGACTGGTACGTGACGGCGGGGGGCGATGGCTTTACATCGCGTGTCGATCCGCAGGATCCCGATACGATCTACTCGGAATCGCAATATGGCTTCTTGGTGCGTTATGACCGCCGCACGGGCCAGTCGGTGGGCATCCAGCCGCAACCGGGCGCCGGCGAGCCACCTCTGCGCTGGAATTGGGATTCGCCGTTGATGGTCAGCCCGCACTCGCACACGCGCATTTATTTTGCGGCCAATATCCTGTTTCGCAGCGACGACCGCGGTGATTCCTGGAAAGCAGTGAGCGGCGACCTGACCCGCCAGATCGACCGCAACAAGCTGCCGGTGATGGGCAAGATCTGGGGGCCGGACGCGGTGGCGAAAGATGTATCGACCTCGTTCTACGGCACCGTTGTGGCGCTGTCGGAGTCGCCACGCAAAGAAGGGCTGATCTACGTGGGCACCGATGATGGCCTTATCCAGGTGACGGAGAATGGCGGCGCCCGGTGGCGCAAGATCGAGAAGTTTCCCGGCGTGCCGGAGGAAACCTACGTCAGCCGTATTCTCGCTTCGCAGCACGATGCCAACACCGCGTATGCGGCTTTCGACGGGCACAAGAACGCCGACTTCAAGCCCTACCTGCTGAAGACCACCGACGCCGGGCGCACATGGACGCCGATCCAGGGCGACCTGCCGGCCAACGGCCCGGTGCTGGCGCTCGCCGAAGATCCAGTGAATCCGCAGTTGCTGTTTGCGGGCACCGAATTCGGCCTGTACTTCACCATCGAAGGCGGCAACAAATGGATCCGGCTGAAGGGCGGCTTGCCGACCATTGCGGTGCGCGACCTGGCGATTCAAAAGCAGATGAACGACCTGGTGGCGGGCACGTTCGGGAGGGGCGTCTATGTGCTCGATAACTATTCGCTACTCCGCGATCTGAAGCCGGAGACGCTGGAGGAGAATGCCGCACTGTTTCCCATCCGGGACGCGCTGATGTACATCGAGGAGCGGCCGTACGGGCTGCGCGGCAAGAGTTTCCAGGGCGAATCGTTCTACACGGCGGATAATCCGCCTTACGGCGCGGTGTTCACTTACTATCTCAAGGACGAAATCAAGACGTTGAAACAGAAGCGGCAGGACGCCGAGAAAGAAGCGGAAAAGAAGAAGACGGAGATGCCGTACCCCAGCCATGCTGAACTGCGCGCAGAAGGCGAGGAAAAGGCACCGGAGATCCTGCTTACGATATCCGACGCTTCCGGTCACCCAATACGGATTCTGACGGGGCCGGTCACCAAGGGGATCCACCGGGTGACTTGGAACCTGCGCGAGCCGCCGGCGGAATTGCCGGCTCCGCCGCCCCCCGGCGCCGATGAGGATCTGTTTCGCGAAAAGCCCGTCGGCCCTCTGGTGATACCGGACCGTTACACTGTGTCCGTTTCGAAACGGGTGGACGGCGTGGTGACGCCGCTGATCGGTCCACGCGAATTCAACGTTGTGATGGAGGGTGGGGGGCCCAGCGAAGAAGCCGCGAGCAAAGAACTGCTGGAGTTTCAGCAGAAGGTGGCGAAGCTGGAACGCTCGGTGCTGAGCGCTCTGGATACCGCGAACGACCTGAAGACGCGCACCGGCAAGATCCAAGCGGCCATCGATGCCACGCCTTCCATGGACCGGAAATGGGCGGACGCGGCGCGCGCGCTGGAGAAGAAGAACGATGAAATCCTGCGTGCGCTGCGCGGCGACGTGATCCTCGAGAGACACAACGTGAACGTTCCGCCGTCGATCGTGGGCCGCGTGGAGATGATCGTGGGCAACGAGTCGGCGTCGCTCCAGCGGCCGCCCGGTACGGATCTGGAGGCGTTCCGGATCGCCAGCCAGGAGTTCGCGGCCGTGGATACGAAGCTGCGCACGCTGGTGAACGTGGATCTGAAAGCGCTGGAAGATGCGCTGAATGCGGCGGGTGCGCCGTGGACTCCAGGCCGGTTGACCGCGCATTAGTCCGAGGCAGGCACAACCACTCCCTGACGGTCGTGGCTCAGAATCAGTGCTTCGGAGCCACGCGCGTCAGCAAGCGGTCTGTGGGACGGTGCATCGGATCGGTGGCGGCGCTGGTGTTGCTGGCCGTTGCCACCGCGGGGTGCCGTGGGCCTCAAGCGCGGGGCCGCCAAGTCATCGTGCTGGGCATCGATGGCATGGACCCGGGCTTCGTGGAGCGCCACTGGGCCGATCTGCCCAACCTCGCTTGCCTGCGCGACCAGGGCGGCTTCCGGCGGCTGCGCACCACCATGCCTCCGCAGAGTCCTGTGGCGTGGTCCACGTTCATTACGGGCCTGGAGCCCGCGGCGCACGGCATTCTGGACTTCGTGTACCGCGACCCCAAAACGATGCGGTTGTTCTCGTCTATGAGCCGGACGGTGGAACCGCGCTTTCGCATTCCGCTGGGACCGTATGTGCTGCCGCTCGCTCCGGCGCGCTTCGAGACGCTGCGCCGCGGCCGCGCCTTCTGGCAGACTCTGGCGGGCCGCGATATCCCGGTGACGATCGTGCGCGCGCCCGTGAACTTTCCGCCGGTGAAAGCCGGGGACGAACTGGCGGGCATGGGCGTGCCGGATCTGCGCGGCACCGAAGGCACGTTCACCTGCTACACGGACGATCCGGAGGAAGCTGCGCGCGATGTGCCGGGCGGGCGCATTGTGGAGGTCCGCGGCACGAACGGCCATTTCGTCCTGCCGGTGGAAGGTCCGCCGAACCCTCTTCGCAGGGACCACCGGTTCGCCACGACGAACCTGGTGCTGGACGTCGATCCGGAGCACAGCGCCGCCCGCGTGGCGATTGATGACGACGTGGCCATTGTGCAGCAAGGCGAATGGTCGGGCTGGCTGCGCGCCGGCTTCCCGCTGCTCGGATGGCTGGCCGGGACGAGGGGTATGCTCCGCGTTTATGCTAAGCAACTGCATCCGAATCTGGAATTGTATGTGACACCTGTCAACACCGATCCGCGCGCTCCGGATCTGCCGATTTCGGCGCCGGCCTCCTACAGCCGCGAAATTGCCCGGCAGACCGGCCCGTTTTATACGCAAGGCATCGCAGAGGACACGTCGGCGTACCGCCAGGGCGTTTTCACGCGGGAGGAGTTCCTGCGGCAGGCCGCGCTGGTCCGCGGCGATGAGATGAAGCTGCTGCGCTACGCGCTCGACCAATTTCACGGCGGGTTGCTGTTTGTCTATTTCTCGTCGGTCGACCAGTGCTCCCACATGCTTTGGGGCAAGTACGATGGCGAGCTGCTGGCGGTCTATCGCGCGGTGGACACCGCCATTGGTGAAACGATGCGGCGCTTTCCGCGCGCGGACATCCTGGTGATGTCGGACCACGGCTTCAATTCGTTCGACCGCGCCGTGAATTTGAATACCTGGCTCTGGGAAAAAGGCTTCCTGGCGCTCAAGGGGCCTCCACGCGGCGGCGATGACGACTTCGCGGACGTGGATTGGGCGAAGACGCAGGCGTACGCGCTGGGGCTGAACGGGCTGTATCTGAACATCGCCGGGCGGGAGCGGAACGGCATCCTGCGGCGCGGCGCGGAGACGGAAGCGGTGATGCGGCGGCTGGTGGCGGAGTTGACCGCATATCGCGATCCGGTGAACGGCCGGCAGGTGGTGGAGGCGGTGCCCGCCACGCACGCCGCGGCGGGCCCGGATCTGGTTGTAGGTTATGCGCGCGGCTATCGCGCTTCGTGGCAAACAGCGGTGGGAGCCGCGCCGCCCGCGATCCTGGAAGATAATACGGACGCCTGGATTGGCGACCATTGCATCAATGCGGCGGACGTGCCGGGCGTGTTATTGAGCAATCGCACGATTCTGGCGCGGGATCCCTCGCTGGCGGATCTCCCGGTGACGATTCTGCGGTTATTCGGCGGGTCTCCGGATCCGGGCATGCAGGGGAGAAGCGTGTTTGCTGCTAACTGACCGAGGATCGGCTCAGAGGGCGGCCTGGGGCAGGCCAGGAAAGAACGATGGCCTGCCCTGCCATTTCTTAAGCCGTGCGCATGGTTTCCGACTTATCGCCGGAGATAGCCGCCTGCGCCGCCGCCAGCCGCGCGATCGGCACGCGGTAGGGCGAGCAGGACACGTAGTTCATGTTGATGCGGTAGCAGAACTGCACCGAGCTCGGCTCGCCGCCGTGCTCGCCGCAGATGCCGATTTCCAGGTCCGGGCGCGTTTCCCGGCCCAGCTTCACGCACATCTGCATCAACTTGCCGACGCCTTGCTGATCCAGCACGGCGAACGGATCGTGCTTGAAGATCTTGGCGTCCGCGTACTCTTTCTGGAACTTCACATAGTCGTCGCGAGAGAGACCCATGGTGGTCTGGGTCAGATCGTTGGTGCCGAAACTGAAGAAATCCGCTTCCTTAGCGACTAAGTCGGCGGTAAGTGCGGCGCGCGGGATCTCGATCATACAGCCGACTGTGTACTTAAAATCCTGCATGCCCGCCTTACCCAGCACTTCCTCGGCAACCTTCAGCACGACCTTCTTCTGGTTCTCCAACTCCTCCACTGAACCAATCAGCGGAATCTCGATCTGTGGAATGGCCTTAACGCCCTTCTTAGTCACCTGCACGGCGGCTTCGAAGATGGCACGGGCTTGCATTTCGGTAATCTCGGGATAGGTGATGCCCAGCCGGCAGCCGCGCAAGCCGAGCATGGGATTGAACTCGTGAAGCTGCTCGACGCGCTCCAGCAACTCAGTGAGCACCTTCCTCAGATCCTTCACCGTGGCGCCGAAGCGTTCGTAGCGGGATGCCATCTCGCGCTTGGCCTTGATGTCCGCGGAGGGCAGCTTGGCCAGCTCGACCATGAGCTGCTCGCGCTTGGGCAGGAACTCGTGCAGGGGCGGATCGAGCGTGCGAATCAGCACCGGGAATCCGTCCATAGCTTCGAACAGGCCGGCGAAATCCTTGCGTTGCATGGGCAGCAGTTTCGCAAGCGCTTTGCGCCGGGACTTCTCATCCTTGGCCAGAATCATGGCCTGCATGTGCTCGATGCGATCCTCGGCGAAGAACATGTGCTCGGTGCGGCACAGGCCGATGCCTTCAGCGCCGAACTTGCGAGCCACTTTGGCGTCGCGCGGAATGTCGGCATTGGCGCGCACGCCGAAGCCGCCGCGAAATTCGTCGGCCCAGGTCATGAACGTCGCCAGGACGCCGGAGGATGGATCGGCATCGAGCGTATTCGCCTGGCCGGAGAAGACCTCGCCCGTGGAGCCATCGAGCGAGAGCCAGTCGCCCTCTTTCAACGTCAGCTTCTTGCCGTTGACCGCAACGTTCATCTGCTTGCCGCGCTCGTTGACTTCGATGGCGCCGGCGCCGGCCACACAAGGGGTTCCCATGCCGCGGCAAACCACCGCGGCGTGGCTGGTCATGCCACCGCGTGAAGTGAGAATGCCCTTGGCCACTTCCATGCCGTGAATGTCATCCGGCACGGTTTCGGCGCGCACCAGGACCACCGGCCCTTTCTTGGCCTGCTCCACGGCTTCATTCGCGGTGAAGACCACGCGGCCGACGGCAGCGCCGGGCGATGCCGGCAATCCGGTGGCGATGTTGGCAAGCGATTTCTTCGAAGCCGGATCGAGCACCGGGTGCAGAAGCTGATCGAGCTGCTGCGGATCGACACGCAGCACGGCTTCTTCCTTGCGGATCAGGCCCTCATTAACCATGTCCACCGCGATGCGGACCGCGGCCGGGCCGGTGCGCTTGCCGTTGCGCGTTTGCAGCATGTAGAGCTTGCCATCCTGGATGGTGAACTCGAAATCCTGCACGTCGCGATAGTGCTTTTCCAGACTGGTGGTGATTTCGTGGAGCTGCTTGTAGGCCTCAGGCATCAGGGTTTCGAGCGCCGATATAGGCTGCGGCGTACGCACGCCGGACACCACATCTTCGCCCTGCGCGTTCACCAGGAACTCGCCATAGAAGACCTTCTCGCCGGTGGAAGGATTGCGGGTGAAGCCTACGCCGGTGGCGGACGTCTCGCCGAGGTTGCCGAATACCATGGCCTGCACGTTCACCGCGGTGCCCAGGTCGTCCGGGATGTTGTTCATCTTGCGGTAGTGCTTGGCGCGCGCGTTGAACCAGGAGCGGAAGACGGCATCGCGCGCCATGGCGAGCTGCTTCAGGGCGTCCTGCGGGAACGGCTGGCCGGTCTTCTTTTCGACCAGCTTCTTGTAATCGGCGATGACGGCTTTGAGATCCTCGGCGGTCAAGTCGGTATCGAATTTCGCATTGACTTTCTTCTTGCGGCCGTCGAAAACATGGTCGAAATCGTGCTTTTCGATATCCATCACCACGTTGCCGAACATCTGGATGAAGCGCCGGTAGCAATCGTAGGCGAACCGTGGATTACCGCTCTTCTTTTCCAGCGCGAGCACGGTCTGGTCGTTCAGGCCGAGGTTGAGGACGGTATCCATCATGCCGGGCATGGAGAATTTGGCGCCCGACCGCACGCTCACCAGCAGCGGGTTGTCCTTGTTGCCGAGCTTTTGCCCCATCTGCGTCTCGAGCTTCTCGAGCGCAGCCAGGGTCTCCTCGTGGATCTCGCCGGGAACGTGGTTCTGGTTCTCGAAGTAGATGTTGCAGACTTCCGTCGAGATGGTGAAGCCCGGAGGAACCGGCAGGCTCGCGCGGCACATTTCCGCCAGCCCGGCGCCTTTGCCGCCGAGCGTATCTTTCATTGTTCCGTCGCCATCGGCGCCACCTGGGCCGAATTGGTACACGTATTTTGTCATCATCTTCTCCTTATGAGTTCGTGACGATTTCTGAGAAATCGGCAAACGTTCGAAACTGTTCGAGCAGCCCATACAGCATGGCCAGGCGATTGGCGCGCACGGCCGGATCGGGCGCATTCACCAGCACTTTGTCGAAATACAGGTCCACCTTGGGGCGCAATGCGTGGATCACGGATTCAATTGGTTGTCCGGCGGCGCGATTGATCTCATCGGATAACTCGATTTCCGGACCCGGCTCCAGCAGCGCCGCGGTGAAGGGTCCGCCGGTAAATTCGGCCTGGCGCAGGATGTTTTTGATGCGCTTGAAGCTGGCGGCCAGCGGCTCGAAATCCGGCGTGGCGCGGATCTTCTGGAAGCGCAGCAGGCGCGATTCCAAATCCGGCAGATCGCTCCAGCCCGCGGCCATGGCGGCGTTCACTTCGTCGTAGCGGAAGCCACGGATATCGCGGAAGTAGAACTTCACGCGATCTTCGAAGAAGCCGGTCAGTTGCGCGTCGCCGAGCAGGCCGAACCATGGAAGATCCAGGCGGCCTTCGACTAGAATCTTCACCACGCCCTGTGCCGCGCGCCGCAGGGCAAACGGATCGCGCGAGCCACTGGGAATCATGCCGGCACTGAAGCAGCCGCGTAGAGTGTCGAGCTTGTCGGCGAGAGACACCAACCGACCGGCGTGATTGCGTGGGATCGAATCCTCCATGCTTTCCGGCTTGTACTGATCGTAGATGGCTTGCCAGACTTCGTCGGGCTCGCCCTGCGCACGCGCGTATAGCCCGCCGATCACGCCCTGCAGCTCAGTAAATTCCTTCACGAGTTCGGTAGTGAGATCGCACTTGGCGAGACGCGCGGCGCGCTGGGCACTCGCGTCTCCACCTAGCGTCCTCACCATGTTCACCACGCGCTCGGTCTTCTCATAATACGACCCGAGCTTGGCCTGGAACGTGACGTGAGCGAGGTCTTCGACACGGTCCGCAAGTTTTTTGTGCTGGTCGGTTTGCCAGAAGAAACGTGCGTCGTTGAAGCGCGCTTGCAGGACGCGCTCGTTGCCGCGGCGCACCAGGCCGTCGCGGTCGGCGTCGATATTCATGACGGCAACAAAGTGAGGCGCGAGATGTCCGGATTCATCCACCACTGAGAAATACTTCTGATGGTGGCGCATCACGGTGATGAGGACTTCTTCAGGCAATTCGAGGAACTGCGGGTCAAAGTCGCCGACGATGGGGGTGGGATATTCCGTCAGGTAAACCAGGGTTTCGAGCAGCGCGAGGTCCGGTTTTATGTGCACGCACAGGGCGGCTATGCCGTCTTGGATTTTCTCGCGGCGGTCGGCGGCGGAGAGGATGACGAAGTTATCGCGAAGGGTTTGTTCGTAAGTACCGACGGTGACCGGGATGCGCGCCGATCCCAGCCGGCGATGACCACTCGTCACATTGCCCGACCGCACACCGGCCAGTTTAAACGGGATGACGTCGCTGCCGAGCAATGCCACGATCCAGCGGATCGGGCGGATGAAGCGCGGGCCGCTTTTGCCCGTCCAGTACATGGTCTTGGGAAACGTGATCTTGAGGATGATGCCGGGCAGCGCTTCGGCCAGCACGTCGATCATGCGGCGGCCCGGCGTCTTGCGCAGGTAGGTGTAGTAGTCGCCTTCGATCGAGAGCTCGGCGGGTGTGACGCCCTGCTTACGGGCGAAGCCCTCGACAGCCTTCTCGGGCGCGTTCTTGCGCGGTCCGTTGACACGCTCTTCGGTATCAGCCAACCGTTCGGCCACGCCCTCCGCGCGAGCCACCAGCCGACGCGGCGTAGCGTCCATGCGGGCAGCAATGCCGAGGGCTTCCAATTGTGCGCGCAGGCTTTCGAGCGCCCCCGGAATCATCCAATCCGGAATCTCTTCCGTGCCGATCTCCAGCAGAAAAGGCAAGCTCACTGCGCGGCCTCCTGCTGATCGGCCCAGGCCTGCGCCACCCCCACCGCCAGCTTGCGCACGCGCTGGATCACACCCACGCGCTCGGTCACACTGATGGCGCCGCGCGAATCGAGCGTGTTAAACAGGTTCGAGCATTTCAGTACCTGGTCGTAGGCTGGCAGCAGCGGAAAGCGCGCCTTTTGGGTTGCCTCCTGGGCGGATTTCGGATAGGCCGCCAGCAGCCGCGCGGCTTCGCCTTCGTGCAGCGCGAACAGCTTCCACAGCGTATCGACGTCGGCCATCTCGAAGTTGTAAACCGAAAACTGTACTTCGTCCTCGAAGCGCACGTCGCCGTAAGTGAAGCCCGGCGCCCACTCGATGTCGTAGACGCTGTCCTTCACTTGCAGAAAAGCGGCCAGGCGTTCGAGTCCGTAAGTCAGCTCGGCGGGCACCACGTCCAGATCGATACCGCCGCACTGCTGAAAGTAAGTGAACTGGGTGATTTCCAGCCCATCGAGCATCACCTGCCAGCCGATGCCCCAGGCTCCCAGCGTAGGCGCTTCCCAGTTGTCTTCCTCGAACTTGATATCGTGCCGCGTGAGGTCGATGCCGATGGCTTCCAGGCTGCCGAGGTATTGCTCGATCACGTCGTTGGGCGAAGGCTTCAGAATCACCTGCAACTGTGAGTGTTTGTACAGCCGGTTGGGATTCTCGCCGTAGCGGCCGTCGGCGGGGCGGCGGCTGGGCTGTACGTACGCCACGCGGTAAGGCTTGGGCCCAAGCACACGCAGGAACGTCTCGGGACACATGGTGCCGGCGCCCACTTCCACGTCGTAGGGTTCCTGGATGATGCAGCCGCGCTCTGCCCAGTAGGACTTCAGCTTGAAAATGATCTCTTGAAAGGAGTCCATCGTCTATTCGGCTTCCAGGATGGGCGGCGTCATGAGTTTGCGCTCGATGTGCCGCTCGATCTGCTGGACCAGGAAATGACGCAGGTCGGCGCACTTTTCCCGCGGCCAACCGGGTTGGACGATTTGGGCGACCGGTCTCCGCAGCATCTCTTGCGCCATGGCTCTCGATTCCGCGCTCAATTCCCAGCTTCCCGCGCCCGCGCTCTGGCGGCAGGCGCCGCACAGCAGACCGGCCCGGCCCCCGATGAAGAAAGCCCGCTCATATGCTTCCGCGTCGCCGATGACGCTGCCGCAGCCCAGGCAGACACCCAGGTCCGGCAGGAATCCCGCCAGCCGCACGGCCCACAAGCTGAAATACGTCACCGCCCGCCAGACGCCGCCACCGGTCCGCATATCTTCCAATACCGCCAACAGCAGGCGAAAGAACCGCTCGTTCGGCTCGGCCGGCGGCAGTAACTGCTCTGTAACTTCCGCGAAATAATCCAGCGCGACGCCGGCCCGGTAGTCCGACAGCAGCCGGAACTGGGAGGCCAGCAGCTCACAGGAATCCAGGTTCACCAGCTCTCGGGCCTCGCGCTGGAAGTACGCCATGCGCACGTGCGAGAGCCGTTCCAGTCCGGCGCCGAAAACGCTTTTCGGACGCCGTGCCCGCTTGGCCACGCCGCGCAGTTTCCCCTGATCGCGAGTGAGAAAGCTGACGACGAGGTCCGCTTCCTTAAGGGGGTAGGTGCGAAGCACAAAAGCCTCGCTGACACGGGCCGGCACACGTGGAAATTTCAGAGTATCACATCACGCTTGGCCGAGCATTCTGGACGAAACCTTACGAACCGTCGCTCAGCCGGGCGGCTTGCGCGGTCAGGTAATTCCGTTCCGGCAGGTTGGTGGTCTTACGGGCGGCAATCCGGTAGTGGCGGATGGCGGCCTGGGGGTCGCCGGCCATCTCCAACAGGTGGGCCCGCACGGCATCCAGGCGATGATGTCCGGCAAGCCGCTTGTCGGCGTCGAGCGCGGCCAGCAGTTCCAGTCCTTTGGCTGGCCCGTCGACCATGGCGGCCGCGATGGCATGATTGAGCATAACCATGGGATTGTCGGACATGCGCTTGAGCAGTTCGTAGAGCGCCAGGATTTGCGGCCAGTCGGTATCCTCGGCGCACTCGGCTTCGTCGTGAACGGCGGCGATAGCGGCCTGCAACTGATACGCGCCCACGGATCCCTTCGCGAGGGCCGCGGTCAGGAGCGCCGTGCCTTCGGCGATTTCGGTCCGGTCCCAGCGCGTTCGATCCTGTTGGGTAAGGGAGATCAATTCGCCATCGGGACCGGTGCGTGCCGAGCGCCGCGCATCCGTCAACAGCATGAGCGCCAGCAGGCCCGCAACCTCCGCATCGTCCGGGAGCAGCGCGTGCAGGGCGCGCGTGAGGCGGATGGCCTCGCCAGAGAGCTCGAGCCGCAGCAGATCCGGGCCGGCGCTGCTGGTGTAGCCTTCGTTGAAGATGAGATAGAGCACGTGCAGAACGGCGCGGAGGCGATCGGCGCGCTCGCGATCAGCCGGAAAGCTGAAGAGCACGCCGGATGTCTTGATGGTTTGCTTGGCACGGCTGATACGCTGCGCCATGGTCGCCTCCGGCACCAGAAATGCACTGGCGATTTCGGCAGTGGTCAAGCCGCCAACCGCCCGCAAGGTGAGGGCGATAGCTGAGGACGGAGTCAGCGCGGGATGGCAGCACATGAAAAGCAAGGTCAACGTGTCGTCCTCCTCGGTTCCCATCCCGGCATCGGCGGGCGGCGCCAGCGCATCCATTTGCATCGCGGCGACGGTCTCGCGCTTGCGGCGGGCGGCTTCCCTGCGCACGTAATCGACCATGCGCCGCGAGGCGACCTGCATGAGCCAGGCGCGCGGATTATCGGGGACGCCTTCGCGTGGCCATTGCGTGGCTGCCGCGATCAGGGCTTCCTGAGCCGCGTCTTCGGCGGCGGCAAATTCGCGGTAACGCCGGATCAATGCGCCGAGCACCTGGGGAGCGAGCTCCCGCAGCAGGTGCTCGGCAGCGAAGTGGCCTGGCGGCGGGGTCATACGCACTACAGCATTTCGGGCGGCGGCGCGCTCATCACCGGCCGCACTTCGATGGGCATGTTCAGCGGCGCGCCACCCGGCCCCGGCGCGGCCGAAGCGCGCGCGGCGATGGCGTAGGCGCGCTCTGGGGTTTCGACGTTGACGATCCAGTAACCGGCCAGGAACTCCTTGCCCTCGGGGAACACACCGTCCGTAATGGGCGAACCATCCTTGCCGGCACGCACGAGTCTGGCCTGATCCGGAAACGCAAGGCCTTCCGCGGACACCAGCTCGCCCGATTCGCGGAGATCTTTGGCGAAGTCCATCATGAACGCGATGTGCGCCTGCAGATCCTTCCTGGGCCAGTCGGGTACACCCTGGCCGGTTTTCATGGTGTTCATCATAAGAATGTATTTCACGTTTTGCGCTCCTTTCATTTTCGCGCCAGTTTCCTGGCTTTCACAGGCTAGTCGGAGCCCACAAGGCGTTCTCGACATGCCGGTTTGCCACCTGTGATACCTTCGTCATCGGGTATCCACATGCGAAATACTGCTCTCTTGGCCGCTGGCCTGCTCCTGGCGGCGGGCCTGGCGCCCGCGCAAACCGGCTCGGTTGCGGCGTCCTCTCCGGACGGCCGCATCGCCATCACGTTCTCCACCGTCGAGGGCGGCCAATTGGTTTATGCCGTTACCTATCGCGGCCACCCCGTAATCGTCCAGTCCGAGCTGGGCCTCGAGATTGAAAACCAGCCTCTGCTAGGAACCAACCTCCGGATCGTGGCCACGCGCCCCTCCAAGATCGACGAAACCTACACGCTGCCGGTGGGCAAGGCGAAAACGGTCCACAACATCTGCAACACGCTGGCCCTGGACCTAGAAGAGACCGCCCCGCCCAACCGCCGTCTCACTATCGAGGCGCGCGCCTATAACGATGGCGTGGCGTTCCGCTACGTCGTTCCCGAGCAAGGGGGCCTTCAGGAATTGCGCCTGGTGAACGAAAAGACGCAGTTTGTGCTGGCCAAGGATGCCACCACTTACCCGCTGATTCTGCGCAATTACCAAACTTCATGGGAAGACAATTACCGTACCGTACCGCTGAGTGGCATTCATCCCGAGTCACTGATCGCCCTGCCGCTGCTGACCGACTTACCCGGCGTGGCGTATCTTGCCATCACAGAGGCGGACATCGACAATTACTCGGGCATGTATCTCATGCACAACGAGAGAAACGCCCGCGAGCTGGACGCGCGCCTGTCGCCGCACATCGACGACCCCAACCTCTCGGTAGTCGTCAAGACGCCGGCTCCCTCGCCCTGGCGCGTGCTCATGATCGCGTCGCAACCCGGGCCGCTGATCGAATCGCACATCGTCGATGACTTGAACCCGCCGTGCGCGATCGCCGACACTTCCTGGATCAAGCCCGGCAAGGCCTCCTGGGACTGGTGGTCCGGCCCTTATGACGAGCACGTAAACTTCAAGCCGGGTAAGAACACGGCCACCGCGGAGCACTACGTCAATTTCGCCTCCAAGTCGGGGTTTCAGTATTTCATGCTGGACGCCGGCTGGGCGGCGCGGCGGGAGGGCGGACCCAATGACTCGGGGAACGATATCACCCAGGTGCAGCCTCAAATCGACATGCCGGCACTGCTCAGCTACGCCAAGTCGAAGCAGGTGAAGGTATGGCTGTGGGCCCACTGGAGCGACGTCAACCGGCAGATGGACGAAGCGTTTCCGTTGTATGAAAAGTGGGGCGTGGCCGGCGTCAAAATCGATTTCATGAACCGCGACGACCAGTGGATGGTGGACTTCTATCGCCGCGTGGCGAAGGCCGCGGCGGAGCATCACCTGATGGTGGACTTTCACGGCGCCTTCAAGCCTGACGGGTTGCGGCGCACTTACCCCAACGTGCTGACTCGCGAAGGCGTGATGGGGCTGGAGTATAACAAGTGGAGCGCGCGGGTGACGCCCGATCACAACGTGATGCTGGCGTTCACGCGCATGCTGGCCGGTCCCATGGACTACACGCCCGGCGGGTTCCACAATGTCACCGCGGCGGAGTTCATCCCGCGCAACTCGCCGCCGATGGTCATGGGCACGCGCGCTCACCAGACAGCGCTCTATGTGGTCTTCGAAAGCCCGCTCGAAATGGTGTCGGACTACCCGGAAGCCTACGAGGGGCAAAAGGAACTGGCATTCCTGAGCGCGGTGCCTGCCTCCTGGGACGAGACTCGTGTGCTGAATGCCAGAGTGGGCGACTACATCACCATCGCGCGCCGCCACGGCCGGCAGTGGTTTGTAGGCAGCATCGCCGGCTCGCATGGGGTGGACCTCAATATCCCGTTGGAGTTTCTACCGCCGGGTAACTTTGTCGCGGACATTTACTCGGATGCGCCCGACGCGGCCGTCAATCCCATGCACACCGTCTTCGAAGAAAAGAAGGTCGACCGCTCCATGACGCTCAAAGCCCGGCTTGTGACGGGCGGCGGCCAGGCGATTCGCATTCGGCCGGCCGGTGCGGCGCGATAGAACCACTCCCTGACGGTCGCGGCTCAGAATCAGTGCCTCAGGGCCGCGCGCGTTAGCAAGCGTGGAACGCTACGCGAGCCCGCAGAGGCGCGGGCGCCTATAATTGAGCGCATAGGAGGCACCTTGGATCGACGGCAATTTCTGGAAGCCGCCACGGCGATGGCGGCTGCCTCTCCCGGCGCATGGGCCGGGAGTGACACACTGCGCACCTTACAGCACCCGCTGGCGATCACCATGTGGGACTTCTCGTGGCTGGAGCGGCGCTGGCCCGGCGCCGGCTACGAAGATTGGGACGCCATTCTCGATGAACTGAAGCATCGGGGGTACGACGCGGTCCGCATCGACGCGTACCCGCACCTGGTCGCCGCCGCGCCGGAACGCACCTGGCAGCTGCTGCCTCGCTGGAATCAGCAGGACTGGGGCAGCCCGGCTAAGAATCGCGTGCGGGTCCAGCCGGAATTGAACCAGTTTATCCGCAAGTGCGCAGACCGCGGCCTCCGGGTGGCGCTATCCACCTGGTTTCGCCAGGATAGCGACGATACGCGCATGAAGATTCGCCGTCCCGCGGACTTGGGGCACGTGTGGAAGACCACGCTCGACAGCATCGCGCAGGCCGGCCTCCTGAAGCACATCCTCTACGTCGACCTGTGCAACGAATTCCCGCTCCCGGATTGGGCGCCCTTCCTGCCTTCCGATACCGAACGCTCGAACAAAAAGGGCCAGGAGTGGATGCGCGATGCGATAGCCGCTGTGCGCCCGGCGTACCCGAACATGGACTTCACCTTTTCCATCACCACCGAATACGACAGCCTGGACAAACAGGATGTCTCCATGCTCGATTTTCTGGAGGCGCACATCTGGATGACCCAGTTCACGACCTTTTACGACGACGTTGTCTATAACTACGAGCGCTTCGATACCAAGGGCTACGAAAACCTGGTCGAGCGCGGGAAGAAGATTTACGACTCAAATCCGGATCACTGGAAAGCCGGCCTGGTGGGCGGAATACACAAGATCGCCGACTGGTCGCGCAGGACGAGGAAACCGCTGATCACCACGGAATGCTGGGGGTTGGTGGATTACAAAGATTGGCCGCTGCTCGAGTGGGGGTGGGTGAAAGATCTTTGCGAGCTCGGTGTGCGGACGGCATCCGCGACCGGCCGCTGGGTGGCCATGGCGACCAGCAATTTCTGCGGGCCGCAATTTGTGGGGATGTGGCGGGATGTCGCCTGGCACCAGCGCCTCACGGCCATCATCCACCAGGCATCCGTCGCGAGCGATCTACAACATACCTGAGCGATCGCGCGATGGCGGGACCTCAGCCGTGCAGTCTCTTGAGCAGCCACGCCATGTTCTGTCCCAGCACTTTCATGGTCAGGATGCCTTCTTCATCGCGCGCCACGTCGCCCGGCTCCAGGCCGATCCCGATGTTCCAATAGCGGGAGCCCGGGATGATCATTTCGGTGATTAGAAAGAAGTGATTCAGAGTGTCGAAGGCATGCACCGCGCCGGCGCGGCGCACGGCCACCACGGCCGCCCCGGCTTTGCGCCGGAACATACCGCCGTTGGCTCCGGCAACCATGCAGGCGCGATCGATGAGCGCCTTGATTTCCGGCGAGACGTCGGCGACATAAGTCGGCGATCCCAGGACAATACCGTCGGCCGCCGCCATCTTCTCGATATAGACGTTGCCCATATCGTTTTCCTGCGAGCAGCGGCCATCCTTTCTGGCCGAGCACTTGCGGCAGGCCAGGCAGCCGTGGATGTGCGCGCCACTCATCTCCACCAGTTCCGTCTGGATGCCTTCTTTTTGGAGCTCGCCGAGCACGTGGCCGAGCAGAATGGCAGTATTTCCGCCCCGGCGGGCGCTGCCGTTGAATGCCACTACTTTCATATCCGTTCCGGGCCGGCTCAGATCCTTCTCAGTAACAGGGCGGAATTCTTGCTGCCGAACGCGATGCAGTTAGCCACGGCGTGCTCGATATCGATGTGCCGCCCCACTTCCGGGATATAGTCCAGGTCGCAGTCCGGGTCAGGCTCGTCCACGTTGATGGTCGGATGTACCACGCCGTCGCGCATGGCCAGCAGCGTGGCGGCGATGCCGGCCGCGCCGCAGGCGCCTTGCGGATGTCCGATCAGGCTCTTCAGCGACGATCCCGCGAGCTTGTACGCGTGGCCGTTGAAAGCCAGCTTCATGGCGCGCGTCTCGATGCGGTCGTTCAGCTCCGTGGCGGTGCCGTGATAGTTCACGTATTGCACGTCGCCGGGCGCGATGCCGCCTTCCGCGATGGCCATCTGCATGGTGCGGGCCGGCTCTTCGCCGCATTCCTCGAGCCGCACGCGATGATAGGCTTCGCAGGTGGAGCCGTAGCCTGCCACTTCGCCGTAGATATGGGCGCCCCGCGCGCGCGCGTGCTCCAACTCCTCCATGACGAAGAACCAGGCGCCTTCGGCGATCACAAACCCGTCGCGATCGCGCGAGAAAGGCCGCGAGGCCCGCTCCGGCTGCGCGTTCCAGCTCGTGCTCATGATGCGCATCACCATGAACCCGCGCAGGATCAGCGGCGCGATCGGCGCATCCACGCCGCCTGCCACCATGGTGTCCAGCACGCCTGCCTGGATATTGCGGTACGCGTAGCCGATGGCGTCGGTCGAGGAAGTGCATCCGGTGGAAACGATGTGGCTCAGGCCGCGGAAGCCGAACCGCATGGAAACCTCGCTGGCCAGCGTGCCGATGGTCGAGGTCGGGATGGTGTACACACTGCACTGTTTCTGCTTGCCGGAATAGTAGAGGCGATACTGTTCTTCGGTGAACTCCTGGCTGCCGCCGCCCGAACCCACGATCACGCCCACCTCCCGCAGTTCGTCGCGTGTCATCGATCCGGAATCCAGCCCAGCGTCCTCCAGTGCTTCCCGCACCGCCGCCACGCCCAGAGGCACGACGCGCGATACGTGCTGGCGCTCTCTGGGATCGACATATTGGAATTCGTCGAACCCCACCACCTCGCCAGCCACCTGTACGGCGAAAGCCCCGGGGTCAAAACGGGAGATGCGCCGAACTCCGCTGATTCCCTTGCGGCTGGCTTCCCAGAAGGCCTCCCGTCCAATCCCATTGGGGCTCACCGCCCCGATCCCCGTAATCACTACCTGACGTTTCATTTGCCTGAGGTTTTGCGTTTTGCCAATACGACAGTATAGGCTGATTGCATGGGCGATGGTGAGAACCCCCGCGAAATTTGCGTCGCCGGCAGTCTCCTGGCGGGCCTCCAGGCCGGCGTCATCGCAGTTCTCGCGCTTTTGGGCTGGCTGGCGCTCGCCTCGTCATGGTACCGGCGTTCTATCTGGACCAGCGCAAACATCATGGCAACCACCTTCTATGGCGAAGTCGCGCTGCGCCAGCGATTCACTTTCCGCACGCTGGGCGGCCTGGCGCTCTACGTTGTTGTATACGGAATCATCGGCGCCCTCTTCGGCCTCGCGCTCGAAAGCCGCGGCGGCAGCGCCCGCGTCGTTCTTCTGGGCGTGCTTGTGGGCCTCGGCTGGTATTACCTGTCGTTCTCGTTGTTGTGGCGGACACTCAATCCGCTCATTACACTCTACACCCATCGCGGCCCCATGCTGGCCGGCCACCTGCTTTACGGCGCCATGCTGGGCCGCTTCCCACGCTATTTGCATGCCGGCTAAGAGCCGCAAACAGGCCTTGCGCGAATTTCTGGCCGCGCGAGGGATCACCGCCATCGGCGAAGCGGAGTGGCAGGCGGCGCTGCGGGAGCTGGCGCCCATCTCGGAGAGCTACTTGCGCGATCTGCTGCGCGATTCAGGCCTGCCGTTCGCGCAACCCTGGGCCGGCATCCGCCAGCAAACCTTCGCCGACGTGGAGCGCGATCTGCGCACCATGCTGGAAGTTTACGCGGAAGCCATGCGGACCGGCGACCGCCTGCGCGCCCGCTATTGCCGCCGCCAGGTGATAGCCGCCAAGGACCGCGCCCGCTTCATCGCGCGGAGCCCGAAAACCTCGCCTGAAAAGAAGGCGCGCAAAGAGGAGATGGTCCAGTGGCTGCTCGTCTGGCTGGAGAACCCGGAAGTGTTCCCGGCCTGGGTCGATATCCGGAAGCGCCATTCGTGTGCTGCCGATGCCCATTGAACGGCGCGGCTCTTCGGCTATCCGCCGCTAGCCGCGGGCACCATGCGCGCGGAAACGGGCGCTGCCGCGTCCAGCGCCACTAATGCCAGCCGCCGCTCGAGGTGCTTCTTTTCGGCGACTTCGATCAACGACATGATGGCCGCGATCACCTGCCCGTCAGGATTGCAGATCGGAGTCGAATGTGCGTGGATGATCACGATTTGCCCGTTGTCCCGCACGTACAGGAACTCCTCTTCGATCGCCGCGCATTCCTCGACGCACCGCCGCCACGGCCATTCGTCGGGGCTGTACGATCGTCCGTCGGCAATGTGATTCATGCTGGGAAAACCGATCGAGTGCAGCCGTTGGAGGTCGTCTCCCAGGATGGATCGCGCCTTCTGGTTGGCAAACGTGATTTCGCCCGACGCGGCATCGGCCATCAGCACGCCCAACGGCAGCTTCGAGAGAACATCTTGCAGGGTGGCCGATTCCGCCTGCCATTTCAGAGCCGCCCGCCGGTCGGCCTCTGCCGAGGCGCGCGTCTCCACGTGCCTGTGCAGAGCCCCGGAGATCATGGCCGCGGCCGACGCGTACAACGAAAACGCACCAGCCTGAAAAAAGTGCGGCAGGCCCAAGAGCGCCAGTACTTCGTAAACGACGCTCGCGCCTGCCGCAATCAGCGCAGCCTGCATCCCCACGGCAAAGCCCGTATAAACGATGGCCGCCAACAGGGGTAACCCCGGGTTGATCACCATGACACCAAACAAACGCAGGATTTCGAAGCTCAGCACGACCAAGGCCAGAGGTGCGGCCGTCTGCATGCACCGCACAAGCAGGTCAGAAATCCGGATATCGGCCATCCCCGCTGCACGGACCTCAGGATGCGGTCTGTGCATTGGCTTTGCCGGAGCAGACAGACCCGTGTGGAATACCGGAGGCAGCACGGTGGGGAAGGAACGGCCGGTTGAACTCATGGAGCCGATGAATGCAAGCGGATGGCCCTCAGCAGCGCGCTTTGTTCCCAGTGAGTTAGCGGGATCAGAGCAGTCAGCGATTTGACGCATGCCCGGCCGGTGTCAGCAGATTTGACACCCGGGCCCAGTTACCCTGATTGGCTTATCGGCATCCGCTTGCGAGTTTTTTAGGGAGTTTTTCACATCTCCCGCCGCCCCTCCATCGCTTTCCACATGGTCACTTCATCGGCGAACTCGATGTCGCTGCCCACCGGGATACCCATCGCGATGCGGGTCACCCGCACTCCCAGCGGCTTGAGCAGCTTCGAAAGATAGACCGCGGTCGCCTCGCCTTCCACCGTGGGGTTGGTGGCCACAATCACTTCCTCGACCTGCCCCGCCCCGATCCGCTCCACCAAGCTCTTGATCTTGAGCTGTTCCGGCCCGATGCCCTTCAGCGGCGAAAGCGCGCCGTGCAGCACGTGGTACAGCCCCGCGAACTGGCGCGTCACTTCAATGCCCAGGATATTGGGCGCCTCTTCGACCACGCACAGCACCTTCGGGTCGCGGTTGGGATCGCGGCAGAACACGCACAGGTCGCCATCGCTGATGTTGTTGCAGACGCGGCACAGGCTCAGCTTGTCTTTGACGTCCACCAGCGCCCGTGCCAGTTGCTCGGCATCCTCGCGCGGCGCGCGCATCACATGAAACGCCAGCCGCTGCGCCGACTTCTGCCCGATACCCGGCAGCCGCTTGAATTCGTTGATCAGCCGCGCCAGCGGCTCCGCGAAATCCGGCATGGATTAAAACAAGCCGGGAGGCAGCCCCAGGCCGCCCAGCATGCCGCTCATTTTCTGCTGGCTTTCCTGGTCGACTCGCTTGGCGGCTTCGTTGCAGGCGGCCAGCACCATGTCCTGCAGCATCTCCACATCGCCTGCCACCTCCGGGTCGATCTTCACGCCCAGAACATTCTTGTGCCCATCCATCTTGATGGTAACCATGCCGCCGCCCGCCGTGCCCTCTACGCGGATTTGGGCGATCTCCTCCTGCATGCGCTCCTGCATCTGCTGCGCCTGCTTCATCATCGCTTGCATGTTGCCCGGTATCTTCACGAGTTACTCCTTTAAGTTGCGGACCGTGCGCACCTCGCCGCCCAATACCTCCCGGAAGCGTTGCACCTCCGGGTTGGCCAGCGCGCGATGCGACACGTCACTCTCCGCCGCCGGCGCGGCCGCGATCTCCTGCGCGGCGGCGTCTCCAATCGTAATCTTGATCTTAAGCGGTTTGCCGGCGATCTGCCGCACGGCCCGGCCGATATCGGCCTCCTTCATGCCGATGGAGAACTCTTTGGGCGTGCTGAAGTGGAGTTCGCCCGCTGCCTCGATGACTTCAGAATGCTCGACGGCATCGGCCGTGAAAGCCATGCCCAACTCCATGAGCGTGGCATGCAGGCGCGACCGCCAGGTAGAGGGTGCCAGGTTCTGGGTGCTGGGTGCTGGGTGGGTTCTGGGGGCCGGCGCCGCAGCGCGAGGCGCCGGCTCGCCCGCCAGTCCGGCCAACGCTTCCTCGATGGACGTCAGGCGCCCGGCATGCACCATTCGCACCAGCCCGATCTCCAGGTGAAAACGCGGCTGTAGGGAGTACTGCAAGTCTCCGAACAGGTCGAGCGCGAGCTGCAGATAACGGGTCAGGTCCTCTTCGGAGAATTGCGCCGCGATTTCCGCCAGTTTGCGCCGCTCACCGGCCGACGCTGCGATCAGCCGCGTTTCGCCGCCTGCGATCTTGGCCACCAGAAGATTGCGGAGATAGCGGGCCAGTTCGCGGCTGAAATGTTGCAGGTTGTGGCCGTTGCGCTCGAGATCGTTCACCACCTCGAGCACGCGGGCCGCCGACCCTTCCGCCAGCGCGCGGCTCACCTGCTCCAGCGCAGCCAGCGAAAAGGCGCCCAGCAGCGCGCGCACCTCCGCGGCTTGCAGTTTCTCGCCGCAGCAGGCGATGGCCTGGTCGAGAGCCGAAAGCGAATCCCGCACGCTGCCCTCACCGGCCTGCGCCAGCACCGAGAGCACCTCGCTGTCCGTCTGGATGCCCTCCTGCTCGCAAATCCAGGCGATGCGCGCCACCAGTTCCTCGAAATCCACCGACCGGAAGCTGAAGTGCTGGCAGCGCGACGCGATCGTGGCAGGTATCTTGTGTGCTTCGGTCGTGCACAGCACGAAGACGGCCCACGCGGGAGGCTCTTCAATGGTCTTCAGCAGCGCATTGAAGGCTTCGTTGGTGATCTGGTGTGCTTCGTCGATGATGAAGACTTTGTAGCGGTCGCGCGCGGGTTGATAGCGCACGTTCTCTCGCAACTCGCGCATCTCGTTGATGCCGCGATTGGAGGCCGCGTCGATCTCGATCACGTCCACCGAACCGCCCGCGGCGATTTCGGTGCAGCTCGCGCACACGCCGCAGGGTTTGTTGGTCGGACCGTGCACGCAGTTCAGGCAGCGCGCCAGGATGCGCGCCACCGTAGTCTTGCCGGTCCCCCGCTGTCCTGAAAAGATGTAGCCATGCGCGATGCGATTCTGCGCGATGGCGTTCTCCAGCGTGGTCTTGACGTGTTCCTGATTTACAACGTCCGCGAAAGATTGGGGCCGGTATTTCCGGGCGATGACTTGGTACATGGGCGGGCCGGCAACTGATATCGTAGCATGGCCCCTTTGCCCGCCCCGCTTCGATTGTCCGCCGGCCCGGCCCGTGCTTCTACTCGCCGTGTCCGCCCAACGGGATACCGAACTGCAGCCAGAGCGAGTTGCCCACCGGCCGGTTCTCAGTCAGAAAGTCCTTCTCATATTTGAGAATCATGGCGTAGTGGCGGAAGTGACATCGGATTTCCGGACCAAACTCTACGCTGCGGCCCCGGTTGCCATCCCCGAATATGAGGCCGTTCTGCAAATCGTTGGTGGTCTGTTGGTAGTAGAAACCGTTCACACCCAAGGCCACCGCTCGCGTCACATTGTGCATGCCATCGAATTCCCAGATGAATTCGTGACCGGAGCGGTAGTGCGTCGCGGGATCGGTGTAGTTGATGATGTACTGGTAGCGGGAACTCAACTCCGTCTTACCGTGGTCCGGCAGATAAGTGAAGGCGCCGGCCGGAGCCCAAGCGTAGTTGTGCTGGCCAACGTTCACCAAATCGCTCTTGTTGTAGCTGAATCCGGGCGTATAGGTATCCACCCCGTACCACCAGTGCAAATTCCCTTTCGCATACGCCACCATGGTTTCTATGTCCGGGTTAGAAAAACCGGACTTGTCTCCGGCGCCGAAAGGAGCATCCAAATGAATGTAGACGTAAGGCAGGGCCGCCGTGCTCACCAGCGTGCCGCCCAACAGGTGTACACCCCAGTTGTGCTCCATCTTTACGGCGAACGCAGCCACCCGCAGATGAAAGCCGGGAAGCAGTGCATGCCCGTCCGGTCCCGCCAGCTCATTGGCCTGGTAGAAATTCTCGAACTCAGCCAGCAAGGTGTGTCCCGCGGCCGGCATCAGTCCCGGCATGACTGTCTCCACACCCGCCGGATAAACGCTGCCGCCCCCCTCGGAGGCCTGTGCCCCGCCGATGGTCAACGCCGCCAGTCCCAGGCACGCGGCAACAAAACAACCTGATCTGAACATGTACTCACTCCTTTTTTTGTAATGACAGCCTCCGCGTTTGTACCGCCGCGGCGAGCCCTCAGGACATTTATCGAAATGGCTCCCGCGAAACTTTAGCGGGGGCCGGGGTTGGCATAGCGAGAGAAGCCTAAAGTTCGTTGACCTGCCGCCGATCTGTTTCACGTGGCCCCTTGCTGGCGGCCGGGGAGGTTTATTGAACCATGCAGAAAATGGGTATGCGCACCAAGTTGATCGCGTCCTTTGGACTACTGGCCTTCGCCGCAACGTGTGCGGCATTGTATTCGTTGTCGACGATTCGTCAGATCCGCAGCGATATGCGGTCTGAAATCGTCGGCAGCGCGACGCGCCTGGATTACGCGCGCCAGATCACGATCGGCCTGGCGGATATGCGTATCGCCATGCGGGGCGTCTCACTGTTTTCCCTCAGCCATATTCCTGCCATGACCGCCAAGTCGCGAACTCTGTTCGACGATACAGCCACGGCCATGCACCGGACCCTCGAACAGATGGAGGCCACGGGATTGGCGCCCGAGGACCGCAACGCCGTCAGCGTGATTCGCACATCGCTGGACGAATGGTGCCGCCTGTTCCCGCAATTCGCGGACCTGTCCCCCACCGATCCTCAGAAAGCTACGGAGCTGGCGCTGCACAACATCACCCCGCTCATGGATGCCATTCAAAAGCAGGCCGCCCAGTTCGGCCAAACTAACAGCGTCCGCGAGCAGAAAGCCATTTATGCGACGGAAGCGTCCATTGCCCGAAACCAGGTCGTCACGATTCTGTTCGTGATCCTGGTGCTGCTGGTGGGCGGCGGTGGGTTATTCTCAGTCAACAGGTTGGCCCGGACGTTGAGACAGATAGCCGAATCCGTTTCCGGCGGCGCTTCCCAGGTTGCCCACGCCGCCGCGCAGGTCTCTTCTTCCAGCCAGGTACTGTCGAAGAACGTGACGGAAAACGCCGCGTCTCTCGAAGAGACCTCCGCCTCCACCGAGGAGATTAATTCCATGGCGCAGCGGAACGCCGAGAATTCCGGCAATGCCGCCCAGATCGTGGCTGGCTCCGAAGACAAGTTCAGCGACACCAATCACGCGCTGGATGAGATGGTCGTGGCCATGGGTGAGATCACTGGCTCCGGCCAAAAGATCTCCAAGATCATCAAGGTCATCGATGAGATTGCGTTTCAGACCAACATCCTGGCCCTGAACGCGGCGGTGGAAGCCGCGCGCGCCGGCGAAGCCGGCATGGGTTTTGCCGTAGTGGCCGATGAAGTGCGCAACCTGGCGCAACGCTGCGCACAGGCCGCCCGCGATACCGCGACGCTTATCGAGGAGTCTATCGCCAAGTCCGATGGCGGCAAATCCAAGGTCGACCGGGTGGCCGAGGCCATTCGCGGCGTGACCGCTGAAGCGGCGCAGGTCAAGGTGTTGGTGGACGAAGTGAGCGTGGGCAGCCGCGAGCAGGCCCACGGTCTCGATCAGATCGCCAAGGCCATTATGCAGATGGAAAGCGCGGGTCAAACCACCGCCGCGGTCGCGGAACAAAGCGCCGCTGCCGCCCAGCAGCTTACCGCGCAGTCCGAAGTCCTAACCGCCACCGGCGACCAACTGCGCGCGCTGATGGAAGGCGCCCGCTAAGTATTGCGCAACTGCCAGGCCCCGGGTGATCCGCGGCGCACAGGTTTAGCCACTACCGTTGCTTCCTTCCGGACCTGGCGGGGTTTGCGGCCGCCTGTCGCACGGAGCCCGAGACCTGACAGTCAATTATCGCACCCTGAGGAGGTTCCAGCCCCGGCCTCCAGCCCGCGCGGCTCGCTCCTCGTTATCTTGCGCTATCCTGCATAACGATGCTCGACCTCGCGCAGCACCCTCACCGCCGCTACAACCTTCTCAGTGGATCCTGGATCCTGGTCTCTCCGCATCGCACCCAGCGTCCCTGGCAGGGACAAGTCGAGAAGCCTCCACGGGTCAGCCAGCCCGAGTACGATCCTGACTGCTACCTCTGCCCCGGCAACTCGCGTGCCGGCGGCGCCCGCAATCCCGCTTACACCGGAACATTCGTCTTCGATAACGATTTCGCCGCCCTCTTGCCCTCTACCCCCCCCGAGACCAGCGGCCACCAGGGCCTGCTGACAGCCGTCGGCGAGCCGGGCATGTGCCGCGTCGGCTGCTTCTCGCCCCGCCACGACCTCACCGTTGCCCGCATGAGCCTCCCCGACCTCAGCCTGGTGGTGGACCTCTGGGCCGCGCAGTACGCCGAACTTGGCCGCCTGCCCTACATCGGTCATGTGCAGATCTTCGAAAACCGCGGCGACATGATGGGCGCCAGTAATCCTCACCCTCATTGCCAGATCTGGGCTACCAGCAGCGTCCCGCCCGAGCCGGCTGCCGAGTTGCGCGAGCAGGGCGCCTGGCGTGACGCCCACGGCACGTGCCTGCTCTGCGACTACCTGAGCTGCGAACGCCAGTCGGGCGAGCGTCTGGTCTGCGAGAACGATGCCTTCGCCGCGCTGGTGCCCTTCTGGGCCGTGTGGCCGTTTGAGACCATCATCATCAGCAAGCACCATCTCGGCGCCATAAACGAGTTGGACCCCGCCGGCCGCCGCGGGCTGGCGGATATCCTCAAACGCATTACCACCCGCTACGACAACGTCTTCGAAACTCCATTTCCTTACACAATGGGCTTTCATCAGCGGCCCACTGATGGCGCTGCGCACCCGGAGTGCCACTTTCACGCGCATTTCTACCCGCCGCTGCTCCGCTCGGCCACGGTCCGCAAGTTCATGGTCGGCTTCGAAATGCTCTGCATGCCACAGCGCGACATCACCGCCGAAAGCGCCGCCGCCCGCCTGCGCGCCCTGCCCGAGACGCATTACCTCGAGCGATGATTACGACGCGCCCAGCGGGTGCTGCCCGGCGCGAGGCGCGAGCCGGGGAGATCTCAGAACACCTTCCGGAATGTCAGATTGATGCGTGCAGCGCCCGTCAGGGGGTGCTGCCCATCGCGAAGCGGTGCGACTCCGTGATAGACGAAACGCGCCGGACCTCCCCAGACCGCCACATCCCCGTTTTCGAGACGCATGCGGCGCACCGGATCGGATCGGCGCTTGCCACCCCACTGGAACACAGCGGGGAGACCCAGCGAGACCGACACGATGGGAGACCAGGCATCCTTCTCGTCGCGGTCCTGATGAAGCCCGAGTTTGGCTCCTGCGACGTAACGATTGATCAGGCAGGCATCCGGATCGTAGTTGTCGAACCCGGCTTCCGCGGCAGAACGCGCGGCGAGGTTCCGGAACGCGGTGGGCATCGCAGGCCAGAGCGCTCCCGTGTCAGGGTCCTTGGAATCGTACCGGTAACCGGTGCGATCGGAGACCCAACCGACACGGCCGCAGTTGGTCATCGCGACTGACATGGTGTAACCGCCGGGCGTGACCAGGCGCCGGAACGGCGCAGCCTGCGCGATCCGCGCCACTTCTTCGAGCAGTTTGGGGGCTTCGGAGATGGCGAATCCGCGCAAGAGTACGGCACCTTCTTCCAATCGTTCGCTGGACGGCGGCGACGACTCGGTCATGCTCTGCCCCGCATGCGGTCGATGGCGCGGCGGTCCCGTTTGGATGGCCGGCCTTCCCGCAGAGTTTCCGGATGCGGGATCGCTTTGCGGTCTTCCGCCAGCTTCCACCGCGACTCGCGGCTCGCCTCCGTTTCACGGTATAACGTCTGCGCCACGGCGGCCGGGCCCCGCACCTCGCTGAGCACCAGAACTTCCACCTGAAAATCACCGCTGCTGTTCTTTACGTGCAACAGGTCGCTCACCCGCACCTCGCGCGATGCCTTGGATGGGCGCCCGTTAGCCTGAATCCTGCCGAGTTCACACGCCCGCGCGGCAAGCGCGCGCGTCTTGAAGAAGCGGGCGGCCCAAAGCCATTTGTCGATCCTCACCCGGTCCATAATTCATTCTCTATCGGAAGGAGACCCGTGGAGCCGGTTTTCGCCTTCCTGGTCCCAGATCCGGACAATCCAGGCCGCAAGCGGACATTGCCCTCCGGTATGCCGGCATAACTCGCTGAAAACAAATCCGCATTTGTGGTCCCCGGCATGCACCGTATCGACGGTCATGTTCAGCGACATCCGGTACGCTCTGCGCACCCTGCGGCATCACCCGTCGTTCACCCTGGTGGCCGTCCTCTCGATCGCACTCGGAATCGGGGCGAATTGTGTCATGTTCAGCCTGGCGGATGCGGTGTTGTTTCGTCCGCTGCCGGTGCCAAGGCCCAGCCGGGTCGTCAATCTCGAATCGCAGCTCCGCGGCCGGGCGCCCTCCGCCATGTCCTATCCAGATCTGCAGGACTTCCGGAGTCGGAGCAAAGCCTTCGCCGGGATCACGGCCTTCGCGCTGACGCCATTCGCCTTCGCCCCGGACAAACACACCTTGCCTGAGATGAAAGCCGGCTTGATCGTCAACGCGAATTTCTTCGATGTCCTCGAAGTGAGGCCGCACCTTGGCCGCACCTTTCGGCCGGACGAAAACACGGTTCCCGGCCGGGACGCTGTGGCGGTGCTCAGCTACAGTCTTTGGCGCGACCGGTTTGCCTCGTCGCCGGATGTCATCGGGCGAACCGTATTTCTGAACGACGTCGCATTCAAGGTAGTTGGCGTTGCGCCCGAGAGCTTCACCGGCGTCGACCAGTACTTTCGGCCGGCCCTGTACGTGCCTTTGATGATGAGCCCCAGGCTGGCGGGCGAGACCGGTCCCGGCTGGTTGGACAACCGCGCCGACCGCCGTCTCCGCGTAAAAGGGCGGTTGCAGGCCGGTGTGACCCCGGAGGCCGCCGGCGCGGAAGCGCGGGTCATCGCCGGCGCGCTGGCGAAAGCCTATCCCTCCACCGATCGGGACTGGTCGGCCGCGGTGCGGACCGAAATGCAGGCGCGCATTGATATGTCGCCCGGCGATGCGCTCATGGCGACCATGCTGCTCGCGCTGGCCAGCATCGTGCTATTGATCGCCTGCGCCAACGTGGCCAACCTCATGCTGGGCCGCGCGCTGGCGCGTTCCGGCGAAATCGCCATCCGCCTGGCCATCGGCGCCGGACGGTGGCGCCTGGTGCGCCAACTGCTCACCGAGAGCCTGCTCATTTCTCTGTCAGCCGGCGGCCTGGGCCTGCTCCTGGCATCCTGGTGCATGAACGCGCTGATGCCGTGGCGCATTCCCAGCCAGATACCCCTCGAAATCAACGCCACCATCGATACCCGAGTCGTACTCTATGGACTGTGTGTCGCAATAGCCAGCGCCGTTGTGTGCGGACTCGTGCCCGCCCTCCGCGCGACCCGGTCGGACCTGGAAAGCACCTTGCGGGCGGGAGGAAGAAACACCGAGCCGCGCCGCCGATTCCTCGGGAGAAATACCTTGGTGGTAGCGCAAGTGGCCGGGTCCCTGTTTCTGCTGGTGTGCGCCGCGCAACTCTACCGCGGCATCTCGTTCATACTCTCGAAGCCCCCCGGTTTCCGCACGGATCACCTGCTCATGGCCACCTTCGACCCGACCCTGGCGCGGTACAGTGAAGCTCAAACGCAGAACTTCTATAAGCGGCTCACCGAACGGGCGGGGCAATTGCCGGGCGTGCTGTCCGCTTGCGCGGCGCAATTCGTTCCGATATCAAACAACGCGTATAGACAACCGATCGTGCCGGATGGCTATCAACTGCCGGCCGGGACGGACTCGATCCGGGTGTTCACCAATGTCGTGAGCGGCGATTACTTCGCCACACTCGATATTCCGATGCTGCGGGGCCGCGCCTTCGGTCCCAACGATACCGCGGAGTCGCCGCGGGTGGCCATAGTCAACGAACATCTGGCGCGGACGTATTTCCCCCATCAGGATCCCATCGGCAAGGGCTTCCGCCTGGGCGGACCGACCGGCCCATGGGTCGAAATCGTGGGCCTGGCAAAAGAGAGCAAGTACCAGATGCTCATAGAACCGCCGCTCGACGCCGTGTACCTGCCGTTGACGCAGAACTACCGCGACGAGATGACTTTGATGGTGCACGCGGCGGGGCCGTCCGAATCGCTGGCCGCGCCGCTCCGCAGCCTGGTGCTTTCGCTCGATTCCGCTCAGCCCATGTTCGGTGTGCGCACGATGGAGCAGTATTATCGTGACCGCGCCACGAAGGTGCTGGTTCTGCTCACAAGCTTCGTTGGCGGAATGGGACTGCTGGGCCTCGTGCTGGCGTTGGCCGGCCTCTACGCCGTCATGGCCTGGTCCGTCACCCGGCGCCGGCGCGAGATCGGCATCCGCATGGCAGTGGGCGCCGATCGCGTGATGGTGGTTGGAATGATCCTGAAGCAAGGTCTCAAGCTGAGTGCGGCCGGAGTTGCCATTGGGCTGGCGCTGAGCCTGGCGTTTGGCAGAGCGCTGACGGCCGGGATGGGCACGCCGCCGTTCAGCGCGCCCGTGCTGGTAGCGGTCTGCGTTGCCCTCTTGGCGATGGCTGCCGCGGGCGCTTACGCGCCGGCGCGCCGCGCTTCGAAGCTCGATCCGATCACGGTGCTCCGCGAGGAGTAGGACTCGCAAGCCCGCGCCCACTACGGCGAGTAGCGAGTAGACTGCCACGCCGCCAGTTGCCAGCGGCCTTTCTGCTTTACGTACGCTTCGAGGAACAGCAGCTTTACGTCCAGTTCGCGTCCTTTGGCCCGCACCTGGGCAGAGGCTTCACCCGTAGCGATAACGGTGTTTCCGTATTCGCGCATACGCACGCCTTGCAGGCTAAACGCGTGGTACTTCAACTCACCGGATCGAATGGAAGCCAGAAACTCGGCCTTGGTCTGGCGCCAGCCGCTGGCGTGCGTGTAGACAAGGTCCGGAGAGAGCAACTGCTCAAGGGCCGACGCGTCGCCCCGTGTCAGAGCCTCCAGACGCTGGCTATCAAGACGGCTGATCTCACGTTCGACATCCACCGGCGGCTGCGCTGCCGTTACGCTCGGAACCTGTAAAGCCAGGGCGGCGCAGAAAATCGTGATGCTCAATATCAGCCGCTGATTCATCAGAAGAACTCCCGCGCCAAGCGCTTAAGCCCGCACCCGATCCCCGCTCCGCAGCGCCTTATTTCCAAGCTGCCCGGCGCGCGCCGCCGCGATCCCAGCCGCTATCGGCGCATTCGGCGTGCCGCGCGAGTGCACGCAATCGAGGAAATTCTGCACGTGGTCGATGGCCCCGTCATGCGTCGACACGGCTTGCTGTGTCACATTCTTCAGGTCCGGCAGCTCCGTATATCCGGGCTGCTCGGGATATACCGCAAAGCCGCCGCGGTGCAGCCGCATCATCGCCTTGGTGCCATGAAACATCAGGCCGCCGCCTTCCAGGTAGCCCATCAGGCTGCAATCGAAATTCACCATGAAGTTACCCGGATAGTGGAAGGCCGCGTTCAGCGTGTCCGGCCACTGCCATTCCGGAATCACGTAGTTGGCGCCGATGCCTTCCGCGTCGGCCGGCGTGTCGCTCGACATGTACCAGTGCACCACGTCCACCCAATGTAAGAACAGGTCGGTCAGCGCGCCGCCGCCGAAGTCCCAAAACCAGCGCCAGTTGAGATACCGCTCCTCGCTGAAGGGCTGATCGGGCGCCGATCCCAGGAACATCTTCCAGTCGATCTTCGAAGCATCCAGCGG
>Ga0335078_10002007_pt1 | contig 30813 bp, 17 predicted proteins | sample Lox_Sample_32_FD_206711 | JGI IMG/M metagenome (GOLD analysis project Ga0335078, IMG submission 206711) | Soil microbial communities from Loxahatchee National Wildlife Refuge, Florida, United States - Lox_Sample_3.2 | ecosystem: Environmental > Terrestrial > Soil > Wetlands | place: USA... | reverse complement strand
TTTTTACCCCAGCGACAAGGGCCTCGTGCGCATCGACACTCATTTCCGCAGCGTCCCTTTTCACTTCGATCTGTACAGAGAGTCAGTCGTTGTTGACGGCCAGGAATCCAACCCACGAAACCCACTCAAAGTTGGTCCTTACGCCTCACGCGTTGAAATTGCGTTTGCTCCCGCCCTTCTTGGTCCCCATGAAGGAATCAGATTTAGGTATCGATTGGAGGGGCTTGAGCGTGATTGGCAGGACGCAGCCGGAAAACACAGCGCGGTCTACACCAATCTGCCACCTGGTCACTTCACTTTTCGGTTGGAAGCTTTCGATCCCGGAAGCTCAACGCCGCTAGCGGACTTGAGCTTCCCGGTCGTCAAACTGGCTCCCTTCTATCAGACTCGATGGTTCCTTTTACTTGTTCTCCTCCTCGTTGCATCGATCATTTTGAGCCTACACTTCGTACGACTTAATCGAGTGAGGCTCCAATTCGCCGCCGTGCTAGCTGAAAGAACCCGGCTTGCAAGAGAGATGCATGACACGTTGATTCAGGGTTGCTCGACTGTGTCCGCTCTTATGGAAGCGTCTGCTTCCGTGGCAAGTGATCCAACCGCAGCTGCCGAATTGGGGGAGCTAGCCCGACAACAGATTCGCTCAACGGTGCGTGAAGCCCGCCAGGCGATTGCCAGTCTTAGGGACCCCAGCATGGGGAAGGGAGACCTTGCCGAGGCACTCCGGGAACTCTCCATTGTTGCCTCGCGAGAGTTTCCGCATCGGGTTCGCTTTGACGTCGCTGGGAAGCGGCCAGAGGTCAGTCCGGAACTTGTACATCAGTTGTCGATGATTACTCGAGAAGCATTGCACAATGCTCTGATTCACGCGCAGGCTTCGAAGATCGATGTCCAGCTGGCAGCTAACGACACTGGATTCATCATTACAGTCAAAGATGACGGTTGCGGAATTTGCCTTGAGCCGCTTCAGTCCATTGGTAATGGTCATTTCGGCTTGGAAGGAATGCGGGAACGAGCACAGAGCATCGGAGCAGAGTTCGCCATCGTTAATTCCGGTACGGGTACCTTGGTGTCAGTTGCGGTTCCGACATCAAAGAATTGGATTCAGGAAGGAAAGGGATTCCCATGGGGGAGACGTCCAAGATCCGGGTGATGGTTGTCGATGATCACCCTTTTATGCGGGTTGGGGTTTCAACGATGCTGCGTTCTCAATCTGACTTTGAAGTCGTGGACGAGGCGCCCTCCGCTCAAGAGGCCATTGTCAAATTCAAGAGAAGCTTACCGGACGTTCTCGTGCTCGATCTGGGACTACCCGACGAAAGCGGATTGAATGTAATCCGGACCTTGCGATCTACATTTCCGCAAGCGAAAATCGTCGTTCTAACGAACCTGGAGGGAGACGAGGATATTCACCAAGCGCTGGCAGCTGGAGCCTCAGGCTACATTGTGAAGGGCATGGACCACAGCATTTTGATCGAAGCTGTACGCAAAGTGCACAGAGGCGGGCACTATATTCCCAGACCGATAGCGAAGACACTGGATCTGCGCCACCCCGATTCCGATTTAACACCGCGTGAAAAGGAAGTACTTTCTATGGTAGTCAAGGGCTTTTCAAACAAGCGGATTGGTGATGCCCTTGGCATCGCGGAACCTACTGTAAAAAGGCACATGGGTGCGATCCTCGCCCGCCTGGAAGTCACCGACCGCACGCAGGCGGTCATCGCTGCCTTGAGACGCGGTCTCGCGCACCTATGAACCTCGATTTCCTTACGTTGTTTTCCGCCGATAGTGTCTACTTTCGGGTATGCGACCGGCCGCCTCAGCCTCGGCATAAGTTGCGTTTTCTAATAGTAAATTGGCCAAGTAACGTGCATGTCGCGGCTGAAGAACGATGCTCGCCAACCCGTTGACGTCGGACTTCGTTAGTGGAAAGGCTATTACGACTTCATGCGTATCATCCGTCCGATCTATCTCCACGACTCCAGCTACCCTTTCCATGCCTTCCATCCTCCCCTCATCCTCAACAACGCAGAGCATTTTCGGACTCTCTCATTTGGTACTAACAACTAGTCGATATTGAGGCACTGCCGTGATGCGTTCAACGGAGGCAACGGGCTTCTGAGACTTATTCTTACTTGCGGAATCGTCAAAGACAATGTCGTTGTCAGGCGTGAGAGGCGCAATCGTAAGAATGAGGGAGCCATCTTTCAACTGAGGAATAAAACGAGGGATACCAACTACCCATGGTTTGCCATTGTAGAAGTTGTCGGCGAGAAGTTTGCCGCCCGCAGTCAATCGCGCGACGTCTCCCTTGTACGAAATATCCAGGAATATGTTGCTCAAACTATCTAGTGACAAGGGTCGAACTTGGATCTGCCAATGCCGTACAACGCTGAAAACAGAATCTGATGGAGGACTCTGAGGACTCATCGTTCGATCCACACTGCTAAGTAACTTCACAGATTCTTGATTGAAGCGTGTCACTGAGGGAGTCACTTCCACAGCTACATGGCGTAGAGGCAGATCGGAGCTATAGACGCTAAACACTCCTTGGTTGCCCATTTTCCTAATAGCGTGGTCACCAGCCGAAATGGATCGAACGTCAGGATATATCCCAAATTCGATGTGCGGCCCGGCAGTTGATTCCAAGTACAGCTTGTCGCCGTCAGAAAATACTTCTGCAGTGGAGCTGATCAGATGAGTTCCGTCGTCAATGGTTACCGCCACCAGCTTCTCAGCTTGATCACGTGGTAATAGAACAATCCGAATGTGCTTGCTTGAATCACGAGGCAGCAACTCGAAGGCGCCCCCTTCACCCGGCGCAAAGTGCGAAATAACTGTGCGTCCCTTCTGGGTTTCAACCCTTCCGGAGGTATTTGCAATCGAGGTAGAGGCCAAATCTGAAAATGAGAAGCTCGGTGGTACGCCTGGCACGGCGAAGAAGAAATATGTGGCGTAGTCTTGCGCATCAGTTTTGGCGAATAGTTCAGCAGTGCTGTAGTTGAGGTGGAATCCTCCGATCTCGATGCCCACTGGCCAGATGAAGTAGGATCCGGAAGGTATATCGACGCCATTGTCCGGAACCCTTATCGACTTTCCTTCCGACTCAACCTCGATCTGGAAATTCTTGCGCTCGGGCATTGAGGCGCCTCTTACATAGTTATTGACGAAGAGAAACCCTCCCTCTTTGGACATTCTCAAGGAGACCCTCGGAGTGGCGAAATCCGAAGAGTCTCTAGGTACATCAGCAGGTGGGAACACTTTCATCGGAGCGAGCAGGGAGCCAAACTCGTTGAGAAAGTAGTTCAATAACTTCAAACTATCGTAGGAAGGCCGCTCCTGGCCGAACTCTCCCAAAGGTGCCTGAAAGTCATACGATTTGACAGGAACGTCTGTTGGATACCCGGTAGCACGCGATTCATTCAATGTCGTTCTTTTCCCGTCAGGATTCTCTCCGCCATGAAACATGTAATAGCCAAGTAGATTTGCACCCGATCCGACAAGCACTTCTGGAATAGCCGTGACATCATCTGCGCTTACAATCGGACGACGGTGATACGTATCCTCTAGGCCCGAGCCGACTTCAGCCGTCAAAAATGGCGTCTGGTACGACTGACCCACGCTAGGATCGTCTTTTGAGGAAGCAAACGTTGATCCGGGTATCGCGCCCATATTGCCGCTTACGCGACTTCCGAACCGGAAAAGGTACGCCTCGCTTGGAGGCAATCGTTTATTGGACGGGTCCCAAGGCGCGCCAGCATAGGCACCGTATACGGGCAGAACCTCCTGCTCCGGATAGATCGCATTGTCCCACCCCGTAACCGTATATAGTGGAACGTCAAGCCCATTCTCCCGAGCAAGATGCTTGAGCTCTAAGATGTGGGCTGCTCCGCCGCCCGGTTTACGGTTGGAATATTCATTTTCGATCTGAATTCCGATAACAGGTCCGCCGTCCTTCCAGAGCAGTCCGTTCACCTGCTTTACAATCTCCGAATCGAATTTGTCTACTAAGGCTAGATATCGAGGATCGTTTTCGCGTGGATTCGTTTCCTTAAGCACCCAATCAGGCAGCCCACCATTTCTGACCTCGCCATGAACCCATGGGCCAATCCTAAGAAAAACGTACATTCCGTGCTTTTTGCATAGTTCTACGAATTGTCTGAGGTTGCGTTGACCACTCCAATCGAACTGTCCTTCAAGTTCCTCGTGATGAATCCAGATTACATAGGTCGAAATGATCTGCACGCCACCGGCCTTCATTTTGAGGATTTCGTCTTCCCATTCATCTTCTGGGTATCGGGAAAAGTGAAATTCACCCATCACTGGTAGCCACGGTCGGCCGTTATAGGTCAGATATTGCGCATCCACTCCGATCTTGTCTCCGGTCTTTGATTCCTCATCTCCGCCGATATAGTCCGACTTCAGATTTGCATCGGACTGTGTCAGGTCCGCTTTGATTACGATTGGCCTTATCTCTCCAGAAGATGGCCTCTGAGAATGCGATGTCGCGGTTACCAAGGCGACAATCGCAAATGCAGCTATTTTGCCAGGATGATGCCAAGCTAACATTATTCTTTCCACCTGATCTCTTTGCTCCCTGCTTCGTAAATCAACTTGTGGGAATTACACAGATTGCTTCAGGACCGCTTTGCGTTCACGATTCTTCGAACAGTTCACAATGCGGTCGCCTGCACAGCCCGGTTTGAGAATGACTCGTGGGACACTACTCGATGGTTCTCGATGCATTTGCAGCATTGCACTTCATAGTGCGAGGACAAGAACCGAATATTCACGATCAGTTCCAACGATTTCTGCCCTCAGTGTTCTAATTGATGATGATGCCTGTGACCGAGTAGGCAGGCAAGGACAGGCTAGACAGCGTCATCGTACCGCTTGTGATGCACTGGTCGGTTAGCGTTGAAGCCGGTGAAGTCGCTGTGTTCGAGCCAGTGTCGGCGTAGTAGATATACACCGTGTATGTACAGCCGGATGCGTCGATATTTTCAAGCTTGATCGCTGCCGTCGTGGCCGCGGCGTCGTTGACGATCACTGCTGCGACATTGTGGACCGAATTTGTATATCCCAATGCGTAATCATTGCTGCTAAGACCGGAGAGCGTTGCAGGGAACGCACTGAACGTTCCAGCCCCAAGCCCCAGATCCACCGCCATGAGACGATATGTCCTCATCTGGTTGGCGAGCGTGTAAGTGCTGCCGCTTACGCTATAGAGTCCCTGGGTGATGATGCAACCCGTGCAATCTTCGTAAGAGCTCGCATCCACGTTGTTCGGCAACATCGTGTATAGCGCAGTCCCCTTCATCTGCGACTGCTGACTGAAGAAGATAAATTGATCACCCACATAGGTGGCTGCCTCGTCTCCGACTACGTGGGGATCAGTGGTTCCATTCGTATAGGTGTAGTTCCACTCGGTGAGGAAGATCGGTAAACCGCTATAGCTGTTGTCCGACAAGAGCGTGGAGAGGTCCCCGATGTTGTCGCCTGCTTCGTCAGGCGTATAGTCGTGATACGAGGCGAATTTCAGCAGCCCTTCCGACTTGATTGTTGAGTCTTCGATGATAGTTGGCAAATCTCCCCAACTGGATGGCCCGTTGTTGCAGTCCGCATCACCGCCAAGAATGAGCGTGGAATCCGCAGCGTGCGCTGCCGTAGCTGCGTAGAAGTAGTAGTAATCCGCTGCCTGTGCTTCGCTGGACCAACTGGTGTCCCCGGAGCCCACGTTTAAAAAGCCGCAGGTCGGCTCATTGAGGATTTCAAGGTAGTTTAGACAGGCACCGCCATTGCAAGCCGTCAACTCATGCTTAACAATCTTTGTGACAATGTCTTCCCACACGATGCCCAAGCTATCCCAATTGTTCACGGGAGCGGTGCTGACATTGGTGTCGTCATACGATAACCATTTCGGCACAAAGAGCATGTCGGCCATTGTTGTCATACCCTGGGCCTTCGCGTAGGTTGCCCAGCTGAGCGGAACCCAGTTCCAGGTCGACGGATCGGCTACGCTTCCGGAAACATAACTGCCAACGCCATCGGGCATTTCGGCCATGTAGGCCGAGATTGTAGTACTGCTGGGAACTACCTGGTCGGTATGAATGGTGCCGCGTTCAAACCTCAGACCGGAACTCCAGAACATCGGAGTCACAGTAGATTGATCGGCCGGATTTGGCTCGTTCGAGGCTCCGAACATGAGCGGGCTTCCAGCCGAGTTCACAGCACTGGAAAAATTGACGGTGACTGTCTGAGCGCTAAGTCTTGCCGCAACGCTCGTTAGCAGAAGGAGTAGGGCTACTCTTGTCCACTCAGCGATCCGGTAATCGTTATGTTGAACACTTTCGGAGTGGATCGTTCGCCAAGTCGCATGGGTTCGCATCAACATGGTCATTCTCCATTGAAGAAGTCGATTCGAGCAGCCGGTTAAATCATTTGCTTTGAAGCACGGACGTTCTCTGCACAATTTGCATCGAACTCTATTCCTTGGAGGAGACAACGTGCATGTAACTTAAGTAGCATTCTGTTCTTTTATGCGATCCGTTTGGCACATCTTTTGAGATCCATCAAACCGCCACTTCTCGAAGATCGGACTCGTGAATTGGCAAACCATCGACGATGCACTGAACAGTCTGTTCATTGGGAATGCGCCCCTTGCGCTTGAAGTCTCTTCAGCTCGTTGGCTTCGTACGCAGTTCCCACCTGGTCGCCTGCTCTTCGATCGAGTGTCAGAAGTCTGAAATGAATGCTCCTATCATCTGGGCTTTCCTTTTCCGCAGCCATCAATTCCTTAATCTCGTCACTGGGAAGGCCGGCTCTCTCAAAGACAGTGGCGAGATCGAGGTGAGCCCAGAGCGGAGAATTCTCTCTCTCTACCCAGGGATGGAGAAACGATCGCAATTCCTGATATTGCTGTAGATTGATCAGGCATTGACTAACGCGATTAGCCGTCCGCTCATCGTTTGGATGGTCCGAAAGTTGCTCCCGAAACACGGCCAGCGCCTTGGACCACTGTTCCTGCTCGATATAGAGCATGCCCAGGCTATAGCGAAGTTCGGGTAGCTGCGGGTAGCGCTCTATCAACAACTGATACATCGCCGACGCTTCGTCCAGATGGTGCTGATTGGCGATGGCGTCGGCACGAAACTGTTCGAAATAGGGAGAGCTTTGATACCGGTTCTCGCAGAAGTTGACCTGCTTGAGAATTTCCTCCCCAGAGAGGACGCTCATTTGATAAAGCAGTGCAGGGTCCTTTGGATGGCCTTGCCACACCTTCAATGCCCGAGGAAAGTTAAGATCTGCTTTGAAATACGGTGACGAGCGCTCAGCCAACGAATATGCGGAGCGTGCGTCCGTGGAACCGGAGTCCCTGGCGATTTGGATTGCCCGAATATACTCAACCCCTTCAGGCGATGCCTCTAGTTCTCGCATGAAATGTTGCGCTGCCTTGAGATAAGACCTGATCAATTGGATTCGCGCCAGATCGTCAGGGAAAAATGGTTGATCCATCAACTGCTGATAGACTTCGATCGATTCCAGTGGTTCGTCGAGCTCGAGATAACAGGGCGCCACCACGGCAATCAGTCGACCATTTACTTTTTGCTCGCGCAGAATGCGCGAGAGCATCGGTCGTGCCCCGTTCAGATCGCGAACCTTGCACTTTTCCTCGGCAAGAAGAGCATAGGCATTGGGTAAGTAACGCAACCGGAGGGCATGCTGAAAGGCTTGGATCGCGGGCGTCGATTTGCCCTCTGCTTGGAGGGCGATTCCGAGATTTGTCCAAAGCTCCGGCGAATTCGGCTGACCGATGAGTAGTTTTCGATAGCTCTCCTCGGCAGTCTTGTAGTCTTTGCGCTCGAGAACAGCTTGCGCCTCCTGTGCTGTCTGGCAGAAAGCGTTACGCGAGGCAACGGGTGTCGATAGACAAGCGCAAAGAACAACAATCGATACCCGTAAACCGTCACCAACGCGAACCATTTCCTGCATACGAAAAGTAAACGTCCGCTTTGGATTCATCAGGTTTGACAATTTGTGCATGGACAACCAAATCTTCACATTTCCCGAAATGCGTCGTGCCTTATATCTGTTCGAAAGATATACAAAGTGCGATTTCGACCCCGGTGCAGACAAACGGGAGCGTGTCAGAGACACGCTCCCGTTTGATATGGTCCACCACCAAGTTAGAAGGTAACCCGGCCCGAGATTTGCAAAATTCGGGCGGCGCCTTGTGTGTTGTACGGGAAGATCTCTCCCACCGCGGTTCCTGTTAATCCGTAGTTCCCCGGCTCTCCTGGATTCCAGTGATTGAACGCATTGAACCCGTCAAACCGCAGGGCGAAATTCGCGCTTTCCCAGATAGGGAACTTCTTGGAGAGGGAGATATCGGAACCGATCTGTCCCGGCATACGGATGTAGTCGCGCCGCTCGTTTCCGTAGTAACCAGGAAGCGGTTGCGTAAACGTGGCGTCAGTTGAGCCAGGAGTTGGATCGTAGCTATACCACTGTTTGAGCGATTTGTGGAAACCAGCCGGAGTTGGGTTGAGATTCGCCCTTTCCGAGAATGTGTTATTCGCCCCCTGTTCATCGGTTGCGGTGACCGTGAACGGCAATCCTCCCTGGAAAAAGGTCTCGGTAGAAAACTGCCATCCGCCGATGGCTTCATCGAGCGCCCAGGGAATATTGTTCGCGAACATCTTGCCGCGGCCAAAAGGAAGGTTGTAAGCCAGCGTGATCCGAAGCTCCTGGCCAACATCGAAGTTGCCGAGACCGTACTCGGCTGGGATATTGCGCCCGTCCTGCGGGCCAGCCCAGCCAGCATTGTCCCCTCCGAATCCGGCCACGCCAGACTTAGTGTCGAGTTCTTTCGACCAGGTGTAGGCCGCGATCAGATCCATGTCGCTAGTCCTATGCTCCAATTCGACATTCAATGCGTTGTAGTTCGAAAATCCGTCAAAGCCGGCATATATCAGGGTGCCAAGATTCGCATAGGGTACACGATTCGCGACCGGTACAGTTGCGGGAGTGTTTGCCGTGACCGTGCACCCGTTGATAGCGATGCACTGCACAGGCGCATTGGGGTTGAATCGGGAGAAGAGGTCAGTTCCGTGGCTAGCGACATAATCGACAATGAGTTTGTTCTGCAAAGGCAGTTCACGCTCAACACCAAGGTTCCAGGCCAGATAATAGGGATTTTTATATTGGTCTCCCTGGATCTGGATAAATCCAAGGTTGGAGAGACCGATCGGTGCGGAGGTGGAACCTGTTGGTAAGTTATTTGTGTTGAAAAGCGGGGGGTAGGAGAGTCCAGCATCGGTGCCGGTGGACACGCCCCCAACGGCCGGATAAACGCCGGCGCTGCTGGCCTGCAATTCGTTGTCCTCAACGGTATCAAAATACTTGCCTAGGCCGCCGCGAAGCACTGTTTTGTTGTCAAGACGGTAGGCAAAGCCCAGCCGAGGAGACCAGTCATTCTTTTGAGCAGGTCCCGGCCCGCGCTCCCCATTGGGCGGCGATACGTAAAGCCCGGTGCTCGGAGCAAGTGGGTTCACACCGCCGAATTTCTTGACGATTGTCGGGTTGGCCATATAGAGGGCTCCGCCGGGCGCGCTGAAGTCAGGCCAAATGAAGAAGTTTTGCTCCTCAAATGGGGTCGCAAGGTACTCGTAGCGAAGACCCAGGTTTAGGGTCAGTTTATCGTTGACCTTCCAGTCATCCTCGACCCATGGCGCCCACCAAGTGAAGTGCAGGTGCGCCTCCGGTCCCTGGGATGGATTTGACAGAGGACCGAGTTCGGATATGGCGATCCCAGGTGAGGCTCCCAGCAAGGAGTCTGCAAAATTATCGCCGGAGTATTCTCCGTTATAGTTGATGCGGCCCAGAGCGGCGTCTCCAGGATTAAGATTGAGGTGAATTCTCCTGCCCCCGAAGCCGAAGCTGAGCGTATGGCGCTTGACGTTCCAGATTGCGGACTCACCAAGATCCCAGATGGAGTCGTCGCTAAAGGCGGATGCGCCGGTGAAGGCTGCGCCGCCCCCGTAGGTGTATCCGTCATTCAAGGGGCTACTATCGTACTCAATGCGCGGATAGCCTTCGCCCGACGAGGGCAGAAACGCATCAGGCCATTTGAGTGAACCAAAATCCGCCTCGGTGATCGTCGCATTTGGGCCCGTTTTATAAAGCGCTTCCATGAACCCGAGGCGGAACTGATTGGTAAAGTTAGGCGAAAAAACGTGCGTTTCCGTCATGGTATAGAGCCGTGCCGGTTGCTCCTGAAAAGTACCATTCACGGGAACGTCGGAGGTACCACTGGTTGATTCATCGTGTTTGACTGCGTGGAAAAAGATTTGATCTTTCGAGCCGATGCTCTGATCGATTCGGTAGTTTTGCTGATCAAAATTCAGATAGCTATTTGAGCTGTAGAGATAATTGTTAAAGGGGGTTGTTGCGCCCGACACATTCGGGCCAGATGGATAATAGAGCCCCCCACGCATGATCAGTTTGCCCAGATTCGAGATGAGGCTAGAGGGGATGGTGTAGCTCCCGTCCGCTGCCGCCGTGAAGGGACAGCCATTCGGATCCCAAGGATTGAAGAGGGGATGCGCGTCGCCGGTGTGGTAGGTATGGCCGCACTGCGTATATCCTGACGTGCCGGCCTGTGCCGCGGTAAACTTTCCCAAAACGGACGTATCAAATTTGCCGCTCATCTCATCAGACGTGGGAACTGAAGCCGGCGCAGCACTCCCTCCGCCAGTGGTTTGGCGATAACCTTCGTAATTAGCAAAAAAGAATGTCTTGTTCTTACCGTTATAGAGCCAGGGGATTCGCACCGGGCCACCCAATGAGTATCCAAATTGGTTAAGGCGCAGCGTTGGAATTGTGGATGTTGAAGTGATCGTGGTGCCGTGCGCGATTGCGTCGACATAATTGTTGCGCAAATACTCGAACGCTGAGCCATGGTAGTTGTTCGTCCCGGACTTGCTGACGACATTGATCTGGTTCAGGCTGTAGCCGTAGGCCGCAGAATAACTCTTGGTGAGTTCATTGAATTGACCAATATCATCTAGGGATGGACCAAAGGCAGGCGTATCGTATCCAATATCCAATATGGTCGTACCGTCGACTGTATAACCTTCCGAGGAACCGCGCGATCCGCCGATGCTCACCGAACTGATCCCGGTGCCGCTGATCGTAATTCGGTAGGTAGATTGCTCGCCACCAGGATTGTTAACCGCTCCAGGCGACAGGAACATCAGGTCCTGGAAGTTACGGCCGTAAAGCGGAAGATCATCGATATCCTTGCTGTCGATAAGCTCCCCAACAGATGCATCGTCGGTGTCCAAAGCTAGCGCATCCGCGATGACGGTCACAGTTGCGCTTGCCGATCCGATCACCAAGGAAATGTTTGTGCGCACGGTCTGATCGACGTTGAGCGCAACGCCGTTTTCCGTAACGGACTTGAAACCGGCAGCAGAGACTGCTAGATCGTATGTGCCCGGATTCAAAAGTGATACCGTGTAGTCGCCAACTCCGTTGGTCGTTGCAGTACGAATTTCGTGCGTTGCGACATTTGTGACGGTTACCTTGGCTCCGACAACTGCTGCCCCGTTGGGATCCGTGACGCGCCCAACAAGGGTGCCGGATGTATTCTGGGCTTTCGCGACGATCGCCAGGACACCCAGCGCAATTATCGCTGCAATCTGCTGCAGCTTTCTTGTGTTCAGCATGCGTATACCCTCCAAGTGCAAACCTTTCCATTGACCCAGTTCCGCCACCTACAAACCGCGCGAAAACGTCCACGATTCTGGATACGGCTGGACATGGATTTGTCAATCGGAGGAGATACTAGATGCGGCACATAACACCTCACATGCTCCCAAAGTATCAATCGGTAGCTTTTTGTTTACGTGGGGGGACGAATCGGCAAGCGACTGCAATATAGAGGGTCTATTTCCGCGGGGCCGCCCTCCGGAAGTCAGATCCGTAAGGCGAAATCGCCTTAAAGACGAGCGAAACTCGAGACCTGTCCGCTTTCGGCTATTGCCACGTGTAAGCGGCGATTATCTGCGGTGCACCGGTATGCCCCGAGATCACGGTAGTCTTGAGCACGATTTGTATGTTCTTTGCGCCGGTGCGAACGGCATCTGGAAGTTCTCGGGAGTACTGTGGATCGGTGAGCAGGTCGCCAGCAGCTTCAGTTCCGTGTAACCCCAACCCACCAATCGACATGATCCAAGTGCCGGTGTCCTTGTCCCACATTCGAGTGATCAACGCGAAGTCCACGGAGGATTCGGAATATTGAAGCTTTCCGCTACCTTTCCAGTTGCGCATCGTGGGGTTCTGCTCATCTTCGATCCATTCTTCTTTGGTGTTCGGGTCAATTTGAATGTGGTAGCGCAGCTTCGAAAGCAGCGTGATCGTCCAGAAATTGTCAAAAGCGCCAACCAGAACGACTGGCTCGTGACGAAAATCTTCTAACGTCATCTCAGAACTTCGAGTGATCTTAAACTGCTTTCCATAGGAATTCACCAACGCCGATATCCGCGCCGACACTTCGGAATCAACAAAGGGAGTAGATGGACTCGCGTTAGGATCCACCTGCAGGTTAGGTGGCGGATTGCCAGCGATCATAGAAGCGAGTATGTGCGCCCAATCCTGGTCCTTGAACTGGATCGGCAAAAGGTCAGGGATGCAAACAGCAACTGTCCCCGGCGTTTTCAGCAAAGGAGACCATAGTAGGTATTGGCTTGAGCGAAGGGGGGCGGTCCAGTTCGCCCAGTTCACAGCTCCGACGCCGGCTAGTGCCAACGTACAAACTAAAAGCAGTGCCCCCACCGTCTTTTTGGGGAAGCTTTTGCGTTCGGGTAAGCGGTCCGACTCACTCCCAACCAGTTCCGGGCCGTGCACCTCTTCTGCTGCATCTTGCAGGAGCGCGATGTCTACTAACGACTCGGGCTCTGGTTCTACAGGGACCGATCGAAGACCAAAATCGAAACGAGGCATGTAACTGCCAGGCTCTAGAGCAATGTAGACCTCGTGATGGCGATTGGTGGAGTGGTAATACTGAGCGAGCCGTTTTCGGATTTCATTTGCGGCCATCCGAACGATGGGATCGGTATTTGTATCGTAGGTTGCTTCGCGTCCGAATACCTCGATTCCTAGCGTTCGTTCCTTAATCCCGTCCTCGTCGCCACCCTCCAGCGCATGTTCGACAAGCCTTCGAAACAGGACCACACAACGTCGGCTCTTTTTGAAAGAAGGATCCGCCAGAATCCGGTCGGCCTCCGTTAGGACAGCACTGCGCTGCTCTGAACTCCACGAGCTTTTGTCCATTCCTTCTCGAAAAGAGGTTCCCGTCCCACGCATTTCCCGCTCCTGCGCTGAAAACCGCTGCGCTTTGGCGTCAAATCACTCAATCTCAAGGAGCTTAGTCTTGTCGATCCTAGACTTTGAGCAATGAAAACATTCAGGGTCACCCGCTGTCAATTTTGTCATGGCGACGGAAAGCCTCCACCGTCCGAGTTTTGCGACGAAAGTGTTGGCTGCCCCGTACCGTACACACGTACGATACGGGTTCCTCTCCTTGCAAATCGCTGACAAAAAACCTAATAGCGTGACGGTACTGTACAAGACCTTCACAGGGCATTTGCAGCTCTTCTAGCGTGGGGCCGTTTCAAGTTGGGGGTCTTTGAACCCCCAGAGTTGAGAGGCAGAACCACATGAAGTTTCGATTGAAGGCGTTTTTCCATTGCCAGTGGATGCAAGAGAACCGTATTGCCATCGTAGCGGCCATCTTCAGCACCCTGCTCTTTGGTGCGTTGACGGTCAATGTCTCAGCCCAATTGACGACGGCAGATGTCTTGGGCACTGTCACAGACGCTTCGGGCGCTATCGTTCCTGGGGCCACGATTACGATCAAAAATCTGGCCACTGGGGTCAGCTCGTCGACAAAATCGAACGAATCGGGTGACTACATATTCAATTTGCTGCCCCCGGGGCACTATTCAGTGGTGATTGAAGCAAAAAGCTTCAAGAAGGTGGAATATGCTGACGTCGCATTAGCGGCAGGAGACCGAGCACGCGAAAACGGCGTGTTGCAAGCAGGCGCTGCTGAAGAAACGATTCAGGTGACTTCGGCGCCGCCACTGCTGCAGACTGACAGTTCCTCTGTTAGTAGCGTTGTGACAGAGCAGGCGGTGCAAGATCTGCCGCTGAATGGACGAAACTTCGTGAATTTGGTACAGATTCAGCCGGGCGTAACCGCTGGACAGCCCAATGCAATCGGTTCGGGCACCCGCCCCGATGATCGGCGGCAATCATCGGTCGTCTCGGCTAATGGGCAATCTGACCTCTTCAACAACGAGATGATTGAAGGGATGGACAATAACGAGCGCGAACAAGGATTTCTGGGAGTTCGCCCGTCCATTGACGCCATCTCTGAGGTGAAGGTGGATACCAACGCATTCAATGCCGAAATCGGGCGGAGCGCTGGCGCCGTGGTCAACATAATCACGAAGGCCGGCGCGAACGATCTTCACGGCACGGCTTATGAGTTCTTCCGCAACGACATCTTCGATGCGCGGGATTACTTTACAACGGTTGCCAGCGGAGTTGCTAAGCCCGAATACAGGCAAAACCAATTTGGTGGCAGTATCGGCGGTCCCATCGTCAAAAATCGGACATTCTTCTTTGGCGACGCTGAGGACAACCGCAACATTGTCGGGCAGTCCACTGGATTGTTGACGGTGCCAACTTGCCAGGAGCAGGGTTACGCGTCGGATTGCAAGACATCGACCGGCGTTTATGACTTTAGCGACAACGGCGGAGGACCCGTTCCGGCAGCTTATGCCAGCGCAGTCGGACTAGCCTACCTGAAGATGTATCCCAAACCGAACGTACCGGGAGCGGGATTGGTCAACAATTTCATCGCCGCCCCCCACAAGACACAGTATGCACTCTCCGCGGATGGCAGGATCGACCAAAACTTCAAGAATGGCGATTTGCTATTCGGGCGATATTCCTACAACAACATCAGCACTTCGGTGCCGGGCGCCTTTCCGTCTGTTTCTGAAGCAGGAACGACCATCCAGCCAGGTGGCAATTTCTTCTCATTTCCCGGTACGTCAACCACGAAAGCGCACAATGCTCAGTTCAACTATGTCCACATGCTTACGCCAAACCTTGTGATGGAACTCAAGGCCGGCTATACGCGGATCGACATCGAGACAGGCAATCTCAACCAAGGTAAGAATGTCTCTTCCGCTATCGGCCTGGTGAACGCTAATACTCCGGATGCGCCACAGACCACTGGTCTCACGCCCCTCCTTTTCATTCAACAAGGCTACGCTGGTCTTGGCGACTCGTTCTATCTGCCCATTCTCGACAAGAACAATACGTTCCAATACATGGGTTCGCTGACCTGGACACACGGTGCCCACAACATCAAAGCCGGAGCTCAGTTCACGCGCCGGCAATTGAACTATTTCCAAAGCTCGTATCCTCTCGGTTGGGTGTTTTTCGAAGGGGTCACCGGGAACTCGCTGCAAGACCTGCTCTACGGGCTTCCCATCGGCTACTATCGTGGCAACACGCTGATTCAGCCAGGCTATCGCGCCTCCGAATTTGGAGTTTACGGGCAGGATGACTGGCGCCTGACTCGCACGTTGACATTGAACTTGGGCATTCGTTACGACATATACGACCCGATCACGGAAGCCCATAACCGGTATGCGAACTTTGAGTACAACACAGTCACGAATAACGGAGCCATCATTCTAGGCTCACAGGACCCTCAGATAGGAGTTGACACCAACTACGCAAACTTCGCCCCGCGTGTCGGTTTTTCGCAGTCCATCGGCAAGGCAACCGTAGTGCGCGGCGGCTACGGCATCAGCTTCTATCCACTGGCGATTCAGGGACAGATTCAAGCCGCTAATCCGCCTTACCAGTACAACACCTCGTGTTTCCCGTGCTCCCCGCTCCCGTACCCGGGGTTCGGACCGTTCCCGTGGCCCACCCTGCCGATACCAACAGCTTCTTCTACAACCAACCTGTCCGGTTCATTGACTTATCTGCCCAAAGATTTCAACACCGCCTACGTACAACAGTTCAACCTGATGGTGCAGCAACAAATCGGCGCAAATGTGATCACTGTCGGAGGCGTTGGCGAGTTGGGTAGGCATCAACTCTTCCAGCCTTACATTAATGTGCCAGCGCCCAACGGTCCGTATCCGAATGACGCGACGCAGGGTCCGCCCGCGCCGCCGGCCCTGCTGACCGCTTCGACACTCCCGAATGTTGGCCAAATCCAAGTGGACGCACCGTGGGGCACGAGCAACTACTACGCCTTGCAGGCAGTGTTCGCGCGGCGATTTACCAAAGGGCTTTCACTCAATGCAAATTACACCTGGGCGCACGGCTTAAGCGATGCCATCAGCGGGAGCGCCCAAGGCGGAGCCACAGGGGAGATCGCCACCGATCCTCACTACGACTACGGCAACTCCGCTGTGGATGTGCGGAACCGTTTCTCAGCTAATTGGAATTACAAGCTTCCATTTGGCGAATCGGCTTCTGGTGGGAAAGCGGTACTGATAAAGGGTTGGGAGGCAAATTTCATCATCTTCTGGCAGAGCGGCAACTCCTTCGCGGTCGTTGATGAATACTCCAATTCGAATGGCGTTCCGCAAATCAACCTCCCTACCCTCAGCCCGAACACGGGTGATCGGCCAAACCTGGTGCCCGGCGTCTCTTACAGAAGTCCCGGCGGGAGCATCAACAATTGGCTGAATCTTTCTGCTTTCACGCCACAGGCGGCTGGCACACCCGGCGACGAAAAAAACGGCGCTCTCTATGGACCGCACCAGCGGCGAGCCGACATGTCGATCTTCAAGAATTTCAACGTGACTGAGAAGTTCTTGGTCCAGTTCCGCGCAGAGGCTTACAACATTTCGAACACGCCGAACTTCCCAGGTCCGGGAAATGCAATAACTTCTTGGACACCGGGACCGGAGCACACTGCCGCAACGCCAATATCTAAAGTAGGTTTGCTCCCTGGTGACATTCCGACAGCCGCTGGCGGCTTTGGAGTCATCAGCTCAACCACGCCAAATGTGAATCCAAGGCAGTTCCAGTTTGCTTTGAAGCTCATTTATTAGTGCGATCAGCTCAGACGCACGAATCCCACCAAGTAACAACAAACTGCAACAACAGTCAGTGCCGACTGCGGTCGGCACTGATCAGGAGCCCACAGTGTTCGACAGGCGACAATTTCTAACAGGGGCCAGCGCTGCTGGGGCTGCTGTAATGACCCGGCAGCTTCGAGCTGAAATGCTGCCGGGAACGCAGGATGAAGCAACTCATTTAACCATCGATTTCCAGACCAGAACGGGTTCTCTTCCACACTACTGGGAAAAAGCGGCAGGGTCTGATCGTACGGTAGTCGGCCTTCGGGACCAGTGGAGGCAGGACCTGCTGCGTGTACGTCGCGAGACCGGGATCCAGTCTGTGCGCTGCCATGGCCTTTTCGATGATGAGATGGGAATTGCTGCTCACGGATCAGCCAGCTTCAACTTCCTCTATGTCGACCAGATCTATGACTTCATGCTCGATCACGGAGTTCGGCCGTTTGTTGAACTCAGCTTCATGCCGGAAGCTTTTGCAAGCAGTGCCAACAGGATTTTTGCCTACAAGGGCAATGTCTCGCCTCCCACCAATTGGCAGGACTGGCATGATATGGTCTTCGCCTTTACGGATCACTGTGTAAAGCGGTATGGGATCGCCGAGGTGGCGGGCTGGAAATTTGAAGTCTGGAACGAACCCAACATTTCTTTCTGGGCTGGATCCCAAGAACAATATTTCGAGCTCTACCGCCAATCTGCTTTGGCAGTAAAAGCAGTTGACAGGCGAATTCCGATCGGAGGCCCTGCGACGGCGCAGCTAGATTGGATACCGGACCTCATTCAATATTGCGTTCGGCAGGACGTTCCTCTCGATTTTGTCAGCACTCATGTGTACCCGGACGATCCCCAGAAGCATATCTTTGGCCAGGATCACCTATATCCATTCGAACAAGTGATCCCGCGCGGCCTGGAACTCGTAAAGCATCAGGTCGAATCGTCCAAGACGCCCAAACTACCGATCTGGCTCACCGAGTGGAGTTCGCAGAACCCGGCGTTCATTGCCGAGACAATCAAGAATTGCATCGGGCTTACTGAAGCGATGTCCTATTGGACCTTCAGCAACGTATTCGAAGAAGGCGGAGTGCCGAGCGGTATTTTTAACCAGACGTTTGGGCTGACCGACCAATGGGGAATAGCCCGACCTTCACTGCATGCATTCGCGATGCTTCACAAACTCGGTGACACTCTTGTGCAATCTGATCCGGGACCGCTCATGGCGACACTGCAGCCGGATGGCAGCGCGGGAGTCCTGCTGTGGAATTTGATACCAACCAGCGCGGGAAATGTGGCCAATGGAAATCCGCTAGGCGCGACAGGCGGTTCCAACCAATCGAATGGAAGAACGAAGCGCTTTCGGCTGGAACTCAAGGGATTGGAAGCCGGCTCCATTGAAATCAGCAATGTCAACGCGCAGGTTGGCTCTGCGCTCCCGAAGTGGAAGCAGATGGGGAGTCCAAGATACCCGACGGCGGAGGAAATAAAACAGCTCAAGCTTGCGGCCGAGCTTCCGCCCCCGGAAGTGCGCCCATTTCCCGGCAGCCCGGCGTCCTCGGAACTCTCGATTGAAGTGCCGCCAGATGGCTTGGCGCTGTTAGAAATCAAACGCTAGCTGAACTTGGAGGGGGCGTTGGTGAAAAGACATTGGCTTTCAATCTTGGTTATTCTGACAGGCCTGATCGGATCCAGTGTGATGGCGCAGAACAAAGACCTCACCGGAACCTGGAGTCTGAATGTTGAAAAGAGCTTCATGGGTAGTGACCACCCGTCAAATGAATACCAACTTACGAAGAAGATCGAGCAGAAGGATGGTCTGTTGTCCATCACGGACAGTTCGATTCATGCCACGATGGCGGGTACTCCGCTGGCGGACACAGTGACGGTCATCGAATTTGCGCCAGATGGAAAGGACTACGCCATTAAGGTGCCTTCCCCTTTTCCCGGTATCCCTGAGATGCCAGGGAAGGTAAGCGCTGTCTGGCAAGGTTGCACCTTGATGGTTCATGAAGTAATCCCTGCATTCGGCAGCGTCGCAACGCAGCGTTTGTTCTTATCCGAAGATCGATCGGAACTCATCGTACTCGTGGAAGGACACTCCAGTTTCATGGACACCGAGCAGCGGCTCGTTTTCGAAAGAAAGAACTAAGTTCGAACACCCGGTGAGATGAGATCAACAGAGACCTCAAGACGATTCACACGATGACTACACATAAAATGACTACCGATCTTCGAACCGCGAGGTACTTAAGCCTCCTGTTGACCTTGCTTGCACTGTCTTTCTTTATCAGTCTCCCAGAGTCCCCAGCGCAAAGCCCTTTGCCGGTGAGCGATAGGCAAATTGAGGTTCGAGCCGACCAACTTCTGAAACAAATGACTCCGGCCGAGAAGATCGGACAACTCAGCCAGACCTTCGCCTTCGTAACTAATGACGCGTTGGAAGAGCGTATCCGGAGTGGCGAGATTGGCTCTGTGCTCTTCTTGACGGACCCGGCGCAAATCAACAAATTGCAGAAAGACGCGGTAGAAGGATCGAGACTTCACATACCCTTGTTGTTCGGGTTGGACGTAATCCACGGCTTTCGAACGGTCTTTCCTGTACCAATCGCCATGGCCGCGTCTTGGGACCCTCCAATGGTTGCAAGGGCGCAGGCGATCGCGGCAGAAGAAGCTCGAGCCGTAGGAATCGATTGGACCTTCGCTCCGATGGTGGATATTGCACGCGATCCGCGCTGGGGGAGGATCGTCGAAGGCGCGGGCGAAGACCCGTATCTCGGTTCCGCGATGGCCGTGGCTCAAGTCGAAGGTTTCCAAGGGCAATACCTGGGAGCCCCGAGTCATCTGATCGCATGTGTGAAGCACTTCGCCGGGTACGGCGCAGTTGAGGGAGGCCGAGATTATGAAGCTGCCGACATCTCAGATGAGCAACTTTGGAATGTCTATCTCCCTCCTTTCCATAGTGCAGTGAATGCCGGCGTTGGAACAGTCATGAGCGCTTATATGGACCTGAACGGTGTTCCAGCTACAGGTAATCGGTGGCTGCTGCATGATGTGCTGCGCGATCAATGGCATTTCCAAGGGTTTGTCGTCAGCGACGCCGATGCAGTAAAGAATCTCAAAACTCACGGTTTCGCAAAGGATGCGCCCGACGCTGCGCTTCGGGCCTTTGATGCGGGCGTAAACATGGAGATGGCTGTCGGAAAGGGGGATTACAGCGCTTTCCTCCCTCCGGCCCTTAAGGAGCGGCAAATCACCGAATCTCAACTTGACGATGCGGTTCGCCCAATCCTGGAAATCAAGATTCGGCTGGGCCTTTTCGAACATCCGTACGTCGATGAATCCGCAGCTAAAGCGATCCTTGATAATCCGGAGCATCGCACTGCAGCACTGAAGGCAGCAGAACGATCGGCAGTCTTGTTGCGGAACGCTGGCGGACTACTTCCCCTAAAGGTATCTGCCTTCAAAAAGATTGCGCTGATTGGACCTCTTGCGAATTCAAAGTGGGATATCCAAGGATCTTGGACATTTGCTAACGACGTGAATGAGAACGTGACTGTATTGAACGGAATCCGCGACCAAGCCGGACCGGATACAGAGGTCGAATATGCTCAGGGTGTGCAATTCAGTCGTAAGTTTCCATCCCCATTTTCAGGCTTGATGCGAGGTGAGGCGCAACAACAGTGGGGTGAGGAGCAGGCGAACGCGGAATTCGTAAATGCCGTACAAACTGCGAGAGACTCTGATCTGACTCTGATGGTTTTGGGCGAATCCCAGGATATGACGGGCGAGATGGCCTCCCGCTCTTCCCTTGACCTTCCGGGACGTCAGGAACAGTTGCTGGAAGCCGTTGTTGCGACCGGGAAACCGGTGGTGCTTGTTCTTCTCAATGGCCGGCCCTTGAACATAAAGTGGGCGGATGAACACGTTCCCGCCATCCTCGAAGCATGGTATCCGGGCACCAAGGGTGGAGAAGCGATTGCAGACTTACTGTTTGGCAAAGCCGTTCCTGGAGGCAAGCTTCCTTTTACCTGGACTCGGGATGTAGGACAGGTTCCCATGTTCTACTCACACACCCTTAGCCACTCACCAGAAAATCAAGCAAAGCGGTACTTTGACGAAGAAAGTACCCCGTTATTCCCTTTTGGATTTGGACTCAGCTACGCCCATTTCCAGTTCTCGAACCTGCAGGTCAGCAAGGAACGCATTCACAATGGCGAGAGTGAGGAAGTGGCAGTGGATGTCGAGAATACCAGCGACGTTCCTGGCGACGAAGTAGTTCAACTCTACATCCACCAACAGTACGGGACCAGTTCTAGACCCGTCCGGGAGTTGAAAGGTTTTCGACGGATCGCTCTCCGCCCTCATGAGAAGAAGACAGTGACATTCACCCTCACGAAGGATGACCTCTCATATTGGAGTAGCGCACCGAATGCGTGGATACAGGATGCGTCGACTTTCGACGTGTGGGCTGGTGATGATTCAACGGCATCTCTGCATGCAGAATTCAGCGTCATTCCCCAGGTTTGAAGGAAATGAAGTTTCGCGATCCGCTTCATTACCTTGAAGCCCCAAGACAGTTGCACAAGCGACCATCGAGTTCGGACCTCACTTCCCATAGCCATTCCGAGAAAGGAAACACACATGAAAACGATCATCTTGCTTATGTGCATGGCCGGTCTAGTGCCGGCCACCGATAATGTCTCCGTTGCCGGCAAATGGCATGTCCACATGTCCATTGCGGGAAACGATAGCGATTTAGATTGCACATTCGCACAAAAGGATACGGATCTCACTGGAACATGCACGACTGAACAAGGGCCGGTGGCCATCGCTGGAAAAGTTGATGGAAAGAAAGTTACATGGTCCTACAAGAGTGAGTACAACGGTTCACCGCTGACAGTTTCGTTTGATGGTCAACTAGGCGCAGAGAACAAGATCACAGGTACGGCCAGCGTTCCTGAATATTCTGTGGACGGCGACTTCACCGCGACTCAAGCGAAGTAGGGATCAGTTCTCCGCAGAGGTGTCAAATGAAAGTCGCCAACAAGGTTGTGGTAGTGACCGGCGCCGGAAGCGGGATCGGGCGAGAGCTCGTCCTCGATCTCCTTTCGAAAGGCGCCCACGTCGCGGGCATAGATGTGAATGCAACGACCTTAGACGAGACAGGTCGGCTGGGCGGTCCCCGCCAAGCCCAGTTCGAACCCTTCGTCACGAATATCTCCGAGCGGGCCGCCGTTGAAGAACTCCCCGCCAAGATAGTGGCGCGCTTCGGCCGAGTGGACTGCATCATCAATAATGCCGGCATCATACAACCCTTTGTGCGTGTGAGCGATCTCGATTTTGCCGCTATTGAACGGGTTCTGAACGTCAATCTATTTGGAACGCTGCTCGTTACAAAAGCGTTCCTGCCGCACCTACTGCAACGGCCGCAAGCGCACATCGTGAATATTGCGAGCATGGGCGGCTTTGTTCCTGTGCCCGGGCAAACTATATACGGGGCTTCTAAGGCAGCGGTCAAACTCCTCTCGGAAGGATTGTGGTCCGAGTTGCTTGGCACAAACGTGCGCGTTAGTACGGTTTTTCCAGGTGCAGTCGCAACCAACATCCTGACCCATTCGAATGTGAGCATCAAAGGCGCTGTCGCGCGTAAGGGCGGCACACGGGGATTGCAGCCCCGTCGAGCTGCACAGATCATTGTTCGAGGGATCGAGCGTGATGCGTTTCATGTGTTCGTTGGACGCGATGCTGCGATTATGGATGCGCTGTACCGTCTGAATCCTGCCTTTGCCGCTCGGACGATCGCAAAAAGAATGGGAGAGCTGCTTTCTCGGTAACCCGTCACATCAGGAGAGGGGTCTTTGAACGTCTACACCATTAAGAGTGCCTACGCAAAGAATCGGCTGGTGATCTTCGCATTGCTTGCTGTTCAATCTTTCCTCCTTCCATCGTGCTCGTCTGCAAAATGCAGTGAGTTATCGAGCCAGCCTCGGGAGCAGACAAATGAAGATCGCGGTTGGAAATTCATCAACAGCAATCCGAATGGAGCCGAGGCGCCGACATTCGATGATAGGTCATGGCAGAACGTCGATGTACCCCATGACTGGAGCATTGCCGGGGTGCCGGATCCTAAGAACTTGACCGGGTCCGGGGGCGGATATTTTCCCGCAGGTGTAGGCTGGTATCGCAAGACATTCGATGCACGGGAAGACTGGCTGAATAAGCGGGTCTCGGTTGAGTTTGACGGGGTGTATATGAACGCCACCGTCTTTCTGAATGGTCATGTGCTTGGTACGCATCCGAATGGATATACAAGCTTCTCATTCGACCTCTCCTCATTCCTGATCCCGGGAAAGAGAAACGTTCTTGCGGTTCGGGTGGACAACTCAGCGCAACCGAACAGTCGTTGGTACACCGGCTCGGGAATCTATCGGCACGTTCGCATCGTAGTCACCAACAAAGTTCATATTGCGCACTGGGGCGTCTTCATCACCACACCAGTCGTTACGTCTGAAAGGGCGCAAGTTTCTCTGCATTTGCGCATTGAGAACGAGTCTTCGAAGTCGAGCGATGTTCGCGTCGATACGTCGATCGTATCGGATTCCGGAATAACGGTGGCAGGCGCGCAGGCGCCGAGTCGTCTTGCCGGGGCGGACTCCACGGACCTGACTCAAACCATTTCCATTAGAAATCCGGAGTTGTGGTTTCCCGAAACACCACATCTTTACCGTGCCGTCATCAGACTCGTTCAAGGCGGAAAAGTCACGGACGAAACGACCACAACGTTTGGCATTCGATCCATCGCATGGTCTGCGAGTGATGGCTTGGAATTGAACGGCAAACCCATAAAACTGCATGGTGGGAGCGTCCACAGCGACAATGGCCTTCTTGGCGCTGCGGCCTTTGATAGAGCCGAGGAGCGAAAGGTTGAACTACTTAAGGAGGCTGGCAATAACGCTGTCCGGACGGCGCACAATCCCCCCTCTCCAGCGTTTCTCGATGCCTGCGATCGCCTTGGTCTCATCGTCCTCGAAGATTCTTTCGATGTATGGAAAACGCCGAAAACCGAATACGACTATGCGCGATTCTTTGAACAATGGTGGAAGCGAGACCTGGATTCTATGGTGCTCCGAGACCGCAACCACCCGTCGATAGTCATGTGGTCGATTGGCAATGAGATTCCAGAAGCTTGGACTCCTGCGGGAGCGCCGATCGCGAAAAGCCTTTCTGAAGAGATTCGATCACTTGACACGACAAGACCAATTACCGAAGCTTTCCCCGGCGCAACTTACACTCCGGACACGGATGCGGTATTCGCGAAAGTAGATATCGGAGGCTATAACTACAATCTTGCTGCCAACTGGGAGAAGGATCACGAGCGCGTTCCGAGTCGAGTGATGGTGACGACGGAGTCTTTCCCTTCTGCCGCTTTTGAGCAATGGCAACTTGCACACGATGATCCGTTCATCATAGGTGACTTCGTCTGGACTTCGATGGATTATCTCGGGGAATCCGGTATCGGTGCCTGGGGAGAAGGAACCATCAAAGAGGCAACTCAGGCAGAACAGATGGGCAAGTTTATGACTGTGTTTACCACGAAAATGGGCGAGAATGGCAAGAGTCCATTCAATGGCAAAGCGCCGCCCGCGAGTCCGATGTTTCCTGGTTATCCGTGGTTTGGGTCCTACTGCGGTGATCTCGATATCACGGGGTTTCGGAAACCGCTCTCATACTACAGAGACATTTTGTGGAATGGCGGCGATCGCGTGTATGCTGCGGTCCGCCTTCCTGACCCTGAAGGGAAAAAGATATTCGCGATTGGATGGGCTGTTTTTCCGAGCGTCTCCAGCTGGACTTGGCCTGGACAAGAAGGTAAGGCTCTTCAGGTGGATATCTACTCGAGTGCACAGAGGGTACGACTCTATCTCAATGACAAGTTGATAGGAGAAGCATCTTCAGGCCGCGAACAACAATTTAGAGCCATGTTCAATGTCCCCTATTCTCCAGGGACATTGAGAGTCCAAGGCATCCGAGGGGGCCGTGTCGTAGCTGAAACGGCTCTGGTAACTGCTGGCGAACCAGCCGCTCTGAAATTGACTCCTGATCGCACTACAATTTCCGCCGATCAGCAGGATTTGTCCTTCGTAACAATTGAAGCTCTCGATTCCGACGGGCGTCTGCAACCAAACGACAACCAGGATGTTCATCTTGCGATAACTGGTCCAGGTGTCATAGCAGCCTTTGGCACGGGAGACACTCGGGATGGTGAATCGTTTCAAGCCAATCACCACGCTCTGTTTGAAGGGCGTGCGCTGGCCATAATCAAATCGACGGGAGATGAAGGCGTCATCACGCTGACCGCAAGCGGGATCGGCCTCAGCCAAACAAGCATCAGAATCAAGGCTCAACATTGAGCTTGGACCGCGAAGATGAGAAGTTCTCTCGGGCGCAAGAAGAATATGAAGCATAGGGTTGTCGCATGGATGTTGCCCGCTCTGGCTGCCGCATCGGTGCTGAGCGCTATGGCGCAGGACACATTACGGAGCGGCTTTGAGAATCCGCCGGAAATCGCGCGACCCTTGGTGTGGTGGCACTGGATGGGCGGAAACATAAGCAAAGAAGGCGCCATCCTGGATGTGGAATGGATGCATCGTGTGGGCCTCGGCGGATTTCAAGCATTCGAGGGCTCGATGATGACGCCCAATGTGGTTCCTCATCCGATCGGGTATATGACGCCGCAGTGGAAAGATGCTTTCAGATCAGCAGTAACGCTTGGAAGCAACTACGGAATGGAGATGGGGATTGCAGGCTCACCAGGATGGAGCGAGAGTGGGGGGCCGTGGGTCAAGCCAGAAGAGGCGATGAAGAAATTGGTATGGAGCGAACTGCGGCTGGAAGGCGGAAAACCCTTCCATGGGACTTTACCGCATCCTCCTTCGACCGTTGGTCCCTTCCAGGACGTTCCAACGATACCTAAGCTGAACGGCGTGCCAGAGTACTACGCCGACGCCAGGGTAATAGCCTACCAGGCTCCCGAGGGCGATGCGACGATGGATTCTCTGCATCCCAAGATCACGGCGAGTTCAGGTGAAGTTGATGCGTCCATCCTTACTGATGGTGACTTAGTAAAGCCGGTACTGCTCCCCGTCGCACCTGTCGGACAACAATCATGGCTTCAATACGAATTTGGCAAGCCACAGACTATTCAGGCGGTTTCACTGGCCATGGCGCCTACCGGCATAATGGGCTTTTTCATGCAGGGCAAATCAACTATTCCAGTTCTTGAAGCCAGCGATGATGGCGTGACTTTCCGGGTCGTAGCGAAGATTGTGTCACCGCGGGTGGGATGGGCACCAAATGGAAACGTCAGTGAGTTTACGGTAGCGTTTGCGCCGGTGACGGCGAAGTTCTACCGTGTAGCCTGGACGACAGTGCCTCCGAAGTCGGGCACTGATTACAAGATCGCTGAGTTAGTTCTTCATCCGGGCGCGAGGGTTAACCAGTTTGAATTGAAGGCTGGATTCTCGACGATCATCGACCCGTACAGCGTTGCCACGCCGGCGGGAACTCCGGGCAGCGCAATCCGAAAAGACGAGATCCTCGATTTGACCGCGAAGATGCGGCCGGATGGGACACTCGATTGGACGCCTCCGTCAGCGGGTGAATGGGTAGTGCTGCGTTTTGGCTACTCGCTGACAGGTGCCAGAAATGAACCCGCACCGGAAGATGCAACCGGTTTGGAAGTGGACAAGCTGGATCGAGTTGCCGTGAGGAGGTACGAAGAACACTATTTGAATCTATTCAAGAGCGCATTGGATCCGGATCTGATGGGCACGCACGGTCTTCATTACCAGATTAACGATAGCTGGGAGGCAGGCAATCAGAATTGGACCATGAATATGATTCCGGATTTCCAGAGGCTGCGCGGTTACAGCATGATCCCATGGATGCCGGTCCTGGCAGGACGAGTTGTGGAGAGCCCCGAGGCCAGTGATCGCTTTCTCTGGGACTTTCGCGAGGTGATTGCATCGTTGATCGCGACCGAATATTACGGCGAATTGGAAGATGTTCTGCACCAGTGGCATATGGGGCACTACAGCGAATCGCAGGAAGACCACAGAGCATTCGTAGCCGATGGAATGGAGGTCAAGAAATACAGCGATGTTCCCATGGGCGCCTTCTGGGCGCAGAAGCTGGGTGCTTTCGAGAACGAATACGACTACAACGCGGACGACAGAGAAACGTCATCGGTTGCCCATATCTACGGACGCAAGATCGCGGCAGCAGAATCAATGACGGGTGGAAGTCCGCCGTGGTCCTGGTACCCAGAAGTGCTAAAGCCGGTGGTAGATCAGGAATTCGTAAACGGCATAAACCGCATTGCCATTCACGAATCAACCCACCAGCCGTTTGTGGACAAAGTGCCGGGGTTGAGTATGGGCCCAATCGGGCAGTATTTCAACCGCAATGAAACCTGGGCCAATCAGGCCGGGGCCTGGGTCGATTATCTGGCGCGATGCAGTTACATGTTGCAGCAAGGCCAGTTTGAAGCCGACATCTTGTACTTCTACGGAGAAGATTCAAATCTGACGGGCGTATTTGGCGACAAAGCGCCAGATCTGCCGGCGGGCTACGGGTTTGACTATATTGATGCCGACGCGCTCATCCACAACCTGGCGGTCGCGGACCACCGCCTTATCACGTCAAGTGGAATGAACTATCGTGTTTTGGGGCTCGACCCATTCAGCGTCCACATGTCTCTGCCGGTTCTGAAATCGATCTATAAACTTGTCGTTGAGGGCGCCATTGTTGCCGGACCAAAGCCTGTAGATGACCCTAGCCTGAGCGACAACCAGTCGGATTTCGAACGGCTGACCAATGCGCTTTTTGGAGACGGAACGGGCGTCCACCATGTAGGCAAGGGGACGGTTTATGCAGGTCAAAGCGTATCTGAGGTACTTGGCGCAATGCGGGTGGTGAAGGACTTCGACTACTCAAATCCGGTGAGCAACGCGCACCTCGAGTTCGTGCATCGCAAGCTGGCTGATGGTGATGTCTATTTTGTCGATAATCGCCGCGATCGAACCGAGCACGTCAATGCAACTTTTCGCGTAACGGGCAAAGCACCTGAGTTGTGGCGCGCCGAGACGGGCCAAGCGGAGCCGGCCTCCTACAGCATTGAGAATAGGCAGACCACCGTTCCTCTCACACTTGAGCCATGGGGATCAGTGTTCGTGGTCTTCCGCAAACCCGCAACTGCAGCAGCACGAGCCGTGCCAGTGCAGAGCACGCGCGAGCTAGGTTCCGTGGAAGGACCTTGGCACGTAGAATTCCAGCCGGGTCGTGGTGCGCCGTCGGCCATCACCCTTGAACAGCTTGCCTCCTGGAGTGACAACGCCGACACGGGCGTGAAGTACTTTTCCGGCACGGGAACTTATACGAAGAGCATCGATGCTCCGGCGGAATGGTTTGCACACGTAACGCAATTGTGGCTCGATCTGGGCTCGGTGAAGAACTTGGCCGAGGTGGTAGTCAACGGCAAATCGTTAGGCGTACTGTGGCATCAGCCCTTCCTCGTCAACATAACGGGTGCATTCAAACCCGGCCAAAACGAACTGACTGTGAAAGTAACGAACGCGTGGGTGAACAGACTAGTCGGAGATCAGCAACCGGGAGCGACGAAATACACTTTTACGACGATTAAGCCGTACCGCGCCGATTCGCCTCTGCAAGCGTCAGGTCTGCTTGGACCAGTGCGCATCCTTTCGTCGTCTGAGCAGTAAGCGAAACCTCACGTGAAACCCGCAAGATGGATTTTGCGGAAGTCGCAATTTCTTAGTGGAAGGAACTTGGGTGGTTTGCCGTTGAGTGCCTCTCAGGTGGAGCATATTGGTGGACTATTTGATCGCTGCCCGGAGTACTGAGGCGCTGCCCGTCGGGAGGGCGAGAGTCGCCGCTCCTGCCAGGCCAGGAGCCACGCACAAGGGAGGGAGGACGGGCGGGCATACATAAGAATGCGAAGCCTCGGTTGAGGCTCCGCAATTCTTCCGTTCGGGCGCTCTAGGATTGGATTGCGGCAATGGCCCGCTTCATCGCGGGCACACCATACTCCTTCAGTTTGCGATAAATCGTCGTCTTGCCGATGCCGAGCATGTGGGCCGCTTTCTGGCGATCCCCTCCGCTTCGATCGAGCGCGGCTTGAATGAGAGTCCTTTCCATTTCTGCCAACGAAGGCAAATGGTCGGGGGTCTCGATGTGCGATGACGAGCGAGCGAAACCCGCGCATCTCAGGCAGGGTTGCTCGACAGCCACCAAGACCTCGCGGATGACTGGCACCTCGACCAGTTCCTTTTGGATGACCGGCACGAGCTTTTCAACTTCGACGAATTCGACCAGGGGCGCAGGCAAGGCTCGACGGCAGCGCCGACACATCTCGGCCTCCCACTGCGTCAGATCGCAATGCCCGCACCGGACGCGCCTACGGTCCCCGCTGGGGGACTCTGGAGGGTGGTGGCTCGGTTCCGCGAATTGCTGGAGCGCGGACGGCTCATTGAATTGGAATTCTGCGGTGTGCATGGGGGATTCTCCTGAATCTTGGGAACGTGCATGGTTGGAACTGAGGGGCGGCATTCTCAGCGCCGCCTCAAAGGATCGGTAGGAAGCCTTGCGAAGCCCACTTTCGGACTCCGCAAGGCTTCGGCTAGGCTGCTGCCTTTGTCTTGGCTGCTTTGGGGTGCGAATTGGCTGGCGGCTTCGGCGCGGGCTTCTTCTCTGCCCTCGACTTCTCCTTGGCCGCGAACTCCTGCTTGACCTTGGCGGCGATGGCGTCGGTGTCCACCTTGTAAGCCGTGGCTGCTTCGCGCAATACCTGCGAGGCATTGCCGCGCGAGGCCGCCAGCAGAATCACGGATTCAACCAGAGCACGTCCCAGGGTGTTCTCGTCGGCGCGGCGAAGGTAGGCCGCAAAAGTCTTCGCAATGCCGCCGTCATCCCGCTTCTCCCGGATGCCATGCTGCCGTGCCAGCATTTGAAGGCGGGGTTCTTCCAAGAGACTTGTCAGCCGCTCGACGATAAACGAGAGGTCCCGTTTCATCAGCCGTACCGGGACCGCCGCGCCAATTGCAGAGAGAACCCGAAGCCCGGTGACATTGGCGATGGCTTCGTCCCTGCGCCGCTTCTCCTGCTCGGCCTTGAATTGCGCGTCGCTTCCGCTTCTCCCCGTTTGCTGCTTCGGATGGTGGACGGGGCAGGCGGGATTGGCGCAGACTTTGTGGATCGTGCCCACATCGGTGCCTTCGGTGATGATGGCCTCCGTCGCGAACTTGCACGCCTTGAACTCCGGGCGCTTGGCGTCGTCTTTCGACTTTGGCTTGTCATCGCGGATCGCCGTGTATTTGTTGCGAGGTAGTACCGGGCTGCCTTCTTTCTGCCCGCCGTAAGCCGTGCTGATCTGGACGATCTCGGGTTTGGCGGCAACGGTCTTGGCCACGTGCGCCGCGAGTTTCGACTGGTAGCAACCCGGATCGGTACACCGGTCCCCCTGCTTTCCAAGGTCGTCCCCGAACAGGAGTTTGTTGTGCCCGGTACGCTTGGGGCAGTCGGCGCAACTGCCCGCAGAGGGCAGAAGCTCGGCATCGCGCTTGTC
>Ga0335078_10002006_pt1 | contig 30818 bp, 33 predicted proteins | sample Lox_Sample_32_FD_206711 | JGI IMG/M metagenome (GOLD analysis project Ga0335078, IMG submission 206711) | Soil microbial communities from Loxahatchee National Wildlife Refuge, Florida, United States - Lox_Sample_3.2 | ecosystem: Environmental > Terrestrial > Soil > Wetlands | place: USA... | reverse complement strand
TGGGCGTATCTGCTCGATGCCAAGGCGTCGGGCAAGACCGTCTGAGAGAGGCGGCGCCAACGGCCGGAGCCCTGTCCCGAGCGAGTTGTGATCCCGGCGTTCCGCGAGCACCCGTGTGCGGCGAGCCGGAGCGTGCCGCGACCGCGACGCGTCGCTACCCCGAGAAACTCGCCACTCGACCGCGCGCCGGCGCCGAGTGTGCCGAAACTCGACACCAGGCCGACCGAATCGCCATTCGGCGCGCGCGCTTCGCCGAGTGGCGAGAAGTTCGGCCTCCGACGAGCGCTCGCAACCACCGCCACCGCCCGCGAACCGCCGCGGCCGCCACCGCCGAGCGCCACCCCTCGCGAACCGCGAACCCCTCGCGAACCGCGAACCCTCGCAAGCCGCGAACCCCTTGCGAACCGCGACCACCCGCCACCGGGCTCAACCTTTGGACGGGCCTGCCGATGTACCCGGAAGCCTCTCCCCTCGGAAGGTGGTTCCCTCGTATGGCACTACGCCTCACTGGCATATCCACGCCTGCCGACGCCGCCGGCATCCCCGCCGACGCCCTGTCCGACTTCCCCGGCCCCGGCGCCGGCGTCACCGAGCCCGGTGGCGCGTTCGGCGCCCGGCTCGGCGCCCAGGCCCGCTCGTACCTGACCGCCAACGACCTCGACGGCTACAAGGCGCTGTTCGCCCGCGCCGGCGAACACGACGATCCCCACGCGCGTTACCACGCCCGTGTGCGACTGGTCGAGGAAGGCCTCGCGGCGGCGGGCCAGACAGGGTCGGCCAACCAGGCCACGCAGCGGTTCGTCGCCGTCGCCGCCGGCGCGATCGACGCGCTCGAGACCGAGCCCCGCGAGCCGATCCTGCTCAACTACGCCGGGGTCGCCCTGTACGAGCTGTGGAGCCTCGACGCCGCGCACGCGATCTTCAAGGCCGCCCATGGCCTCGACCCCGCGCTCCCACACCTCAAGCGCAACCTCACCGAGCTCGCGCGCCGCCGGCGCGAGGCGAGCCAGAGCGGCCGGTCGCTGAGGCCGCTCCACGCCTCCGTCCCGGGCCTGGCCGCCAGAGCGAGAACCATCGCCAACAAGACCCGGCCCGCCACCGGGCTCACGCTGAGCCTGTGCATGATCGTCAAGGACGAGGAGGAGATGCTCCCGCGGTGCCTGGCCGCGGTGGCGCCGGCCGTCGACGAGATCGTGATCGTCGACACCGGATCGACCGACCGCACGGTCGAGATCGCCCGCGAGTTCGACGCCAACGTCATCGAGCGCCAGTGGACGGGCTCCTTCTCCGACGCCCGCAACGCCTCGTTCGAGGCCGCCACCGGCGACTGGATCGTCTACCTCGACGCCGACGAAGTCCTCATCGCGGACGACATCCACAAGCTCAAGAGCCTGACCAGCCGCACCTGGCGCGAGGCCTTCTACCTCGTCGAGACCAGCTACACCGGCGAGCTGGGCGACGGCGCCGCGCTCACCAACAACGCGCTGCGCGTGTTCCGCAACCGCCCGCATTACCGCTTCGAGGGCCGCCTGCACGAGCAGATCGCCCACAACCTGCCGCTGTATGCCCCCGGGCGGGTCGAGCAGAGCTCGGTCCGGATCGACCACTACGGCTACCTCGGCGCCGTCCGCGACGCCAAGGAGAAGTCGCGCCGCAACCTCGACCTGCTCAAGGCCCAGCGGGCCGAGAGCCCGTCCGACGCCTTCCTGCACTTCAACCTCGGCACCGAGTACTCGGTCCTCGGCCAGCACGCCGCCGCGCTGACCGAGTTCGAGCGCGCCTGGAAGCTCGTCGAGAACCAGGGCCAGGAGGACCGCGACTACGTGCCGGCGCTGCTCCAGCGCCTGGTGACCGCGCTCCGCCACACCGGGCGCCCGGCCGAGGCGATCGCCCGGGCAGACCGGGCGCTCGAGATCTTCCCTGCCTTCACCGACCTGGTGTTCGCGCAGGGACTCGCCGCGCTGGCGCTGAACCGCGAACAAGACGCGATCGGCTACTGGCAGCGCTGCATCGAGATGGGCGACGCCCCGTCGCGGTTCGGCGCATCCGTCGGTGCCGGCACGTACCTCCCCCGGACCGCGCTGGCCGAGCTGCACGCGCGGCGTGGCGAGGTCGAGACTGCGAAGCAGCTCCTGCACCGGTGCATCACCGAGCACCCGGAGGTGATCGGCGTGATCGCTCCGTACGCGTCGGTGATGCTTCGGACCGGCGTCCCCGCGGAGACCATCACCACCGACATCGAGACCCGCCTCGACAACATCACACCCGCGGCCCGCTTCGTGCTCGCGACGGTGTTCTTCGCGCGCGGCGCGATGGCCGCGGCCGAGCGCCAGTACCGCGCGGTCCTCGCGTTCCGGCCGAACAGCTCACAGGCCCGCGTGCACCTCGCGGAGACACTGCTCAACCAGCGCGACTACGAGCACGCGGCTACCCACGCGGCGCTGATCGCCGACGACGACCCGTTCGCCGGGCTGGCCTGCCGGATCGAGCTGTGGAGCCTGATCGCCTGCGGGGACCTGGACGGAGCGCGGGCTGCCACGGCACGAGCCGCTCGCGCCGGCGTGCCGAGAGCCGAGCTCGAGACGTTCGCGGGCTGGCTCGAGGTCGCAAACGCCACGCCCGAGCAGGAGCTGCGCAGACTCCCAGTCGGAGCAACGCCGCTGCTCGGCGTGATCCTCGAGACGCTCCTCAGCGCCCACGAGTTCGAAACTTTCGAGCAGCTGGCGAAGCTGCTCCACCGCTCCGCCCTCGTCGACCGCGAGCAGCGCGAACTGCTGGCCTCGATGTACCTGAAGCATGGATTCCTCCAGTCGGCCGCCAGGGAGTGGATGGCCGTGTGCGAGTCGAAGCCGGACGCGCGCGCGCTCTTGGGTCTGGCGCGCGTCGCCCAGGCCAACGGCCAGCTCGAGGACGCCGCGGTGTTCGCGGGCGAAGTCCTCAAGGCCGATCCCACGAGCGCGCCCGCGCGGGAGATCCTCGCGCACGCCTGACCGGACGAAACGCTCACGCCTGACCCGGACGACTAAACGGAAAGACCAAGGAGGCGCTCAAGTTCTCGGCGGTGCGCTCGATTACCCCACCTGAGCGGGACGGATTCCCGCGCCAAGAGGTAGGAACCGACGCATCCAAGGAGGAATGCTATGAGCTTCGACATCGGATCGGTGGGCGGGACGCCCGCCGCAGCGGCCGCGCAGGGCAGCCAGCGCCCGACCGCCGCGCCGTCGCCGTCCGCGCAGTCCACGGATACGGTGACGGTCGACACGATCCCGCCGAGCCCTCCCGATGAGGTGCATGACGCGATCGGCGTCGCCAACCAGGCGTACCACAACCTGCAGGCGGCCGGCAGTGAGCTGCGCTTCAAGGTCAACGAGTCCACCGGCAAGCTGTCCGTCGAGGTCCACGACGTGCACGGAAACCTGTTGTTCACGGTCCCCGCGAGCACCGTGCTGGACGTCGCCTCGGGGGGCTCACTCCCTTCGAACTAACGCCCGCGCTCCACGAGGGACCAAGCCAAGCAACAGCGCCAGAGAGGTTTACAGGCAATGTCAACGCAATCCGTCGGCTCGAGCTCCACCTCGGCCACCAGCTCCAATCAGTACGCGAGCGGCGACCAGCTGCAGTCGCTCGGATCGGGCACGGCGCTGCAGGTCACCGGTCTGGCCTCCGGGCTGGACACGAACGCGATCGTCACCGCGCTGATGGCGGCCCAGCAGCAGCAGGTGACGAACCTGACCAACCAGCAGACGGGCCTGACTGCGATGAACACGCAGTTGACGAACATCCAGGCCGCGCTGACCAAGGTCGCGACCGACGCCCAGGCGCTCGGGAACCCGTCGCTGTTCGCCTATACGCAGACGATCAACTCGACCAACCCCACGCTGATCGGCGCCACCGCGACCTCCAGCAACGGCGCGGTCGTCGGCGGCTATCAGGTGTCGGTCACCCAGCTGGCGAGCGCGTCCCAGCGTACGTACCAGTTCACGAGCCCGACCTAGGCGGACACGGTCACGATCGACGGCCAGCAGATCTCGCTCGCGGCGGGCGCGTCGGCCCAGGACCTGGTCAACGCGATCAACTCGAACACCAAGGCCACGGTGTGGGCGACCGTCACGGCCTCGCCCAACAACGGCCCGGCCACCGTGGTCCTGTCCGACCGCGCCACCGGCGCGCCCGCCGCAGCCGGCAGCTTCATCGCGGTCAGCGACACGGCCGGATCGCTCAGCGAGCAGACGCAGTACGCCCAGGCCGGCGTCGACGCGCAGTACTCGATCAACGGCGGCGCCACCCAGTACTCGTCGTCGAACACGATCAGCGGCGCGGCGGTGACCGGGACCCCCAACTCGACCACCAACTCGGGCGCCACCCAGACGATCCCGGGGGTGTCACTCAGCCTGAACGGCGTCACCGGATCGACGCCGGTGACCGTCACCGTCGGAACGCCGGCGCCGAGCGCGCAGAACATCCAGACCGCCGTGCAGCAGTTCATCACCGACTACAACGCCGCGATCACGACGATCCAGACTCAGCTCACGCAGGCGCCGTCGAGCGCCGACCCCACCCAGGGCACGCTGTTCGGCGACTCGGACCTCCAGCAGCTGCTCTCGAACATGCGCAAGCAGATGGACGCGACCGTCGGCGGGCTGACCGGCGCCGTTAGCAGCATGCTCGACATCGGCGTCAGCACGGGCGTCGCCTCGGGAAGCTCGGCCCCTTCCCAGAGCTCGATCAGCGGCGACCTGACGCTCGACGCAACGGCCCTGACCCAGGCGCTCACCACCAACGGAAGCGCGGTCAAGTCGATGCTCCAGAGCTGGTCGATCAACTTCTCGTTCATGGTCAACAACGAGGCGTCACCCGGCGGCACGATCTCCTCGCGGATCCAGGGAGACGACACCCAGATCAGCTACCTCACCACGCAGATCTCGAACCTGAATGCGGCCAACGCCGCCAAGCAGCAGGAGCTGGTCAACGAGTTTGCGCAGATGGAGGCGACGCTGTCCTCCAACCAGTCCACGAGCAGCTGGCTGACCAGCCAGATCGCGGCTCTGCCCACACCGTAAGCAAACGAGCGGCTCAAGAGCACGCAACGGCTGCCGAGCAACTGGACAGACGGACCGCGAAGCTCACCCGCCCCCAGGAGAGAACCCTCGACATGACGCCACCCACCGCCACGCCCAACGCCTACCGCGAGAGCGCGGTGCTGAGCGCCACGCCGGAGGTGCTCGTCGTGATGCTCTACGACGGCGCCCGCAGGTTCCTGTTCCAGGCCGGCGTGGCGATGCGCGGTGGGCGGATCGAGCTCTCGCACCGCAAGCTCCGTCGGGCCGAGGACATCATCCATCACCTGCGCGACGCGCTGGACATGGAGCAGGGCGAGATCTCGGAGCGGCTGGAGGCGATCTACCTGTTCTGCCTGCGCCACCTGCAGCAGGCGCGCTTCGATCGCGACGCCAGCAAGCTCGAGCAGGTGAGCACGCTGCTCGGCGAGCTTCGCGAGGCGTGGGCGGCGATCGCCGGCCAATGAGCTCGGACGAGACAGCGCCGTACGAGGCGCTCGCTCGGATCATCGAGCGCGAGCTCGAGCTCGTCCGGACGCGCGACTACGACGCGCTGTCGGAGCTGAAGTCCCAGCGCGACGCGCTGATCGCGTCCCTCCCCGCAACACCACCCGCGTCCGCGCGCCCCGCGCTGCAACGGGCGGCGCTGATGAACAAGCGCGTGGAGATCGAGATCGCGCGCGTGCGCGAGGCGCTGCTGCTCGAGTTCGCGAACGTCGAGCGGGTCGGCCGAGCCGCCCGCGGCTATTCGCCGCCACGCGAGCCGCTCCGGCACGTCGAAGCGACCGCCTAGCTGGTGGACCCGTCCGAGCCCACGGGTCAGCAGTCGTACACGCCTCGCGCACCTGCATTAAAGCTTCGGCATTTCCTGCCGATTTGCCCGGCCATGAGGCTCGTAGCCACATCAGATCTTCGGGAGGACACGACGCTCGCGCGTGACATCCTCACCGGACGCGAGGCCGCTCCACTGCTCCGGGCGGGCGTGAAGCTCAGCGCCCGCTTCATCGAGCACCTGCAGCGGGCGGGCGTCCTCGGCGTGTACGTCGAGGATCAGTACAGCGAGGGCATCGACTCCCAGCCGGTGGTCGGCGGTGAGACGCGCGGGATGGCCACGCGCGCGATCGCGGCCGTCTACGACGAGGCCAGGCGGTGCGTCGCCTCGGGCCGCACGCTCGACCCGGCGGCCACCGACGGACTGTCGGACGTCGTCGACCAGATCCTCCTCGAGATCGAGTCGCTCGACGGGAAGTACGTCGTGCTCGCCGACCTGTGCGCCGCGGACGCCTACACGCTTCAGCATCCGATCGACGTAACCGCGCTCGGCCTTCTGATCGGCCGCCGCCTGATCATCGAGCACGGATGGCTCGACTACAGGGGCGAGCGCCAGGACGACCGCCACGAGGAGCGCCTGTTCCGGCTCGGGATGGGGCTCTTGCTGTCCGACATCGGCAAGCTCGCGATCCCCGGGGCGATCCTGAACAAGCCGGGCAAGCTGTCCGAGGAGGAGTGGGCGATCGTCAAGACCCACCCCAAGGCGGGCGTCAAGCTGGTCCGCGACACCGGCGCCTGGTGCCCGCTGGTCCAGGCGTGCGTGCTGCGTCACCACGAGCGCTGGGACGGAGCCGGCTACCCCGAGGGCAAGACCGCCACCGAGATCCACGAGATGGCGCGGATCGCCGCGGTCGCCGACGTCTATGACGCGATCACCTCCGAGCGGGTATTCGCGGCGGCCAAACCGGCTCACGTGGCGGTCCAGGCGATCCTGGCGGGCGCCGGGACGCAGTTCGACCCGACGATCATCGACGTGTTCTCCCGCCGGGTGGCGCCGTTCCCGCCGGGCGTCGAGATCGAGCTTACCGACGGCCGCCGCGCGGTCGTCGTCAGCGTGTCCGAGCTCGCGCTCGACCGCCCCGTCGTCCGCGTGATCAGCGGCGCCGGCGCGCCGGTCGACATCTCTCTGACCGCGGATCCCGGCATTCAGATCGCCGGCTGGAACCCCGCACCGGTGGCCCCCGCCGCGCAGGCCGCCTGAGGCGCCGCCGACCATGTCATCCGGGGCGCCACCGCGCCGCGACCGATCAACTTAGCGTCTAGCCCCTGAAAGGACCCACCCCCGTGTCATTCCTGATCTCAGTTCGCCGCCAGTTGATCGCCGGCTTCGTCGCCGTCTCACTCGTGTTCGTGATCGCGCTCGTGCTCGGCTGGTCGAGCATCGGCTCGGTCAACGCGAAGGTGCAGTCGGGCGCCAGGGAGCTGCCCGTGCTCGAGCAGGCCAGCGGCCACGCCCGCGACATGGCCGCCTCCGAGGTCAGCTCCGTGCTCGACCCGGGCAATATCCCCAACCACCTCGGCGACGTGCAGACGTTCCGGCAGACGGTCGCCTCGCTCGAGCGCTACGCCACGACCCCCGCCTCCCAGGCCGCCCTGGCCTCGGTGAACGCCGCGTTTGCCAAGTGGCAGGGGGTCGACAACCAGGTCCTGGCCCTCGCCCGGGCGCACGAGGTCGCCCAGGCCTCGGAGCTCGCCAGCGGCGCGGCCAACGATGCCTCCGACAACCTCACGAGCACGGTCGAGAACGTCAGCGCGGCGATCTCCAACGCCAACACGAGCGAGGCCAACTCGACCTCAAGCAGCTCGAGGACGCTGATGCTGGTGATCGCGCTGATCGCGATCCTCGCCGCCGGCGGCATCAGCTTCGTGCTGGCACGGGACTTCAGCCGCCGCATCCAGCGGCTCCTGGACGGGATTCACAGCCTCGACGCGAACTGCGTCTCGGAGCTCGAGAAGGGCCTCGAGGCGATCGCCGACGGCGACCTCACGGTCGAGGTCACCCCGGTGACCGAGCCGATCCCGACCGGCCGCGCCGACGAGATCGGTGAGCTGACCCGCACCTTCAACGGGATGATCGAGAAGACCCAGAGCAGCGTCGCGGCCTACAACACCACCCGCGCCAGGGTGGCGGGCATGATCCGCGACATCTCGAGCAGCGCCGAGCAGCTGGCGCTGTCCTCGCAGCAGATGGCCGACACCTCCGAGGAGGCCGGACGCGCCGTCGGCGAGATCGCGCAGGCGGTCAGCTCGGTCGCGGCCGGCGCCGAGGACCAGGTCCGCTCGATCGCCGAGGCGAAGATCCTGACCGACGAGGTGGCGATGGCCTCGCACGCGTCCGCCGACGGGGCGCAGCAGACCGCCGAGGCGGCCTCCGAGGCCCGCGACCTCGCCGAGCAGGGCGCCCAGGCCGTCTCGCAGGCGACCGAGGCGATGCAGGCCGTGCGCGACTCGAGCGCCGAGGCGAGCACCGCGATTCGCTCGCTGGACGCCAAGAGCGAGCAGATCGGCGACATCGTCGACACGATCACCGGGATCGCCGCGCAGACCAATCTGCTCGCGCTGAACGCCGCGATCGAGGCCGCCCGCGTCGGCGAGCAGGGCCGCGGCTTCGCGGTCGTCGCCGAGGAGGTGCGCAAGCTGGCCGAGGAGTCTCAGTCCGCCGCCTCGTCAATCGCCACGCTGATCGGGGAGATCCAGCACGAGACCCGCCACGTCGTCGAGGTCGTCGAGCACGGCGCCCGGCAGACCGAGGACAGCGCCGCCACCGTCGAGCAGGCCCGCGAGGCGTTCGCCCGGATCGCCGCCGCCGTCCAGGACGTCGGCAACCGGGTCGAGCAGATCGCAGGATCGATCCAGGACATCGCCAGCGCCGGCGGCCGCGTGCAGGACAGCATGACGTCCGTGGCCGCGGTCGCCGAGGAGTCGAGCGCCTCGTCCGAGCAGGTCAGCGCCTCGACCCAGCAGACGAGCGCCTCGACCGAGGAGATCGCCGCATCCGCCACCGAGCTCGCCCGGACCGCCGAGGAGCTGGAACGGCTCGTCGGACAGTTCACCCTCGCCTAGTCGGCGTTCCGATCCAGGCGTCGCGCGCCGGGTGCGGACCGCATGGTCCGTGCCCGGCGTGCGCGTGAAGCCCACGCCAAACACGCGCCGACGCCCACTAAAGGATCGTCCCCAGCGGCCGATTCATGTGATCGACTCGATGGATCGAGTCGCACCTCAGCCCAAGGAGGGCGGACCTTCCAGAACGCTTCCATGTCCCTCCTTGACACCACTCAGCAAGCTCTCGAGTCCGCGATGAGCGGCTCGATGCTCCGTCAGACGCTGCTGACGAACAACCTCGCGAACGTCGACACGCCCGGCTACCAGCCCGAGGACGTCGACTTCCAGTCGACGCTCCAGAACGCGATCCAGTCGGGCCAGACGCTCGACTCGGTCACCTACCAGCCTTACTCGGTCGCACAGTCGACCAGCGCCGACGGCAACGGGGTGAGCCCCGAGCAGCAGGAGGCCGCGCTGTCGCAGAACGGTCTGCTGTACGAGACGCTCACCCAGATCGCGTCCCAGCGCGAGTCGATCCTCGAGAGCGCGATGGGGATCGGTCAGTCCTGATGAGCTTCTTCGACGCGATCAGCATCGCCGCCAGCGGTCTCACCGCCGAGCGCGTGCGCATGGACGTGACGTCCGAGAACCTCGCGAATGCGGACACCACCCAGGGCGCGAACGGGCAGCCGTACCAGCGCCAGGAGGTTGTCCTCCAGCAGGTGGGCGGCGGCTTCAACGCGGCTCTGACAAGCGCGATGGGCACCTCTCAGGTCAACGGCACCGCGGCCGGCGGTGTCCAGGTGGCGGGGATCGTCAACGACCCCACGCCCGACCAGGAGGTCTACGACCCCGGTAATCCGTCGGCCAACGCTCAGGGCTACGTGAAGATGCCGAACGTCAACCCCGTCAACGAGATGGTGGACATGATCGACGAGTCGCGGTCCTACGAGTCCGATGTGACCGCGATGAGCACCGCCAAAGAGATGTACGAGAAGACCCTGGGTCTCCTGAAATGATTCCGGCGATCTCGGGAGCCGTCGGGCCGCTCGGCCCGAGCGAATGGGGCGTGGGCTCGGTCGGCTCGTTCGGCCAGGGCGCGACGACCGGGACCGCCGCGGCCGGCAGCGGCGACGGCAGCTTCGGTAGCGCGCTGACGGGGGCGATCAACTCGCTCGAGGCGAGCCAGGCCAACGCCACTACCGCGTCCCAGCAGCTCGCCACCGGGCAGCTGACCGACCCGACCCAGGCGATCACCGCCGTCGAGAACGCGTCGCTGGCGATGGACCTCGCCTCGCAGATCCGCACCAAGCTGGTCGACGCCGTCGATCAGGTCTTCCAGACCCAGATGTAAGAGCCCCGAATGGACGTCCGTCAATTCATCTCCAAGCTGACCCCCAAGGGCTGGGCCATGATCGGCGGCTCGGTCGCCGCCGCGGTCGTGTTCCTGGTGCTGATCATGCACTTCGCCTCGGCGCCGAGCTACTCGACGCTGCTCACCGGGCTCGATCCCGCGCAGACGGGGAAGATCACGACGACCCTGTCCTCGAAGGGCATCGGCTACCAGATCCAGAACGGCGGCACCGCGCTCGCCGTCGACTCGAGCCAGACGAGCGAGGCGCGGATCGCGCTGGCCACGGCGGGCCTGCTCGGCGTCGGCAGCACGCAGCCCGGGTTCGAGCTGCTCAACAGCTCGCAGCTCGGCGCCTCGAACTTCCAGCAGCAGGTCACCTACCAGCGCGCGCTCGAGGGCCAGCTCGACCAGACGATCGAGCAGATCCAGGGCATCGACTCCGCCACCGTCAACCTCGTTTTGCCCAACCAGCAGGACCAGCTGTTCGGCGACAACAGCCAGACCTCGAGCGCCTCGGTGCTGCTGTCCGACTCGGGCAACCTCGACTCGAGCTCGGTCAAGGGCATCGCCGAGCTGGTCGCCTCGAGCGTCCAGGGGCTGTCCGACCAGAAGGTCACGATCACCGACTCGACCGGGGCGCTGCTGTGGCCGGCCTCGGGCGCGGGCAGCTCGGGCGGCGCAGCGACTTCCCAGCAGACGGCCGACCAGCAGTACGACGCGACCACAGCGGCAGCGGTCACCGGAATGCTCGCCCAGACGCTCGGCCCCGGCAAGGCGCAAGTCATCGTCAACGGCAACGTCAACGCCAATCAGGCGACGTCGGACACGCTCACCTACGGCAAGAAGGGCGTGCCTCTGACCCAGCAGACCCAGACCGAGACGCTCAAGGGCGGCAGTCCCAGCGCCTCGGGCACGACCGGGACGATCCCGGCCTACGCGGCGACCACCGGCAGCGGCAACTCCAACTACTCGAACAAGACCGCGAACACCACCTACGGCGTCGACAAGACCGTCACCCACGCGGTGATCGCTCCCGGAGCGGTCACCAACCAGACGGTGTCGGTGCTGATCGACAAGTCGGTGCCCGCGTCGGCGATCCCGGCGATCAAGAGCGCGGTGGCGGGCGCCGTCGGCCTGAATTCCAAGCGCGGCGACACCCTGTCGGTGCAGCAGATCGCGTTCGCCAAGCCCGCCGCCACCCCCGCTCCGGCCTCGACGACGAAGATGATCGGCTACGCCAAGTACGCGCTGATCGGTCTCGGCGCGCTCCTGTTCCTGTTCTTCATGCGGCGCAGCATCCGCCGGCGCGAGAAGGAGACGTTCACGGGACAGCCCACGTGGCTGCGCGAGCTCGAGACCCCGCGCCCGCTCGCCGCGCTCGTCTCCGGCGATGAGCCGCCGACCGAAGTCAAGCGGCTGCGGTCTCCGGTCAACGTGCCCAAGCGCCAGGTCGAGGAGCTGGTCGAGCGCGATCCCGATCGCGTCGCCCAGCAGGTCCGGGCCTGGATGAGCGAGGACTAGTGGTCTCGGACCGGTAACAGTGGCCGCCGAACTGGAAAAGGCACCGACGCAGGCTCCCGCGGCCGCGGCCGCGGCGTCCGCACCCGCGCGCCGCAAGCTCGAGATGAAGGGCCGTCGGAAGGCGGCCGTGCTGCTGGTGGCGCTCGGTCCCGAGCGCGCCGCCGAGGTGTTCAAGCACCTGCGCGACGAGGAGATCGAGACGCTGTCGCTGGAGATGGCCGGGCTCCATCGCGTCGACCCTCGGACCACGGAAGCCGTGTTCGAAGAGATCGCGGCCACCGTCGAGGCGTACGACTCGCTGCTGTCAGGCGGCGTCGACTACGCCCGCGAGGTGCTCGAGCGTGCGCTCGGTCCCGAACGTGCGCTCGAGATCATCGGGCGCCTCTCGAGCGTGATCGAGATGCGGCCGTTCGAGTTCCTGCGCCGCACGCCGGCCGAGCAGCTCGTGACGTTCCTGCGCAACGAGTCGCCGCAGACGGTGGCGCTGGTGATCGCGAACCTGCACACCACGCTCGCCTCGCAGGTGCTGGCGAATCTGCCCACGGCCGAGCAGGCCGAGATCGCGGTCCGTATCGCCCGCATGGGCGAGACCAGCCCGGACGTCGTCAAGCAGGTCGAGAGCGTGATGAAGAAGAAGCTCGACAGCGTCGTGCAGCAGGAGTACGTTCGCGCCGCGGGCGGGATCAAGTCGCTCGCCGAGATCCTCAACCACACCGACCGCTCGACCGAGCGCAACGTGCTCGACTCGCTGACCGAGGCCGACGAGGAGCTCGCCGCCGAGGTCCGTCGCCTGCTGTTCGTGTTCGAGGACGTCGTCAAGCTCGACGACCGCTCGATCCAGCTCGTGCTCCGCGAGGCCGACCAGAAGGACCTGGCGCTGGCGCTGCGCGGCGTCAACGACGACGTCAAGGAGCGGATCCTGTCGAACATGTCCGAGCGCGGCGCGACGATGCTGGTCGAGGAGATGGCCTACCAGCCGCCGCAGCGAAGGCGAGTGGTCGAGGAGGCCCAGGGACGGATCGTGGCGATCGTGCGCAAGCTCGAGGAGGCCGGCGCCCTGGTGCTCTCGCGTGGCGAGGAAGACGCCGTTGTCTGATTCAGCGTTCGGGACCTACGCGTTCAGGCAGCTCGACGCGCCGCCGCCGGGGACTTCGAACGGCATCGCCGACGTGCTGTCGGCCGTCCGCGCCGAGGCCGAGCAGATCCGCGCCCAGGCGTGGGCCGCCGGCGAGGCCGAGGGCCGCGCCGCCGGGAAGGCCGCAGCCCGGGCCGACGCGGAGCCCGCGGTGGCCGCGGTGGCGGCGTCGGTGCAGGCGATCGAAGAGCTGAAGGCGCAGATGATCTCCGAGCTCGAGCGGGACGCGGTCGAGATGGCCCTGCGCTTGGCCGAGCAGATCCTCGCCGGCGTGCTCGACGTCGAGCCCGAGCGCGTGATCGACGTCGCACGACACGCGCTTCGCCACCTGACCGACCGCCGGCGGGTAACGCTCGTCGTCAACCCCGACGACCTCGAGCTCGTGAGCGAATGCGTCGAGCGGCTCCAGTCCGAGCTCGGCGGGATCGAGCACCTCGGCGTGCAGTCCGACCGGCGGATCGGCCGGGGCGGCGCGATCGCGCGCACCGACTCCGGCGAGATCGACTCGGGCCTCGACGCGCAGCTCGGCCGCGCCCGTGAGATCGTCGCTGCCGCGCTGGCGCGAGAGTGCACCGATGAAGACTGATTTCGCCCGCGCCGCCCAGGCGCTCCAGGGCGCCGACCTGTCCCGCCGGGTCGGCCGCGTCAGCGACCTGATCGGGCTGATCATCGAGGCCACCGGAGTCCAGGTCGAGATCGGCGAGGTGTGCATGGTCGGCGGCGGACGCGATCGGGGTGGGCGGGATTCAGTTCCTACGGAGGTCGTTGGCTTCCGCGGCGGGCGCACGCTGCTGATGCCGCTCGGCGAGCTGCATGGGATCGGCCCCGGCACGAGCGTGTTTCCGACGGGCCGGCCGTTCCGCGTGGCGGTCGGCGAGCCGCTGCTCGGCCGGGTGATCGACGGCCTCGGGGTCCCGCTGGACGGCGTCGATCCGCCATCGGGAGTTTCGTGGCGGGACACCAATGGCGCGCCGCCCGATCCGTTGACCCGCCCGCGGATCTCTGACCGCGTCAGCCTCGGCGTGCGCGCGCTCGACACGCTGATTCCATGCGGACGGGGTCAGCGACTCGGCATCTTCGCCGGCTCGGGCGTCGGCAAGTCCTCGTTGATGGGGATGATCGCGCGCTCGACCTCTGCTCAGGTCAACGTGATCGCTTTGGTCGGCGAGCGAGGCCGCGAGGTCCGCGAGTTCATCGAGCGCGACCTCGGCGACGCGCTGGCGCATTCAGTGGTGGTCGTCGCCACCTCGGATCAGCCGGCGCTCGTGCGGATCCGCGCCGCGTTCACCGCCACCGCGATCGCCGAGCACTTCCGGGATGCCGGTCGGGATGTGATGCTGATGATGGATTCCGTGACCCGGTTTGCGATGGCGCAGCGCGAGGTCGGCCTCGCGATCGGCGAGCCGCCCGCCACTCGGGGCTATACGCCGTCGGTGTTCGCGCTGCTGCCGCGACTGCTCGAGCGCGCGGGCACGAGCGCGCGCGGGTCGATCACCGGCCTGTACACCGTGCTGGTCGACGGCGACGACATGAACGAGCCGATCGCCGACGCCGTGCGGTCGATCCTGGACGGGCACGTGGTGCTGACGCGGTCGCTCGCGCACGCGGGTCACTACCCGGCGATCGATGTCCTGCAGAGCGTGTCGCGGCTGATCGGCGAGATCATCACGCCCGAGGTCCGGGAGGCCGGCACGCGACTGCGGACCGCGCTGGCGGCCTACAAGGAGAAGGAGGACCTGATCTCGATCGGCGCCTACCAGCCCGGCACCGATCCGATCCTCGACGCCGCGATCGGCCTGCGCCCGGCGATCGACGCGTTCCTGAAACAGCGCGTGGACGAGCCGAGCATCGTCGACGAGGCAGACGCGCAGCTGCTTGGCCTGGCGGGCGAGCTCGCGCGCCGGATGCCGGCCGCCGGCGAGGTGCTCGACGGTCCGCCGGCGCCGCCGGCGGTGATGCCCGGACGGCAGGTGCCGGCCGGCGGGGTCCAGCCCGCCGCGCCCGCGATCCCAGCCCTGCAGCTTCGCGCCTAATACGGCTCGCTCGGGTAACCCGGCCCGAGCTGCTGGTTGGCGTTCTGCGCCAGCTCGAGCGCGAACCGCGAGTCGAACACGCCGGCGGGCTGCCAGGGACCGCCGGGGCAGTTGCTGTTGTGGCTGCGACCCGGGACGCCCGTCCACATGAACCCGTCGAGGCCGACGAACGTGTAGCCGTCGGACGTCGGGTTCACGACGCCCGTGGGCATCCGCCCGAGCCCCCGGCCGGGCGGGTTGCACAGGTTCTCGATCCCCTGCTTGACCGGATGGGGGTTGAGCTTCGGCCCCTGCCCGTTCTGGGCGGTGTTGACCACGAAGTGCGCGTGGTACTTGCCGCGGGACTTGCGGGCGAGCATCGCCACGATCTTCTGCGCCCACTTGATCTCGTTGATCGACCACGCGAAGTGGGTGCCGTTGGTGTAGAAGCCCTCGACCTGGCTCACGCCGGCCTGCCACAGGCGCTTGGCCGTCCACCGCGGCCCCTGGGCGTCGGAGTAGCCGGCCTCCTCGTAGACGACCGCATGGGGCAGCCGGCTGAACGTCTTCGACTCCCAGCTCAGGTCGTGCAGCCACAGCTTCAGGGTCTTCGTCTTCAGGCAGCTCGAGGTGCCGATCGAGTCGATCTCCTCGAAGATCACGACCCGCTTGCTGCCAACCGCCGACGCCATCTCGTTGACGTCGCGCTTGAACGTGTCCTGCCAGCCGCGAAGCGCCGACAGACTCGGACAGAACTGCCCGTGGGGGTAGATGAAGAACGTGCTCAGCACCGGAACCGTCGCCGGGGTCGGGTCGGCGGCGGCGTTGTCGCAGAGGATCTTCTGGGTCTGGGCGAAGATCGCGCCGGGCCCCCCGCCCTGTGCGTACAAGCTGATGTTCTGCGTCTCCTCCTGTCCGGCGATCAGTGCCAACGACAGGTCCGTGGAGCTGAACCTCGTCCCGTACATCTCGCGGAACTGGGCCCACGAGTAGCTGTCGGGGAAGCTCGTCGGGTTGAGTCCGAGCATCTGGGCGATCGCGCCGGCCGCCTCGCCGTGACGGGGACCGTCGACGAAGAAATGCGCGCCGGCGAGTGGTTGGCCGGCGGGCGGGGGGGTCGGCAGCGCCAGCGGGTTGCTCGGGTCCCTGGGCGTGGTGACGTCCGGGGTCGCGCAGGTGGGGGCCGGCTTGTCGGCCGGGCGCACGCCCGCCGTCATCCGCCCACGACCGGCGGAGGCCGACGCGACGCCGGTCGCCGCCACGAGCACGAGCACCACCGCGGTCGCGATCCATCCCCTCATGGCAGGCGCATCCTCGCACCCCGCGCGGGCCGACCGCAACTCGGACAAGCGTCCACCCGCGCTCAGGGGCGGCCGCGGCCGGTCGAGTAAAGGGCCATGAACGGATCCTCGTTCCGATTCCGCCTCGAGCGAGTGCGCGCTCTGCGCGAGCGTCGCGAAGACGCCGCCAAGCAGGAGCTCGCGGGCGCGATGCTGCGCCACCGGCACTGCGAGGACGAGGTCGAGGCCGCCGCGGCCCGCGTTGCCGGCGCGCGTGCGGCGCAGGCCGACGCCACGCGCGTCACCAGCAGCGCCGGCGAGATGCTCGCGCGGCAGGCGTACCTGGAGCGCGCCGAGCGCGCCCACCATGCCACCCGCCAAGACCTTCAGCGGCACGAGCTCGAGCTGGCCCAGCGGCGCGACGCGCTGACCGAGGCCGCCCGCGAGCGTCAGGCCCTCGAACGCCTCAAGGAGCATCGCCGTGCCGATCACGAGCGCGAGGCCGCCCGCCGCGAGGGCCTGATGCTCGACGAGATCGCGATCAACGGATTCAGGCGGAGAGCGGCATGACCGGCTCCGTCAGCGCGGCGCCGCCGCCCGCGAGCGCCGACTCGCCGGCGTCGAGCGCAGGCGGGGTGGGCGGGAATCCCGATCAATCCTCCGGACCGCCCTTCACCACCGTCCTCGACGACCACGTGGCCCGGACCGCCGTTGCGGAAGGCCAGCACAAGAGCGCCGGAGGATCCGGCTCTCAGAGCGATCAGCCCACGCCGGCCGCGACCGATGTCGCGAGCGCCGCGGCCGCGCAGGCCGCGCCCGCGGTCGCCCACACCCTTCCATCCGCGCAGGCCCAGACGGCCTCCGCAACCGCCACCGCTTCTGCCGCGACCACCGCCTCCGCCGCGGCGTCGGCATCCGCGGCGAGCGCCGTGAGCGCTGCGACGATCGCCGCCGCCGCGGAGACGACCTCGGCCTCGCCGGCTCCGTCCGCAACCGTGGACGGTTCCGCCGGCACCGCGGTCACGCAGCCGGCAACCCCGGCTCAGGCGCCGAGCACCGCACCCGCGGAGACGTCGACCACGACGGCGACCCCGACCACGCCCACGACGCAGGCACCGGCAGCGCAGCCAGCCTCTACCGCCAAGCCGGCGCCGACCGCCCCACAGCCGTCCACCGCGGGCGCGACGCCGCAGCCGACCCCGACCCGGGCCCCGGCCTCGGCCCATCAGAACTCGACGGGCGCGCCGGCGCCGGCCCCCACGGCCGCCCCGGCGCCCGCGCCGGACGCCGCCCAGACCGCCGTGGTCCAGACTCCCCAGAGCGCTCAGCCCTCCCAGGCCGCGCCGGCCGCGCCCGCGACCGCCCTGCCGACGCGCTCCGGCGTCACGCTGAGCGACGCGGTCGACACCGTGCGCGCGACCGTCGAGATGGGCGCGCGCCAGGGCGCCACCATCGCCAAGATCGAGCTCTCCCCGCCGTCGCTCGGCACGATCAGCATCCAGCTCCAGCACACCGACGACGGCGTGACCGCCAAGGTGCTGGCCGACCACGCCGCCACCGCCGACACCCTGTCGCAGGGGGGCGACGACCTTCGCCGCGCGCTCCAGTCCGCCGGTGTGAACCTGCTGAGCCTCGACATCGGGACTCGTGGCGACTCCGCCCAGGCACAGACATCAGATCCAGGCCCGAGCTCGGGATCGACCTACGCCGTGAGCGGCGACGGCTCCGACACCGCCGGCGACGCCGGCGCCATCGAGCCGGCGACTTCGTTGCCCGCGGGCATCGCCCTCGTGAACGTCCTGGCCTGAAACCGCAACCCACTTGACGAGACAAGGACCACATCGATGAGCTTCTCGACGCCCACGACCGCCGCCACGGCCACGACCGCCACCACCGGAACGACGGCGACGAACTCGAGCTCGAGCAGCCTCCCGATCACGGAGAACCAGTTCCTGCAGATGCTGATGGCCGAGCTTCAGAACCAGAATCCGATGAACCCGAACTCGAGCGACCCGATGCAGTTCGTCGAGGAGCTCGCGCAGTTCACGTCAGTCGAGCAGGAGACCAATACGGCCGAGTCGACCGCGACGATGGCCTCCGGGCAGAGCACCGCGTCGGCCGTCGCGCTGCTCGGTCACGCCGTCAGCTACACCGACTCGACCACGGGCGCCACTGACAGCGGCACGGTGCAAAGCGTCGACATCACGTCTCAGGGCCCCACCCTGACGATCGACGGGACGTCCGGGATCGCACCCTCCAGCGTCACCGAGGTCTCGTGAGCTCAGTCCTTCCCAATCCCGCGCTGGTCGCACCGGGCCCGGCCGGGCGGGCGGGGCCGGTTCATACGCCGGCCACGCAGGCGTCTCAGACCTCCGGCGGCCGGGCGACGGCCGGTCCGTCGTTCGCCGAGCTGCTGGCCAAGCAGACGAGCGCGCCGAGCTTCTCGCGGCACGCTCTCCAGCGCCTCCAGCAGCGGGGAATCAATCTTGACCAGTCGACCCTGGGTCGACTCACCAACGGAGTCCAGCGCGCCGCGGGAAAGGGCTCGCGGGATTCCGTGGTCTTCGTCGACGGCACCGCCTACGTGGTGTCGGTGGCGAACAACACCGTCATCACGGCGGTGGGATCCGAGCACATGCAGCAGCACGTGTTCACCAACATTGACAGTGCCGTGATCGCGTGAGTGACACGGTGACAATCAACAGTGGCTGGACCTCTTCGAGGAGGCCGCGAAAGGCAGGGATGTTCCGATGATGTCAGGAATGTACGCCGCGATCAGCGGCCTCGACGCGCACCAGACGATGCTCGACGTGACGGCCAACAACCTGGCCAACGTCGACACGGTCGGATACAAGGCGCAGAGCGCCCAGTTCTCCGATGAACTCTCGCAGCTGATCGCCGCCGGCACGTCCGCCAACGGCTACAGCGCAGGCACCAACCCGCTCCAGGTCGGGCTCGGCACGCAGGTCGGCTCGATCGACAACGTGATGACCGCCGGAGGTACGCAGACGACCGGCAACCCCACCGACGTCCTGGTCCAGGGCAATGGATGGCTGCGCGTGGCCAACGGCAACGTCAGCACGACGCCGCCCGCGTTCGACGCCACCCAGTACACGCGCGCGGGGAATCTGACGTTCAACGCGAGCGGTTACCTGTGCACGCAGACCGGCCAGTACGTGCTCGGCTACGGCGCCACCCAGAACGCCTCGACCGGCACCTACTCGGCCAACACGGCGGGCGGCGCCAACAACCCGATCATCGTCCCGCCGGGATCGACCAACGTCACGATCGGCGCGGACGGGAGCGTCAACTACCAGACGCCCAGCGGTACGTCGGTGACCGCCGGCTACATCTCGCTGGCCACGTTCCCCAACCAGGCCGGCCTCCAGCGCAACGGCGGTTCGCTGTGGAGCGCCACCGCCGCATCCGGAGCCGAGACCGCCGGCCAGCCCAGCACCGCCGGCTACGGCCAGACGATCAGCGGCGAGCTGGAGCAGTCGAACGTCGACATGGGCACGGAGTTCACGAACATGATCCAGGCCGAGCGCGGCTACCAGGCCAACGCGAGCACGATCACCACCGCCGACCAGATGATGCAGACGGTCGTGCAGATGAAGCAGTAATTGAGTGGACACCCGCCCACGCTGGACGGAGGGGCGGCAATCGAGGGATGCCGCCCCTCCGCTACCCAGTCCGGGCCACCTTTCTTGAGAGACCGGAGGAATCAACGCATGATCACGTTGCACCGCCTCGGGCACAAGCTCGAGCTCTTTCACTTGAATCCCGACTTGATCGTCACCGTCGAGGGTCACCCCGATACGGTGATCACACTCGCCACCGGCGCCAAGATCGTCGTCGCGGAGACGCCCCAGCGCGTCTGCCAGGCGGTGCGGGCGTATCGCGTGGAGATCCTTGCCGGCGCGATGAAGCGCCGCCAGGACCAGCGCGACGACACGGGCGGGACCGTCTCAGCGCTCCGGCCGGCGCTGATCGACAACTCGGAGCTCGCGTGACTCTGAAGGTTTCCGTCGCTCAGCCGATCAAGAGGTCATGAAGGCCGCAACCGGCATAGGAATCGCTGTCGCGATCGTCGGCATTCTGATGGGCGCGATGATGGACGGCACCAGCCCGGCCGCGTTCATGAATCCGACGGCGCTCGTGCTCATCATCGCGGGCACCGCCGGCGCGACGATGGCGAGCGTCGGCATGGACGGGATGAAGAAGATCCCCGCGCTGTACAAGCGGGTGATCAGCGCTGAGCCGCTCGACGTCCAGGGACGCGTGAACCTCCTCGTGTCACTCGCCGAGCAGGCGCGGCGAGAAGGTCTGCTCGCGCTCGACGCCCAGATCAACGAGATCGACGACGCCTTCACCAAGAAGGGCCTGCAGCTGGTCGTCGACGGCACCGACCCCGAGCTCGTGCGCGACATCCTCGACGCCGAGATCGACGGCATGTCGGCCCGGCACCACGCCGGCGTGGCGCCGTTCGAGAAGGCCGGCGGGTTCGCCCCGACGATTGGAATCATCGGCACGGTGATGGGGCTCGTCCACGTGCTCCAGAACCTCTCGGCCCCGGCGACGCTCGGCCCCTCTATCTCTTCCGCCTTCATCGCCACGCTGATGGGCGTCGGCTCCGCCAACGTGATCTATCTCCCGGTGGCCAACCGCCTGAAGGCGCTCTCGGCCGAAGAGGTCGAGCTGCGGACGCTGACCGTCGAGGGGATCCTGTCGGTGCAGGCCGGCGATAACCCCCGGGTGGTCGCCGACAAGCTCACCTCATTCGTGGCTCCGGCCGAGCGCGGCATCGGCGAGGACAACGTCACGCCGATGCCCGCGCGCGAAGCGGAAGCGGCGTAACCATGGCCGCCCACGCCAAGCGCGGGCGCCGCGGCGCCGCCGCCGAGCACGAGAACGAGGAGCGCTGGCTCCTGACCTACGCGGACATGCTCACGCTGCTGTTCGCGCTGTTCATGGTGCTGTTCTCGATCTCGTCGGTCAACATCTCCAAGTACCAGGTGCTCCAGCAGTCGTTGAAGGCCGCGTTCTCGGGCTCGGTCCTGCCGGGTGGACGGTCGATCATCCAGTCGGGCTCGGAGTCGACCAGCGCCCACACTCCCGCCACCGCCGAGGTTCCGTCGATCGTGCCGCTGACCCCGACGCCGACTTCGAGGTCGAGCAGCAGCACCGGCTCGGCCAACTCGGCGGCCGCGAAGCCGATGACCAGCGCCCAGCTGCAGGCAGCGCTCAACAGCATGAGCGCGTCGATCGCAGAGCAGGACACGTTCGAGGCGCTCAAGGACAAGATGGACGCCTACGCCAAGGCGCACGGCTTCGGCGACAAGGTCCAGACCGTGATCGAGCGCCGCGGCCTCGTCGTCCGCGTGCTCACCGACAACCTCCTGTTCGACTCCGGCTCGGCCACGCTCCAGCGGCAAGCGGACCCGCTGCTCGATCAGGTGGCCCAGCTGCTCAACCTTGACAAGAGTCATCCGATCACTGTGGAAGGACACACGGACAATCAGCCCATCTCGAACTCTGAGTTCCCGAGCAACTGGGAGCTGTCGACCGCGAGGGCCACGACTGTCGTGCGCTTCCTGATCAGCCGGGACGTCAGCGGCTACCGGCTGGGCGCGGTCGGCTACGCCGACCTGCACCCGATTGCCAGCAACACGACGGCCGCCGGGCGGGCGCTGAACCGCCGCGTCGAGATCGTGCTGATGCGCTTGAACCCCGTCCCCCCATCCTGAACCCGACCCCGAAACCGAGCTCATGAAGAAGAAGATCCTGATCGCCCTCCCGATCCTGCTGCTCGGCGGCGGCTACGTCGCCAAGGGCAAGCTGATGCCCGCCAAGGTCGTCAAGCCCAAGATCGCCGGGACGATCTACATCCTTCCCAAGCAGTTCACGCTGAACCTCAAGGACGGTCACTACGCGACCCTCACCGTCGCGCTCGAGCTCGCGCCCGGGCAGAGCGACGGCGCCACCGCCGACAGCACCCCGGCCGCGGGCGCCACCGTCGGGACCCTGCCCGAGGAGGCCGTGATCCGGGCGATCATCACCGACGAGGTCACCAACCAGACCTCGAACGCCCTGATCGACCAGTCGGGGCGCACCCAGCTCGAACAGAAGATCCTGTCCGACATCAAGACCGAGACCGACGTGAAGGTCGACCAGGTCTTCTTCACGGACGCGGCCGTCCAATAGGCGCCGGCGATGAGCGAGAAACTCGAACTCGAGCAGCTTCCGGCGGCCGACGGCGAGCCGGCGCCCGTCGGCCTCAACGCGGTCAGTGACCTGCGGCGCCTCAGCGCCGTACCCGTCGACCTCAGCGTCGAGATGGGCCGCACCCGGATGACCGTCGGCGAGACGCTCGAGCTCCGCCAGGGCTCGATCATCACGCTGAACCGGATGGCGGGCGAGCCCGTCGATCTGCTCGTCAACGGCACCGCGATCGCCCGCGGCGAAGTCGTGGTGATCGACGAGCAATTCGGTCTCCGTGTCACCGAGGTGATCGGCCAGTCGCCGGCCGGCACGCTCGAGCCCGTTGCCGATCCCGCCGCGGGCGCCGACAGCTAGCGCCACCTAAAGCTACGCGCCGCCGGTGACGACTACCGGGGTACCGGACCCGGTGGTGGGAACGGGATCGCCACCCGGCTCGTCTGATCCTGCAAGGAGCAACCGTCATGCCAGATGCAACCAACCCCCGGCAGCTCGTCGTCTTCACCCTCGGCACCGAGCACTATGCGCTCGCGATCCAGCAGGTGCACGAGATCATCCGGTACTCCGAGCCGCGCTCGGTCGCCTCGCGCGCCAATTGGGTTCGCGGCGTGATCAGCCTGCGAGGCCGGATCGTTCCCGTGTACGACCTTGCCGCCCGGCTGGGGCTCGAATCCGAGCTCAGCGAGCACACCAAGATCGTGATCGTCGAAGCGGGATCCGAGACCGCCGGCGTGATCGTCGACGGCGTCGAGGAGGTTCTGACGGTTGCAGACTCCCAGATGCAGGATGCACCCGGCGCGGACACGGCGCTGATCGACTCGATCGCGAAGATCGACGACCGCCTCGTCGTGCTGCTCAAGCCGAGCGCGATCTTCTCCGAGCCCGACGTCCCGCTCGCCGCTTGAGCGGTCCCCGGGACATGTCCACCGCCACCCCAGCGCGCGTCGTCGTCGTCGACGACAGCGCCCTGATGCGCAACATCGTCACCAGATCGCTGACACGGGCTGGGGTCGAGGTGGTGGGCAGCGCGCGCGACGGCGACGAGGCGCTCGCATTGTGCGAACGCGAGCGGCCCGACGCGATGACGCTCGACCTGACGATGCCGGGCCTCGACGGGCTCGGCGTCCTGCGAGCGCTGCGCGCTCGCGCCGGCAGCAACATCCGGGTCGTGGTCGTGTCCGCGTTCTCCGCCGCCCACGGCGCGCGGGCGGTGGACGCGCTCGCCGAGGGCGCCTTCGATCTGGTGCCGAAGCCGAGCGCGAACGAGAGCCTCGATGCGTTCATCGAGAGCCTGGGGTCCAAGGTCAAGCTTGCGGCGGCCGCGCGCCAGGAGGGCCGCATCGCCGCCGACCGAGACATCGCCACTCTCCGCCGGCCGGCGCGGACCGTCAGAGGCGCCAAGCTCGTCCTGATCGCCACCTCCACCGGTGGGCCGCGGGCGCTCGCGAGACTGGTGCCGAGGCTTCCGGCTCCGCTGGGCGTCGGAACCCTGATCGTCCAGCACATGCCCGCCGGCTTCACCGGATCGCTCGCCGCGCGATTGAACGTGACCAGCGCGCTGACCGTGGTCGAGGCCGCCGGCGGCGAGAAGCTCGACGCGCGCGCCGCGCTGCTGGCGCCGGGCGGCCGGCATCTCCGCCTCGCCTCCGACGGCCGCACGGCCCTGACCGACGAGCCCGCGGTCGGCGGGCTGCGCCCTCGCGCCGACCTGTTGATCGAGGACGCCGCCCGCACATACGGCGAGCGGATGCTGCTGGTGGTGCTGACCGGCATGGGGAATGACGGCCTCCGCGGCGCGCGCGAGGTGCGACGCCACGGCGGGCGCATCCTCGTCGAGTCCGAGGACAGCTGCACGGTGTTCGGAATGCCGCGCGCGATCGTCGACGGCGGCCTCGCCGACGACGTGCTCGACCTGGACCAGCTGGCCGAGGCGATCGCGAACGAGGCACGCGGATGAGCGAGCGCGAGACGCGCATCTACCAGCGGTCGACGATCGCCCGCCACCGGAGCCACGACGCGGCTCTCAGGGCGCCGAACAGCGACCTCGCGGCCGTCGACGACTACATCGCGTTCTGCGACGGGGTGCGCAGGCTCTGCGGCATCGACCTCACCCAGTACAAGCGCCCGCAGATGGAGCGGCGGCTGCGTTCGTTCTTCGCCCGGTACGGCGTCACCAGGCTGACCGACTCACTCCAGCGGCTGCGCAGCGACAAGGAGCTGCTCGACGGTTTGCTCGATCGGGTCACGATCAATGTCTCGCAGCTGTGGCGCCACCCCGACCAGTGGGCGCGACTCGACGGCGGCCTGCTCGAGGAGCTGGCCTCGGGAGGACGCGTGCGGGCCTGGAGCGCCGGATGCTCCTACGGCGCCGAGGCGTACACGCTCGCCGCCGTCTGCAGCCAGGCGATCCCGGGCGTTCCCGTCCGGATCCTCGGCACCGACATCGATCAGCGCATGGTGGCACGCGCCAGGGCGGCCGAGTTCAGCGCCGGGGACGCTCGCACCGCGCCCGCCGCGGCGATGGCGCGGTGGTTCGAGCAGACCCCAACCGGGTGGCAGGCCAAGCCGGTGCTCCGAGCCATGACCTATTTCGAGGTCGGCGATCTGCTCAAGCTCCAGCCGCCGGCGTCGAGCTACGAACTGATCATGTGCCGCAACACCGTCATCTACTTCGCCGATCAGATCAGGGACGAATTGCACGCCAGGTTCGCCCACGCACTGCGGCCAGGGGGCGTGCTGGTGATCGGCGGAACCGAGCGCATCTCCCATGCCGCGTCGCTCGGCCTGACGGCGATTGCACCCTTCATCTACCGAAAGTCGTGATGGATACCTCCGAGTACATGCCGATGTTCGTCGCGGAGACGCGCGAGCACCTCGAACAACTGAACCTCGCCATCGTCCGACTCGAAGAGGACCCCAAGGACCGGCCCACGGTCGATGAGATCTTCCGGATCGCGCACTCGCTCAAGGGCATGAGCGCGACGATGGGCTTCAACGCCGTCGCCGAGCTCACCCACGCGATGGAGGATGTGTTCGAGCTGCTCCGCCAGCGCACCAACGGGCTGCCGGTGGAGGCAATCGACACCGTGTTCGCATGCGTGGACGCGCTGTCTGCGGCGGTCGAGGAGATCGAGGCCGAGGGGCAGGAGAGGCTCGACCCCGCCCCGCTGGTCACCAGGCTGCGCTCGCTGGTGCGGCCCCGCACGCCCGAGCAGGAGATGGCTCGTATCGGCCTGGCCGACCCGCTCGACCATGCCGCGGTGCTCGCGGCGCAGGCGGCGGGCGCTCGCGTGCTGCGCGTGCACGTCATGCTCGGCGCGGAAGCGCTGATGCCGGCCGTGCGCGCCCACATGGTCCTGGCCGCGCTCGGCGATCACGGCGAGGTCCTCGCCAGCGCGCCCGCCCCGGATGCGGTCGAGCAGTTTCAGGGCCGCGACATCGACGCCTGGATCGCCAGCGACGACGAGGATGAGACGATCGCGGCCAACGTCCGCAGCGTCTCGGAGGTCTTCACGGTCGAGGTCAACGAGGCTCCGAAGCCCGGCGCCCCGGGCGCCGCGCCCTCGGCTCCCCTTCTCGCCGCGCCGGCACCGCCTCCCCCCGCCGTCCGGCCGGCGGCGGCGGCGCCTGCGAATTTCACGCAGACCCGGACGGTTCGCGTCGACGCGGAGCGCCTCGATGCCCTGATGCACTCGATGGGGGAGCTCGTGATCCATCGCACCGCGGTCGAGGCGCTGACCGCGGACCTCGAGGTGGACGGGCTCCAGCAGGCAGTACAGGAGCTGACCCGCAGCTCCCAGGCGCTCCAGGCGATGGTCATGCAGGTCCGCATGATCCCCGTCGACGTGGTGTTCCTGCGCTTCCCGCGGCTGATCCGCGACCTCTCGACCAAGCTCGGGAAGGAGGTCAAGCTCGAGCTGGTGGGGAGCGAGACCGAACTCGACCGGACGGTCGTCGACGCGCTCGGCGATCCGCTCGTCCATCTCGTCCGCAACGCCCTCGATCACGGCCTGGAGCGGCCCGATGACCGCCTCGCGGCGGGCAAGACCCGCCACGGGACGATCGAGATCGCCGCGCGCCACGCCGGCGGCAGCGTCGTGATCGCGGTCCGCGATGACGGCAACGGGATCGACCCGCAGGCGATCGCGCGCAAGGCGCTATCGCTGGGAATGATCGACGAGGAGGCCGCCGCCGCGGTCGACATGCGTGGCGCCGTCGAGCTGCTGTTCACCTCCGGCTTCTCGACCGCCGAGACGACCAACGACGTCTCCGGCCGCGGAGTCGGGATGGACGCGGTCCGGGAGAGGATCCGTCAGCTCGGCGGCGAGGTCGTGATCGACTCGACCCCCGGCGCCGGCACGCTCGCCCAGATCCGCCTGCCGCTGACCCTGGCGATCGTCTCGGCCCTCCAGGTCGACGTCTCGGGCGCGCCCTTCGCGATCCCGCTCGACCGGATCGAGCGCACGCTGCGGCTGTCCGAGCAGACAGTGCGATCGGTCGCCGGCAGGGCGATGCTGGTGCTCGAGGACGGCGTCCTGCCGCTGCTCGACGGCGGCTGCGTGTTCCGCCGCGAGGTCGTCGCCGCCCACGAATACGTCGTGATCATCCGCACCCAGGACCGCCGCCTCGCGCTCGCGGTCGACGACCTGGTCGGCCAGCGCGAGCTGGTCACCCGGCCGCTCCCGGCGATCGTCTCCGACTGCGAGCCGGTGTCCGGAGGTGCCGCTCTCGCCGACGGCCGGATCGCGTTCATCGTCGACTGCGACGCGCTCGCTGCCGAGAACAGCATCGCGGCCACGATAACCCTCGCTGCATAGACCACGAAACGAACATAGGAGACCGGATCAGTGACCCCTCGCTACACCGAATTGCAGCTGGATGCATTGCGGGAGCTGGCGAACATCGCCTCAGGAAACGCCGCGACCGCGCTCGCGCAGATGCTCGGGCGGGAGGTCGGGCTGAGCGTGCCGCGCGTGCTCGCGCTACCGCTGGCCGACGCCGTCGACGCGTGCGGCAGCCCCGATGAGTCGATCGCGAGCGTCGTGATCCCGCTCGACGGCGACATCGAAGGGATCGTCCTGCTGTTGATCTCGACCGACGGCGCAGATGCGCTGTGCCGGCTGCTGGGCGTCGAAGCCGGCAGCGAGATCGGCGACTCCGCCCTGCGCGAGATCGGCAACATCCTCGGGACCTCGTGCCTGAACGCGCTCGCGTCGATGACCGGGCTGAACCTCGGCCCGTGCCCGCCGCACCTGACGACCGACATGCTGGGCGCGATCGTCTCGTCGCTCGCGCTCTCGCAGGCCGGTTCGACCGATCTGGTCCTGGTCCTCGACTCCGAGCTCGAGGTCGCCGACGAGCCGTGCTCGATCTCGTTCGTGCTGCTGCCGAACGACGGCGCCGTGATCGACCTGCTGACGCCGCTCGGCCTAGCCGTGTAGCGATGGGCTCGGTTCGCATGGGAGAGATCGAGGTGTCGGGGCGCGCCGGCGACGAACTCGTCGCCCGTGGCCTGGGCTCATGCATCGGCCTGGCGCTGGTCGACCGGTTCACGGGCGTTGCGGGACTCGCACATATCGTGCTTCCTCAGTCCACCGAGACAGATCACCAGCCGGGCAAGTTCGCCAATCTGGCGGTGCCCGAGCTGGTCGATCGCGTCGTCCGCGCCGGAGCCAGCCGGCGGCGCCTGGAGGCGGTGCTCGCAGGCGGCGCGTGCATGTTCGAGCTCGGGGAGCTCGACATCGGCGCCCGCAACGCGGAGGCGGTGCGGGCGGGCCTGGCTGCCTCGGGGCTGACGGTGCGCGCCGCCGACACCGGCGGCGACCGCGGCCGCACGATGCGCGTCGAGGTCGGCGACGGCACGGTCACGGTCAAGGAGGCGGGCGGCGCATCGAGGACGCTGCTCGATGGCTCCGCTGCCGCCGCCCGGCGGACCCGGACCGCGACGGCACTGCCGGGAGCGCGGCGATGAGCGAGATGCTCGATCACGACAAGGTCGCGGCGCTCGTCGAGGCGGCCAAGCAGGGCCAGCTTCCCGATCAGGGACCGTCAACCCACCACCGGCGGGGCCAGCGGCTGCGCACGGTCGACTTCTCGCGCCCGACCAAGTTCACCAGCGACCACCAGCGCCGGATCGCCCGCGCGATCGACACGTTCTGCCAGACGTCGGTCACGAGGCTCTCGAGCGAGCTCCGCACCCCGATCGAGCTCGAGGCGATCAACAGCGCGCAGGCCACCTGGTCCGGCGCGCAGTCGCAGCTGCCCGCCGGCTCGCTGTTCGTGACGCTCGATGTGCAGCCGCTCGGCACCCGGATGCTGTTCACGGTCGAGCAGTCGTTCGTGCTGATGTGCCTCGACCTCCTGCTCGGCGGCTCACCCGACAAGCCTCCCCGCGAGCGGCGGTTCAGCGAAATCGACGCGGTGCTGACCCAGCGCCTGTTCGAATCGCTGATCCACCAGCTCTCGCTCGTGTGGCAGGACCTGGCCGGGATCAGCCTGTCGATCCTCGAGATCGAGACGCACAACGACACCAGCCAGATCGCCGCGGTCTCCGAGCCGACGTTCGTGGTCGTGATCGAGAGCCGGATCAACAAGCACTCCGACTCAATGGCGCTGCTGATCCCGTGGCTCTCGATCGACGCGGTGGCCGAGCGCCTGTCCGGCAAGGAGGCGCGCGAGCCCGAGGCCGAGTCGGCCGGCGCCGCCGAGATCGGGAGGGCGATGGCCGCCGTCCCGGTGACCCTGCGCGCCGAGGTCGCCGCGATCGAGCTTCCGATCGACCAGATCCTGTCGCTCGGCCCCGGCAGCATGATCCGGCTCGGCGCCCCCGCCGATCAGGGCGTCACCGTGTACGCCGAGAACGTCAAGCTCGCCCGCGCCCAGCCGGGGTGCAACGGCGCCCGGCGCGCGATCCAGGTGTCCGGCACCGAGAGGAAGTTCGGATGAGCCAGCAGGCCGACATCACCCCGCGCGAAGCGCTGATGCGGCTCGGTGCCTCGACCGCCGAGGCGATCGCGAAGGTGCTCGAGATGTCCGTCCCCGGCGGCGTCGAGCGGGGCGACGTGACCGTGCTCGCCGAGGGCGCGTCCCCGTTCGCCAACGTCGCCCGCGGCTCGATCGCCTCGAGCGTGTCCTACGTGGACGGCGTGACCGGCGCCAACATCTTCGTGCTCACGCCGGCCGGCGCCCGTGGCCTCGCGGGCGCGATGGGCGCGCCCCCGGAGGACGTCGAGGAGGGCGCTGAGCAGCCGCCGCTGTCCGAGCTCGAGATGTCGGCGATCGCCGAGGCCGCCAACCAGACGATGGCCGCCGCGGCCGCCGCGATCGGCGTCGTGCTCGGCCAGGAGATCGAGATCTCGGCCCCAGACACGCGGGTGCTCGGCGATCCGGGATCGGCCGCGGACATCTACGGCACGGCGCCGCACGCCACCTCGACCACGTTCCTGATCGCCGGCGAGGCCTGCCGGCTGATCCAGCTGGTGCCGCGGGCGTTCGTCGTACGGATGGTGCGCGCGATCGACGAGGAGAGCGCCGAGCGGACGGTCGACGGCGCGCTCGGCGGATCCGCTGCGGCCGGGAACGGCGCGGCCGTCGACGCCGGCCCCCACAGCCTCGCGCTCGAGGAGGCGCTCGGCGGGATCAGCCTGCGGGTGTGGGCCGAGCTCGGGCGCGCCAGCATGCCGCTGGGGACCGCCCTCGGACTGCCCGTCGGAGCGGTCGTCGACCTCGACCGCGCCGCCGACGCCCCCGTCGACCTGTACGTGAACGGGATGCGGTTCGCGCGCGGCCAGCTGCTGGTCACCGAGGATGGCGAATGGGCCGTATCGCTCGACGGGCTCGACAGCGACGGGCTGCGCGTGCTCGACCTGGCCCAGGCGGCGCAGGCCGCGGCTCGGGATGCCGTCGAGGCCGAACCTCAATCTCTTCAGAGCGAGTCCGATCACCCGATACGGGAGAAACCGGACCCAACTTCTACACCCGAACCAGACACCCCCGAAGTGATGCAACCCGAAGTGGAAGGAGCCGCAACCTGATGGCCCGTGTACTCGTAGTCGACGATGCCGCATTCATGCGCAAGGTGGTGAGCGATGCTCTCGCTTCCGGCGGCCACGAGGTGGTCGGCGAGGCAGGCAACGGCACCGAAGCCGTCACGCAGTTCCAGGCGCTCTCCCCCGAGCTGATCACCCTGGACATCACCATGCCCGAGAAGGACGGGATCGAGGCGCTCGCCGAGATCATCGCGATCGACCCCGGCGCCCGCGTGCTGATGTGCTCGGCGCTCGGCCAGGAGAGCAAGGTGATCGAGTCGATCCAGAAGGGCGCGAAGGACTTCGTCGTCAAGCCGTTCCAGCCCGCGCAGCTGCTCGA
>Ga0335078_10002005_pt1 | contig 30820 bp, 33 predicted proteins | sample Lox_Sample_32_FD_206711 | JGI IMG/M metagenome (GOLD analysis project Ga0335078, IMG submission 206711) | Soil microbial communities from Loxahatchee National Wildlife Refuge, Florida, United States - Lox_Sample_3.2 | ecosystem: Environmental > Terrestrial > Soil > Wetlands | place: USA... | reverse complement strand
TCGGCAAACCCCGCGAGGGTGTCCGGGACCGGCCATTCGCGGGCGAGCCCATAGCCCGGAAGGTCGAGCAGTACCACACGATGTCCGTCCGAGAGGAGCTCGAGCTGCGGTTCCCAGATCTCGTGATTGAGGGGGTATCCGTGGAGAAACACCACGGGTTTTCCCTGACCCCGCTCGATCAGCGGCAGGGTCCGGTGAGAGGCAAGCCCCATGGCCTCCCTCCGCAGGGCGTCCCCGCTTTTCCCTCTGCCGACCCCGGGCGTAAGGGCCGGTCGCGTTCGATTCAGATCTGGCTGGCCGGGGGACGAGGGGGAGCCGGTCTTCATGCCGTTGCTCGCCCGGCCCCGGTCTCCTCGAGCGGGAGCCGGAGAACTATTTGTGGGGAGGTCGGTTGAATCGGGCCATGCGGAGGATCATCGTAGACGCCCTCATCTCGCTGGACGGGTATCTGTCCGACGCGAACGGCGAGATCGACTGGTTCACCCAGGAAGAGGACTTCAACGAGGCCGAGGGGAAAGCGTGGTCCCTGGAGATGCTTCGGAGGGCCGACACGATCCTCTTCGGCCGGGTCACCTTCGATGGGATGGCCGAATGGTGGCCCTCGGAGACGGCGCGCCGGGTCATGCCCGAGATCGCCCAACACCTGAACGGCACCGCCAAGATCGTCTTCTCGAGAACCCTGAAGTCGACGGCGTGGGAGAACACCACGATTCTGCCCGACGCTTCGAAGGAGGTCATCCTCGAACTGAAACAACGACCCGGCCGGGACATGCTCATCCTCGCCAGCTCGAGTTTGGTCTCCTCGCTGATGCGCGACAATCTCATCGACGAGTACTGGATCCGCGTCGTGCCGGTCGTGCTCGGGACGGGCCGGCCTCTGTTCAAGGACCAGAGCGAGCGCCACAAGTTGCGCCTCGTCTCTTGTCGGGCGTTCAAATCCGGCGTCGTGGCCCTCCGCTACGAACCGAAGGCCTAGTTTCCCTCCAGCGGGCTCGGCGGCCGGAGTCCCGCGCGCTCCCGATCCGAAGGTCTTCCGGAGTCGCCCGTCGAGTCCGAGTCCGCCCGCTCGCCCCGGAACACGGAGGACTTCGGGCACCTCCCGGCGGGGGGGGCACAACCTCCGTCCCCGGGCGGCAGGTTTGGACCCCCCGAGGATACAAGTCGGACCAGCGAGCAATGGAGCGTCGCAAGGTCTCGGCGATAAATCAGTGAAAGATGTCGGAGGGGGGATTTGAACCCCCGGCCCCAGGATATCTCCCGGGACGCGGCACGCGTCCCGCTATGAGTCCCGTGCTCTACCGGGCTGAGCCACTCCGACAGGGATCGGACGCGCCATCTCGCGTCCCTCCGGGCTACGCCGCCGGACCCTCGCCCGCATCGGCCACGACGGCCTCCGCGGGGGGCGGCGTCGGCTCGGCGAGAGGAGTCGCCTCGGGCCCCGGTATCTCTTCCGAGATCTGGCCCAGGACCTCCGAGCGACGGATTTCGATCTTCTTGAGGGGATAGAGGGTCTTCACGCCGTGGGCGAGGACCTTCGACAGGTCGCCCTGGATCATCTCGCGGACGAACTCGGGGGAGGTGCGCAGCTGGGCCTCCTCGAGCAGGATCTGGACCATCTTGTGGCGCAGCTCGGCCCGGAGGCGGGTCTGCAGACGCTGTTCCCCGACCGCCACCGGCTTCAGGACGATCTGGACGCCGTCCTTCGTGGTGACGGTGAGCGCGAGGTCGATCTTCGAACGCTTGCGGCGCGCGAGACGGCGGACGTAGTCGCTCGTCAGGTCATGCCCGACGAACCGGGCTTCGGCGATCCCTTCGCCCGAGATCCGCTCGATGCGGAAGCGCAGCTTGACGTGGGCCTTCCCGGAATCCCCCGAGCCCGAGAGTTCCGGCAACGTCGCCTCGAGGGTCCGCCCGACGACCTGCTCGGGCTCGGTCGCGACCGTCTCCCCGAGCTCGACGTGCTGGAAGAGGCCCGGGGCGCGCACTTTGTACCAGTGCTTCGAGCGCCACTTGTCCTTCACCGTACGGGCGACGGTGGACTTCTTCGCTCCGGACTCTTTCTCGGCCATCGCACGCAGGGGGCGCGGACCGGGGAACGCTACTTAAAAGTGCCCCCCCGTCGGACCCGCGCCCGCTCCTTTGCCCGGGGGGCCCCTCCGCGGGACGGGAGCCGCGGGGGCCGCCCGTTTCGGCAAAAGTACATAACCCGACCCCAACTGCGCGCGCCATGGCGGCCCCACCTCGCACCGCGCCGCAGCCGGGATCCCGCGCGACCGCGGCCGACCTCACGACGGCCGGCGTCGCGGTCGAAAGTCCGGCGGAGCGGTTCCGCGACGAGGTCCTTCGGACAATCGACGGGCTCCGCCGCAACGGACTCGACCGTCCCGCGGCGATGCGGGCGCTCTTCCCGCATACCGTGCTCCCCGACGCGACCTACGAGGATGTGGTGACCTCGATCGTTTCGGGGGCCCATCTCCTCTTCTTCGGGCCGTCCGGGGCCGGCAAGACGAGCCTCGCAAAGGAGCTCTGGAACCTCTTCCCGAAGGGCGTCTGGGTCGTCGAAGGCTGTCCCGTTCTCGACCACCCGCTCTCGCTCGTCGACCGCGCCGCCGCTGCCCGCTTTCCTCCCTGCCCGATCTGCACGCGCCGTTTCGCGCCGCAGGGGGACCCCGCGCGCTTCGACCCGGCCTCGGTCGACCCCACGAAAGTGCCGGCCGAGTTCATCCTCCTCCGCGAAGGGTTCGGCTTCGCCCGGTTGCAGGGAAGCTCCGAGGTCTTCCCCGACCACCTGACCGGCAACATCAACCTGCGAAAGCTCGAGGAGATCGGCGACCCGATGAGCCCGCTCGTCCTCGAGCCGGGCAAATTGCTCCAGGCGAACCGGGGCTTCCTCCTCGTGGACGAGATCGGGAAACTGCCGCTCGGAACGCAGAACGTGCTCCTCCAGGCGCTGCAGGAAGGGACCGTCACTCCGTCGAAGTCGCGGGAGAGCTTCCCGGGCTCGTTCGTCGCGGTGAGCACGTCAAACCTCTCCGACCTCGACAACATCAACGACCCGCTTTCGGACCGCCTCACGAGCCTGCACGTCGGCTACAACGCGCGCCACGCCGACAACCGACAGATCGTGAACCTCGCGCGCAGCGACCTTCCCTCGGTCTACGTCCCCGAGATCCTGCTCGACGCGGGGGTTCGCGTCATCGAATCCTGGCGGCTGAAGACGAGCGAGGACAACCCCGATATCGGCGAGGTCGGCTCGAACCGCACGCTCATCGATGTCACCGCGCGGACCGCCGCGATCGCGACCCTCGCGGGCAACCTCCCTCCGACCAGCCACGACCTCAAGGCCGGCCTGCTCCACGCGATGCGCGGGCGCATCCGCGCGCGCAGCGGAGACTCGTTCCGGCAGAACGAGCGGCGGGTCGGCGAGTTCGTGGAGCAGTATCTCGCTCCCGCCCTCAAGCGCAGTGCCGGCGTCTACTGGTGCCGATTCTACCGCGGCGTGCTCAAGGAGAACGCCGGCGAAGCCGAGGCGCTGGTCGGTGAGGGTCGCCGTCTCAAGGACGACGCGGGCCTGCGCGCGCAGCTCGCCACGAACCCCGACATCTTCCCCAAGTTCCGGACGTTCGCGAAGTACGTCGAGGAACGCGAACGCCCCGGGCCCGGGGTCTCCGCGGCCGAAGCCGCGTCGAGCGTCTTCCGCCTCCTCGAGGAGTTCTCGCTCTTCTCCTGCAAGGAGGACGACGCCGACGACGCCCCCCTCTAGCGACGCGTTCCAGCTCCCCGACTGCACCGAGTACGCCGACGACGTCGTCTCGGACGACCTGCTCGACGCGCTCGATTCGGCGGCGCTCGTTCGGGCGCTCGCGGAGGAGGGGGTCGACGGGGCGCGCCGCCTTCTGCGCGAGCGGTCGGGCGAGAGCGAGGCGCTCCGGGAGCGGATCGAGCGGTTGCGCGAACGGCTGCGCCGCCAGGGGCGCCGACGCATCGAGCGGGTCGTCGAACAGTACGACCAGCAGGTGGTCGCCCTCGAGGAGGTCCAGCACCGCTCCGACGCCGAGGTCGCGAAACAGATCGCCGAGCTCGAGGAGCGCCTGCGCGCGGCCCGGTCGATCGATTGGTCCCGACTTCCGTCGGCCGACCTGTGGAGCGATGTGCAGAGCGCCCTCCTCCTCCCGGACGCCTCGTGGAACCGTCCTCCTGCGCCGCCGGGTCTCTGGGAACGCCTCCGGGCGGCGTTCGCCCGCTTCGTAGCCTGGTTGCGCAGCCTCTTCTCGCGGAAGCGCGCCGCCCCGGCGCCGGCCCCGAAGGGGCGGCGGATGGTGTTCGCTGCGGCCGCCGCGGACGGGCGCGCGCTCGGCCCGTCCGAGCTCGGCAACGCCCTCGCGCAGCTCTCCGGCCCGCAGCGCGAGGAGCTCTCGGACCACGTGACGAGCGCCCTCAAGGGCCGCGAGCGCGAGATCGAGAAGGAGGCCGAGGCGAAGCGCCGCCGGGCGGAGGCCCAGCGCCGGCGGCTGGAAGTAGAACGCGCGGAAGCCCAGCGACGGGCCGAGGCCGATGCCGAATCCCGGGTCAAGGCGGCCGAGGAGCGCCGGGTCGAACGGGAGCTCAAGGAGCGCGGCTTCGTCGCGGAGCACCGGGGCGAGCTCGTCGTCACCTACGGCCTCGTGGAACGCTTCGCCCGCCTTTTGCTCGAGGAGGAAAGCCAACGCCTTCCCGGCGATGTCCGGATGTCGATGCGCGGCGGCGGGTCGACCGGGGTCTACGAGAAGGCCCGACTTCGTCGCGCGGAGGAGATCGCCCATCTCGATGTACCGGGCTCGCTCCTCGCCGCCCGGTTCACCGGCTCCAAGCACATCGACGAGTCGACGAGCTACGTCTTCCGGGAGATCACGAGCGAGCGCGTCCACATCGTCCTCGCCTTCGACCGCTCGGGCAGCATGTCCGAAGAGGGGAAGCTCGAAGCGGCGAAGAAGGCGCTGCTCGCGCTCTACGTCGCGATCCGCCGGCGGTACCCCGATGCCACGATCGACGTGCTCGCGTTCGACAACGAGGTGCAGGTGCTCGACCTGGTCGAGCTCTGGGAGTGTCGCGCGGGCGCCTTCACGAACACCGCGGAGGCCCTTCGGGCGGCGCACCTCCTCCTGCGGGCGTCCCGCGCGACCCGCAAGGAGCTCTACCTGATCACGGACGGGCTGCCCGAAGCGTACTCCGACGACGACGGGCGGGTCCGCAGCGGCCAGCTCGATGTCGCCATGGAGCATGCGCTCGAGCGGGCGCGCGAGCTCGCGACCGTCAGCTCGCTCAAGAGCACCGTGCTGCTCCTCAAGTCCGAGCACCCCGAGTACGAGCCGGCCGCGCGGGCGATCGCGCGCACCTTGCGGGGGGAGATGGTCGTCACCGACCCGACGCACCTCGGGGTCGAGCTCCTCGTCCGGTGGGCCCGGGGCGAGGAGACCGAGCGTCGGATGGTGACCGCGGCCCCCCCGTCGGTCCCGACGGCCCCGGCGGCCGCCCGCGGGCGCGGCCGACGCCGCAAGAGCGACCGTCGAATGGGCGGCTGACCGTCGTTGCGACTGGCCGTCAACCTTTATCTCCCGATTCGACGCTGATGCACCGATTGACCATGTCCGACTCCCGCGAACAGGCCCAGTTCCGGGCTCACCTCGCCGAAATGCGCCACGCGGCCGGCGGCCTGGGCCGCGATTTCGGCCGCGAGTTCTCCGACCTCGACCGAAAGATCGAGCGCATGGGGACCGCGACCGCGAAGGAAGCGAAGTATCTCGGGCTCGAGATCCAGGACGGCCTCTCCCACCTCGGAAAGGAGATGGACGAGGAGATGCGCCGCCTCCCGCAACGCATCTCGGACGCCGGGGCCGCCATCGGCTCGGGGACGGCCCGCGCCGCCGGCGCGGCCCGCGACGCCATGGTCGCCGCGGGGAAGGCCGCGAAGACGAGCACGAAGAACGCCCTCGCCTCGGCCGCGGGCGTGCGCAAGACGCCGATGCGCGAGTGGTCCCCGCCGGCTACCGGGGACTCTTCGCCCGCCGACCAACAGAACTAACTCGTCGGCCCCCGAGTCCGCGCCCGGGGCTCGGCCGCGGACCGGACCCGACGCAGTTCCGTGCGGACCCGCGCCGCCGCGAGCCGGAGGTACTCCCGGTCGAGGTCGAACCCGACGAACGGGACGCGGAGACGGACCGCCGCCACCGCACTCGCGCCGATGCCGACGAACGGGTCGACCACGAGCCGCGTGCGCCCGACCCCGTGCAGCCGGATGCACCATTCGGGAAGTTCGGGTGGGAACGTGGCGGGGTGGGGGCGGTCCCGCACCCGGTAGCGGATCGTGGGGTACGGGAGGAACCAGGTGTTCCCGCGACAGCGCCGGTCGCGGCCGGCGCCGCGCCACCGCGCGACGTTCGACTTGTCTCCGTACGGCACGCCGATCGCGAGCCGGTCGAGGGGAACGTCCCCCCGCCGCGAAAAGTGGAAGACGTATTCGTGGGCGTTGTGGACGTAGCGGACCGAGTGGATCGGTTTGTAGTGGCCGAGCGCGAGGTCGCGGTCGAGCCCCGCGGCGCGCCCGGCCGAAGCCCGGTCGATGGCGATCGACTTCACCCAGTGGAGGACGTTCTGGAGGACGAGCCCGGTGCCCACCTCCCGCGCGACGTCCCACGGGAGCCAGGGATCGGACGGAGGCCCGCCGACGTTGAGGAAGAACGAGCCGTTCTCCGCGAGCACTCCCCGGACCGCCTCCCCGAGCTCGCCGATCCAGCGGAGGTACTCCGCGCGCGGCCGGTCGTCGCGGTACGTCGAGTAGGGGACGCCGAGGTTGTAGGGCGGGCTCGTAACGACGACGTCGGCCCGCGCGCGGCCGAGCCGCGGGCGCATTCCCGTGAGGGCGTCCTCCGCGTACAGACGGACCGGGCGGCCCCGGGCGAGCGCGGTGGTCTCGAAGAACAGCGTCAGCGCGGGAGCCCCGGCCAGGGGGGAGGCCGACCGGAAGATAGGGATTATCGATTCGGCCGCGCCCCGCGCCTAGCTCGCGGACTTGCGGGCGGCGGCGGGCGGGCTCTGCGCCTTCAGGCGCTGGAGTTCCGCGCGCGCTTCCTGGAGCGCCTTCTGGGGCTCCTTGTAGTAGTACGCCACGAGCTGGCCCACGTCGCGGTGCGTGTACGGCTTCTGGCGGGTCGCCTGCGCGTCCTTCGCCATCATGTAGTCGAGGATCTCGACGCGGTTCCGCACCTCGCGCTCCATCTCCTTCATCGAGAGGTTCTTCATCAGCGCGACGCGCTCGTAGATGTACGAGTGGCCCGAGTAGAGGAACGTGTCGTCCGCGGCGTTCCACGAGTAGACGGAGTTCGTGATCAGCTCGTTCGTCTCGGGGTCGAGACCGACGATCTCGGTGAGCGACTGGACGCGGCGGGTCATCTTCGTGCCGACCTTCACCTGCCGCTGGAGGAGCACGAGGTTGAGCGCGGAGACGAGCGAGCGGGGAAGGGTGATCGGCGGGTTCTCCATCCGGTGGACCATCGCGCTCACGCTCTCCGCGTGGAACGTGGTGTAGCAGGTCTTCCCGGTCGCCATCGCCTGGAACACGATGAACGCCTCGGCGCCGCGCACCTCTCCGACCATCAGGTACTGCGGCCGCTGGCGGAGCGCGGCGGCGAGCAGGTCGAACATGTCGATCTCGCCCGCGGCCTTCCCGCTCACGAGGTTCTTCGCGCCGAAACCGGCCTTCGTGAGCGACGGCACCCAGTTCTCGTGCGGGAGGTTGAGCTCGCGGGTATCCTCGATCGAGACGATCTTCATCTGCGGCGGGATGAACAGGAGCGTCGCGTTGAGCGTGGTCGTCTTCCCGCTCGCCGTGCCTCCGCAGACCATCATCGATTGGCCGTGCTCGATCGCGATCCAGAGGTAGGCCATCATCTCCGGGCTCATCGTCCGGAACTTGAGCAGGTCAACCGGCGTGAACGGGTTGTCGCGGAACCGGCGGACGGTGAACGTGCTGCCGCGCTTCGTGACGTGCATGCCGAGCGTCGCCTGGAGCCGCGAGCCGTCCGGCACGGTCGCGTCGAGGACCGGGCTCGCGACCGAGATGTGCTTACCCGAGCGCTGGGCGAGCCAGATGACGAAGTCGTCGAGCTCCTTCGCGGACTCGAACTTCAGGTTCGAGCGGATCGAGCCGTACTTGCGGTGGTAGATGTAGAGCGGGATCCCCTGCCCGTCGCACGAGATGTCCTCCACCTCGGTGTCGGTCATCGGGACGTCGATCACCCCGTAGCCGATGAAGTCCCGTTCGAGGTAGTAGAGGATCCGGCCCTTCGTGATCGGGCTCGGGGCGAGCTCCCACTCCTGGAGCTGACGGTCGACCATCAGACGGAGCTCGCTGCGCTTCGTCTCGGGGTCGTGCTCGGGGAGCGGCTCGAACAGGTCGACCAGGACCCCGCGGATGCGCTCGAGCAGGTCGCGCTCGATCCGCGAAAGGCGCGGCTCGATGACCTCGTAGAGGTACTCGTTGCGGAGGTTGTGGAACGTGATCCGCACGTAGGAGAACCCCGGACGGATCGGCGCGAGGTCAAGCTCCTTGAGCGCGGGGTCGGAGAGCGGCGGGACGGCGGTCGCCTCGCGTTCCGAACCCTGGCCCGAAACGCCGAGCCGGGCGAGCTTCACCGCGCGCGGCTCGACCGAGCCTTTGCGCAGGGCGGCCCCGAGCTTGAGGAACGGGGAGGAACGCTTCTTCCGCTGCGCGGCGGTCGGGATCGGGGACTCTGCCTCCTCGGGGGAGGGTTCGAGCGCTTCGCCGGCCATGGATCGTCCGTTGCCTCCTCGGATTACGTCGGCCCCACGTTGAGCGGGGGAACGATGAACCGCATGATGAGCCAGCCGACGACGAGCATGATCGTCGCGTGCTGGAGGCCTTCCGCGATGCGGCCGTTGAAGAGCACGCCCGCCATGATGCCGTCGCCGACCGCGTGCACGATGACCGCGACCATGAAGGCGAGGAAGAGGACCGGCACCAGCTGGAACGCCAACGAGACCCCGCCCTGCGCCGTGAGGCCCGAGGAGGAGACCCCCTGGCCCGCCGTGATCATCTGGGGAAGGAAGATCGCGGCCATGATGTAGATCGTGACCAGGAAGACGAAGAACGAGATGTAAATCACCGTCACGTAGGTCAGCATCGAGATCTGGCGGCTCTGCTGGGCGAGCTGGGCCTCGCGGGTGTCGTGCGCCACCATCGTGAGCACGTCCGCGACGTTCCCGCCGGCCTCGTTCGCCCGCGTGACGATCGACACGACCCGCTGGACGAGCGGCGTGGGGACCCGCTGCTCGAACAGGTCGAGCGCCTGCGCGACGGGGACGCCCCACTCGATCTGGCTCGCCATCTTCTTGATCTCGTCCGTGAGCAGCCCGTAGCGACCGGTGCTCGCGACCACGATCGCGTCGGGGAGCGTCATCCCGAAGCGCCCGGCCTCGGAGACATCGCGGAGGAAGTCCGGAAGGCGCTGCTCGATCTTCGCGATCTTGCGGAGCTTCGCGGTCTCCGCAAAGCCGTAGGGCGCCATCATGCAAACGAGCCCGATCACGAAGAAGTCGATGGCCGGGTTCGCGCCGGAGGCTTCGCCCGGGGCGAGCAGGATGTTCAACGTCCCGATGTAGTTGAGGACGGCGATCACCCAGAAGACGGCGGCGACGGCCGTGCCCGCGATGAGAAGGATCAGCTCGCGACTGAGCCCTTCCGCGCCGGTCGGCTCGACCGAGAGCGCGCGGACCTTCCGGACGGAGGCGGGGGCGTTCGCGGTCGCCACGCTACACCATCTCCTGCGCGAGCGAATACATGAAGAAAATGAACCCGAACTGGGCGAGCGGGATCATCGCGCCGACGATCCCCCAGAGCACGTCGATCATGAACGTCCCGCCGCCGCCGATCACCGCGAAGATCGCGATGATGATCACGAGGAAGAGCGGGAAGGCGACGACGACCGTGACGAACGTCTCGGCGAGCAGGCCCATCGTCTCGACGCGCTGGAGCTGCTCGAGCTTGTTCTCGCGCTCGAACTGCTCCGCCTTGAGCAGGAAGTACGGCTTCAGCTGGCCGCCGCTCGTCGCGGTCGTCACGACTCCCTGGAGGAAGTCCTGGAACCGCTTCGACGGGGTGCGCGCGGCGCCGTTGCGGATCGCCGTGAGGATGTCCACGCCGAGCAGCTCGGTGTCGCGGGTGATCCACGCAGCCTCTTCCGCGACCTCGCCGTAGATCTTCTGCCGGCCGAGCTCCTTGAAGATCTGGTCGACGTTCACGTCGGCCGAGCTCATCGCGGAGACGAAGCTCATCGCGGGCGAGATCTTGCGGTCGATCTTGCGACCGCGTTCCTTCGCCTTGGACCCGGGGGTGCCCTTGAGCACGAAGAACGTCCCGATCGTACCGAAGATCGGGAGCAGTACCCCGATCAGGATCCCGAGGAACGCGACGCCCGAGGAAACGAAGAGGAAGCCGACGACGCCCCCCGCGACGATCGTGGCGATCGCCACGACGACCGTGGTCGCGTACGTGACGGCCATGTACTCGTCGGAGCGCATCCGAATGTGCGCCTTCACGAGGTTCTCGTCGAGGGTCGGGTCGGGGGGGCGGGCGAGCACGCGCGCGCGGAACGTCTTCCAGGCCCACCGCTGGAACCCCGACATGCTCGAGTGCGTCGGTTGGGACCCGCGCTTGAGGCGGACCGCCCGGGGCGCTCCCGCCGGGAGGGCGGGGGCGTCCGCGCGGGCGGTCGGCGTCGCGGCCATCGCGCTCACTCCTTCCCCGGCGCGGCGGCGGCGCGCGCCGCGGCGGCGGCCTGGACGCGGGCCATGACCTCGCTCGGGTCCTTGTAGTACTGGGCGATCGTCCGCCAGAGCTGGCGGTAGTCGGTCGTCTTGCTCTCGACGAGCCAGCGGATCACCTGCGTGCGCCGCTGGAACTCGGCGTCCATCTCGTCGGTCGTGAAGTTCTTGAGTTCCATGATCTTGTCGAACAGGAACGAGTGTCCCTTGAACACGAACGTGTCGGTCGCGGTGTCCCATTCGTAGACCGTGTTCGTGATCAGCTCGTTCGTCTCGGGCTCGAACCCGACGATCTCGAGCACCTGCTTCAGGCGCCGCACGACCCCCTTGTCGGTGCGCGCCTGGATCTGGATGATCACGTTGTTGAGCGCGGAGAGCAGGATACGGGGAGTGTTGATCGGAGGGTTCTCGAGCCGGTTGACCATCGACTTCACGCTGTCCGCGTGCATCGTCGAGTAGGTCGTGTGGCCCGTCGCCATCGCCTGGAACATCGTGTACGTCTCCTTGCCGCGGACCTCGCCCACGATGATGTAGTTCGGCCGCTGCCGGAGGGCGGCGCGCACGAGGTCGAACATGTCGACCTCCCCCGCCGCCTTGCCGTCCGAGCCGCGGTCGCCCGTGCCGCTGCGGGTCGCGCCGGGGATCCAGTTCTCGTGCGGGAGGTTCACCTCGCGGGTATCTTCGATCGAAACGATCTTCGCGGTGGGCGGGATGAACAGTGCGATCGCGTTGAGCGTGCTCGTCTTGCCCGCCGCGGGGCCGCCGCAGACGATCACCGACTCGCCCTGTTCGGCCGCGAGCCAGAAGTAGGCGACCATCTCCTCGTTCGCGGTCCCCATCGCGACCAGGTCGACCGGCGTGAACGGACGCTCCTTGAACCGGCGGATGGTGAAGCTCGCCCCGCGGGTCGTCACCTCCCGGCCGTAGGTCGCCTGGACCCGGTGGCCCTCGGGCGTCGTGCCGTCCAGGATCGGCGCGGAGACGCTGACCGCCTTCGCGCAGCGCTGGCCGAGCATGACGATGAACGAGTCGAGGGATTCCTCCTCCGCGAAGACGACGTTCGTCTTCACCGACTCGTACTTCCCGTGGAAGATGAACAGCGGCACGTCGACGCCGTCGCACGAGATGTCCTCGACCTCGGGGTCGAGGATGAGCGCGTCCACGACGCCGTACCCGACGAAGTCGCGCAGCGTGTAGTAGATGATCCGCTCGAGCGAGATCGGGCTCAGGGTGATCCCGCGACTGCGGAAGTACTCCCGGGCCTCTTCCCGCAGGTAGGCGCGCTTGTCGGCGAGCGACAGCGAGCCGACCTCGCTGCCGAGAATGCGCGTGAGGGTGGCCTTGAGGTGGTCCACGAGCTGCTTTTCGTGCGCGGAGAGCTGCGGCTCGATGACCTCGTAGAGATACTCCTTGTTCCGGTCGTTGTAGGTCACGCGCGAGTAAGAGTACGGCGGGTTGACCGCGCTCACCTCGAGCTCCTTCATCGTCGGCTCGAGCAGCGGGGGCATCGCCGTGATGAACGTCCCCGGAAGCTCGACCTCCCCTTCCGCGGGCAGCGCCGGTCCGCTCGGTGCGAGGGGCGAGGTTTCCGTCGCCGGAGCGGCGGTGCGGGGGATCTTGACCCGGAAGGTTCCGCTCGACATGGTGATCGCTACGAGCTCCCGATGCCGATCGTCACTTCGACCCCGGCATAGAACAGGTTCGCATAGTTAATCGAGTTCACGTTCACGGCGAGGATCGACGTGACGCCGTTCGGGTTGTTGCACGAGCCCAGGTAGGGGATCGTGTTCACATGCGTGAGCGGGTTCGAGAAGTTGTAGCTCGGCGTACCCCAGATCGGGCTCAACCGGTAGGGGACTCCGCTCGACGTCATCGCGTTCTGGAGGAAGGTCGACCACGCGCAGGGGTACTGGGTGCCGAGCTCGAACGTGTAGTTGAACGGCCGCAGGTTCGGGTTGGACGGGGACGTGCGCTTCCCGTTCGAGGTGACCTGCTGCGCGAAGACGAGGTGGCTGTAGACCTCTTCCGAGCCCTGGCCGATCACGCTGGTCGCGTTCCCGAGGAGCGCGAGGAAGCTCGAGGTGAGAGTGGTGTTGCCCGCGACCTTCGAGACGTTGAAGGGGGGCGCGAACGCCATGACCTGGTAACCGCCCGCTTGGCTCTGGATGACGCCGTCATCCTCGTAGTAGAACGTCTGGGCGGAGTAGTAGCGGTTCGGCAGCTGCATCTGGAGAACGCCGCTCGCCACCTCCTGGTAGTACAGGCCCGAGCCCCCCGGCCCGACCGACATCGTCTGGTTCTCGAAGACGCAGTAGGCGGCGTTCACCGGTTGCCCGACGCCGCGGCCCGTCGTGTTGAACCCCGTCGGGCAGGTCTGGGGCAGGAAGGAGAGGGTCCCCTCGGTCGGCTGGGCGATCAGCGGAACGTTCCCCGAGCTGATCGTGAAGGCGGTCCCGAGGTTGGGCGGGAGCCCGAGGGCGTACTGGGAATCGACCCCGCCCTTGAACTCGATGAACGAGGTGGAGACCGCGTTCGTGAACTGGGCCTCGTTGTCGGTCATCCAGAGGGGCACGTACTGGGTGAGGAAGATCCCGAAGAGCGCGAAGAAGACGAGCAGGGAGAGCAACGTCCCGATCACGGCGACCACGCCGCGCTCCGATTCGCGGAGCCGGCGGGCCCGGCGATAGCGCCGTCCCGAGCGAGAAGTCAGCTTTGCCCCCATCAGATGGACCGCGACCCGGGGCGCAGGACCCCGAGCAGCGTGAATTAGGCCCGATTCGTGTATAAATAGGTGCGCGGCGCACGCCGTGAATCGGGGCGTTCGGCGTCGAACCTTTAGCCCTCGCTCCCTACCCCGGTACGATGGCGCTGCGCGAGATCTCGCTCACGCTCCCGAACCGCCCCGGGGCGCTCGCGGGGATCGCGCGGGCGCTCGCGAAGGAGCGGATCAATCTCGCCGCGATCAGTGTCGACTCCTCCTCGGGCAAGGGACGGGTCCGGCTCATCGTGAACGACCCCGACCGGGCGACCTCCCTGCTCCACTCGGCCGGCTACGAGGTCGAGGTCCGGGAGATGATCGCGGTCCGCCTCGAGGACCGGGCCGGCAGCTTCCTGCGCGTCCTCGAGACCCTCGCGAAGGAACGGATCAACATCCAGAGCGTGGCGATCCTCGTCGCGCGGGAAGGCAACCAGACCCTGGTCGCGCTCTCCACGAACGACCTCGCGCGGACCCGCAAGCTGCTCCACCGTTCGGGGGTCGCGAGCCGCGCCGCGGAACGTCTCGTGTCGAACGACGACCTCCTCGCGACCGCGCCCACCATCCCCTCGGAGTCGGTCGGCCTCCTCCTCTGAGCGACTTCGCATAAACCGTAAGAAGGGCCGACCTTCCGGGGGGTCGCGCGGTTGTGGTCTAGTGGTTAGGACGGTAGCTTCCCAAGCTACCTACTCGGGTTCGAATCCCGACAACCGCATCCCGTCCTCGCCCGGCCGAACCGGCCGGGGCGGGGCTCACTCGGCGGGGTTGAGCCAGAATTCGTTGCCGTCGGGGTCGAGGAACTTCGCGATCCAGCCCCACGGCATCTTCTTCGGCGGGAGCGAGAACCGAACGCCCTTCTTCTTCAGCGCCGCGCAGGTCCGGGCGAACGGCTGGTCGGTGACGAGCAGGATCCCGGTGTTGCCGACCTCGGACTTCGGCGGGCGCTTTCCGGGGCGGCCGCCCATCTCGCAGAGGTGGAGGCGGAACTTCCCCGACCGGTCCCCGACCGTGGTCCAGTGCTCCGGGTCGTCGTCGTAGACGCGCAGGCCGAGGGTCTTCACGTACCATCGAGCGGCTTTGGCCCGGTCGCTCACGGCCACGGCCACGGAAATCGGTCGGATCGTCATGGTTCCACCGTCCTCGGACCAGGCGCCCCGGGCACTTAGGAGCTTCGACGGACGATCAGCGAGAACCCGGTCCGGGTGACGATCGTCCAGCCGACCGTCCCCCGAGGTGACGTACGACCAGAGTACGGGCCGATGGGCTCTTGCACGGCGTCGGGATTCCGCGGGGCGGAGGGACCGTCACGACCGTGGAAGTGAGGCCCGGCGAGCGTCGCGACCTCGCGGAGATCCTCCGGATCTACAATCATTACGTGGAGCACAGCGCGGCTACTTTCGAGGTGGTGCCCGTTCGGGTCGCGGACCGTCTCGGCTGGTTCCGCGAGCACGCGTCGGGAGGGCGGTACCGTCTCTGGGTCGCGGTCGACGTGAAGGACGGGGTCGTGGGCTGGGCGACCACCAGTCCTTTCCGGCCCCGCGCCGCCTACGGCACCACCGTGGAGTCGTCCGTCTACTGCCGCCCGGATAGGCAGGGTCGGGGGGTCGGCTCCCGTCTCTACGCCGCGCTCTTCGCGTCGATCGACGGCGAGGACGTCGAGCGTGTGGTCGCCGGGGTAGGGATGCCGAACCCGGCTTCGGTCCGGCTGCACCGACGGTTCGGCTTCCGCCGCGTCGGGACGTTCCACCGGGTGGGACGAAAATTCGACCGCTACTGGGACGTCACCTGGTTCGAGCGCCCGCTCCACCTCCCGGCCCGGGAGACGCTCCGTTCGGGGTGAGGCCGTCGGTCTCCGGGACCGGCCTCAGGTCCCGGCTGCCTGACTCGAACAGGCGACCTGAGGATGTCCACGGGGGCTGCCGGAGCTCCGGCAGTCTCGCCTACAGTCCCCCGCTCTACCACTGAGCTAAGCCGGGACGGGCTGAGGAGCGGCGGACGACCTATAAACTCTCCGCCGGCTCCGTCGGCCGGCCGTCCCGATGCGCGTCATCGAGCACCGTCGCCACAGTCGCCGCGACCCGGCGGGGATCCATCTGAATCGGGAAGGGCTCGAGCTCGCCCGCCGCGTGGCCCCGACGGTCGGAACATTCGACCGGGTCGTGGCGTCCCCGAAGCCACGGGCGGTCGAGACCGCGCAGGCGCTCGGGTTTACGGTCGACGCCCTCCTTCCCGAGCTCGCGATGATGCCCGACGACGTCGGGCTCCCCGTCGATGAGCTGCATCCCCGATCGTTCGCGGATTACGTACGGTTCGTCGGCCGGAGCGAAGCGATGGCGGAGTACGCCGCCGGCCAGGCGAAGTTGATGCGCGAGGAGCTCGAACGGGTCCCCGACGGAGGCCGGTTGCTCATGGTCTCCCACGGGGGGATCATCGAGTTCGGGGCGGCCGCCGCCCGCCCCGAGGATGCCCTGCGCTGGGGCGAGCCGGTCTCGTATCTCGAAGGGATCCGGCTCACGCTCAGTCGGGGAGAGTGGGTGCGCGGCGAGGTCCTCCGGACCCCGAAGTGACCCGTTCGGGCCCCTCACGCGGCGGCCCGGCGCACCCGTTCCGCGACCTCGGCGGGGGTGCCGCTCGCGTCGATCGGGCGGAGGAGGTGGCGCGACCGATAGTACTCGAGCAGCGGCGCCGTCTGATCCGCATAGACCTTGAGGCGCGTCGAGACCGCCTCCGCCCGATCGTCGGGGCGCTGGACGAGCGGGGTCCCGTCACGGTCGCAGCGGTCCGGCACCCGCGGGGGTTTCGAGGAGAGGTTGTAGACCGACTGGCACTTCGGACAGACCCGGCGTTCGGAAAGTCGGCGGACCAGGACCTCCGGCGTGACGTCGAACGAGACCACCCGGTCGATCTCGGCGAACTTCCCGAGGGCTTCCGCCTGCGCGAGGTTGCGCGGGAACCCGTCGAGCAGGAAGCCGGCCCGGGCATCGGGCGCGGCGAGCCGCTCGTGCAGGATCTGGAGGACAAGCTCGTCCGGGACGAGCCGACCCGCCCGCATGTGCCCGTCGGCCTCGAGGCCGAGCGGCGTGCGCGCGGCGACCGCCGCCCGCAGGAGGTCGCCCGTTGAGAGGTGCGGGACGCCGAATTCGCGCGCGAGCTCCGCGGCCTGCGTCCCCTTGCCGGCGCCGGGCGGTCCGAGGAAAACGATCCGGTGCATCGAGCGGTCCCGAGCCCCTTGCGGGTACTAAGGGGTTTTCGGGGCGGTCGCGCCCTCGATCCGGCTGCCCCGGCACGGCCGACCCGAGATCGCCTCCTCGAGGTTGGCGAGGTCCCGGCCGGGGACGATGAGCAGCGGGATGCGGGCGCGGGCGAGCGCGTCGGCGCCGAGGCGGTCGAAGAGGAAGTTCTGTCCGGGTTCGCCCGACGTGTGGGCGTGGACCATCGCCCGAAACTCGGGCCAGGTGAGCCGGTCGATGCGCCGGGAGTTCGGATGGGTCCGGGGGTCCTTCTCGTAGACCCCATCGACATCGGTCGCGTTCACGACCCGGGCCGCGCGCAGACGGACCGCGACGAGCGCGGCCACCCCGTCCGTCGTGTGTCCGGGCTCGGTGCCGCCAAGGATGACCGGGGAGCCCGTGCGGAGCTGTTCCACGACGGCGGGGACCGTCGTGGGCGGATGGGCCGGAGCCGGTCCGCCGACCCGGGCGGCGAGGAGCCGGGCATGGAGCCGCGTGACCTCGATCCCGACCTCGTCGAGCTCGAACTCCGTGAGCCCGAGCGCGCGGCCGAGCTCGATGTACTCCCGGGCCGTGCGCCCGCCGCCGGTCGTCACGACGAGCGGCCGTTCGGACCCCAGCCGGCGCACGAGGTCCGCGAGCGCTTGGAAGTACTCGCTGTCCCCCGTCCCCGTGAGGAGCACCGACCCGCCGATGGAAACGACGACCGGGGAGCGGTCGTGGGTCGGAGCGGCGCGCATCGGACCCGGGAAGGCCCCCACGCCATATCGCTGTCGGCCCCGCGCGGCGCCGGGTTGAATAGACCCATGAGTTCGGGGAAGCGTGCCGGAGGACCTCGAACGGGCGAAGGGGGTCGCGGCCCGCCACGCGGTCGAGCACCACGTCCGCCCGGGGTTGCGCCTCGCGCTCGGGACCGGTTCCACGGCCGCGCAGGCGGTCCGGGCGATCTCCGAGCGGTTCCCGAACGGGAAATTCGATTGCGTCGCGAGCTCGCGGGCGACGGAGGAGCTGGCTCGGGAGCTGCGGATCCCGGTGCGGCCGCTGCGCGGCGACGACAAGTTCGACCTGATGCTCGACGGCGCGGACGAGGTCTCTCCCGCCCTCGACATGACGAAGGGCGGCGGCGGGGCGCTCTTCCGGGAGAAGCTGCTCGCCCGTCTCTCGGCGACGGTCGTCATCATGGTCGACCCGTCGAAGCTCGTGGGAGCGCTCGGGGAGCGGGCGTCGATCCCCGTCGAGGTGGTCCCGTTCGGCCGCCCGATCCTCGAGCGGGAGCTCGCGGCCGACGGGTACCGCGTACGCCTGCGGGTCGGGGCGGACGGCCGCCCGTTCGTCACGGACAACGGCAACGAGATCCTGGACCTCTCCCCGCGCGAGCCGATCCGCGCCCCGACCGAAGCGGCGGAGGCGATCCGTCGCCACACGGGAGTGGTCGAATCCGGCATCTTCGCGGGCCTCGCGAGCCTCGTGGTGGTCGGCTACCCGGACGGTCGGGTCGAAGAACGTCGACCGGCGAGCGGGCGCAAGGGCTGACCCCGCGTTCCGCCGAGCGTCGCCGTTATCCGCCCCGGGGGGTGCGGTCCGTCGACCCCGGTTCGGGGCCGCGTCGGACCATGCAGGGAAAATTCATCCGGACCCGTGTCGACGACCACGTCGGGTACATCGAGATCGGCAAGCCGAAGGCGAACACGTACGACCTCGCGATGATGCGCGAGCTCGCCGAAGCGATCGACGAGTTCCGGTTCGACGAGAACGCCCGCGTCATCGTGCTCGCGAGCTCGGTCCCGGGATTTTTCAGCGCCGGCGCCGACATCGAGATGCTGAAGCAGAGCCAGCCGGATTTCAAGGCGATGTTCTGCCTGCACTGCCAGGAGACGCTCAACAAGTTCGCGGCGACGCCCAAGGTCGTCATCGCGGCGATCAACGGCCACTGCGTCGGCGGCGGACTCGAGATCGCGCTCTCGACGGACCTTCGCATGGCGGCGAGGGACGCCGGCAAGATCGGGCTTCCCGAGGTCACCCTCGGCGTCCTTCCCGGGACGGGCGGGACCCAGCGGCTCCCGCGGCTGATCGGGAGCTCCCGCGCCCTCGACATGATGATCACGGGCAAGCTCCTGACCCCGGACGAAGCGCTCGCGATCGGGCTCGTGAACTACGTCTACCCAAAGGAGTCGTTCGCGAAGGACGTCCAGGCGTACGCGAGCGCGCTCGCGCACGGCCCCGCGCGGGCCGTGAGCCTCATCAAGCGTTCCGTGCTCGAAGGGGTCGAGATGCCGCTCACCGCGGGCCTCGCCCTCGAGCGGGAGCTGCAGAACCGGCTCTTCGTGACCGAGGATGCGAAGGAGGGGCTCGCCGCGTTCGTCGAAAAGCGGAAGCCCAGCTTTAAGGGCCGTTAGACCCTAGGAAGGTCGGACGTCCATGCCCGGTACCGCTGCGCCCGCGAAGCCGCCCACCTCGAAGACCCTGCAGGACGGCGGGACCATCGAACCGGTCCGCGAGATCCTCTGGGGGTCGTCCGCCGGCGTTCGAAAGTACGAGACCGCGGAGGAGGTCCCGCCGGACATGCGCAAGCTCGTCGTGAAGCTGCTCGTCGTCCAGGCCGACACCGAGTTCGCCTCGATCCAGCAGCACCGCCCCTGGCTCGACCGGGCTCCCACGCTCGAGGACCGATGGATCGAGTCGCGCATCATCGCCGACGAGGCCCGTCACGGGCTGCAGGCGTGCCGGATCCTGCGCGACTTCGGCGAGGAGGGCCAGCGGTTCATCGACGAGCTCCTCACGAAGCGCGAGGGCGAGCACAAGCTCGACGCGTTCAACATGAAGTTCGACCGCTGGAGCGACGTCGGTGCGTTCACCTGTTTCGTCGACCGGGTCGGGGTCTACCAACTGCGCGCGTTCCAGGAATGCTCCTACGGGCCGCTCGCCCGGGCGATGCCGCTGATGCTGAGCGAAGAGCAACTGCACCTCAACTTCGGCGCGAGCGTCCTCCGGCGGATGGTCCAGGACGGCCCGAAATACTCGGGGACGAAGGAGGAGGCGCAAGCGGCCGTCAACAAGTGGTATCCGCGCGCGCTCGACATGTTCGGCCACTCGAACTCCGACACGAGCCGCCGGGCGATCGAGTACGGCCTCAAGCGATGGACGAACGAGGAGGCCCGCCGACGTTTCATCGAGGAAGTGACCGGGCTCGTCGCGTCCCTCGGGCTTGAGCTCCCGCCGCCCGAGTTCGACCGCCACGTCCTGTAACGGACCGCGCGGCCGAAGGAAGCCGCGCTAATCGGTCCGGCGTCCGCCCGGCCCGGGCTTTAGGAGGAACGTCCGTTCGACGCCCGGAAGGCGAGCGAGGCGACGGCGCACGCTCGCCGCGTCGCGCCGGAGCGTGAAGATGTGCATGTGGGCCCCCGCGTCGTGCGTGTAGGCGGCGATCGGGCGTCCGGCCTCCCGGTTCATCGTCCGGACCTCGCCGAGGAGCGCCCGCGACGTCGTGGTGAGGTAGTCGAGGGTCGGCCGGGTCGTCTCGCAGACCTCGCGGAAGCTGTCGCACTCCTCCATGACGAGCGGGAAGAGCCGGCGGGCATCGCGCGCCCCGATCGCGGCGCGGATGCGTCGGCTGCGGCCCGGCAGCTCGGCGAGGCGGCGCCGGTACACCGGGCTCGTCGCGACGGTCGCGTGCATCGCATCTGCGGAACGGACCTCCTTCACGGGAGCCCCCTTCACGATCATGACCAGGTCGACGAGCGCCGGCCAATGGTCGGGTCCGTAGAGCGGCCGGGCGTAGCAGTCGGAGCCGTCCCGGCGGTGGCCGGCGCGCCACTCGACGAACCCCCCGAAGATCGAGCGGGACGCGCTCCCGGAACCGAACCGGGCGAGGCGGGAGAGCTCGCGGCCGGAGGGGCGCAGGCCGAGCGCCGCCGTGGACGCCCCCGCGAGCGCCGCGAACCCGCTCGCGCTCGACGCCAGGCCGCTCGCGGTCGGAAAGTTGTTGTCGGAGCGGACATCGGCCCGATACGCGACCCCGGCGAGCGCGCGGACCCGGTCGAGGAACTCGACCACGCCCGCGCGGACCCCGCCGGTCGCGACCGTTCCGTTGAGCTCGACGCGGTCCTCTCCCAGCTCGGGGTCGAACCGCACCCGGGTCCGCGAGCGGAGCCGGTCGAGCGTCACCGAGATCGACGAATTGTACGGGATCACCCGTTCGGGGTCGCGGACGCCCCAGTACTTCACGAGGGCGATGTTCGGCGGCGCTTCGTAGGTCGCTTCGAGCCGCTTCGGCCGCGCCATCCGACGGGGCGGCACGGTTGCGTGCAGTACTTATCTACGACGGCCCCTCGCGCTCATCGTGCCCCGCGCGACGAAGCTGGTCGAACCGCATCCGACCGCGCCGTTCCCGGACCTCCCGCACGCCGCCCGCCACGGTTTCCACCACGAGGTCGGGTTCAAGATCGACTTCGAGCGGAGCGGTCGCGGCACCTGCACGGTCACCGGCCGCGTCGAGCAGCGCCACCTGAACATCAACGGGGTCGTCCACGGCGGGGTGTACGCCACGATCCTCGACACCGCGATGGGCGCCTCCGTGCTTTCCGTGCTCGCAGACGGGGAGACGACCGCGACCACCTCTCTCTACGTCGAGTTCCTGCGCGCCGCCCGCGAAGGGGATATCCTCACCGCCCGCGGCGAGGTGCTGCGGCGCGGCGGCCACATCGCGTTCGCCGAGGGGAACCTCTACGGCGAAGACGGCCGGCGGCTCAGCCAGGCGCGCGGTACGTGGTATATCTGGTCGAAGGAGGTCGGTCCGATCGGGCCGACCCACCCGCTGAAGCGACGGCGCTAGCCACCGACCGCGGGCGTTCCGCTCAAAGTTAAATACCGGGGTTCGGTCGCAGCGCTCGGCTGACGGCCAAAGCGGTGGGGAAACACCCGGTCCCATTCCGAACCCGGAAGTTAAGCCCACTGGCGTTCCGCGCGGTACTGAAGTGCGCGAGCCTACGGGAAACGCGGAAAGCTGTCAGCCTCCTTCTTCGGTCGTTCTCTCCCGGTTAGCTTAATCCCCGGGGGTCCGTCTCCCGCGCCGATGTGGCTCGGGGCGCATCTCGGGATCGCGGGGGGCCTCGCGGACGCGGTGCGCGAGGCCCGGAAGATCGGCGCCGAGTCGTTGCAGATCTTCTCGAAGAGCCCGCAGATGTGGAGCGGCCCGCCGATCGCGCCCGCGGCGGCCGAGGAGTTCCGGGCGGCGGTGGTCGCGGAGGGCCTTCGCGCGACCGCGGTCCATCACGCCTACCTCGCGAACCTCGCGAGCCCGAAGGCGTTCATGCTGAAACGATCGCGGGCCGCGTTCCTCGACGAGGTCCGACGGGCAGACCTGCTCGGCGCCGACGCCCTCATCTTCCATCCGGGCGCGCACCTCGGAAGCGGCGTGGAGACCGGGCTGCGGACGATCGCGGAGAGCCTCCGGTTCATCCTCGCGGAACGGCCCGAGAGCCGGGTGCGGATCCTGCTCGAGAACGCCGCCGGTCAGGGGACCACGATCGGCTCGAAGCTCGAGGAGCTCGCGTCGGTCCTCGCGCAGGTCGACCGCCCCGACCGTCTCGGCGTCACCCTCGACACGTGCCACCTCTTCGCGGCCGGCTTCGATTTCCGGGACGAGGCCGGCTACGGGCGCCTCGTGGACCAGGTCGACCGGGTCCTCGGGGCGGGGACGGTGCGCGCCTTCCACCTCAACGACGCGAAGGAAGCGCTCGGCTCGCACCTCGACCGGCACGAGAACATCGGGAAGGGCCAGATCGGGACCGAGGGGTTCCGCCATTTCGTGAACGACCCGCGCTGGGATGCAACCCCCGGCTACCTCGAGACCCCGCTCGACGACCGGGAACATTACGCCCGCTACGCGGAGGACCTCGCCACCCTGCGGTCGTTGCGAACGGGCGCGTCGAATCCCGCGCCGGCACGGAAACCGGCCCGTCGGGCGGCATCGCGGCCCACCACTCCTAAATAGCGCGCCCTTCCTCCGCGCGCCGATTATGCCGGAGACCCCGCCGGTCGAGCTCCTCCGCTCGCTCGAGTTGACGGCGCGCGAGATCCGCAAGGAGGTCATCCGGATGACGTTCGCCGCGCAGAGCGGCCACCCGGGCGGCAGTCTTTCCGTCACCGACCTGGTCACCGCCCTCGTCTTTCACGAGCTGAAGATCGACCCGGCCCGGGTCGACTGGCCCGAGCGCGATCGCCTGGTCCTCTCGAAGGGCCACGCCTCGCCCGCGCTCTACGCCGCGCTCGCCTTGCGCGGGTTCCTGCCGCGCGCGGAGCTCGCCTCGTTCCGCAAGCTCGGGAGCCGCCTGCAGGGCCATGTCGACCGCACGAAGCTCCCCGTCATCGAGGCGTCCACCGGTTGCCTCGGGCAGGGGATCGGCATGGCGGTCGGCATGGCGCTCGACGCCCGGCTCCGCTCGGCGAGCTATCGGACGTACGCCATCCTCGGGGACGGAGAGTGCCAGGCCGGTCCCACATGGGAGGCGTTGATGGCGGGGGGCCACTACCGCCTTTCGAACCTCGTGGCGATCCTCGACCGCAACGGCCTCGAGACCGACGGGACGACCGAGTCGATCATGGGCATCGAGCCGATCGCCGACAAGTTCCGCGCGTTCCGCTACCACACCCTCGAGATCGACGGGCACGACTTCCCGCAGATCCTCGCGGCGCTCGAGGAGGCGCGCCGAACGACGGACGCCCCCACGGCGATCGTCGCCCGGACGGTCAAGGGGAAGGGTGTCTCCTTCATGGAAGGAAAGCACCAGTACCACGGAAAACCGCCGAACGCGGCGGAGGCCGAGCGGGCGCTCGCGGAGCTCTCCCGGGAACCCGAGGGGCGGGCATGAGCGCGGTCCTCGGCAAGTCGGAGAGCCTGCGCGACGCCTACGGAAAGACGCTGCTCGAGCTCGGCGGCAAGGACCCGAACCTGATCGTGCTCGACGCCGACCTTTCGGGGTCGACGCGCACGGTACTTTTCGGGCAGAAGTACCCGGAGCGGTTCTTCAACGTCGGCGTCATGGAACCGACGATGATGTCGATCGCCGCGGGCCTCGCGCTCCAGGGCCGGACCGTCTACGCGAGCACGTTCGCGGTGTTCGCCGCCGGCCAGGCCTACAACTTCGTTCGCCAGTCGATCTGTTACAACCGGGCGAACGTGAAGATCGTTGCGACGCACGGCGGCCTGCTCGTCGGCCCGGACGGCGGGACCCACCAGATCGTCGAGGACATCGGCCTCATGCGCGGGCTCCCCGGCATGACGGTCATCGTCCCGGCCGATGCACCGTCCACGCGCGCCGCGACCCTCGAGGTCGCCGCGCGGGAGGGCCCGGCGTACGTCCGCCTCACGCGCGAGAACCTCCCGACCGTCACGGATGGCTCGTTCCGCATCGGCACAGCGGCCGAGCTGCGCAGCGGCAGCGACCTGACGATCGTCGCGGTCGGCGCCCTCGTGGCGCGCGGGCTCGAGGTCGCGGAGGAGCTCTCGAAGGTCGGGGTGTCGGTCCGGGTGCTCGATTTCGCTTCCGTGAAGCCGTGCGACGCGCCCGCGCTGTTGCGGGCGGCCCGGGACACGGGCGCGATCCTCGTCCTCGAGGAGCACAGCGTGCTCACGGGGGTCGGCGCGCTCGTGGCGGCGACCACGTCCGAAAACTATCCCGTGCCGGTACGCCGCGTCGGGGTGCCCGACGTGTTCGGCGAGTCCGGCGAGGCGTGGGCCCTTCTGGACCGCTACGGCATGTCGAGAGAGAGCATCCGGGACGAGGCGTGGGAACTCCTGCGCCTTCGGGGCAAGGTTCAGTAGTCCGGACGCATTCGGAGGGAGAACGATGCAGCTGTTCCTCGATACCGCGAGCGTGACCGAGATCCGAACGATGTGGGAGGTCGGGATCCTGGACGGGGTCACCACGAACCCGACGCTGGTCGCGAAGGAGGGCCGGAAGTTCGAGGAGGTCCTGCGCGAGGTCTGCGCGCTCGGCGTGCCGTCCGTCTCGGCGGAGGTCGTCGCGACCGACACCGAGGGGATGCTGCGGGAAGGGCGCCACCTGCGCGAGATCCACCCCGCGATCTACGTCAAGGTCCCGATGACCCCCGCCGGTCTCCGCGCGACGAAGACGCTCGCGAAGGAGGGGACCCGCGTCAACATGACGCTCGTGTTCAGCGCGAACCAGGCGCTGCTCGCCGCGAAGGTCGGCGCCGCCTACGTGAGCCCCTTCATCGGACGTCTGGACGACCAGGGGGAGGTCGGGATGGACCTGATCCGCGACATCGTCCAGATCTACCGCAACTACGCGTTCACGACGAAGGTCCTCGTCGCGAGCGTGCGCCATCCGGTCCATGTCCTCGAGGCCGCGAAGATCGGAGCCGACATCGCGACGATGCCCTACGCGGTCATGGAGAAACTGGCGCAGCACCCGCTCACCGACCTCGGTCTCGCCCGATTCCTCAAGGACTGGGAAAAGGTCCCGAAGGGCTGAGCCCCCGGGGCGCCTTCCCGCACGGATTGTAGGTATTATCGGACGCCCGCGTATCTCGGAACCGCCGTGACGAACGAACCCGCGCTGCTCGAAAAGTACCTCCGCCTGACCCGGGAGGCCCTCCGGAAGGTCACGCCCGCACCGCCCGAGCGGTCGTTCCTGCGCGGCGCGAGCGACGACTTCCTTTCGATGGCCCGCTCCTACCTCGCCGATGCCGAGCATTTCTCCGCCGCCGGCGACCGGGACCGGGCCCTCGCCGCCGCGAGCTATGCGCACGGTTGGCTGGACGCGGGCGTGCGGTTGGGTCTTCTCGACGGAGGGAACGATGACCAGCGGTTCACCCTCTTCCGATAGCGCGGGAACCGGCCGGCGAGCCGCCCCGGGGGTCCCCGAGGATGCGCTTGCCGGCATCGACGCCCACCTCCGCCAGCGCGAACTGCGCCGCGAGGAGCTGTACCAGCGGGCCCGTCGGCTGCGCCGATCGGCCCAGTCGACGATGTCGCGGCTCCATGCCGAGCACGCGGTCCCTCCGGCCGTCGCGGAGGTCCGGCGCGACCTCGGGGAGCTCGCCGAGTGGTTGCGCCGCGAGGGACGCGGCGACGAGGGCCTCGCCTTCGACGCGCTCCAGGAGGGGGTCGAGGCGGTGCTGCTCGCGGCGATCCTCTCGGGCACCGCGCTGCCCGGCCCGGCCGACCTCGGGGTCGACCCGGAGCCGTACCTGCTCGGCCTCGGCGACGTGGTCGGCGAGGTCCGCCGATTAACGCTCGACCGGCTCGCGCACGACGACCTCGCGGGCGCCGAAAGCTGCCTCTCCCTGATGGACGCCCTCACCCGCGACCTGTTGCGCTTCGACACGACCCGGGCGATCGTACCGTTGAAGCCAAAGCAGGACACGGCGCGTTCGCTGCTCGAGCGGACCCGCGGCGAGGTCGTGATGGCCCGGCTCCACCTGCGGGCGACCGGCGCGGTGCCCCGGGAGGACCGATGAGCGACGCGCGTCGGACGATCGCCGTCATCGGCGGGTCCGGGATCGCGGGGATCTTCGAGGGCGGGCCGACGGAGAGCCACAAGGTCGCGACCCCGTGGGGCGCGCCGTCCGGGCCGATCGAGGAGGGCCGCGTCGGTGGCGTGCGCACGCTCTTTCTTCCCCGGCACGGCCCGGGCCACACGATCCCGCCCCACCGGGTGAACTACCGGGCGAACGTGGACGCGCTGCGCTCGCTCGGCGCCGACGCGATCGTGACCGTGAGCTCCGTCGGCTCGCTCAGGGAGGAGCTCGCGCCGGGGACGTTCGTCCTTCCGAGCCAGTTCGTCGACCTCACGAAGCAGCGTCCCACGACGTTCTACGACGGAGGTCGGGTCTATCATGTTTCGCTCGCCGACCCGTTCTGTCCGGACCTCGCACGGACCGCGGCGACGACCGGTCGCGAGCTCGGCATCCCGTTCGCGGACGGCGCCACTTACGTCTGCGTCGAGGGTCCCCGGTTCAGCACGCGCGCGGAGTCGAAGTTCTTCCGCTCGTTCGCCGACATCATCGGGATGACGCTCGTTCCCGAGGTGACGCTCGCCCGGGAGCGCGCGCTCTGCTACCTGTGTCTCGCCATGGTCACCGATTACGACGTCTGGGCGGAGCGCCCGGTCGGGACGAAGGAGATCATCGAGACGATGCACCGGAACGCGAGCCGGATGCACCGGGTGTTGAACGCGATGCTGCCCCGGCTCGCGACACCGCCCACGTGCGCGTGCGCGAACGCGCTCGACGACGCGGGCGTCTAGGCCGCAACGGCCGTTCTACGCGGCCGGGCCCCGACGCACGGTGATGGGGATCCGTCCCGCCGCGAACTCCCGCTCGGAGATCTCGACGGGGTCGACGAGCTCCGGCGGGACATCGATCAGGATCGGCGCCCCGAGCGAGACCTGCAGGGCCCGGGCGCCGAGGATGCGGGCCCGCTCAAAACGCGTGTACTCCTCGGGTCCGAGAGGGCGAGACGTCGGACGATCCGCCACGAACTCGCTTCCCCGGGCCACCGATAGCGCGGCGGCCGTCAAGGGCTCGGCCACCCTGGGCACCCTATTTACCATTTGCTCCGGTACCGTGGCCGCGTCCGGCGTCGCGCGCCGGGCCCGAGGAGAGGACGATGACCGCACGGCGGACGGCCCCGGACTGGGGCGCGATGCTCCGGAGCTGGGACGCGCAGCAGGAGAGCTTCAACCCGCTGCGCGAACGGCGGTTCACCGTCATGCTCGAGATCCTCGGGGCGACGGTCGGGTCCCGTTTCACGGCCCTCGACCTGGGCTCGGGACCGGGGTCGTTGAGCGCGCGCCTCCTCGGTCGCTTCCCGGCGGCCCGCGCGATCGCGGTCGATTACGACCCGGTCTCGCTCGCGGTCGGCGAGGGCGCGCTCGGGAACCAGGGGGGCCGGCTGACCTGGGTCGACGCGAAGCTCGGGGCCCCCGGGTGGACGGACCGGCTCCCGCGGCGTCGCATCGACGCGGCGGTCAGCACGACCGCCCTGCACTGGCTCACGCCGCCGCGCCTGCGCTCGCTCTATCGCGACCTCGCCAAGATCCTGCCGCGCGGCGGCGTCTTCCTGAACGGCGACTACCTCGCCTACGGCGCGCGGACCCCGGGGCTCCGCCGACTCGCGGCCCGGGTCTACCGCCATCGGACGCGAGGGATCCCCCCGGGAAAGGAATGGTCCGCGTGGACCGAGTGGTGGGAGCGGGCGGAGAAGGTCCCCGCGCTGCGGCCCTACTTCGCGGAGCGCACGCGTCGCGCCTCGTACCATCCGAAGCACGAGACGACCTCCCTCGACCTCCACGAAGAGGCGTTGCGACGCGCCGGATTCCGCGAGGTCGCCGTGCTCTGGCAAGATATCGAGAACCGGATCCTGTTCGCCCAACGGTGAACCTTCCCCCGGGACCGGCGAACGAAACGGTTAGGAACCCCCCGTGGGTGGCGAACCGATGGCCTCGCGTCGCTACGCCTACTTCGCCCGGCTGATCCGAAGGGTCTGGATGTTCCTCGCCGGGTACGCCGCCGTCGTCCTGATCGCCACGTTCGGCTTCTATCTCCTCGAGAGCGGGCATCCCGGTCTGCTCAACTCCCTCTACTGGGCGATGGTCACGCTCTCGACCATCGGCTACGGGGACTTCGTCCCGAACAACCCGGTCGCGAAGGTCTTCACGGTCGGGATCGCGGCGACCGAGGTCTTCCTCGCGGCCTACCTCGTGTCGGTCATCATCACCGTGGTCCAGGAGGAGGGCCAGCACCGGGCGCTGGGGACCCTCGGGACGGACCTCTCGGGGCACATCGTCGTGCTCGGGTACGGCGCGGTCGGACGCGCCGCGGTGCGCGAGCTTCTCGCCCAGGAGGAGAAGGTCGCGGTCGTCACCGACGACCCGACCGACGTGCCGAACGTGCGACTCCTCGGCGACGAGAAGCATGTCTTCGCGACGTACGGGCCCGCGGGCGACCAGGAGATCCTGCGTCGGGTGAACGTCGCGGGGGCCCTCGCGGTCATCGTCTGCACCCCGGACGACACGGTCAATCTGGTGGCGACCCTGAACGTCCGGGAACTGCTGCCGAACGGGCGGATCGTCGTCTCGGTGAGCCGCCCGGAGCTCCGCCACACGCTGCGCGCCGCGGGCGTCACGTACGTGGCCTCTCCCGGCGACATGGGAGGGCGGATCTGCGCGGACGCATCGTTCCGGCCCGAGGTGGCGAACACGATCGAGGACCTGACCACGACCGAGTTCGGCGTCGACCTCGAGGAGTTCGTGCTCTCGGAGAAAACGCCGGTGTCGCGCCAGTCCCTGCCCGAGGCGGAGCGGCTCGTCCGGTCCGCGAGCGATTGCCTGGTGGTCGGCTACGCCCGCCCCGACGCGAAGGGGGAGTTCCGTACGGTGCTCAACCCTCCCGCCACGTTCCAGTTCCAGCCCGGGGACGCTCTCCTCGTCATCGGGACGCTCGAGAACCTCCGCAAGCTCCACCGCTGGCTCGGGGTCGACCAGGGCCGATAGGGGCGCCTTCCCGACCGGGCGGTCACGCGTAGCCGAACTGGCGCCGTGCGAAGTCGGTCATCTTGTCCGGGCCCCACGGAGGTTCCCAGACGACCTGGACCTGGACCTTCTCGACTCCGCTCGAGTTCCGGGCGGTCGTCGCGACCTCCTGGGTCAGCGACTCGACCGCGGGGCAGCCCGGGCTCGTCATCGTCATGCGGATCGTCAGGCCGCCCGATGCATCCCAGTCCATTCCGTAGATGAGGCCGAGGTCGATGATGTTCATCGGGATCTCGGGGTCGTAGATGTTCCGCAGCGCCTCGCGGATCTTCTCCTCGAGCTCGGGGCGCGCGGGGCCGTGCGCCCCCGGGGTCCCGGCCGCGGGGGACGTCGCGGCGGGGGCCGCGGGCGCCGGAGCGGCCGGCGCCGTGGCCGAGGGGAGAAACGGACCGACGACCTCAAAGCCGGTGCGGGTCGGTTCCGTGTAGTAGTGGACCTCCGCGTCGAGCAGGAACTTGAGGCTGCTCTCGTCGAGCAGCAGCGGGATCCCGTCCATGACGACCGGCACGTCCCGGACGGACGCGTGGTCGATCATCATCTGGGCGTGGGGACGCATGCCCCGCTCGACCCAGAGCCGGACGCCGGAGCCCGCGGGCCGCCCCGCGAGCGCGGCCGCGAGCGCGGCCCGGGCCTCGCCCGTCAGCTTGAGCCGGATCGGGGGGGCGGCGGGCGACGCGCCGGGCATCGGTTCGGAGGTCATCGCACGTCTCTCCCTCCACCAGGGGCCGCGCGGGCCTTTACGTGCATCGGGGCCGTTCCGTCGATCAGCCGCCGGTGACGTCGGTCAGGAATTCGCGGATCGTGCCGAGGAACTCCCTCGGCTGCTCGAGGATCGCCATGTGGCTGCTGCGGGCGAGCACGCGCAGGTGCGCCGGTTCGATGCGGTCGTTCATCTCGACCGACGGGCCGAGGAAGTAGTCGTAGCGACCGACCACGACCACGGTCGGGACCTCGATCTTGGAGTAGTACTTGCGGCCGTCCCAGCCGGCGATCGTGCCGTCCACCGCGAACTCGTCGCCGGTGCGGGTCAGCATCGCCCGATAGACGGTCGAGCTCACCTTGGTCGCCTTCCAGTCCTTCGAGGTCTCTTTCACGAAGCGGGCCTGGAACGGCTGGTAGACCGCCTCCGCGAGCCGCTTGTATTCGGCGGTGTCGAACGCCTTCGCCTTGGTGAGGTCCCGGAGCCGGTGCCGCTGGCTCGGCGTGGCGCAGCCGAGCATCAGCCGGAACGCCGCGTGGATCTCCTCTTCGCTCCCCGCGGTGGCACAGAGCAGCAGCGACGTGAGGTGACGCTCGTAGCGGTGGGCGTACTCGAGCGCCACGAAGCCGCCCGTGGAGTACCCGAGGAGGTGGAGCTCGGTGATCTTGAGCGCGCGCCGGATCGCTTCGACGTCCTCCGCCATGTGGGCGATCGAGTAATCGCCCGGACGCTTCGGGGCCCAGCTGTGGCCGACCCCGCG
>Ga0335078_10002004_pt1 | contig 30822 bp, 27 predicted proteins | sample Lox_Sample_32_FD_206711 | JGI IMG/M metagenome (GOLD analysis project Ga0335078, IMG submission 206711) | Soil microbial communities from Loxahatchee National Wildlife Refuge, Florida, United States - Lox_Sample_3.2 | ecosystem: Environmental > Terrestrial > Soil > Wetlands | place: USA... | reverse complement strand
CGGGACCTCAGCAGAATCGCCGCACGGATGTCGGGGGCTCAGAGCGACCAAGGGATTCGGACGAGCGCGTTCCCGCCGATTGGCGACTACGGGTTCCTGTCTGATTGCGAGACGACCGCGCTCGTCGCGCCCAACGGCAACGTCGAGTGGCTGTGCCTGCCGCGAATGGATTCGCCGAGCGTGTTCGCGGCGGTTCTGGACCGCGACGCCGGCGGCTTCCGGGTCGGGCCGGCGGATGTCAACGTGCCGGCTGGCCGGCGGTACATCCCGGGCACGATGGTGCTCGAGACGAGCTGGGAGACGCGGATGGGCTGGGTCATCGTTCGCGACGCGCTGTGCATCGGACCGTGGCACCACGACAACGAGCGCTCGCACAGTCACCGTCGCTCGCCCACCGACCACGATGCCGACCACGTGCTGCTGCGGATGATCGAATGCGTCCAGGGCTCGGCCGAGATGAAGCTCGAGTGCGAGCCCGCGTTTGACTACGGCGGGCTGGCCGTCGACTGGGACTACACGGGCTCGGGGTACGGGGAGGCGGTGGCGCGCTCGGAGGGCATGAACCTTCAGCTGCGGCTGGTCACCGATCTGCGCCTCGGCTTCGAGGGCCCGCGAGCGCGGGCGCGGACGACGATGCGCGAGGGGGACGTTGCGTTCGTCGCCTTAGGTTGGTCCGAGCACGAGATGCCGACGAGCTACGAGGAGGCGCTCGCGTACCTGAACCGAACGCAGCGCTTCTGGCAGGAGTGGCTCAAGCACGGCACGTTCCCCGACCACCCGTGGCGCACGCACCTTCAGCGCAGCGCGCTCACGCTCAAGGGGCTGACCTACGCGCCGTCCGGAGCGCTGATCGCCGCGTCGACGACCTCGCTGCCCGAGGCCCCCGGTGGCGATCGCAACTGGGACTACCGCTACAGCTGGATCCGCGACTCGACGTTCACGTTGTGGGCGCTGTACTCGCTCGGGTTCGAAGAGGAGGCCAACGACTTCTTCTACTTCGTCGCCGACATGGCCGAGGCCGAGGAGGGACAGCTCCAGATCATGTACGGGATCGGGGGCGAGTCAAAGCTCGAGGAGCAAATCCTCGAGCACCTGTCGGGGTATGACCATTCGCGGCCGGTCCGGATCGGCAACGGCGCCTACAACCAGGACCAGCACGATGTGTGGGGTGCCGTGCTCGACTCGATCTACCTGCACACCCGGTCGCGCGACCAGCTGCCTGACCGCCTGTGGCCGATCATCAAGCGCCAGGTCGAGAGCGCCCTGGCGAAATGGCGCGATCCCGACCGCGGCATCTGGGAAGTGCGAGGCGATCCCAAGCACTTCACCTCGTCGAAGCTGATGTGCTGGGTGGCCGCTGACCGCGGCGCGCGACTGGCACGGATCCGCAACGACGATCGGATGGCATCCAAGTGGGAGGAGGCGGCGGCCGAGATCCACGCCGACATCTGCGCGAACGGCGTCGACGGCCGCGGTGTGTTCGTCCAGCACTACGAGACCGATGCGCTCGACGCGTCGCTGCTGATGATGCCGCTGGTGCGATTCCTGCCGTCCGACGATCCGCGTATCCGCGCCACCGTGCTCGCGATCGCCAACGAGCTGACCGAGAACGGCCTCGTGCTGCGCTACCGCGTCGGGCAGACCGACGACGGGTTCGCGAGTGAGGAGGGCACGTTCACGATCTGCTCGTTCTGGCTCGTGTCGGCGCTGGCCGAGATCGGGGAGATCGGGCAGGCACGGGGGCTGTGCGAGAAGCTGCTGTCGTTCGCGAGCCCGCTGGCGCTGTACGCCGAGGAGATCGACGCCTCGACGGGGCGTCACCTCGGCAACTTCCCGCAGGCTTTCACCCACTTGGCACTGATCAACGCCGTTATGCACATAATCCGGGCCGAGCAGCAGCTCGAGTTGGGCGCGCCGGCCCGCGATCGCGAGCTCGCCGGCCGGTGAGACGCGCGGCGGGCTCGGCGTAAGTGTTTGGTCATCTGACAGTGAGATAGGTTCCTCCGCATGCCCTGGGTCGAGGTCTTCGCGGTGTTCTTCGTGTCACACGAGGTCGGCGACTACATCTTCCAGACCGAATGGCAGGCCACGCACAAGAGCGGCGGGCTGTCCCATCCCGGAGTGAGGCGGCGCGCGCTGCTGTCGCATATCGCGACGTACACGCTCGCGTTCGTCCCGGCCTTCGTCTGGCTGTGGCCCAGCCTGCACTGGGGCGTGATCGGGCTCGCGGCACTGATCGCGATCCCCCACCTGATCCAGGACGACCGACGGCTGCTGACGTCGTATGCCCGCGTGGTCAAGAAGGCCGACCTCGATGCACACCCGGAGTTGGGGCTCTCGCTCGATCAGGCGTTTCACTTTGTCGCGCTGTTCCTGACCGCGTTGCTGGTCGGGCACTGATACTGGGCCTCGCTGCGCTCGGCGTCCCTGGGTCCAATTCCGCGCGGCATCCGTGCCGCGCGGGCGGGTCGCGAGCCCTCGCTCGCTTCTTGGCGGCCAAACCCTTAGGATCGCCAGCGAGACCTCGGACAAGGAGATTTGTGGATGAGCGCGACCGAGCAGGAGCTACCAGGCCCTGTCCTCGATTACCTGGCGGAGCAGAGCACGCTGTCATTGGCGACCGCGTCGCCGACCGGCGTGCCGCATGCCGCCACGTTCCTGTACGTCAACGAGGGGCCCTCGTTGTACTTCTGGTCGAGGAGCAGCACGGAGAGCGCCCGGCACATCGAGCAGAACCCGATGGTGGCGTTCACGATCGACGAGTACACGACCGACCTGAACCAGACGCGGGGCGTGCAGGGGGTGGGGGAGGCCTCGGTGCTGCTGAGCGGCGAGCAGATCGCCCGTGTGGCCGACCTGTTCGGACAGAAGTTCCCGGCGCTTTCGCCCGGCGCGACCATGAGCATCTCGTTCTTCCGGATTACGCCAACCGAGATCCAGTTCATCGACAACAAGAAGAGCTCGAGCGCCTCGCCCGAGGGCGTGTTCGGCGCCGAGTTCCACCGCGAACGCTCCTACAGCGTGTTCGGCGGCCTCCCCACTCAGACCGCCCAGACGATCTCGGCGTCCACGCAGCTGGTCGACGCCGACACGGACTCCGTGGTGGCGCGCCAGGGGGGACCCGCCGACAAGTTCTTCATCGTCGTCGACGGTGAGCTCGAGGTCACCCGCGAGGACGGCGGCGCCACCGAGACCGTGTCGACGCTCGGGCCCGGTGACCTCTACGGGGAGATGGCGATCCTGTTCGACAAGCCCCGCGGCACGAGCGCCCGCGCGACGAAGCCGACGAAGCTCGTGGTGATCGACGGCGACACGTTCCGCGCCGTCGTCGCCCAGTCGCTCGGGACGACGCGCGACTTCGACCAGATCATCCGGGACCGCCTCGGGCGGTCGAGCTAGCTGGGGGCCGCGGGACCGTGCCGACAGACTTCTCGAGCAAGGAGTTCCGGTCCACGGTGGGGGCGTTCGCCACTGGGGTGACCGTCGTGACCACGCGTGGCGAGGAGCACGCCTACGGCATGACCGCCAACGCGTTCTCCTCGGTGTCTCTCGATCCGCCGCTGATCCTGGTGTGCGTTATCAGCCCCTCGGAGGGCGCCGACCACATCAGCGCCAACGGCGTGTTCGCGGTCAACATCCTCAGTCAGGACCAGGAGCCGCTCTCGCGCTACTTCGCCTCGCGCGACCGTCCGCGCGGGCGCGACGCGTTCGCGGAGGTCCCGCACCGGTTCGGGGCGAGCGGCTCGCCGATCCTCGAGGGCGCGGCCGCGTTCCTGGACTGCCGCCTGCACGCCACCCACGAGGCGGGCGACCACCTGATCTTCATAGGTGAGGTCCTCGAGATCGACAACAGCGAGGACGGCACGCCGCTCGTCTTCCACGGCGGCGGGTACCGGCTGATCCAGGCACCGCCTGGCTGAGGCCGGTCAGGACGACGAGGCGGGACGCCAGGCGTCGCCGTCGAACTCGAGTTGCAGCGGGTCCGACCCGTCGTCGACCGCAACCGTCGCCGTGCGCGCCCCGAAGTCGATGTGGAGCCTCAGCGAGAGAGTGGACGGCCCGGCTTTGATCGTGGCGTCGGCCCCCGCCTGAGTCGGAGGTCCGGCCGGCCGCCCGGCGGGTGCGGGCGAGCCCGATCCCCGGTCCGGGCGTCCTGAGGCGGAGAGCGGCGTCGCCTGGTTCGTCGCCGGCGGCGCGCTCGAGCTCCCCGGAGGGGACGTCGGCTGTGGCGGCACCGCCCGAAGCGAGCGCTCGCTTGCGGGAATCGGGAGCTCGCGGACGACAAGCGTGGTGCCGCCGACCTCGATCGTGTCGCCGACGGACAGCGTCTGCGGTCCGGTGATCCGCAGGCCGTTGACGAACGTGCCGTTGGTAGATCCGAGGTCCTCGATTGCACAGAAACCGCTGCGGTCCAGGCTGATCCGCGCATGCGACCGGGAGATTTCGTCGTCGTCGGCGAGCCGTCCCGCGCCGTCGGTATGGCGCCCGATGAGCAGTTCGTCATCGAGCAGGACCGACATGCCGATCGCTCGCCCGGCCACGACCTCGAGTCGGGCAGTGCCGCCGTTCATGCGCCGGACTGTACCGCGAGGTCTGCCGGGGTCACAGTGCTGACCCGGCTTGCAGCGACCGGCCGCCATGGGGTACGCTGCCCGCGCTATGGCACGGCTGCGTGTAGTGAGTGGGCCCAACGCTGGACTGACGGTGGACGTCGACCAGGAACTCGTCATTGGCCGCGAGGACACTGATCTCGCGATCGACGACGACGAGATGTCGAGGCGTCACGCCGTTGTGCGGCGCCACGCCAACCGCCTTCAGGTCGAGGACCTGGGCTCCACCAACGGGACGTTCGTGGACGGCACACGCATCGCCGAGCCGACGCTGCTCGGCGGCGGTGCCGAGATCAAGGTAGGGACAACGGTGCTCGTCGTCGAGGGGGTATTGCCAGTGTCGGAGTCAAGCGGCGACATCGTCGCGCCTCGTAATGCCACGCGCGTAAGCGCCGCCATCCCGGAGGGAGCAGCGCCTCCGCCACCGCCACCGTCGGCGACCCCGATCACCGCAACCGCGGCGCCGTCGCTCGCGGCGCCGTCACAGCCGTTCGGCGAGTTCCGCCCGCCGGAGCGTCAGAAGGTGCAGCGCGGGCTCGCGTCGCGGTCGTGGGTCCCGGTGGCGCTGTCGTTCGGCACCGTCGTCATCGTGGCGATCGCGCTCGTCATCTACTTCAGTCAGCACAGCTAGCTGCGACTGCGCGCCGCAGTCGCCGCCCTGGGCGCGGGCCCACCGCAGCCTCCGCGGGAACCCGACAACTCCACACTCGACGCCTCACCGTCGTCGAGATCCGCCAAGTGACCCGTATACGTGCCCGGATCCACATTCGTCGCCCGCGGCGGGTCGAGCGTTGAGTTGTGACCGCTCGCCCCGGGTGGGCACAGGGCGGCCCGCGGCGGCTGCCAGGCGCGGTCTCCGCGTGGGAGCGCTATTTGAGCGAGAAGTAAAGGATCAGCGCGATCGCGATGAGCGTGAACAGCGCGAGCGGGGCGAGCTGGGCGCGCCGGCGGACCTTGACGTCGAGGAAGCGGTCGACGGTCGGGTGGCCGGCGTCTCCGGCGGCCGCCGCCGCCGGGGACTCGTCGAACCGGCGCACCTCGGGATTGACGTAGGTCGGCTCGCGGGGAGCGATCGCCATTCCGGGCGGGATCTGGATGACCGCCGACGCCCGGGAGGCGATGTCCTGCCGGGTACGCAGCTGAAGCACGCTGACACCGACGAGCAACTCGTCGCCCGGATCGAGGTGAGCGGGACCAATCAGCTCGTTCTGGTTGACGAACGTGCCGTTGGTTGACTCGAGATCCTCGACCGTCGCCGTCCCGTCGGGAGACGGGGTGACGCGAGCGTGCTGGGAGGAAACCTCGCCGTCCTGGAGCACGAGGTCTGACCCCGGATCGCGCCCGATGACGATGGGGCGATCGACCGCGACCTGCTTGCCCGCGTCGGGCCCCTCGATGACTTCCAGATTGATCTCGCCCGCCACGGGCGCGAGCATATCGTCCAAGTGGGCGTTTGTGCAACGTGACCTCTACGAACGGGGGAGCGCTGATGAACGTGCCGGAAACACAGTCCTTTTTCCCCTTGCGCGTTTTGCCGTCTTCCCTATAGGGTGCCCGCACTATGACTGCGACAGCTCCACGCGACTCCGTAATTGCCGTTGTCGGCGACGGCTTCGGCTCGCTCCTCGTTCACACCACCGCTCGTTACCTCGGCTTCGAGCAGCAGCAGATGTCGATCTTCGGACCGAGCGACAACCCCGTCGGCACTTACCAGCAATTTGCGTACAACCTCGGACAGACCGTGTTGCGTTCGGAGTCCGAGTCTCACTTCCTGGCGCCGGACTGGCCGACGTTCGCGCAGCTCGACGCGTGGTCGCACAAGTCGCTGAGACCGCTGTGGCGGACGACCAAGCGTAAGTACAACCCGGGTGTCCCCGAGATCCTGACCGAGGCGGCGGTGGTGACGCGGCGGACGGGATGGAACGACGTGCGCGTGCCCCTGCGCGTGGGTTGGCTGCAACGACAGATGGAGCCGATGCCTCATTTCGTGCTGTACGACGAGCAGGCGAACTTCATCGGCCGCGCCAAGCACGTGATGCTCTCTCCCGGGCATGGGCCGCTGTCGTTTCCGCCGCTGCTGGCCAAAGCGCGAAAGGACCCGGCGATCGCCGACCGGATCGTGCAAGCGTACGAGCCCAAGCAGTACGCGAAGGGCGGCCGTTACATCGTTCTCGGCGCCGGCATCGCGTCCGTCAACGAGTGGGCCAACATCCTCGACGAGGGCGGCTCGGTGCTCGCACTCACTCGCAGCCCGCAGCCCGAGACCCAGGACCTGAACGTGCCCCGCTGCCTGTTCGAGTCGATCGGGATCGACGCGTACACACAGTTGCCGTTCGAGGAGCGGATCCAGTTCCTCGGGCAGGTCCTCCGCGGCACCCGCCCCGAGCGCCGGGAGTGGCTGGCGCGGATCGAGGCGGGACAGAAGGACGGGCGATTCGATGCGCTCGTCGGCGAGATCGACAAGATCGAGCCGGGCCGCGCCGGGTTGCGCGTGTACGTCAAGAGCGCGCACGGGGAGGACCCGGGGTGGCTCGACGTCACCGGCATCACCGCCGGGACGGGCTTCAACAAGTCGGTGCTCACCCTTCCGTTGATCCGGCGCCTCGTCGAGTTCTACAAGGTGCCCGTCGTCGAGGGCCGCATGCGGCTGCAGACGAACTGCGGCGTGCCCGGTCTCGACCGTCCGGACTCGCGTTTGTGCTGCATGGGCCTGATCGCCAACAACGTGATCCCGCACGGCGACACGATCGCGGGGTTGAAATTCATCGCGCGCAGGTTCGTCGCCGACTGTGCGCGCGCCGAGAAGCTTAAGAAGCGGTCGTTCCCATCGAGGATGTCGGTCCAGCTCTCGATGGGCAGCGACGTGGCTCAAGCGCTCCGCACCGTGTCACCGACCCAACAGCTCGCGTAGGGGGGGCCACCATGTGTCCGACTGTTCTCGGCCGCGTCCAGACTCGATGGGCGATCCTGATCATCCCGGCGATCATCTGGACGATCGTGTCGCTGATCACCGGCAACCCGAGCTACATCGTGTTGATCGGGCTGTACTTCGTGATCGGTGTCGCACTCGACACCGCGTTCTACCCGTTCATCATCCGGTGGCAGCCACCGTGGCTGACTTTCACCCTTGCCGTCGGCGAGTTCATCTTGGTGTACCTCGCGGCCAAGAGCCTCAAGGGCATTCACTTCTCGTCCGACTGGGTGCCGATCGCGGTGTACTGGATCACGTGGGTGATCGCGATCTGGACCAAGGTGGTCATCCTGCCGCTGCTGTCGCTCAGCTGGATCGAGAACGCCGGCGAGTTCCGCTCCACCGACTGGTCGGTGTCGCCGGAATACGTGCCGCTCCCGGTGACGGCGTTCACGCCGGCGCTCGCCGAGGGCGGACCGCCACCGCTGGCGCGCAAGTTCTCGGCCGCCGTGATCGAGATTCCGGAAGAGCTCCGCCGGGCGCCCAGCCCGTCCGGGGTGTTCCAGATTCCGACGGGACCGCCGCCCGCCTGAACCAGTCGAGAGTCAGGCGGCTTCGTCGAGGCGGCCGATGACCTCGTCGCGGTCGGTGCCATGCGCCGCGAGCACGAGGTCGAAGTCCGAGCCGTAGAAGCGCAGCACGGCGACAAGGATGTCGCCGGTGCCTACATTCGCGGCGCCGCGCTTGCGCGCGACGCGAACCGCGAGCTCGCTGATGCTTGCGACCGGATCGCGGTCGGTGCGGCCCGCCGGAGCCAGCAGATCGTCGCCCTCGTCCGGATCGAGATCCGGCAGCGGCGTCTCGCCGACCCCAAGCGCGCACAGCACGCGCGCGGCTTCGCCGTGGAGTCGAAGGATCCGCAGCCAGCGGAGCCCCTCCGCGCGCCGGGTCGTCGCGAACGGCAGCGCGGTCGAGGCGAGGCCGATAACCATCGCGGCGTCGGTGCAGAAGGGCAGTGAGCTCTCGGCCCGGGCGCTGAGCGCATCGTCGACCGTCGCGAAGCTGTCGAAGCGGGTGTCGAGGCCGGTGAGCTCGAACAGCTTGCGTTGCTTGGGCGGGACGCCGGCGAGGGCCAGGCGCACGTCCCTCGGAAGCCGCTTATGGAAGCCGATGAGCACGCCGAGCCCCATCGAATCCATGTGGGTGAGCTGCGAGAGATCGAGCACGTAGCGCCCGTAGCCTTTGCCCAGCAGCTGGACCAGCGCGACCTTCAGATGCGGGGCGGAGGCGAGGTCGAGCTCGCCCTCAACGGCGACCACGCAGGTCCGCTCATCGACCTCCCGCGAAGTGATCCAAAAGTTCTCCATCGCAATGAGATTTCGGACGCCCGCGCCGATCCGTTACCGGCGTCCAGACCAGCTCGACAAACGTACGTATGCCGAACAGGTCAGGCCGTGGTCTGCGCGGCCTCGGCCGGGGCCGGGGGCGGCGAGGGCGCCTCGTTCAGGCCCCAAAGCTTCATCCGCCCGACCCGCCCACGGATGTCGACCTCGTCGACGAACACCAGATCGTCGGCCGGCTCGACCAGCGCATCGCGGGTCGAATCGGACAGCAGGAGCTGGTGCGGGGTGCCCTTGGTGAGCCCCTCGATTCGGGATGCCGTGTTGGTCGTGTCTCCGACCGCCGCGTACTCGACCCGTCGCTCGGAGCCGACGTGACCGGACATGACCCGTCCGCTGTTGAGCCCGATTCCCATCCGGAACCCGTCGCCGAGGCCCTCGGACCTGATCCACTCGTTGAATCGCGGAAGACGGGTCTCGAGCATCTCGCGTGCGGTCCGGAGCGCCCGGTCGGCGTGATCGGGCTGCTCGAGCGGCGCGCCGAACACAGCGAAGATCCCGTCGCCCATGTACGCGACCAGCGTGCCGCCGTTGTCGAGGATCGCGTCGCTCATCTCGCTCAGGTAGTGGTTCAGGACCTCGATGACCTGGGCGGGCGTGAGCGACTCCGAGAACGAGGTGAAGCCGCGCAGGTCGGTGAACATGATCGTGCCCTCGCGCTGGATGCCGCCCAGGCGGAGCCCGTCGGCGCTCTTGAGGACCTCATCGACGACATCCTCGGGCACGAACCGGGCGAACAGGTCCACCGTCCGGATCCGCTCAAACGCCTCGGTGACCAGCTGCACCGCCAGCGCGCCGACTGCGGCCAACACCAGGGCTCCGAGCGGATAGACGAATGTCACCACCCAGCCGGCGTTGAACATCAGCTGGACGAAGATCGCGAACACGATCCCGAGCCCGACGGCGATCCCGATCGAGATGAGCGGCCGGACCCAGATGCTGGCGAGCGGCACGGCCACACCGAGCACCACGATCAGCAGGACGTCGACCCAGCCGGGGACCGACGACAGCGGGAAGCCGTCGAGTACGGTGGCGATCGCGTTGGCCTGAACCTCGGGTCCCGGCATGGCGGGATCGGTCGGCGTGGGGTGGATGTCCTGGAGGACGGGGGCCGTCGCGCCGATCACGACGATCTTCCCGGTGTACTCGTTGGACGGAAGCTTCGGCCCGTTCTTGGTCCCGTCGGCGGTGCCGTAGTAGGCGCTCGAGAACGAGATCGACGGGTACGTTCCCGAGGGGCCGGCGAAGTCGATCCAACGCTTGCCGGCAAACGGCTTGACCTTGTGGTTGGCGGCGACGCCGGCGGTGACGGGAGCGAACGTCTCGAGCTTTGCGATCGAGTACTCCATCTCGCGGTCGAAATCTCCGGGCTCGGTCGGGAACAGGCCGTTCGCCGGCTGCACACCGGCCTGGCGGAGCGCCTTCTGCGTCTGCGCCAGCCCGAACAACTGGACGTTGCCGTTCGACGGGTCGGTCGCGGTCCACGACAGGATCAGCCGGCCGTTGGCATCGCCGGCACCATTCAGGAACGCGACCTCGTCGTTCTGCCCCCGATCGCTCGGCTGGGTGAACTGAACGTCGAAAGCGATCGCTTTGGGATGCTGCGCGGCGATGTTGCTCATGACCTTGCCGTCGATCGCGCGCGGGAACGGCCACTGGTACGGGATGTTCGAGAGTGAGTTCGAGTCGATCTTGACCTCGAGGAGGTTCGGGTGCGGCCGCTGGTTACCCCGGATCGCGAACCTGGAGTTCATCGTGTTGAGGTCGAGCGTGCGCAGCAGGTTCGTCGCGTACGCGGCGATGCCCAGCCCGGTTGCGCCGAGCGCGACCAGCGCCAGCATCAGCAGCTTGAGGTTCCGGTTGCTCCCGAATAGCCGCGTCCTCTTCATTTCAAATCACCCCTCGCGGATTGGCCCCATCTCGCCCCTGCGTCCGCCCCGGCGTCGCGGCACACGGATACCGGGCGTGAGTGTACGCACTCCTGAACGGCCGGACAAGCGCTCAAGCGGTGTAGGGTTGACGGGCAACTGGAGGGCGTTCTACCGTCTCGGGGGGCCGAAGCGTGAGTGCAGGACGACGATCAGGGATTCGCCGGGCAGGTTTGCTTTGCCTGCTGTTCGCCGTGTCGGCAACCGGCACGAGCGCAAGTGCGGCCCCGGCACCGGCACCGTCGCCGGTGTTCGCCAAGACCGTCGTGCTGGCCCCGGTCAGCGGCAACGTGCTGGTCCGCCCGCCTGGCACTTACGCGTTCACACCGCTGACCGCCGCCCGAGCCGTCCCGGTTGGAACCGTCGTGGACGCGACCGCCGGCCGCGTCAAACTGACGAGCGCGAATCCAGCGCCGGGCGGCGTCCAGAGCGGTGAGTTCTTCAAGGGGAGTTTCCAGATCCAACAGCCCGCGAGCGGGGGAGGACTCGTGAGCCTCGTCCTCCGCGACGCCGCGGCGCGGCAGATCGCGTGCACACCAAGCCCCGCCCGCCCGGCGCGCACGGCCGCGCTCACCACTCGGGTCCTCGGTCTGCTCCGGGGCACCGCCAAGGGCCACTTCCGCACCGTCGGCCGGTTCTCGGCAGCGACGGTGCTCGGGACCGACTGGGGCGTCCGGGATCGCTGTGACGGCACCTTGACTGTCGTCCGCAGAGGGGTCGTGAGCGTCCGCGACTTCGTCCTGCACAGGACGGTGACCGTACGAACCGGGCAGACGTATCTGGCCAAGGCCCCCTGACGCTCCAGCGCGCATGTCGACCACCCCAATCACGATCGTCATCGCCGACGACCATGCGGTCGTGCGCCAAGGATTGCGGCTGCTGCTCGAGGCCGAAGACGACCTCGCCGTCGTCGGCGAGACGAGCGACATTGCCCAGACCTCGGCGCTGCTGCGCGAGTGCGCCCCGGCGGTAGTGCTGCTCGATCTCCACATGGGTCGCGACCTCAGCCTGAGCGCGCTGTTCGAGCTTCGCTCCGCGTCACCGACGACGGCGATCGTGATCCTCACGATGGAGGACGACCCAGCGTTCGTCGCCCCCGCCTGGAATGCGGGCGCGGCGGGCTACGTGCTCAAGGAGGCGTCGCGCACCGACCTCGTGCGCGCGATCCGGACGGTGGCCAAGGGCGGCCGCTACCTCGATCCGGCGATCGGCGGGTGGGCGCTCACCAGTGCCGACGACGCAGCCTTGACGGAGCGCGAGCTCGAGGTGCTGCGGCTCGTCGCTCTCGGGTACACCAACAGCGAGATCGCGACCCGCATGTACATCAGCCCGAGAACCGTGGAGACCCATCGCGCCAACCTCCAGGCGAAGCTCGGACTCACCGGCCGGCCAGAGCTCGTTCGCTACGCGCTCGAGCACGGGGTCATCCATCGATGAGCACCGCGACTACCCGGGCGAAGCAGATCGAGCTCGAGGCCGCGCAGCGGCGCGTGGCCGAGCGGCTCCGGGCGACGGCTCCGAATCCTGCGTCGACGCGCAAGCGAGCTGCGACCGGCGCCCTTGCCGCGGTGCTGTTCGCGCTCGCCTTTGCGTCACGGCTTGCGGTGAACGATCCCAGCGCGCTATTGGCGAACTTCTACATCGTGCCGATCTCGGTGCTCGCGATCGAGTTCGGGAGGCGTGCCGGGCTGATCGCGGCCGCGGTGGCGTTCGCGCTGGTACCGGCATGGAGCGTGATCAGCTCAGTGCACGTCGACGCGCTCGGCTATGTCTCCCGGGGGGCGGCCTTTCTGGTCACCGGCGTGGTCGTCGGCGCGTTCTCGGATCGGCTGCGCCGCGACAACGCCGAGCGCGAGGATGCCCAGCGCGACCTCGCCCTGTACGCCGACCAGCTCGAGGGCTCGAACCGGGGGCTGGCCCGCAGCGTCGAGCGGCTCGAGGCGTTCGCCGAGATCGCCCGCGCGGTCGGCGGCGAGACCGATCTCGAGCGCATCCTTTCGCTGATCCTCGCTCACGGCCGGGAGGTCGTGGCCGCGCGCACGCTGGTCATCTATCTTCCCGACGGCGGCGAGCTGGCGGCCGTGAGCGGCAGCGCGAGGCGCTCGGACTCGCAGCCTCGGCTCCCGCTCGAAGGCTCGCTCGCCGGCCAGGTGCTGCTGACGGGGGCACCGCGGCGCGTCGGCCCCGAGGCCGATTCGGCCCAGCTCGAGCAGCTCGCTCCGGACGCCGCCGAGGCGATCCTCGTGCCGTTGATCTTCCGGGGCGAGACGCTCGGCGTGCTCGCCGCGATCAACGGCGCCGGCGAGCGGACGTTCGACGACGAGGACGAGCAGCTGTTGATGTCGGTTGCGGCCAGCGCGGCCACCGCGGTCGCGACCGCCCGCTCGGTGGCCGCGGCCCGGCTGCGGCTCAGCGTCGAGGCCGCCGATCAGGCGCGAGCCCGCTGGGCGCGCGAGCTGCACGACGAGACGCTGCAGGGCCTGACTGGCGTTCGCATGGTCCTGTCCGCCGGGCTCGCTCGCAGCGAAAATGGCGCGCTCCGCGGTGCTGCCGAGACGGCCGACGCGCATCTGGGCGAGGAAATGCGCAAGCTGCGCGACCTGATCGCCGAGCTCCGGCCGGCCGCGCTCGATGACCTCGGGCTCGGGCCGGCGATCGAGTCGCTGGCCAAGCGGCAGGCGGCGATCGCGGGCTTCGCCGTCGACATCGATACTCAGCTCGACTCCGAGCAGCGCCTGGCGCACGACACCGAGACCGCGATCTACCGCATCGTGCAGGAGGCGCTCACCAACGCGGTCAAGCACTCGCGGGCCAGGCAGGTGAAGCTCCGGGTCACCCAGCTACCGGACCGGGTGCAGCTGGTGGTCGAGGACGACGGCCGCGGCTTCGACCCCGGTGGCGTCCGCGCCGGCTTTGGGGTGACCGGAATGCGCGAGCGTGCGCTGCTCGCCGGCGGCCTGCTCACCGTGCAGTCGGCGGACAGCGGTCCGACCCGCGTCAGTGCGGTGCTGCCGTTACCGCCGGCGTGAACACGCTATGGCCGGCGTGGACCGTTGTGGTGGCGCCGGTCGCGAGATTCCGGACAACGACCACTCCTTGGACGACTCGCACGAGCGTGCCATCGCAGAAGTCCTCGGTCAGCCACTGCGTCCCGAGCACGGTGGCCGCCGAGTAGCGCCCCACGGTTTCGAATTTCCCCGGGCCGCTCGCCCGCAGCAGGCGCACGACCTGGTGCGGCGGACGGCGGTGCGGTGCGAGACCGATGTTCGGCGCTCCGCACGCGCTGGTGTTGCCTCCAGCCAGCCGGATCTGCGCCACCGGGCTGCTCTGCGATTGCGTGACTCTGAACGCCCCGTCGTAGAACTGAGCGTCCTGGATTTGCGACCCGGACACCAGATGCGCGGAAGGGGCGACGGGGATCGGCGGGGGTGCGGCCCGCAGGTCGACGCGGCCATGCGTGGTGTCGATCAACGATCCGGTTGGGATGCTCCGGTCCTGGGAGCCGAGCGTGAACGGACGCCCGCCCGGGGGCGTCACGAGAACTGTCCCCGAAACCAGCCCGATGTCGACAGAGTGCGCGAAGCGAGGAGGAGGGAGAGTCGCGCCGGCGGTGCCGGTCATTAGAAGCATGCCGACCACGGCCACGCCGACGATGAACCGCGCCCTCACCGGATGAATCGTACGGATCGCGAGCTGCCCGCCCCCGTTGACGAGCTCTCTCAGAAGACCGGCGTCGGCGGCTCGTCGGGCGACGGGCCGTCGGGCGTCGCCGCCGGTGACACAGTCGGCGTCGGCACCGCGCCGGAGAGGCCGCGCGGCGAAGTGCCGATCGACCCCGGTCCGCTGACCATCGACCACCTGAACTGGGTGACGTTCTCCTTGGGCGCGAACAGCCCGGGCCGGGTCCCGCGCCGGACGAACAGGACCGGTGCCGTCGCGGAGCCGGCGATCGCCGAACGGGTCGGTCCGAGACCCTCACGGCGCCACCGGTCCGACAGGCCGAGCACGAGCAGTCCGGCCCCGTCGGCGGCCTCGACGATGCTGTCGCGTCCACCGGCAACGACCAGCGGCTCGGTGGTGATGCCGGTCGCCTGCTGCACGAGCAGCCCCGCGTCGGCGAGCATTCGCGTGACCGACTTGCCCTCGTCGGTCTGTCCGGCCGCGCCCAGCAGCTTGAGCGGCGCGCCGGAGGCCGCGGCCAGCCACGACCCGAGCTCGAGTGCGGCCCAGTCGTGCTCGGCACCACCGAACGGGACGAGCACGGGCTTGCCGGGACCGAGCTCGATCGGATCTCCCTCCCTGGCGACCAGCACCGCGACGTCCGACGCAGCGTTCTCGAGGAGCTCGGTCACGTCACCCAGAGGCACGCCCTCGCCGATCAGCCGCCGGCGCCCCTCCGTGAGCACGAGATCGACCGGCTCGTGCTCGACGATGTGCGCGAGGTCCGAGCCGGGATTCGTCGAGGTCAGCGCGACGCCCCTCACGACCACGCCGTTGGAGGCCAGCTGCTCGCGCAGGTCGTTGATCTGCCGCGAGGCTCGCTCCAACAGCAGGTTCTCCGACTGCAGGCCGCCGCGAACGCCGGCGCCCGCTCCTCGAGGCGGCCGCACCAGCCGGGCGATGATCAGCTCGCGCTGCGGCTCGGACCGCGCCAGCGGCTCGGCCAGCGCGACCAGTTGCCCGATCGCCGCGTCGGTCTCCGGCGCGACCAGGATCGATCGGTCGGGCACCGGAAGCTCCGGATGCGCCTGGACCGCGGCGAGCGCGGCATCGGCGAACTCGTCCTCGACGCCGCGGCCGTACCGGTTCTTGGGGTCGAGCAGCCTCAGCAGCGGCCCGGCCATCAGGGTCGTGACGACCGCCATGATCACGAGCATCGCGAACAGCGTGTTCGAGATCGCGCCGACGTCGAGTGCGAGGTTGAGCACGATCAGCTCGGTCAGCCCGCGGGTGTTCATCAACGTCCCGATCACCGACGATTCCTTCCATCCGTAGCCGACTACCCGGGCGGCGATCGCGGCTCCGGCGAGCTTGCCGACGATCGCGACCGCGACCAGCAGAAGCGTGAGCAGCCACAGCTCCGGCCGGTCGAGCAGGCCGACGTTCGTCCGCAGCCCGGTGTAGACGAAGAACACCGGGAGCAGCAGCGTCACGACGAAATCGTCGATCCGGCGCGTGATCTCCTCGTTCAGGCGCGCGTGGCGCGGCATGATCATTCCGAACACGAAGCCGCCGAAGATGAACGCGATGTTGATCTCCTCGGTCACGTACGCCGACAGGAGCACGCCGATGACGATCGCGGCGAACCACGCGCCCGGCATCCGTCCGACCTCGTCGAACGCGGTCGCCATGCGGGCGACGATCCGCCTGACGATCAGGATCATCACGAGCGTGTAAGCGATCGCCTCGGCGATCGTCTTGGCGACGTCCCCGAACGTCCCCGACGACGCGATCGTGACGGCGAGCGCGATCAGGAACCACGCGGTGACGTCGTCGACCGCGGCGCAGGCGATCGCCAGCGATCCCAGCGGGCGCTTGATCATCCGGCGCTCGGCGAGGATCCTCGCCAGGACCGGGAAGGCGGTGATCGACATCGCCACGCCCATGAACAGCGCGAACGCAACGAACTTCTTGTCCGGCCCGATCAGCTTGTAGAGCGGCAGCGCGACTGCGATGCCGAGCAGCAGCGGCACGGCGACGCTCGTGTTCGAGATCGCCGTGGCCGCGGCGACCTTGCCCTTGAGCGAGCCGCGGTCGACCTCGAGCCCGACCAGGAACATGTAGAAGATCAAGCCGAGATTGGCCACCACGCCGAGCGCGGGCAGGACATCACTCGGGAAGAACGTCGCCTGGAGGTTCGGCGAGATCGCGCCGAGCAGCGATGGGCCGAGGCACAGGCCTGCGATCACCTCGCCCATCACGCGCGGCTCCCCGACCTTGGTCGCGACGGCGCCGAACAGGCGGGCGACGATCAGCACGATCGCGATCGACAGGAACACGGCCGCGACGAGCTTGTTGAAGTCGGCCCGCTGCTTGGTGGCGGTGAACTTCTCGCCGGCAGGCGGGAGGCCGCTCGGAGTGGTCAGCGCCGGCTTCGTCTGCGAGGCCGTCGAGGGAACCGGCATGGCCACGTTCAGCGGGATCACGGTGACCTTCTGGAGCTGGAGGTCGTTGGCGGTAGCGGTCAGCCGCGCTGCGCCGCCCTTGACGCACTTCACGTCGCCGAACACGCCGGCGGTGCTGGTCGAATACGTCACAGGGCCAAGCAGCTTGTCGCTCGAGGAGTACAGCTGAGCGACGGCACCGGTGCCGTGGATCGAGAACGAGCTCCCGAAGCACGTCGAGGCCGGTGACAGCGTGTACGTGCCCTGGACGTTCTTCGGTGTCCGCGGTGCGGCGGCCCCCGGAGGGGGTGAAGCGCTCGTGAAGGTCGCCAGGAACGGCCGCCCGCCGAGCGTTCCGTTGATCGACGCCTTCGCGCCCGGGGTGGCGATCGCGTCGAGATGCAGCGACCTCCCTCCGGACACGCAGCTCACGTCGCCAGTCAAGCGGTGGGAGTTTCCAGGAAGCGTCTTGGCGTTAAGCCTGAGCTGGCCGCCGAGCGTGTTCTGATTGTTGGTGAAGTTGACGAACTGCCCGGACTGGAGGACGTTGAAGGACGGCCCAGTGGCGGTGATCTGTGTCGGCGCGGTCGGCGGCAACGGGAGCCCCCCGGCGGGTTTGGGGACGGGGCCGATGCACGGGCTCGCCAAGGACAGCGTGTAGCCACCGGCGATCGAGGGCTGCGCCTTCTCGCTGCCGCCCTTGCTGACGACGAAGATCACAACAGCGACGCCGATCACGGCGATGATCGCGTAAAAGATGGTCAAGCGCCTGGCCAAGCGGCCACCCGAGATCTCCGTCTGTGCCGACATCAAAGCCCCCTTTTGGCCTCGAGTGCTGTGAGTTTGTCTCGCCGTGCCGGCGCAGCCCCGCCTCAGCCCGGTCGCGCGGAAAAGTAGCCCATCGGCAACGCGGGCACATCCGGCACGTGCCATCGAACTGCATCCGTAAAGTGCCGCAATATTGCTCCGGGAGGTGCCCTCGCCCGGAGGGGACGGCGCGCTACAGCCCGAGCATCGACACGCGCTACAGCCCGAGCATCGACGCGATCCGGACCCGCTGGGTTTCGTTCGTGCCGGAGTAGATCGGCGCGCCGATGGCGTCGCGCAGGCCCTTCTCGAGTCCGTACTCGCGCGTGTAGCCGCGCGCGCCGAAGATCTGGATCGCGGACAGGGCCGAGGCCACGTTCGCCTCGCTGGTGATCAGCTTGGCCATCGAGATCTCGGTGGTGACGCTCCGTCCCCTGGCGAACCGGCGGGCGGTGTCGTAGAGGTGCTTACGCGAGTTTTCCAGGCCGATCTTCATGTCGACGATCTTGCCGGCGATGTACTGGTTGGTGCCGATAGACCGGCCGAACGCCTGGCGCTCCTTGGCGTACTTGATACAGCGCTCCATCCGCTCCTGCATCTCGCCCACCATCATCATGAAGATGCACAGGATCTCGTAGTTCATGACGTGCTCGAGGATGAAGAAACCCGATCCGGGCTTGCCGAGCATGTTCCCTTTGGGCACCCGGCAACCCGTGAACTCGAGTGCGCAGAACGGGCACGTGTTGAGCCCGAGCTTCTCGATCGGCTCGCCGACGCGGAACCCGGGCGTGTCCGTCGGGACCAGGAACGCGGTGATACCAGCGGCCCCGCCCTCCGTCCCGGTCTTGGCGTAGACGGTGATGATGTCGGCCAGGGGGCCGCTGGTGATCCAGATCTTCTTGCCGTCGAGGATGTAGTCGTCGCCGTCCTCGGTGGCGGTGGTGATCATCGCCGTCGCGTCCGAGCCGGCGTTCGGCTCGGAGATGGCATGCGCGCTCAGGATCTCGCCGTCGATCAGGCGGGACAGGTAGCGCTGCTTGAGCTCGTCCGACCCGAACTTCTGGAGCGGGATCGCTGCGCTCACGACCTGCGTCGCGGCGCCGAACAGAAGCCCGGTGTCGCGACAGCCGTACCCGAGGTTCTCGAGCACGTAGACGAGCGTGAGCACGTCGAGCCCGAGACCGCCCCACTCGGTGTCGAACGGGATCCGTAATACGCCGGACCTCCGGATCAGATCCCATTTGTCGCGGTTGAACCGGTTCGCCGCGTCATCCTCGAGGTGACCCTCGTTGAGCGCGTCGAAGTACTCGTTCAGGGATTTCCTGAGCGCCTTCTGCTCGTCGGTCCATTCACCGGTTGGGGCGGTCAGTGCCATCCGGACTCCTCTAGTAGACGGATGAGTGGATGCCCGACTCGGTGAGCCGGTGGGCCTCGTCGCCGGACAGCGCGGGCGTGAACATGCACACCAGTCGCAGGTCCTCATCGTCCGACGCGACCAGGTCGTGGCAGTCGTGCTCGTTGAGCGAGTAGATAGTGCCCGGCACGATCTCGTGTTCGGTGCCGTCCATCTCGACCACCTTGCCGCTGCCTTCGATGCAGTAACACGACTCGAGGTGGTTCTTGTACTCCAGGCGCGACGTGGTTCCCTTCCGGACGATCGTGTCCGTGACGGTGTAACCCAGACCGTCGGCCTCGAGCAGGAACCGCCGGCTCAGGCCGTTACCCCATTCCACCGTCTTCACCTCGTCCAGCTTGCGTACGATCATGTATGGCCCCTTGCTGTTGATTTGACCTGCGACTCTGGGATCTGTCCCAGTTCGACGAGTAATCCTTTGAAGTCTTCGACCACGTCGCGCCCGGCAGCGCGCGCCTCGGTCACCCGTGCCACACACGTGCTGCCGACGATCGCGGCGTCGGCCCCGACCGCCCCGAGCCCGTCGATGTGGCTCTTGTCCTTGACCCCGAACCCGACCGCGATCGGCACCTCAGTGTGCGCCCGCAACCTCTCCATCACGGGGATGAGTGCACTGTGGTCCGGCGGCCCGACCGTGCCGCTGCGTCCGTAGGCGGCGACCAGGTAGATGTAGGCCGAGCCGTGCTCCGCGGCCTCGTCCAGCACCGCCTCATCCGACGTGGCGTAGCAGGTGGTGACGATCGGCAGGTCGACCGTCCCGGCGGCCTCGTAGTACTCGGGCTTCAGCCGCGGCGGCAGCCCGTGGACGAGCAGCCCATCGGCCCCCGCCGCCTGCACGCGCTCCAGGAACTCGCGCATCGGCGTGCCCTTGATCGAATAGCTCCAGTCCGCGAGCAGCGCGATCTTCAGATGCTTCAGCTCGGGGCGGACGCCCTGCACGAACTCGAGCACGGCGTCGCGGTCGATCCCGTCTTCGAGCGCCCGGCTGGCGGACGCGCGGATCACGGGCCCGTCGCTGGCCGAATTCGGAAACGGGATCGCGAGCTCGAGGCAGTCGACCTTGGCCTCGTCGAGCATCAGGACGAGCTCGCGGAAGGTCGAGAGCGGCGGATCGCCCGCGTTCAGGAACAGCGCCAGTCCGGGCCGTCCGGGTTGGCGGTCGTCGAAGAAGCTCATGCCTTCGCGGTTACCTGCCCGTGCTCGCGCATCCGTTCGATCAGCCGAGCGGGAACGCCGGCGCTCATCGTGTCGGTGGCGAGCTCCAGCGCCGTGGGCCAGTCCGGCGCGACCTCGCAGTTGATCGCCAGCGCGGCGGCGTTCAACTTGATGCTCTCGATTGCGCCAGGCGGGCCGTCGCCCCCGATCAACGCCAGGAAGTGATCGACGGTCTGCTCGAGGTCGGTCACCGGAAGCAGGTCCTCGAACGGCCGCGCGCTCAGGCCGAGCTCCCCCGGGCGGAGCACGAATTCCTCGCCCCGCGCGCTGTCGTACACGTGGCAGTCGACGACGCTCATGAGCTCATCGACGCCGACGTCGTTCCATACCACCCAGTAGTCCTTGCTCGGATCCTCGGAAACGAGTGCGCGGAACGTCGGGAGCACGCTGTGATCGGACACCCCCGTGATCTGCAGCGACACCGGCACCGCGGCCAGGAACGGCCCGATCAGGTTGAAGAACCGCCCGACGGTCTTCATGTCGAAGGGCAGGATCTGGCGAGCCAGCATGCGGAGCTCCTTCGGGTACACGAACGGCCCTGCGCAGGCCATCCCGAACGTGTCGAGCATCTCCTCGGTCTGCTCGTACGAGCTCGTCTGCCGGATGCCCAGCCGGTCGAGTAGATCGACCGAGCCCGTTCGGCTCGCGTAGGCGCGCGACCCGGTCTTGATCACTCGTGCGCCCATCGCCGCAGCCACGAACGCCGACGCGGTGCTGAGGTTGAACGTGCTCGGCCCGCCGCCGGTCCCGACGATGTTGACCGTGCGGCGCGGCGGCGGGTCGGGGCGCGGGTTGCGCTCCTTGAGCGAGCCGAGCAGCGTGCTCACCGACACGCCATCGGGCATCCGGGTGGTCAGCGACGCGAGCACCGCAAGCGCCTCGCCCGGGTGCAGGCTCTTGCCGGCCAGGCGATCCCAGAAGTCACCCCAGATCTCTTCGGAGATCGGGTAGCGCTGGGTGACCAGCGCCGCCAGCGCTTCTGAGGGTGTCTTACTCGGCATGCGCCGGGTCGCGTGCCTGATCCACGTAGGCCTTGATCGCGGCCACCGTGCGGAAGCTGTCGGGTCCCAGGTCGGAGTCGTCGACGCCGATGTCGAACTCGTCCTCGAGCCAGGCCACGACCTTGAGCAGGCCGAGGCTGTCCACGACCCCGCCGGTCAACAGGTCGTAGTCGTCCTCGAGATCCTCGACCGGAACATCGGGCATGAACTCCTCGACGATGAACGTCTTGATCTTCGTGGTGGTTTCATCCATTGGCACGACTCCTCTCTAGCTCTGCGGCCACCGCCTTGCGGTCGACCTTTCCGGTTGATGTTTTGGGGAGGGGATCGGTCACGATCTGAATCGTCGAAGGCATCTCGGTGCGGGCCAGCCGGGTGGCGCAGTGCTGGCGAAGCTGCAGGCTGTTGAGCTTCGCGTCGGCCTCGCGGCGAACGGTCGCATGGAGGCGCGCGCCGGCGAGTTCGTCCGGGACGGCGATGACCGCCACCTCGATCACCGCGGGGTGCTCCTGGATCGCCTGCTCGACGACCTGCGTGCTCACACGCACGCCGCGCACCTTGACGTAGAAGTCGGCACGGCCCTCCAGTGTGAGCGTGCCATCCTCGTGGCGCCGGACGATGTCACCGCTCTTGTAGTACGTGCGGCCGTCGTCGTCCTCGAGCGTGACGAACTTCCCCTCGTTCAAGGACGATTTCAGGTATCCCCGGGTCTGGAACGGCGTCCACACCATGAATTCGCCGGTGCCGGGGCCCTCGAGCGGGGTGCCGTCGTCGGTCTGCACCCGGACGACGACGCCGGGTATTGGCTGGCCGACCGGAATATTCGACGGCACGTTCCCCTCGGCGAGCCCGAGGAATTCGTGGATGAGGCTGTCGTTGGTCTCGGTGCAGCCGTACACGTTGTAGAAGCGCGCGTTCGGGAACAGTTTGGGGAGTTCGGCGAGCGAGCTTGCCGGGATCTTGTCTCCGGTCGTGATCGCGTGACGGACGCTCGGGAATGTCCGCCCGTCCTCGCGGTTGACGTCGATCAGCAGGCGGTAGAGCATCGGTACCGCTTGGAGCACGTTCACCTGGTTGTCGTTGACGAGATCGGCTAGATACGCCCCTTGCGTGGCCCGGTCCTGATCGACCATCGCGACCGTGCCGCCGTGCTTGAGCGTGGTCCAGATGTCGAGCAGGCACAGGTCGAAGTTGAGCGGCGCGTAGTTGGCGACGACGGTGCCGGGACGGATCTCGAACTGCTCCGCGGCCCAGTCGGTGAACGCGTCGACGCCAGCCGCCTGGAGCGGGACGATCTTCGGCAGGCCGGTCGAGCCCGAGGTGGTGAGCATGAACGTGACGCCCTCGGCGCCGCCGGCCGGCGGCCACTCGGAGTCCGGGGAGTCGGGTTGCGCGCGGGCGTCGTCGACGAGCGCTCGCAGGCTGGCCGCGCTCTCGCTGCGAGGCCCGTGGGGCGAGAGCACCTGGCTGGTGCCCGCCTGTGAGAACAGCTGCGCGAGCGTCTCGGACGCGAGCTCGATCGATGGGAGCAGGAAGGAGTGGCCCGTGCGCAGGCACGCGAGGATAAGCGCGATCGCCTCGGGGGACTTCTTGGCCCGGATCCCGACCGGGCGATCATCCGGCAGCCGTGCGCCCTCGATCTCGGCGTGCGCGGCATCCGCCAGCGCCAGGAGCTCGGCGTAGGAGATCGGCTCGCCCTCCCAGATCAGCGCCGGAGCGCCGGGCTGGCGCTCGGCCTGCTCGGCGAAGTGATCGGCGATGGATCGGATGGTGGTCTGGCTCATGAGGACCTCGGCGTTATCGGAGACTTCAACTCGGCGCGGTGACGCTCGAATTCGTCGACCCAGCCCTGGATGCTGTCCGCGCGAAGCAGTCCGGTGCCGATCAATAGCCCCTTGAAGCCCGAGTCGACCAGTTCGGCGGCGATCCTGGGGTCGAGGATCGCGCTCGCGCTGACCGGGCACGGCGTCCCAGTCTGGATCGTCGCGTCGAGCAGAGAACGGCTGGTGTCGATGTCTCCCGGCTCGCGCTCGCGGGTGTTGATGTCCTTGTTGTTGACCGCGATGATGCAGTCCTCGGGGTGGACGACGGTCTCGAGCTCGGCTTCGTCGACGATCTCGACGAACGGTGTGATCCCGTGGCCGAGCGCGAGCTCGATCAGATGCTGGAAGGTCTTGGCGGGCAGGATCTTCGCGGTGAGCAGAACCGCGGAGGCGCCCATCTCCTTGGCCGCCACGATCTGCTTCTCGCGCGTGATGAAGTCCTTTTTCAGCAGCGGCACCTCAGTCATGCCGGCCACCGCTCTAAGCATGTCGTCGTCTCCGCCGAACCAGCGGCCGGTCACCACCGAGATGCATGGGGCGCCGGCGGCGACGTACTGCTCGACGATCTCGGTGATCGTCCGGTCACCGATCAGCTCGGCGCCCTCGCCGTCCGAGCGCTTGACCTCCATGATGATCGGCAGACGCCCGGCGAGAAGGGCGTTCGTAAACACGCTATCCATCTCGGTCACCACTCCTTGCGCCCCGGTCCTTCCACACACGGTTGATCGCTTCGACGTTCTCAGGGGAGATCTTCCCATCTGCGGCGCGCGCGTTGGTATCAACATCGATTCCGAGGAACCGGGGATGCGCGGCAAGCGATTCGTACTCTGCGCGGTTAGTGGCCGAGATCCCGCCGGCGAGCAGGAACGGGCGGGTCAGCTGGTCCGCGAGCGGGGCCACCACCGCCGGATCGATCTGGAGACCGGTGCTGCCGACGCGGCCGTCGTCGGAGACCACGTCGAACAGGAACACGTCGACGCCGGCCTTCTCGTAGGAGCCGATGAGAGACGCCTCGACGCACTCGCCGCCCTTCACGTGAAGGACCTTGATCACGCGGACGTCAGGCGCGATCGCCTTGATCTTGCGGATCGTTCCCGGGGTCGGATATCCGTGGAGCTGGATCCACCGCACGGGTGAGCCCTCGAGCGTGTCGCGCAGTTGCGCTGCGTCCTTGGCGAACGTGACAAGCACGGGCGTGAGGCTCCCGCTGGCGGCGGCCGCGTCCGCGAGCTGGCGCCACCGGGTCCGGTCGAGATCGTGCGGACCGCCCGGCACTCCCCACCAGAGCCCGACGAAATCCACACCTCGGGCCGCCAGCAGGTCGAGCTCTGGCGGCTCGACGATGCCGCACACCTTGACCCTCGGGCCAAGGCGGACGTCGCTGACGCGGTCGTCGGTCGCGTTCGGCTGGCTCGATGGCGCGGTCGGCATCATGCCACCAGCCTCATGCGGGATCACGGGAGACCGCTGAGATGCCATCTACTCGATGCATCTCCTGCGGTCTCCCGGTCCCAATTCGCTATGCCCCTGCGGCCTCGGCTAGGTCCCGACCAAGCCGCTCGCGCCCGGCACGGCCAACGCGGGCGTCTGGCCGATGAACGTCAGGATGCCGTTCCCGCCGACCTTGTATTCGTCGATGTGATGAGTCGCCGGGCTTGCGCCGGTCGAGAGCACGTACAGGTAGTGGCTGTCGCCACTCAGCGTCTCGTCGGTGAGCGCGAACTCGTTCTTGCGCACCGGCGTGTTGCCGAGCAGCTTCAGGCCGCCGTTCGGGAACACCCTGAACTCGGAGGTGAATCCGCCTGTCGGGGCGCCGCCGCCGGTGTTGACGACGTACGCGTACTTCCCGTTCGATGTGACCGTCACCCAGCACGGCGCGGTTCCCTTGGTCGGCTGGGTCGTGATCGGAGTCAGCGCACCCGAGCCCGCCACGTTGTAACTCGCCGTGTCTCCGGCGCCGGGGACCGTCAGGCTCGTGACCTGCGACATGAGGAGATGGTCGTTCGGATCGAACGCGAAGCCGAAGGGGAACGGCGTGGTCGCGTCGTGGGCGGTCGGCGCGCTAGCGGCGCCGCTCGCGCTGACCTTGAACGTGTCGATCGAATCGGTCGCGACGGGAGTCGCGAGGGTCGGATCGCCCAGCAACGAAACGACGAGCAGCTTGCCGTTGTTGTTGAAGCCCACCTGCCGCGCCAGACCCGGAACCGTCGGCGTCAACGGCCGGATCGAGCCCGAGATGGCGCTCAGGCTGCCGGCCGCATTGAAGCGAAGGCCGGCGATATTGCCGGGCACCGGGGGTCCCGGCATCGGGAAGATCCCGGAGTCGAGGACGTACAGCAGATTGCCGTGAACCGTGAGGCTGTTGGGGAACTTGCCGCCCGAGGAGTGCACGCTGACCAGCTTCAGGCCGGTTGGAGTCGCGACGAACGAGCTGACTGAGTTGCTGCCTGCATTGACCGCGAACACGTGCTTACCGTCGGAGGTCTGGGCGAGCTCGCCCTGGGTGTCCAGGAAAGGACAGGTCGGCGCACAGCCCGGCTGGAGCTGCTGGCCGCCCTTGCCACCGGTTGCGACCGCCTTGAGGAACGTCAGATGCCCGTTCGAGTAGCGGTTGAAGATCAAGACCTCGTTCCGCTTCGGGCTGTTGGTCTCGGTGTAGACCCTCCCGACAACCTTGGACTTACTCGGGGTCTTCGCGCTCGCCGTCCCAGGCAGCGCGACGACGGCGACGGCAACCGCCGCCAGAAGACCCAGCAACGACCAGCGCTTGCCGGGAATAAAACGCCCCAACGAAATCACGTAAATCTCCCCTCGTTTGTGCCCGCGCGCGACTCTATAGCAATCATCGCCCCACGGCCAGTAGTTCCCCCGTTCGTGGGGGCCGCGAATGTACCGCATCGCCCGGCGGCCGTCTAATGGGTCGCCGGGGGCCGGAAAGAGTTTGTTAAGGGTTCGGATGTGACGGCGGCGGCCCCGGCCAGGCCGCCGCCGTCATCCGACTGCCGACTAGAACGCGGCGGCTCCCGAGACGCCGTTCGGCAGCGTCGAGGGGGTCGTCTGGATGTGGGTGACGCTTCCGTTCGAGCCTACCTTGAACACGTCGATGTGGCTGGGGCCGCCCATGATGAACGGATCGACCACGTACAGGTAGCGGTCGTTGCTCGAGACGGCCTCATCGCTCGGGAAGCCCATGGCGCCATCGCTTCCGTGACCTTGGAAGGTCATCTTGCCGCCGTGGCCGATGGACATAACCGACACGCCGCCCTTCCCGCTGAACGTGTCGGGCACGGAGTCGGACAGCGTGTTCGACACGTACGCCCAGCGACCGTTCTTGGTCACCACCAGCCAGCACGCCGCGCGCCCGTTCGTCGAGGTGTTCTTGACGAGCTTCAGCTTCCCGGTCGACGACACGTTGTACGTGGCCGCCGTGCCGTTGAACTGCGCCGGGTCAGTCGGGTTCGGCATGGCACCGGACGGCGTGGCGACGAAGCCGGCGTTGCTGACCAGGATCTGCTTGCCGGAGGCCGAGAACCCGAACGGGTTCGGGATGCCCGGAGTGGCGGTTGCCTGCGACGGACCGGCCGTGCCGCTCTTGCTGATCACGAATGTGTCGATCTCGCCATAGGTGCGCGGAAGCCCGCGCTGGGTGACTACGATGATCCCGCCGTTGTTGGCGAAGCCGATTCCGGCGGTCACGCCGACCTTGTCCTTCTTGCCCTTGGGCGTCACCGCGGTGAGCTTGCGGTCCGAGCCGGCGATCGGGGTGAGCTTGCCGGTGGACGAGAACTTCCAGCCGAAGATGTTCTGGCTCGTCTCGTTGACGACGTACAGCACGTTGCCGCTGCTGGTGAGGCTGATCGGCAGCTTGCCGTGCGAGGAGGTGTGCGAGACCAGCTTCGGTCCCGACGCCGTGATCTGGAACGAGCTGACGCTGTTGTCGCCGGCGTTCACCACGAACAGCAGCTTGCCGTCGGGCGTCAGGTTGACCGAGCCCGAGGAGTCGACGATCGGGAAACCGAACGGCGCCGTGCCCTTGATCCCCTTCCCGCCGGTGGCGACGACCTTCCGCTGCGTGAGCGTGCCGTTGGCCGCGCGTGTGAACACGATCACCTGGTTGCCGGCCGGGTTGTTGCTTGTTGTGTAGACGGCGTCGTAGTTGACTTTCTTAGCTCCCTTGGCGCTCGCCAGCCCTGGCGTAATCACGGCCGTGGCCGCAACGAGGAACCCCAGCAGCCGCCAGAGCCTCACATCTCGTCCCATAAGTTTTGCCCTCCGTTGTGCGTGTAGCGCCCGGCCTGCGCCCGTTGTCGGCGCGCAAGGGTACACCACGTGCCCGATCTGTGAACAAGGCGTGACTGGAAAACTTGCTCGACTACTCCAATCGAGGTATGGCCCTGGTATACGATCGCCGGGCGCGCCTCTGGGGACGTGGGAATGCGCAAAGCCGTCCAAACCTCCCGAACTTGGCGACCGTGAACTCCTGTTCCCAACTGATGGAGGGTCTTCGATGGCCGATTCGACTTCTGCCCGCAGGCTGCACCCCGGCGACACCGTTTCACCGCAGCGACTGGTAGCGATCTCGGGCGAGGAGGTCAGCGTCCCGGACCCGGGGCGGCTGGTCCACCTCGAGCTGCGACGGTTTGCCGGCTGCCCGATCTGCAACCTTCATCTGCGGTCGGTCGTGATGCGCAAGGACGAGCTTGCGGCCGCGGGCATCGAGGAGGTGGTGGTGTTCCACTCCACCGACGAGGAGCTGCGCAAGTATCAGGCGGAGTTGCCGCTCGCGGTGATTGCCGATCCGGACAAGAAGCTGTACGCCGAGTTCGGTGTCGACAAATCTCCGCGTTCGGTGCTGAACCCTCGCGCCTGGCCGGCGGTCTTCCGCGGCGCGGCTCACAACGTCGGCGCCGCGATCAGGGGGAAGGAGAAGCTCTCGCCGATGACCCCCAAGAACGGGCCGCTCGGGCTGCCTGGTGACTTCCTGATCGCCTCGGACGGCCGCGTCATCGCCAGCAAGTACGGCGAGCATGCCTACGACCAGTGGTCGGTCGACGAGGTCCTCGAGCTGGCCAAGGGCCAGGGCGCCGGAAATGGGACTTCTGAGGCGGGCGCCGCCCCGAGTGCATCGGCCTCCAACTAGTGTCCAGAATCGCTTGTGGGCGGGCGCGCCACGGATATGATCCGCGCCGGGGCGAGCACTCGCCGCCGACCTGCCGGGGCAACGCGCGAGAGGAGACAATGTGACTGACGATAGGCATCCTGCCGGGGCCTACGACGTGGCAATACTCGGTGGCGGGCTCGCCGGGTTGACGCTCGGGCTGCAGCTCAAGCAGGCGCGTCCCGACACGAGCATCTTCATCGCCGAGAAACGGGCAGGGCGGGCGCCCGAGGCCGCGTTCAAGGTGGGGGAGTCGACCCAGGAGATCGCGTGCAACTACTTCGGCGAGGTACTCGGCCTGATGGATCACATGGAGCGCGACCAGATCCGCAAGTGCGGGCTGCGCTTCTGGTTCCCGGCCGGCGACAACTCGAGCCTCGCCGAGCGCATCGAGCGCGGCCCGAAGGCGCACGCCCCGGTGCCGAGCTGGCAGTTCGATCGCGGCCGATTCGAGAACTATCTGGGTGAGCGGGTCGCGGAGGCCGGGATCGATCTGTTCGGGGCAACCCGGGTGATGGACGTCGAGATCGGAGATCCCCATCGGGTGACGATCGTTCCCCGGGCGGGTGGCGAGGAGACGACGGTGCAGGCGCGCTGGGTCGTCGACGCCAGCGGCCGGTCGTGGATCCTCAAGCAGAAGCTCGGTCTCCTCGAGGACAACGGGCACGTGGTCAACTCATCCTGGTTCAGGCTCGCCGGCGGTCTGAACATCGAGGACTGGGCCGACCCTGACGACGAGGAGTTCTTCGAGCGCATGTCTGAGCGCGGCTTGCGCCAGTTCAGCACCAATCACCTGTGCGGCAAGGGCTACTGGATGTGGATGATCCCGCTCTCCTCCGGCGCGGTCTCGATCGGGATCGTGGCGGACCCGCGCTTTCACTCGATGGACGAGATGAACACGCTCGACAAGTCGATCGACTGGATCAGAGCGCACGAGCCGCAGCTCGGCGAGGCGGTCGACGCGCGGCGTGACCAGATCGAGGACTTCCTGAAGGTGGAGGACTTTTCCTATGGCTGCAAGCAGGCCTTCTCCGGCCGCGATCGCTGGTGCCTGGTCGGGGAGGCGGGGGCGTTCCTGGATCCGTTCTATTCGCCCGGCTCGGACTTCATCGCGCTGTCCAACACGCTGACCACCGACCTCGTTTCCCACGAGCTGGCCGGCGAGGACGTCGCGAAGCGCGCCGAGGCCCACGACGACTGGTACCTCAACGCCTACCGGGTGCACCTCACCCAGTACGAGGGCCAGTACGTGTTCTGGGACAACCCGGCGGTCATGAACGTCAAGATCAGCGGCAACAACATCTACTACTGGGGCTGCCTGGGGCTGCTGTTCTTCCACCGCAAGCTCACCGACCTCGATCTGATGGCGGCGGTACGACCCGATACGGAGCGGATGTGGGCGATCATCACCCGGCTCGAGGCTATGTACCGCGAATGGAACGAGCTCGAGCAGCGCGAGTGGCGCCGGGCGATGGTTCCGTCATCCGCGTTCCCGGCGATGTTCGATCGCCACCGGGACATGATCGCCGGCTTCGACGACGACGGTCTGAAGGCGAGGATGGCCGCCAATGCCGACCTGCTCGAGGCGTACGCGGTGCTCGCGTTCAACCGGGCCGCGCAGAATCTCGGAGACGCGGCGCCGGGCGAGGACGAGAAGATCAACCCCTACGCCGTGTCGTTGGATCCCGATCGGTGGGAGGCAGACGGGATGCTGGGCGGCGAGGGTCTCACCGTGGCCGAGGCTCGCCAGTCGCAGGCCGGCGGGATGGAGAACCTGTTCATGGAGGCGATCGCCACGCCCGCGTGAACGCGGGCCCACGCCCCCGCCGGAGCGGGGGCGTGGTCCAGTCGCGCGGGTCCGTGAGCGGCTAGAAAACGCCCAGGCCCGACACGCCGTTCGGGAGCTCGTTCGGCGTAGCCTCGATGTGCGTCAGGCTTCCGCCCGCGCCGATCTGGTACACGTCGATGTGGCTCTCGAACGGAAGGATGATCGACGGGTCGAGCACGTACAGATACCGCCCGTCGCTGCTGATCGCCTCGTCACCGGGGAATCCCGGGCCGGCGTTGGTCTGGGCCACCAAGGTGAGCCGACCATGTGGCGAGATCGAGTAGGTCGACACGCCGAGGTTGCCGGTGGTGGCGCCGGCCGCGGATCCAGCCGGTCCGCCCAGCGTGTTGGTCACGAACGCGTACCGGCCGTCCTTGCTGATGACCACCCAGCACGCCGCGCGGCCGCCGCTCGGGAACGAGCCCTTGAAGACGAGGGTGCCCGAGGGATGGAGGCTGAAAGAGTCCGTCGAGCCGAAGAACTGCGCCGGGTCGACCGGGTTTGGCGGAGAGCCGCCAGGATTGGCTGCGCTGCCCGACGGGGTCTCGACGAATCCGGCGTCGGAGACGAGGAGGTTCTTCGGTCCGTCGAACGCGAACCCGAACGGATTCGGCGTCGGCGCG
>Ga0335078_10002003_pt1 | contig 30852 bp, 34 predicted proteins | sample Lox_Sample_32_FD_206711 | JGI IMG/M metagenome (GOLD analysis project Ga0335078, IMG submission 206711) | Soil microbial communities from Loxahatchee National Wildlife Refuge, Florida, United States - Lox_Sample_3.2 | ecosystem: Environmental > Terrestrial > Soil > Wetlands | place: USA... | reverse complement strand
GGACCCTCCAGGGAGTCGGCCTGTACGGCGGGCTGACCGCGCTGGAGAACGTCATGGTCGGCGCGACCTCCCGGGCCTCGGCCGGCTTCTGGTCCGCGCTGCTCTCGCTGCCGCGGGCCGGCCGCGACGAGCGCGCGCTGCGCGACCTGGCCATGGCGGCCCTGGACCGGGTCGGCGCCGCGCAGGCCGCGCAGGCCCGGCCGGGTGAGCTGCCCTACGGCATGCGGAAGAGGATCGCGCTGGCCCGGGCGCTGGTGGCCAGGCCCGGGCTGATCCTGCTCGACGAGCCCGCCAGCGGCCTGGACGAGGGCGAGCTGGCCGAGCTCGGCAGCCTCATCCGGGATCTGGCCACCGAGGGATCGCTGGTCGTGGTGGAGCACCACATGGACCTGATGATGTCCGTCTGCGACTCGATCGTGGTCCTCGATTTCGGGAAGGTGATCGCGACGGGCACGCCGCGCGAGGTCCAGGACAATCCCGCCGTGACCGCGGCCTACCTCGGCACCCTGGATCCCCAGGCCGGCCCGGGCGGCCGGGCTCCCGCCGATGAGTAGCGCGGCGGCGGGGCAGGACACCTCCCCGGCGCTGGCCGTCGAGGATCTCGTCGCGGGATACGGCGGGGTCATCGCGCTGGACAGGGTCAGCATCACGGCCGGGACGGCCGCCATCACCGCGGTGCTCGGGGCGAACGGAGCGGGCAAGACGACGCTGCTGCGCGCGGTCAGCGGCATGGTCAGGCCCCGGCGCGGCCGCGTCCTGCTGGGCGGCGCCGACCTGGCCGGCCGCAGTCCCGAGCAGATGGTCCGGGCCGGGGTCGCCCACGTGCCCGAGGGGCAGGGGGTCATTCCCGAGCTCACCGTCGAGGAGAACCTGCGGGTCGGCATGATGTCCTGGCCCCCCCGGGCCAGGAGAACCGAGCGGACCGCCGCGCTCGACGAGGCCTACGGGCGCTTCCAGCCGCTGGCCGACCGGCGGCGCAAGCTGGCCGCCACGCTGTCCGGCGGCGAGCGGCAGATGCTGGTCATCGCGCGGGCGCTGCTGGCGCGGCCCCGCGTGCTGCTGCTCGACGAGCCTTCGCTCGGCCTGGCGCCCCGGGTCATGGCCCAGGTCATGGACCTGGTGGTCCAGCTCAGCCGGGAGCACGGCCTGACCATCGTCCTGGTCGAGCAGAACGCGCGCAGCGCGCTGGCCATCGCGGACCACGGCGTGGTGCTCAACCTGGGCCGGGTCGTCGCCTCCGCGGACGCCGCCACGCTCGCCGCCGACGTCGCCCTGCGCCACCACTACCTCGGGTTCTAGCCACTCCTAGGAGCATGCCTGTGGTCGAGTTCCTCCAGTTCACGCTCAGCGGGATCGCCTTCGGGATGATCTACGCCGCGGTAGCGCTGTCCCTCGTGCTGATCTGGCGCGGTACCCGGGTGCTGAACTTCGCGCAAGGCGGCATGGCCATGTTCACCACCTTCGTGGCGATCGAGGTCATCTACCGCACCGGTTCCTACTGGACCGGGTTCGTGACCGCGCTCGCGGCCGGCCTCGTGCTCGGCGTGGTCTGCCAGCTCACCGTCATCCGGCCGACCATGAACAAGCCGCCGCTGAACGCGGTGATCGTGACCATCGGCCTGCTCATCCTCATCGAGGGGCTGGCCGGCATCTTCTTCGGCGGCCAGTACCGGTCGTTCCCGACCGCGTTCTCCCAGACCGGGCTGAGGATCGGCGGGACTCCGCTCGGCGTGTCGCGCTACGACGTGTTCGTCGCGGCGGCGGTGCTGGTCGTCACGCTGGCGCTGGCCGCGGCGTTCCGGTACACCTCGGCCGGGCTGCGGATGCGCGCGGCGGCGTTCAACGCCACGATCGCGCGGCTGTCGGGCATCCGGGTGGCGCGGGTGCTCACCGTCGGCTGGGGGCTGGCCGGCCTGCTCGGCGCGCTGGCGGGCGTGCTGGTCTCGCCGTCGACGTTCCTGTACCCGAACAGCATGGACACGATCTTCGTGTACGGCTTCACCGCGGCGGTGATCGGTGGCCTGGACAGCCCGCTCGGCGCGGTGGTCGGCGGGCTGCTGCTCGGGCTCGCGCTCAGCTACTCGGGCGGCTACCTCCATAACGGCTCCAACCTGGTCCCGGTGGTGGCCCTGGTCATCCTCGTCGTGGTGCTGATGGTCCGGCCCGGCGGCCTGTTCTCCGCCACCCAGGTGCGGCGGGTATGACCATGCACACACTGCCGCGCAGGCTCGGGCTCGCCGTCGTGACGGCGGTGATCGTCTGGTTCCTTTCCGTCCGGCTGGACACGTTCCGCGATTTCCAGATCGCCCAGGTCGCGGTCTATGTCCCGGCCGTGGCCGGGCTCACCGTGCTGACCGGGCTCAGCGGCCAGATCTCGCTGGGCAACGGGGCGTTCATGGCCATCGGCGCCTACGCCACGGCGCTGCTGCTGCTGCACCTGAACTGGCCCTTCGTCGCCGCCCTGGTGGCCTCCGCCGCGGTCACGGCGGTGGCCGGGGGGATCGTCGGCGTGGCCGCGGCGCGGCTGCGCGGCCCCTACCTGGCCGGCCTCACTCTCTTGCTCGGCGTCGCGCTCCCCTCCCTCGCCTTCGCCTACCAGGGGGTTTTCGGCGCGGACCAGGGCCTGAGCGTGACCTTCACCACGCCCGCCTTCCTCGGCGCGACCTTCCCGCTGACCAGGTGGCAGGCCTGGGTCAGCACCGTGGTGGCCCTGGTCACCCTGGTCCTGCTGGCGAACCTGTGTTACAGCCGGATCGGCCGCAACTGGCGCGCGGTGCGCGACGACGAGGTGGCCGCCGCGCTCGACGGGGTGAACGTCGCCGTGACGCGCACCCTGGCCTTCGTGGTGAGCGCCGTCTGCGCCGGGCTGGCCGGCTCGCTGCTGGCCATCGTGACCAGCCTGGTCGCGCCGGGCGCCTACACGATCACGCTGTCCATCGCGCTGCTGACCGCGGCCGTGATCGGCGGCCTCGGCAGCCTGCCCGGCGCGCTGTGGGGGAGCCTGCTGATCGTCCTGCTGCCCACCTACGTCACCGACGTGGCCACCAGCCACGGCCTGTCCAGTTCCGTCGGCTCCAACATCCCGATCGCCGCCTACGGCGCGGTCCTCATCCTGGTCATGCTCGCCTTCCCGCAGGGGATCCAGGGCGGGCTGCGCCGGCTCCTCACCCTTTTCACGGGCCCTGACGCGAAGACCCGTATCCCGGGTGACGCGCCCGCCCCCCACGTCACGCCGCAGGCCGATGAAGCACCGGCCAGCCAAACCGAGAAGGAAGGCACTTCATGAGACGAAATCACCGGCTTCGCTGGCAGGCCGCGGCCATCATGACCGTCGCCGCGCTCGCGGTCGCCGCCTGCTCGTCTAGTTCCACCTCGAGCTCGAGTCCTGGGTCGGGCTCGACCAGCTCGAGTGCCGCGCTGACCGCGTCGGCGCCGGGCATCACCGCGACCACGATCACCATCGGCAGCCACCAGCCGCTCACCGGGCCCGCCGCGCCCGGCTACAGCGAGATCGCCCCCGCGGCGAATGCCTACTTCAGTTACGTCAACGCGCACGGCGGGGTGTACGGGCGCAAGATCGTCTACAAGTACCTTGACGACGCCTACAACCCGACCACCACGACGTCGGTCGTGCACCAGCTGGTGCTGCAGGACAACGTGTACGCGATATTCAACGGCCTCGGCACGCCCACCCACCTGGCCGTGGTGAGCTTCCTCAACGCGCAGAAGGTCCCCGACGTGTTCGTCGCGTCCGGATGCGAGTGCTGGAATGACCCGTCGAAGTACCCGCAGACGTTCGGCTGGCAGCTCGACTACGTCCGCGAGGGGAAGATCCTCGGGAATTACATCAAGCAGCACTTCGCCGGGAAGAAGATCGCCTACTTCTACCAGAACGACGAGTTCGGCCTGGACGGGGTCAAGGGCCTCGATATGGAGATCCCGCACTCCATGGTGGTCAGCAGGCAGAGCTACGTGCCCACTAACACCAACATCGCCCCGCAGGTCACCGCGATGCACGCCTCCGGTGCCCAGGTGGTCGTGTCGTTCTCCATCCCCGCGTTCACCGCGCTGCTCAAGCTGAACTCCCTCAAGCTGGGCTTCAGCCCGACGCTGGTGGTCAGCGACGTGGGCTCCGATCCGATCACGCTGGGCGGGCTGGTCACGGCGTTCGCCAAGCAGGGCGGCGCGACCGTCAATGGCAACCAGCTCATCAACGGGATCATCACCGACTCGTACCTGCCGGCCCTCAGCACCAGCGACAGCTGGTACGTGCTGTTCAAGAAGATCCACGACCAGTACGAGCCGAAGGCGCCGCTCGATGGCAACTTCTTCTACGGCATGTCCGTCGGCTACACGTTCGTGCAGGCGATGCTGAAGGCGGGCAGGAACCCGACCCGGGCCGATCTGGTTTCGGCCATCCAGGCCGGGATGCCGCAGGGACCCGCCGTCGCCCCGTATTCTTACTCGTCAAGCGACCACGCGGGCATCACCGGCGCGTACATGGGTGTTATCCAGAACGGCGTAGTCGTGCAGCAGGGGTCTGTGCTCGTTACGGATACGTCCGCATCAGGTGCCATCACGACGTATTCGGGATCCGAGCAGCAGGCGCCGGCGAGTGGTATTCCGTCGCCCTGACGCCGCATCGGCCATCCCCGACTGACACAAGCAGGGATCAGCCGATATGACAGCGGAAACCAGCCGTCTGGCGGGCGGGCGCGCCCGCCCGCCAGCGGCGCAGTCCGGGCGGCAGGCCGTCGAGCGCCCGGCTTCGGCGCGGCTGCTGAGGGCGGCCGAGGAACTGTTCGGCGAGCGCAGCTACCACCGGACGACGGTCGCCGACATCTGCGCCCGGGCCGGGATGGCCACCGGCAGTTTCTACTCGTATTTCGGGTCCAAGGCGGAGATCTTCGCCGCCGTGGTCCGGGCGATCAACGACGACCTGCGGGGGGCCATGAGGAAGGCTCTCGAGCGCACCGAGGGCGGCCAGCGGGCCAGGGAGCGCGCCGCCTTCCGGGCGTACTTCGACCTGCTCTCCCAGCGCCCCTGGATCGACCGCATCGTCCGCGAGTCCGAGTTCATCGACCCGCGCCTGTTCCGCGAGTACTACGAGCACCTGACCCGGGGGTACGCACGCGGCGTGCGGGCCGCGCAGTTGGCCCGCGAGGTGGACGCGCACTACGATCCCGAGGTCATCGCGTTCGCCTACACCGGCATCGGCAACTTCGTCGGCATGCGCTGGGCCGACTGGACGGCCGGCGGCCGGGTTCCCGAGGACGTGCTCGACGACGTGCTCGAACTGCTGGCCCGGGGGCTGGCCCCGCGTGACCGGCCCGACCCGGTGGACGCGAGTAAACCCCAGTTAACCCACTGGTGTGGACAACCCTGTGGAATGCGTGTTGACGATGCCGTGCGCGCCTGGGAAACTCCGGCCCGGGAGACCGCCACAGGTGCGGGCAGCTCAGCCGAGGGCCGCGGGCGGCAGGTCGGCTGCGTCGGCCGGGAGCCAGTCCAGCGGCCGCGGGCCGAGGGCGGTGAGCTCGGCCAGCTGCATGGCGCACCACGGCGAGACGGGCTGCCGGCCGGCCCGTACCGCGTCACAGAATTCGTCCCAGTCCACCCACCGGGTCTCCGCGACCTCGGCCGGATCGGGTTCGGGCGGGAGGTCGGCGTACGCCGCGTAGACCGGGCACAGCTCGTTCTCCAGCACCCCGCTGGCCATCCGCGCCTGGTATCGGAACCTGGGCAGGACGAGGGTGAGCTTGGCCGCGCCGATTCCGAGTTCGTCTCGCAGCCGCCGCAGCACGCTGCCGTATATCGGCTCGCCGGGCAGCGGGTGCCCGCAGCAGGTGTTGGTCCACACGCCGGGGAAGGTCCGCTTGGACTCGGCCCGCCTGCTCAGCAGGAACTGGCCGGCCTCGTTGAACAGGTAACAGGAGAACGCCAGGTGCAGCGGCGTCCGGTCATGGTGCACCGCCGCCTTGTCGGCCGTGCCGACGGCGTTGCCGGCTTCATCCAGGAGGACGACGCTTTCCACATGCTCCTGCCTGAGGTTGGTCGGGGAACGGGCAGGGGTGAACACTACCCGGTGCGACCGGGTGCCTGGCAACTCGCGGGGACGCCGAGGCGCCCCAGGCTCCCGCCCGCCGGAGCTAGTGCGATTCGCGGGGTACCTCGTGACCGCTGGCCCCCACGAGGAAGTCCAGGTCAGCGCCTGCGTCGGCCTGCAGCACGTGCTCGGTGTACAGGCGGGTCCAGCCCCGGCTGGCGTGCGGCGCGGGCGGCTGCCACCGGGCGCGGCGGTCGGCCAGCTCCTCGTCGGCGACCTCCAGCGTCAGCGTCCTGGCCGGCACGTCCAGGGTGATCCAGTCCCCGGTCCGCACCAGGGCCAGCGGGCCGCCCGCCGCGGCCTCCGGGGCGACGTGCAGGACGACCGTGCCGTAGGCGGTGCCCGACATGCGGCCGTCGCAGATCCGCACGATGTCGCGGACACCGCGCAGCAGCAGCTTCCTGGGCAGCGCCACGTTGGACACCTCCGGCATGCCGGGGTAGCCGACCGGGCCGCAGTACCGGATGACCAGCACGGTGTCCTCGTCAACGTCGAGCTCGGGGTCGTTCGACACGGCGTAGTAGTCCGCGGGGGAGTCGAAGACCAGGGCCCGGCCCCGGTGCTTGAGCAGGTGCGCGGAGGAGGCCGACTGCTTGATGACCGCCCCGCCCGGCGCGAGGTTGCCGCGCAGCACCGCGGTCCCGGTGCCGGCGGGCTGGAACGGGTCCGCCACGGTCTTGATGACCTCGCGGTTCCAGCATTCCGCGGCGGCCACGTTGGCGCCGATCCCGGACCCGGTCACCGTGATCGCGTCGGAGTTCAGCAGGCCGGCCTCGGCCAGCTCCCGGATCACCGCGGGCAGGCCGCCGGCGTAGCAGAAGTCCTCCATCAGGTACTGGCCGCTCGGCTGCAGGTTCACCAGCGTCGGCACGTCCCTGGCCAGCACGTCGAAGTCGTCGAGGGACAGCGGCACGCCCAGCCGCCCGGCGATGGCCAGCAGGTGGACCACCGCGTTCGTGGACCCGCCGATGGCCGCGTTCACCCGGACCGCGTTCTCGAACGCCGCCCTGGTCATGATGGCGGAGGGCCGCAGGTCCTGCCGGACCAGGTCCACCACCACCTGGCCGGCCCGCTGCGCGGTCTCGTACCGGCGGGCGTCGACCGCGGGCCAGGTCGCCGAGTACGGCAGCTGCATGCCGAGCGCCTCGGCCATCGACGCCATCGTGGACGCGGTGCCCATCGTCATGCAGTGCCCGTTGGACCTGGACATGCAGCTTTCGGCGAACGCGCATTCCTCCTGGGTCATCCGCCCGGCGACCAGGTCTTCCTCGAACCGCCACACCGCGGTGCCGGAGCCCACGTCGGTGCCCTGGTACTTGCCGTTGAGCATCGGGCCGCCGGTGACCATCACCGCGGGCAGGTCCACGCTGGCCGCTGCCATCAGCAGTCCCGGGGTGGTCTTGTCGCACCCGGACAGCAGCACCACGCCGTCCAGCGGGTTGGCCCGCATCAGCTCCTCGGCCTCCATGGCCAGCAGGTTCCGGTACAGCATGGCGGTGGGCCGCAGCAGGGTCTCGCCCAGCGCCATGGCCGGGAACTCCAGCGGGAACCCGCCCGCCTGCCAGACCCCGCGCTTGACCGATTCGGCCACCCGGTGCAGGTGGACGTTGCACGGCGCCAGTTCGGACCAGGTGGTCGCGATGCCGATCACCGGGCGGCCGTCGAAGACCTCGGGCGTGAAGCCCTGGCTGCGCATCCAGGACCGGTGGGCCATCCCGGTCCGGCCGGTCGCGCCGAACCACTGCCTGCTGCGGAGTTCGCTGTTCGCTGTCATGAGACCATGAGAACATCCGGGCTCAGCCGGGAAAAAGGGCCCGGCCGGGAGCGCGGGCGGGGTGACCGGGGCACGCAGTACGCCCGTTCGGGATAAAAATTGTTAGGGTCACAGGCGTGAGCCGTGTTCATGACATGGGCGGGCAGACCGGGTTCGGGCCGGTGCCGGTGGGGGACGACGGCGGCCCGCCGTTCGCCGCCGACTGGGAGGCGCGGGTGTACGCGCTGGCCACGATCCTGCGGCGGCGGGGCATGTTCAACAGCGACGAGCTGCGGGACGCGATCGAGCGGCTGCCGCCGGAGCGGTACCTGGCGGCGTCGTACTACGAGCGCTGGCTGGGCGCGCTCGAACTGCTCGTCGCCGAGAAGGGCCCGCAGAAGGGTACAGCGCCGTGAGCTACCCGGCGGGCAGCGCCGTCCGGGTGCGGGCCGGGGATCCGGATCATCACACCCGGGTGCCGCGGTACGTGCGCGGGCATAGCGGGGAGGTCATCGCCGTCCTCGGCCAGTGGGAGCTGCCCGACGACAGCGCCCGCGGCGTCGGCCCGCCGCGGGTCGAGACCTGCTACGCGGTCCGCTTCTCCGCCGCCGACCTGTGGGGGAGCGGCGACCACACCGTGACCGTCGACCTGTGGGAGTCCTACCTTGACCGCGCATGATGACCTGCCGGCCGCCGCGCGGACGCGCCAGCTGGAAGAGCGGCTGATCGCCGCCGGGCTGACCAGCGACGACGAGATCGACGACTACCTGACCAGGCTGTACACGACCGCCTCGCCGGTGAACGGCGCCCGGATGGCCGCCCGCGCCTGGACCGATCCGCGGTACCGTGACCTGCTGCTGTCCGACGGCGACGCCGCCGCGGCCGAGATGGGGTTCGGCGAGCTGACCTACGCGCTGCGGGTGGTGCCCAACACCGGGACCACCCACAACGTCATCGTCTGCACGCTGTGCTCCTGCTACCCGGTGTCGCTGCTCGGGCCCCCGCCGGGCTGGTACAAGAGCTTCGCCTACCGGTCGCGGACGGTGCGGGAGCCGCGCGCGGTGCTCGCGGAGTTCGGCCTCACGCTGCCGGGGGACGTGCAGATCTCGGTCTGGGACTCGACCTCGGAGGCCCGCTACATGGTGCTCCCGGCCCGGCCGCCCGGGACCGGGGGGCTGGCCGCCGGCGAGCTCGCCGCGCTGGTCACCAGGAACGGGCTGATCGGCACCGCCCTGGTGTGAGCCTGGCCCTGGCCCGGCTGCTGGCCTGCGCCAGGGCCAGGGCCGACCCGGCCAGGACGTCCGGCGCCTGGGTGAAGGCCAGCCGCAGGTACTCGCTCCCCTGGCCGGTCCCGCCGGCGCCGGCACTCAGCAGGCGGCCGGGAACCACCGCGACCCCGTGCCTGAGCGCGGCCTGCGCGAACGCGCCGCTGTCACCCGTCCCGGGCAGGCGCACCCACAGGGTGAGGCCGCCATCCGGCTCGGGCCAGGTCCATTCGGGCAGGGCGGCCCGCAGCGCCCCGGTCAGCGCGTCGTGCCTGGCCCGCAGCCACTCCCGGCGCCACTTGAGGATGTCGTCGTGCGCGTCGTTCAGCAACGCGGCGATTACCGCCTGGGAGAAGGCGGGGCTGCCCAGGTCGGCGGCGGCCTTGGCCGCGGCCACCCGGGCGATCAGGCCCGCGCTGGCCCTGATCCAGCCGGTCCGCAGGCCGCCCCAGTACACCTTGGACAGCGAGCCCACGCTGACCAGGTTCGGCTGCCGGGGGGCGAGCGCGGCCAGCGGGACAGGCGGCGGGGTGTCGCCGAGCGGCAGCTCGGCCAGTGTCATGTCATCGACGAACAGCGTATCGGGGTGCGCGGCGGCGAGCCGGGCCACCCGGCGGCGGTGCCCGGCCGGCATGACCTGGCCGGTCGGGTTGTGGTGGGTGGGGATCAGGTACACCATCGCCGGGTTGTGCGTGCGGACCACGTGCTCCAGCCGCTCCGGGTCCAGGCCGGCGCCGGCCGGCATCCCGATGACCCGGGCGCCGGACCGGTACAGCGCGTCGAGCGCGCCGGGGAAGGTGGGATCCTCGACGGCGACCGGCTGGCCGGGCAGCACCTCGCAGCGGATGAGCAGATCCACGGCCTGCTGGCCGCCGGTCGTGACGATCACCTGCGCCGGGTCCGCGGGCAGCCCGAGGCGGTCCGCGAGGTGGCCGGCGATGGCCTCCCGCAACGCGGGCAGGCCGAGCGGGAAGTACCCGCTGGTGCCGGTCACCTCTGCGATCCCGGCCAGGACGGTGGCCGGGTCGGCCAGCGCCGCGGCGACCTGCGGCGCGCAGTCCACCGCGGCCAGGGTGAGGTCCGCGTCGACCACGGAGGTCTCCAGCAGCCCGGCGAAGAAGCCGTTGGCCCGGTGCACCGCGGCCGGCGTGGTGCGGTGCGGGACGATGCGGGTCCCCGCCCCCTGGCGGCTCTCCGCCATGCCCTCGTCTCGCAGCAGCTGGTAGGCCGCGGCCACGGTGTTCCGGCTCACCGACAGGGCGGCGGCCAGGTCGCGTTCGGGGGGCAGCCGCAGGCCGGCGGGCAGCTCGCCGGTGTCAGCCAGCCGGGCGATCCGCGTGGCGAGCAGGCGGTACAGCGGCCCGTCCGCGGCCGGCCAGTGGCCGAGCAGGTCCGCCAGGGCAACAGCGCCGATGCCCGCGGCGCCGGCCATGGAGAACCGGATTGGCTCTATCATGGTGGTGCCAATCATGACACCGCCGGGGCCGCGGGGCAACTGCGCGGCCCGTGGGCTCCCGGGTTCCTAGAGCTGCAGTGCGGCGGCCAGCGCGCGCAGCGCGGGCAGCGGATCGGGGTTGAGGACCTGCACGGCCACGTGATCCGCGCCCGCGTCCAGGTGGGCGGTGACACCGCGGCCGATGGCCTCCGCATCGCCGTGCACCGCCAGCGCGTCGATCAGCGCGTCGCTGCCGCCGTCCGCGAAGTCGGCGTCCGTCCAGCCGAGCCTGCGCAGGTTGCTGAGGTAGTTGGCCAGGCCGAGGTATGGCTTCTCTACCCGTGCCCGGCCGAGGGCCCGGGCCTCCTGCGGGTCGGTCCCGAGTACCACCTTCTGCTCGGGCGCGAGCAGCGGCCCGTCGCCGAGGATCTGCCTGGCGTGGCGGGTATGCTCCGGCGTGACCAGGTAGGGATGCGCGCCCGCGGCCCGCTCCGCCGAGAGCCTCAGCACCTTCGGGCCGAGGGCGGCCAGTACCCGGCCCTCGGCCGGGACCTTGAGGTCATCGAGCTGGTCCAGATAGCTGACCAGCTTGGCGTACGGCTGCTGGTACTCCCGGGTGGCTTCGGGGTGCCCGATGCCCAGGCCGAGCAGGAAACGGCCCGGGTGCCTGGCCGTGATCCGGTGGTAGGCGGCGCCCACGGTCGCGGCGTCGTCCTTCCACACGTTGACGATCCCGGTGGCGACGACGATGTGATCTGTCGTGTCCAGCAGGTGCTCGACGGCGCCAAGGTCGCCAGGCGGCGAGCCGCCGGCCCAGATGGCCCCGTAGCCCAGGGCTTCCACCTCGGCCACGACCTCCGGAGTGAGCCCCGACGGATGCCGCCAGATACCGATCTTGCCCAGTTCGATGCTCATGCCCCGAACAGCCCGGCCGGCCGCCTTTTCATTCCGCTGGCCGCACGCGCTGCCGGCCCGGGGAGAAAATCTCGTTGTCGGCCCGGCGGCGCGCGGTTATTGTCCGGAGGTGAGCTCATGGGGGCATGTCGAGGTGGCGCACGTCAGCCACGTGCTGCCGGACGGGCGGACGCTGCTGGACGATGTGAGCTTCCGTATCGGCGAGGGGGTCACGGCCGCCCTGGTCGGGCCGAACGGCGCCGGCAAGACCACGCTGCTGCGACTGGTGGCCGGGGACCTCCAGCCGCAGTCGGGCACGGTCGCGGCGACCGGCGGGCTCGGCGTCATGCGCCAGTTCATCGGCACGGACCAAGGGCATGACGTCACCCCCATGGTCCGGGACCTGCTGCTTTCCGTCTCAGCGCCGCGGGTGCGCGAGGCAGCGGCCCGGCTGGACGCCGCCGAGCTGGCCATGATGGAGCGCGATGACGAGCGCGCCCAGCTGCGCTACGCGGCGGCGCTGGCCGAATGGGGGGAGGCCGGGGGCTACGAGGCCGAAGTGCACTGGGACGCCTGCACCGTGGCGGCGTTCGGCATCCCGTTCGAGGCGTGCCGCTGGCGCGACGTGAGCACGCTGTCCGGCGGCGAGCAGAAGCGGCTGGTGCTCGAGTCGCTGCTGCGCGGCGCCGACGGCGTGCTGCTGCTCGACGAGCCGGACAACTACCTGGACGTGCCGGGCAAGCGCCGGCTGGAGCAGCAGCTGGCCAGCACGCCGAAGACTGTGCTGCTGGTCAGCCACGACCGGGAGCTGCTGGCCGCCTGCGCGCAGCGCATCGTGACCGTGGAGGACCGGCATGTCTGGGTGCACGGCGGCGGCTTCGGCAACTACGCTCAGGCCCGCGCCGACCGGATCAGCCGGCTGGAGGAACTGCGCCGGCGCTGGGACGAGGAGCACGAGAAGCTGAAGGAACTGGTCCGCACCTACCGGCAGAAGGCCTCCTACAACTCCGACATGGCCTCCCGGCTGCAGGCCGCGGTGACCAGGCTGCGCAGGTTCGAGGAGGAAGGGCCGCCGACCGAAGTCCCGCGAGAGCAGAACGTCACGATGCGGCTGCGCGGAGGGCGGACCGGCAAACGCGCCGTGATCTGCGAGAACCTGGTGCTGACGGGGAACACCAACTCGTTCGGTACCGAGATCTGGTTCGATGACCGGGTGGCGATCCTCGGGGCCAACGGGTCGGGGAAATCGAGTTTCCTGCGGCTGCTCGCGGGGGAGCAGGTGCCGCACGAGGGACAGGCCAGGCTGGGCGCCCGGGTGGTGCCCGGGTTCTTCGCGCAGACCCACGCCCGGCCGGACCTGGCGGGACGGACCCCGGTCGAGATCTTGATGACCGAGCACGCGCTGCTGATCAACGAAGCGATGTCCGCGCTGGCCCGGTACGAGCTGCAGGTGTGCGCCCGGCAGCCGTTCGGCACCCTGTCCGGCGGCCAGCAGGCCAGGCTGCAGATCCTGCTGCTCGAGCTGGCCGGGTCCACGCTGCTGCTGCTCGACGAGCCGACCGACAATCTCGACCTGCCGAGCGCCGAGGCGCTTCAGCAGGGGCTGGAGTCCTACCAGGGCACGGTGCTCGCGGTCACCCACGACCGCTGGTTCGCCCGGTCGTTCGGGCGGTTCCTGATCTTCACGCCCGACGGCAACGTCCGCGAGGCCACCGAGCCCGCCTGGGACTAGCCGGGATTCCCCGGGTGCCAGCCCCTGCCTTTCATGATCGTGGCCATTTCTGGCCGCATGCGGGCCATTTCTGGCCACGATCATGGTCTCCCCGCCGCCCCGGGGGACGAGAGGGGGGAGGCGGGGTTAGCTGACCGGGGGAGGAGGGGTCAGCCGCCGACGCGGGTGCCGCAGCCGGAGCAGAAGTGAGCGCTGGCCGGGAGCTCGGCTCCGCATTCGGTGCAGTGCTGGACGGTGGGTGCGAGCCGCTGGCCGCAGCCCATGCAGAACTTCGCCCCGGCCGGGTTGGGTGCCTGGCAGGAGGCGCAGGCCGGCCCGCCCGAGGGCTGCTGCTGGGGCGGCGCTCCCTGGGGCGCGGCCGGCTGGGGCGGCGCTCCCTGGTGCACGCCCGGCTGCTGCCCGCCGGGGCCGTACGGCGGCATGCCCTGCTGGGGCGCGGCCTGCTGCGCGGCCTGCGCCTGGGCCTGCAGGGCGGCCGCCTGCTGCGCCCCCATGGCGCTGGCCAGCCCGAACCCGGCCCCCAGGAACGCCCCGTCGACCCCGGCGCCGCCCTGGGCCATGCCCTGGCCCGCGCCGAGCGCCATCTCGCCCTGGGCGTACTGCTGGAAGCCGCCGGCCAGCTGCGAGTACATCGTGTCCTTGGCCAGCTGCTTGAGCTGCTTCTCGTCCTCGGGGGAGAGGTTGATGTCGAAGTTGCCCATCCGGGTCAGCTGGACGCCGTACGCGGCGAGCTGGCCGTTGCCGGCGTCGATGGTGTTCTGCTCGATCTCGGCCGAGTACGCCATCAGGCCCAGGATCGGCCAGCCGCTGCGGATGATCTGCGTGGTGACGTGGGTGCGCAGCACCTTCAGCAGCTGGTCGCTCACCCAGCCGGCGATCCGCTCGTTGTCGGTGACGTCGACCGTGGCGGTCAGGTTGGTCACCAGCCGCACCGGGTCCACCACGCGCATCGCGTAATCGCCGAACACCCGCAGCGTCACGACCAGCCCGGTCCGGGGATCCTGCACGTCGTCGACCCGGCCGCCGAACTTGAAGCCGGCGTACTCGCGGGTGCCGACGAAGTACAGCTCGGCCCGGTAGGCATTGCCGCCGGTGATGTGATCGATGACCGCGCCGAGCCCGGGCAGCTCGTTGGCGTCGATCTGGTGCCGGCCGGGGCCGAGGGTCTGCACGACCTGGCCGGTATTGACGAACATCGCCATCTCGTCCGCGTTGACGATCGCGCGCGTGAAGCGGCGGATGGTGATGTCCGGCCATTTGAAGACGATCTGACCTTTGCGGTCATCAGGTACGGCGATGAATTCCCGCCCGAGCAGTGCCATGGCGCAACGATACAGCCCTCGCGCGATTGCCACATAAAGCGTTGTCAAACGCCCTCTGCCTGCTATCTTCCGAGCGTGGAAATGATCCAGTGCCAGTGGTGCCGCGCCCAGAACCAGCCGGGCACCACCAGCTGCCAGATGTGCGGCGCCCCGCTCGACGAGCGGGACAAGGTCAGCGACTCCGGCTGGCGCGAGGCGCCCCGGCTGCGCGACATGACCGAGTTCCGGTTTTCCGGCAGCACCTGCCAGGTCGAGGGCGAGCTCGTCCCGGTGGCGGAAATCGCCCTGCACCCGCAGGACGGCGTCTACTTCGAGCACCATGTCCTGCTGTGGAAGGACGAGACCGTCCCGCTCTCGTCGCTGAACACCGGGGGCGGGATGAAGCGGTCGATCGGCGGCATGCCGCACATCGTGACCGTGGCCAACGGCCCCGGCCGCATCGCGTTCTCCAGGAACGCGCCGGGCGAGCTCGTGGTGCTGCCGCTGCACCCCGGGATGGAGCTCGATGTCCGCGAGCACGCCTTCCTGGTGGCCTCGCACAGCATCCAGTACTCCTTCGTGCGGATCAAGGGCCTGGTCAACCTGCTGCACGGCGGGAGCGGCATGTACATCGACCGGTTCGTCACGGCCGGCTACCCGGGCATGCTGATGCTGCACGGGAACGGGGACGTGCTCGAGCGGACGCTGCGGCCGGGCGAGAAGATCATGGTGGAGCCGGGCGGGTTCCTGTACAAGGACTCCACGGTGCAGATGCAGGCGGTGCAGATGCCGCTGAAGACCGGGATGATGCGGCACGGCATGTACCTCGCCGAGATGACCGGGCCCGGCCGGGTCGGCATCCAGTCGATGTACGTCCACCACCACGCCGAATAAAGGCCTCCGATGAACACCTACATCTGCCGGTACTGCAGGCAGCCCAGCGACCCGAACTCGCCCACCTGCCCGCTGTGCGGGGCACCGGTCGACATCAGGTCCGTGGTCAGCGATTCCGGCTGGGTCGAGCAGCCGCCGATCAAGGACATGGCCCGGCTCCAGTTCGGCCAGTCCCACTGCCAGATCGCGGGCACCACGGTCCCGGTCGCGGAATTCAACCTCGCGCCCGATGACCACATCTACTTCTCTCACCACGTGCTGCTGTGGACCGAGCCGCAGACCAGGCTGGCCAATATGTCGATGCGCGGCGGGTGGAACCGCAAGATGGCCGGGCTGCCGCTGATCATGGTGGAGGCCCGCGGGCCCGGGCACGTCGCGCTGTCGGACAACCACGCGGGCGAGGTCGTGGCGCTGCCGATGCAGCACGGCCAGCAGATCTGGGTCCGCGAGCACCGGTTCCTCTGCGCCACCGGCAACGTCAAGTACGACTGGTATCCCACTGATGTCTGGTACGAGACCGGCCAGGATTCCGACGACCGCGAGATGCACTATCCCATGGGGCAGTACGGCGACGTGTTCGGCGCGCAGGGCGGGCACGGCCTGCTGCTGCTGCACGCGCCGGGCAACGTCTTCATCCGCGACCTCAAGCACGGCCAGACCCTGCTGATCCAGCCGAGTTCCCTGCTGTACCGGGACGTGACGGTGCGGACGGCGCTGCACCTGGAGTACCCGAGGAACATGGGCTTCGCCTACTGGCGCAGCCGGTGGAGCTACCGCAGCATCTGGGTCAGGCTGTTCGGCCCGGGCCGGGTCGCGGTGCAGTCGATCTACCAGCCGCCGGAGGATACCGAGGTCATCGTCAACCACTCCTATGCCACCACGCACCACTGGTAACGGCGTCAGCGACGGGCGGGAGTTGAGCGCGGCCACGTCGGGCAGCGTGGTCGCCCGGTAGGCCTGGTCGAACGCGGCCAGCTCGGCCGCGCTCAGCACGTCCTCGATCCGGCTGAAGCCGTCCGGCGCCCGCGTGCTCACCATCTGCAGCAACCGGTCGGCGGGCATGTCGCGGCAGGCCAGCACGATCGCGTTGACGCTCTCGCGGCGGGCCGCCTCATAGGCGGCCAGGCCCTCGGCCGCGGTCCCGGAGGAGGACAGGGCGCGAGCCAGCGACCAGGCGAGCACCCGGGCGTCCAGTACCGCCTGGGAGCCGCCGTTGGCCCCGACCGGGTACATGGGATGGGCCGCGTCGCCGAGCAGGGTGACGCGCCCCCGCCCCGCGGAACCCGCGGAACCCCACGACGGCAGCGGGTCGCGGTCCACCATCGGGTACTCCAGGATCCGCGGCGCCCCGGTGATCAGCGCGGGCACGTCCAGCCAGCCGAACTTCCAGTCCGCGAACCACGGCAGCACATCCTCGACCCGCCCGGACCGGTTCCAGTCGGCCAGGTCCGCCGGGGCGCGGCCGGCCGGCAGCAGGGCCTCGGCCACCCAGTTGACCAGCGCCCGGCCCCGCCGCTCGGCCTGCCGTGAGACCGGGTAGGCGACGAACTTCAGCGCCGCGTTGGTGCCCGCGACCGCGACCGTCCGCCCGGTCAGGAACGGGTCGCCCTCCGCCATCCCGCGCCACATCATGATGCCGCCCCAGCGCGGCGGCGGCTCGCCCGGGTGCAACTGGGCCCGGACGCCCGAGTACAGCCCGTCGGCGCCGACGAGCACGTCACCCCGCAGCGTCGAGACCGTCCCGGTAGCACGGTCGCGGACCCGCACCACCACCCCGGACGGGGACTCGGCGAACGAGGAGAAGGCGGTCCCGGTCCGCACGGAGCCCGGCCCGAGCCGGTCCCGCACCGCGGCGAGCAGGATCATCTGCAGCTCGCCCCGGTGAATGGAGTACTGCGGCCAGCGGTAGCCGATGTTCCGGCCGCTGGCGAAGCCCCAGATCCGGTTGCCGTGCCGGTCGAAGTGCGCCATCTCCGCGGTCGGGATGCCGGTCGCCTCGAGCTCGTCGCCCAGGCCGAGCTCGGTCAGCTCGCGGACCGCGTGCGGCATCAGGTTGATGCCCACGCCGAGCGGCCGCAGCGAGGCCGCCGACTCGATCACGATCGCGTCGATCCCCGCGGCGTGCAGGGACAGGGCGGCCGAGAGCCCGCCGATACCCGCCCCCGCGATGATCACCCGCATCACAGCACACCCCGAAGGCGACATAAACCACCAAAGTCCCCACACGAGGATAAACAGCCGGGCGTACGGGGGGAAACCCCACCCCCAAGAGGGGTGCTCGCCACGTTCCCCGAGGGGGTGCCTGGTTCGTAGCGTGAACACCAGACGCAGCCGAGTGAGCTCGCCTTACGGGGGCCGGGCTCGCTCCCGATCACTTGGAGGGTTTCTCATGATCGAGGCACGTGGCCTGGTCAAGCGCTACGGCCCGACGACCGCGGTGGACCACCTCAGCTTCGACGTCCGCCCCGGAACGGTCACGGGGTTCCTCGGCCCGAACGGCGCCGGCAAGTCCACCACCATGCGGATGATGCTCGGCCTGGACCGGCCGGACGCCGGGACGGTGCGGATCAACGGGAAGGACTACCGTGACCTGCGCAGCCCGCTGCGCGAGGTCGGCGCGCTGCTCGAGGCCAAGGCGTTCCACCCGGGCCGCACCGCCCGCTCGCACCTGGCCGCGTTCGCGGCCAGCAACGACATCCCGCGCCGCCGGGTCAACGACGTGCTCGAGATCACCGGCATGGAGAAGGCGGCCGACCGGCGCGCGGGCAAGTTCTCCCTCGGCATGGCTCAGCGCCTCGGCATCGCCGCCGCGCTGCTCGGCGACCCGGCGGTGCTGCTGCTCGACGAGCCGGTCAACGGCCTGGACCCCGAGGGCATCCGCTGGATCCGCAACCTGCTGAAGAGCCTGGCGGCGCAGGGCCGCACCGTGCTGGTCTCCAGCCACCTGATCAGCGAGGTGGCGCAGACCGCCGACCAGCTCGTGGTCATCGGCCAGGGCCGGCTGCTCGCGCAGACCACCGTGGCGGAGCTGGCTCGGGGGGACGACCCCCCTGGACCCCCCCGGGAGGGCATGTCCGCCCGCAGCCACTCCCTGGAAGAAGCGTTCTTCCAGCTCACCGAGGGCAGCACCGAATACTCCGCCAGCAACATCGCGTACCAGGGGAGCCTCGCATGACCGCCGCCATACTGACCCGCACGGCCGGCGCGGCCGCTCCGGGCTACGGATTCCGCTCCGTGGCCCGGATGGAATGGCTCAAGCTGCGCAGTGTCCGCTCCACGGCGTGGGTCTTCCTCGTCTTCGCGGCCGGCATGATCGGCCTGGCCGTCCTGATCCTGGCCCATCAGCACTGGGCCACGATGTCGCCCGCGGACCGGGCGTCCTTCGACCCGACCGAAGACAGCTTCGCCGGGCTGGCGATCGGCCAGCTCGCGTTCGGCGTCCTCGGCGCGCTGGTGATCACCACCGAGTTCTCCTCCGGGATGATCCGCGCCACGCTGGCCGCGGTACCCAGCCGGCCGCTGCTGCTCGCGGCCAAGGCCGCGGTGCTCGGCGCGGTGACGCTGGTCGTGGGCGAGATCTTCGCGTTCACCGCCTTCGCCGTCGGCGAGCTGGTGCTGCGCTCGCCGGCCCCGCACGCCACCCTGGGCCAGCCGGGCGTGCTGCGCGCGGTGCTGATGGCCGGCGCCTACCCGGCCCTGATCGCGCTGCTCGCCCTCGGCCTGGGCGCCGTCATCAGGCACACCGCGGGCGCCATCTCGGCCGTGGTCGGGGTCTTGTTCGTGCTGCCGCTCATCCTGGTGCCGCTGGGCACCTCGATCCAGAACTCGGTCGGCCAGTTCATGCCCATGCTGATCGCCGAGAACTCGCTGACCGCGGTCAAGCCGGTGGCGCACAGCCTGTCACCCGGCGTGGGGCTCGGCGTGCTGTGTCTCTACGCGGCGGCCGCCCTGGCCGCGGGCACCTGGGCGCTGGCCCGCCGCGACGCGTGAACTGAACCGCCCGGCGGAGGACAATAAGGTCCATGGACGAGGAGATCCGGCGGGTGGCGGGGCTGATCCTGGAGGCCCCGCTCACCCGCCGGAACCGCCGTGAGCTGCTGTACTGCGGCCTGGGCGGGCTGGCGGGCGCGCTCGGCTTCTGGATCCTCGTGGCGCTGCTGGTGTTCGGCCTGACGGTTTCGGTGTCGGTCATCGGCACCGTGGTCGGCCTGCTGCTGATCACGCTGACCCTGCGGCTCTCCCGGCGGATCGGCTCGCTGCACCGCCGCCTGAGCAACCGGATACTCGGCCAGCACGTCGAGGCCCCGCCGCGGTTCCAGCCGGGCAGGGGGGCCCTCGGCCGCGTCGACCGGCGGCTGCGGGACCGGGCGGGCTGGCGGGCGGTCTGGTACAGCCTGGTCAAGCTGCCGGTGGCCTTCGTGCAGCTCTACGCGCTCGTGCTCACCGTCTGCGGGCTGATCGACTTCAGCTACCCGCTGGTCTGGGTGCTCTTCCGGCACGGCCACGCGGCTCCGCTGCCGATGCTGCAACCCCTCCCGTTCGGCGGAAGCCCCAAGGTCTCCACCTGGGCGGGCAGCTACTTCGCCGCCCTGGTCGGCGCGGTCTGCGTGGTGGCCGGGGCGTGGGTCGCCCGCGGGATCAACGCGGGGGACCGGGCCCTGGTCCGGAACCTGCTCGGGCCGGTCAGCATGGCCGAGCGGGTCAGCGAGCTGGAGCGGACCAGGTCGCTGGCGGTGGAGGACTCGGCCGCGGTGCTGCGCCGGGTGGAGCGCGACCTGCACGACGGCGCGCAGATGCGGCTGGCCGCGCTGGCCATGAACCTCGGCATGGCCCGGGAGAAGCTCGACGACCCGGACAGCGCGACGGTCAGGGAGCTGATCGACGCCGCCCACCAGAACGCCGTCGACGCCCTGTCCGACCTGCGCGACCTGGCCCGCGGCATCCACCCGCCGGTGCTGGACAGCGGCCTGGCCAGCGCGCTGACCAGCCTGGCCACCAGCAGCGCGATCCCGGCGTCGGTCACCGCCGACATCGCCACGCGGCCGGCGCCCGCGATCGAGACCATTGCCTACTTCTGCGCGGCCGAGCTGATCGCGAACGCGACCAAGCACAGCTTCGCCGACCAGATAAAGATCAAGATCTATACCGAACCGAGCGGGGTTCTCCGCCTCGAGGTCAGCGACGACGGCGTCGGCGGCGCGGACGCCGCCCTCCGTTCGAAGCAAGCACAGGGCAGCGGGCTGACCGGGCTGGCGCAGCGCGTCTCCACGGTGGACGGGCGGATCGACGTGTCCAGCCCGGCGGGCGGCCCGACCACGGTAACCGTCGAACTGCCGCTACGAGCCTGAGGGAGCCTTGTGATGCGGGTCGTGATCGCCGAGGATGCCGTGCTGCTGCGGGAAGGGCTGACCCGGCTGCTCGAGGACCGCGGGCACTCCGTCTGCGCCGCGGTGTCCGACGGCGACGCGCTGCTGGCCGCGGTGGCCGGGCACCGCCCGGATGTCGCCGTGGTCGACATCCGGATGCCGCCGACCCACACCGACGAGGGCCTGCGGGCGGCCCTGAAGCTGCGGCACGACTTTCCCGGCACCGGGGTGCTGGTGTTCTCCCAGTACATCGAGACCTCCTACAGCGCCCAGCTGCTCGAGGGCGGCGCGGCCGGGGTCGGCTACCTGCTCAAGGACCGGGTCGCCAACGTGGCCGAGTTCAACGCGGCGCTGCAGCGGGTGGCGGACGGCGGGACCGCGCTCGACCCGGAGGTGGTCAGCCAGCTGTTCCGGGCCAGCAGGCAGCGGGGCGGGCTGGCCACGCTGACCCCGCGGGAACGGCAGGTGCTGGCGCTGATGGCCGAGGGCCGGTCCAACGCCGGGATCGCCGCCGAGCTGGTGGTCTCGGGCGGGGCGGTGGAGAAGCACGTGGCCAGCATCTTCACCAAGCTCGGCCTGCCGCCCGGTGAGAGCGACAACCGCCGCGTCCTGGCCGTGCTCCGCTACCTGGGCCCCGCCGAAACCTGACCCTGGCCCCCGGCTGCCCGTGGCTGCCCCCTGGCCCCCCGGCTGCCCATCGCCCCCCCCACGCTGCCCGGCCCCGGCCCCGCACCTCCCGTCGCCCGGCCCGGCTTGACAGCGTTGGCTAATTAGATTAGCTTTATAGCTAACTTACTTAGCTTAGGAGGCTGGCATGACCGAGTTCCTCGAAATTGACGGCGGCCGGATCGCCTACGACGTGACCGGGGAAGGCCCGCTGGTCGTGCTCGCGCACGGCATGGGCGACACCCGGAACTCCTACCGCTTCCTGGTGCCGGTGCTGGCCGAGGGCGGCTACCGGGTGGCCAGCACCGACCTGCGCGGGGCCGGCGAGTCCAGCACCGGCTGGTCCTCCTACACCCGGACCGACACCGCGGGCGACCTGCTCGCGCTGATCAGGCACCTGGGCGGCCCCGCCGTCATCGTCGGGCACTCGTTCGCCGGCGGCGCCGCCACCATCGCGGCGGCCAGGGCACCCGAACTGGTCAGCGCGGTGGCGGAGATCGACCCGTTCACCCGGGTGCCGAAGATCAGCTACCTGTCCTTCCTGACCAACCGCAGGTACCGCCGGGGCGGGCTGCGCCTCATCGGCGTCGCGCTGACCGGCAGCGTAGGCATCTGGACGAGCTACCTCGACGTCGCCTTCCCCGGCCGCAAGCCGGCCGACTACGCTCAGGCCATCGCCGCGCTGCGGGCCAGCCTGCGCGAGCCGGGCCGGATGGAGGCAGCACGGAAGATGGGCAGGTCACAGCCGGCCGACGCGGAGGCCGCGCTGCCAGGCATCCAGTGCCCTGCCCTGGTCATCATGGGCACCCTCGACTCCGACTGGGCCGACCCCGGGGCCGAGGCGGACGCCATCGTCGCCGCGATGCCCGCCGGGCTGGGCCGCGCGGTCATGATCGACGGCGCCGGGCACTACCCGCACACCCAGTTCCCCGAGCAGGTCGCCGCGGCGGTGTTGCCGTTCCTCAAGGAGCACGCGGGTGCCTAGAGCAGGGCTGACCGGTGACGACGTGGTCGCCTCGGCCGCCGGGCTCGCCGACGAGATCGGGTTCCCCGCCGTCACCATGGGCCTGCTGGCCGACCGGCTCGGCATCCGCCCGCCGTCCCTGTACAAGCACGTGGGAGGCCTGGCCGACCTGCAGCACCGGCTGGCCATCCTGGCCATGAACGAGTTCGGCGAGGTGATCCGGGACGCGGTCCAGGGCAAGGCCGGGTTCGACGCGCTGGCCGCCATGCTGACCGCGGCCCGGGGCTACGTCACCGCCCATCCCGGCCGCTACACCGCCACCGTCGGCGCCGAGTTCGGCGGTCCCGGCGACCCGCTGCTCGCCGCCGCGACCCGCGTCATCAACTCGATCGCCGCCGTGCTGCGCGGCTACGGGATAGCCGACGGCGAGATGGACCATGCCATCCGCGCCATCCGCTGCACCCTGCACGGATTCGCCATGCTGGAAGCCTCGCGCGGCTTCCAGTGGGACGCGGACCCCGAGCAGAGCTTCGACTGGATGATCCGCTTCATCGACCGCGGCCTCCGGCGCCAGCCGGACTTAACCGGGCAGTGCCACCCGGGCAGTGCCACCCGGGCAGTGCCACCCGGGCAGCGCTAGCCGGGCTGGCGGGTGCTGCGCAGGCAGTGGCAGATCATCGGCAGGTCCACCTGCTCCCACGGCTGGCGGTCCAGGAAGGCCCTGACCCGCCGGGAGAACTCGGCCCGCCGCTATTCGGCCATTTCTGGCCACGACGAGATCATGAAACTGGCCGGGTTAGGAGTGGCCGAGGACGGGGTGGGGGACGTAGGGCTCCTCGAGGCGGCGGATCTCCTCGCCGGTGAGGGTGAGCTGGGCGGCGGCCAGGGCGTCGGTGATGTGCCCGAGCCGGGTGGCGCCGACGATGGGCGCGGTCACGGCGGGGCGGCTGAGCAGCCAGGCCAGGGCGACCTGGGCCGGGGGCGCGCCGCGCTCCGCGGCGACCTCGGTGAGCCGGTCGACCACGTCGAAGTCGGCGCCGGTGCCGTACCGCTCGTCCGACAGCGGGTCGTCTCCGGCCCGGGCGGTCCGGCGCTCGCCCTGGCGGTCCCGGTTGCCGGCCAGCATGCCGCGGGCCAGCGGGCTGTACGGCAGCACGGCGACACCCTGGTCGGCGCAGAGCGGGAGCATCTCCCGTTCCTCTTCCCGGTACATCAGGTTGTAGTGGTTCTGCATGGAGGCGAACCTGGTCCAGCCGTTCCGCCCGGCCACGTGCTGGGCCTTGGCGAACTGCCAGGCGAACATGCTGCTCGCGCCGATGTAGCGGGCCTTGCCCGCCCGGACCACGTCGTGCAGCGCCTCCATGGTCTCCTCGGCCGGCGTGTCGTAGTCCCACCGGTGGATCTGGTACAGGTCCACGTAGTCCGTCCCGAGGCGGCCAAGCGAGGCGTCGATCGCGGAGAGCACGTGCTTGCGGGACAGGCCCCGGTCGTTGGGGCCGCGGCCCATGGGGAAGAAGACCTTGGTGGCCAGCACGTAATCCTCGCGGCGGCCGAAGAGCCTGCCGAGCAGGCGCCCGGTGATCTGCTCGCTCACGCCGCCCGAGTAGGTGTCGGCGGTGTCGAAGAACGTGATGCCGCCGTCGACCGCCGCCTTGACGACCGGCTCGGCCGCGGTCTCGTCGAGGTGCCAGGCCCGCTCGGCCTGGCTGCCGTAGCTCATCATGCCCAGGCAGATCCGGGAGACCTTCATCCCGGCCGAACCTAGCTTCACGTAGTCCACGTCATGTCCTCTCGTTGCTCTTGTCCTGGTGAATCGCGACGCCGAGTACTACCAGGGTGATGCCCGCGACGTCCCGGGCGGTAGGGAGCTGGCGCAGCACGATGGCGCCGATGATGGTGGCGAAGACCGGCAGCAGCGCCAGCACCGGCGAGGACTGCTACTTCATGAAGGTGTGGCTGCGCTCCATCGACGACCTCGAGCCGATCCTCGACCTGTTCACCCCGCATGGTCGCACCACCACCTCGATCGTGCACTCGGCCCCGGTCCCGCCGCGTCCGCTGCCCGTCCCTGGCCCGGTCCCGGCCGTCTGACGTCCCTGTGGAGCGTCATGTCTGATGCGGTCAAGGCGTTTTTCGACGGTGTCGCGTCCTGTTACGACGACGTTCTGCCGCGCTGACCAGGCTGATGCCGGGGCGCCAGCAAGCCACGTGACGGGGAACTCTCGATGCGGGCCCGGTGAATGCCGGGCCCGCATCGCCGTGCTTACCTGACATGTCGGCCAGTGAGCCCTTTGGACGTTTTCGGTCGCTATCGCATTGAAGGGTTAGCGGACACGCTCGATCGCGACAGCCGGAGGGAGGCACAGTATGGGCGCGTGGTTGCTGATCATCGTGGTAGCAGCGACACTCATCGCGTGGCGGTTGATCAGTGTTGCCGGGATGCTCTGGAAGGAGCGGGCACACGTGACGGCCCGTTGCGTTCAGATGGAAACGGCGGCGTCCAGCGGCGCCATCCTTTGCGAGCGGCTCCCGGACGGGACCACTCTGCTTGTCATGCCAGGACCAGCTAGCCGGGATCCGTCATCATCGGGAGGGGAGATATCCAGCGTTCGTGAGCTCAAACCTCTGTGACAGCGGATTCAGGTGAGGCCGCAATGCCGCCGCAGGCCCCGTACGGCGATGCCGAATCGCTGTTCCGCGCGGTCTATGACGATCTGATGAGAGCCGCTTATGCGCTGCTCGGAAATGATGCCGACACCGAGGACGCCGCGCAGAATAGCTTTCATAAGCTCATGGTGGCATGGACCCGCGTCGGCGGCCTGCCGACGGCGGGAGAGCAGCGCGCCTACCTGGTCAGGATCGTGATCAACGAGTCGTTGCAGATCCTGCGGTACCCGTATCGGAGGTGGGAGCGTCTCGGCGTCGACGCCGGGGAGTGGGGAGCGATCCAGGAATCGCCCGACGAGAGCGTGCAAGCCAGGGAAGATCTCCGGCTGGCCTGGAAGGCCATCAGCGAGCTGCCCGCAGCGCGCCGTGAAGTCGTGATCTTGCGCGCCGCCGGTTACGAGTACGAGGAAATAGCAGTGCGGCTGGGCATAAGCATAAGCACAGTTCGCAGCCATATAAATCACGCGCGGCAACAGCTGTCCCGGGCTGGAGCGCGCGGCCGGGAGAGGCGCAAGAATGAGTAATTGGGTACCCACGGACGGAACTGGCGAGAATTTCATTGATTGGTTGTATGCGCGAGGTAAGCAGCGAAGCGACAGAATTCCTGAATTCGATGCGGAAAAGACCCTGCGCCGTGCGCGGGCCGTCCGCGATGCGGGCGCGGTGAATTTCTGGAACGTGCTGAGCCCTACTGAGCGCAGGGCCTTCGAGTCGGCGGCGCGCAGGCAGGCGTTTCCGGCCGGCACCGCGCTCATGCGCGAGGGTGAACGGGCTGATGACGTCATCGTCATCATCGATGGCTGGACGAAAGTCTGCCTCGACGAGGGCGGCCGGGAGCGGGTCATCGCCGAGCGGGGCCCCGGCGACTTGGTCGGTGAACGCGGCACGATGCCAGGGAACGTGCGTTCCGCCAGCGTCATCGCGCTCGATACCGTTCAGGCGCTGGTCATGCGGACCGCGGATTACGCCGCCTTTGTCCGCGAGCATCCCGGCGTGCCGGACCTGGTGGAAAAGCAGACGTACGACCGGCATACCGGTCGGCCCGGTACGCGCTAGGTGAACATGCCGTGCAGGACGGCGACGCCTTCGGCCGTTGAGCGCACGTCCAGGACGATCGTCCCGGCGGTCCGCTCCACCGTCCAGGTGGCCCACGAGCAGCACTCGGTCTCGACGGCGACCAGGGCGCGAAGCTCGTCCTCCGCCCCCGGCTCGGGGCGGAAACCGAGACGCAGGCCGTCAGCGGTCTCGGCGCGCTCGGTCAGCGCCCGGGCCATCAGCTGCGTCCAGCGCGCGCTCTGGGCCGCGAGGCCGGCCGAGGTGAGCGTGCACGCGACCGGGGTGCCTTCTGTCATGACGGTTCCTTCCTTGCCGGGGGGCGATCGGTTACCAGACAGCGTCGTTGTTAAAGTCGGCTTGATGTCAAATCCCGAGGGCCCGATGACCATCGGCGCGATGGCCGCGCTGGCGGGCAAGCGGCCGTCCGCGATCCGCTACTACGAGCAGATCGGGCTGCTGCCCCCGGCGGCCCGGGTGAGCGGGCGGCGCATGTACGGCGCGGATGCCGTGCGCACGCTCGCGGTGATCGAGACCGGGCAGCGGGCGGGCCTCACCCTCGACGAGATCAGGGCGCTGCTGTCCGCCTCGCCCGGTGACCAGGCGGCGGTCGAGCGGCTCCGCGAGGTGGCTGACCGGAAGCTGCCGGAGGTCACCGCCCTGATCGAGCGCAGCCAGATCGTCCGCGGCTGGCTGGAGAGCGCCGCCCGCTGCGAATGCCCGAGCCTGGATGAGTGCCCGCTGTTCGACGATCCCGCGCTGCTCCCGGAGAGGTCTCCCGGATTTTAACCAGCGGGAATTCGTGACACCGTTGCTGTGAGCGAAAGGAGCCAGGCCGTTGACATCCTCCCCCGCCTGATGGCGGGGGATTCCAGCTACTCGCGTCCGGTTAAGGAGGCAAGCAGGTGGGGTTCGCGGTTCACGGGCCGGGCAGTCACGGCGTGCCCCGCCGCGATGTTCCGGGCCGCGTTCACATCCGCGTGGCCGGCGTACCCGGTACCGGGACATGCGAACACACTATCGAGGATTACTGACATTCCAGGGGAGGTGAAGCGGCGTTTCCTCCCCGGCCTGAAGGCCGGGGTCTCCACGCCGCGATCCTGATGAGTTTTCCTAGCTTGTTCAGCGTCGAGGACAAGGTCGCCTTCGTTACCGGCGCCGGGGGCGGCCTGGGTACCGAGTTCGCCCACATCATGGCCGAGGCCGGGGCCGACGTGGTGTGCACCGACCTGGACGAGGCCGCCGCGCAGGCAACCGCCAAGCGAGTCGGCGGCCTCGGGCGGCGCGGCCTGGCGCTGCGCTGCGACGTAACCGACGAGGACTCGGTGCGGGAGGCGTTCGCGGCCGGCCGGCGGGAGTTCGGCCACATCGACATCCTGTTCAACAACGCCGGAATCGCCGACCCCAACCCGGCGCTGCTGCACCAGTACGGCACCGAGGACTGGATGAAGGTCCTCGACGTGGACCTGCACGGCGTCTTCTTCTGCGCCCGCGAGGCGCTGAAGGTCATGGTCGAGCAGGGCCACGGCAAGATCATCAATATCGCGTCGATGTGGGGTCTGGCCGGCGGTTCCAGCGTCTTCCCCGTCCCGGCGTACAACGCCGCCAAGGGCGCCGTGGTCAACCTGACCCGGGAACTCGGGCTCGAGTACGCCACGGCCGGCATCCAGGTCAACGCGCTGTGTCCCGGTTTCTACCGGACCCGCCTCGGCGCCTACGACGACCCCGGTTTCCTCGCGGCCGTCACCGGATTCACCCCGATGGGCCGCGTCGCCGAGGCCGCGGAGATCCGCGGCCCGGCGCTGTTCCTGGCCTCGCCCGCCTCCGACTTCATGACCGGGCAGACTCTGGTGGTGGACGGCGGCTGCATGGCCAAGTGACGCCGGCGGACCGGTACCAGGCCGCGGCAGGGCTCATCGCCGCGCTGCAGGCTCAGGCCGGGATCGGACGGCAGGTCCGGGCCTGGCAGCTGCCTCTGGAGTGGCCGTGCCCGGGGTGGTCGGTGCGGGACGTGATGAACCACTCGATCGGCGTCACGCTGAAGTTCGCCGATTTCGCCGCGGGCGGCAGCGATCACCCGCGGGCGCCGTCCGGCGATCTCGTCGGGCGCGATCACGGCCTGGCGCTGCGATCGGCGGCGGATACGGCGCGGTCGTCGTGGGCCTCGGCGGACATGACGCGGCGGTGCTACCTGCCCTTCGGCACGTTCCCGGCCAGCCTGGCGGCCGGGATCAACCTCTTCGACGTGCTGGCCCACACGTGGGACATCGCCACCGCGGCTGGCCTCCCGCTGAGGTGCGCGGAGGGCCTGTGGAGCGCTGGCCTGCAGGCCGCGCGGCTGGTCATCGGCCCCGTTCGTGACCCGCGCCAGTACGCGGCGGAGATCCCGGTCGGGGCCGCGGCTTCCCCCAGGCAGCGCTTCCTGGCCTTCGTCGGCCGGCCCGAGCCGGGCCTTCAGCCGTAACGCCGCCGTTCGGCCAGCGGGGTGCCGATCCGCAGACGCAGGCTGAAGACGAACGAACCGCCCGGCCCGGGCGTGAACCCGGGCCGGGCCACGGCGGTGTCAGCCCGAGCGAGCGACTTCAGGGCAACCAGGCCGGGGCCTGGCGCGTGTAAACAATAGCGAGGCCGGTCGCGCGAGGAAGGACCACGGCGATGTGGAAGGTCGGGCGCATGGTCGCTGGCGGGATTGCCGCCGCGGTGCTAGCCGGGTGCGCGGCTTCCGCCCCGGGCACCCGGACCGGCGCCACCGCAACGACCCCGGCGTCCGCCCGGCCATCGGCCACCTCGCCATCGGCCACCTCGCCATCGGCCGGACCGTCGCCGGCCATCTCGCCAGCGCCAGGCTGGCAGGCAGCAGGGGATGTCGACGGTGACGGCCGCCAGGATCGTGCCCGGCTCGTCTACCTCGGCGGCGACGGTCCGGACAACTGGGAACTCGTCGTGGACATGACGACCCTCGGCCAGCGGGCCGTCCGCTTCACCGGCAGCCCTGTCCTGCCCGGCAACACCGCTGCCCCGACGATCGCCGGTTCTGCGGACGCCGGCCGGGACGGCCACGCCGAGATCTTCGTGAAGGCCGGCTCGGGTGCCTCGACCCAGTCCTGGGCCATCTTCAAGCTCGCCGGGCGACAGGTCCGGCAGGTCATCAGCCAGGGACGGCCGGTGCGCCTGGCGGTCGGCGGATCGGTCACCCACCAGAGCGGCTTCCGATGCGACGGCGCCCGGTTCGTGACCGTCAGCGAGGCGGCTGAACCGCCCGGATACACCACGTGGACCTACGAACGCGACACCTTTGCCTGGTCCGGAGCCGAGCTGGTGCCCGTCTCCAGGCAGGCCGGCCAGGTAACCAGCGCCCAGCCAGGAAGCCCTCCTGCCGCGTACAGCGGAATCAGCTGCGGCGACCTGGCCCAGTACGCCCCGCCCTACACGCCATCAGCTGGTTAGCCCGGCCAGCAGCGTGCCGCGGCTGCGCCTCGCGGACGCGCAGCGATCGCCTGGTTGACAGGCGGCCGCGGCGGGGAGGATCTGAACTGGTCATGGGGGAGGTCAAGGGGAGGCAGCCATGGCAGATGACCCAGCACGGCCGGCGCCGGGAACAGATCGCCGGGGCGCGCCATCTATCCGGCGCTGGACGCCACCTACCCGGCCGGGCTGTCCCCGGCGGTGATCCAGGGTGAGCTGCGCGGCAGGCTCGGCTACCAGGGGGTGGCCATCACCGACGCGATCGAGGCGGGAGCGCTGGCCGCCTTCGGCAGTTACGGGCAGCGGGCCGTGCTCGCCGCCCAGGCCGGGATGGATCTCCTGCTGTGCTCGGCCCAGGACCCCGCCGAAGGGCAGGCGGTCGTCACGGCCCTGGCCGGCGCCCTGGACAGCGGGCAGCTTGACGCAACTGCCTTCAGCGCCGCCGTGAACCGGGTCACCGCGCTCCGCAACGGCCTCTAAGGCGGGTCACGCCCGGGCCAGCAGCTGCTTCCACTCGGCGATCGCCTCGTCCGCCCACGCTCCGTGCAGCCGGGCGAACAGCTCGGCGGCCGCCGAGCCGCTCCACGGCGCAGGCAGGAACCGGGCGGGCAGGCCCGGGTCGATCCACGGGAAGCGGCGCCAGGCGTGCACCAGGTCGATGACCCGGACGAGCGGGTCGGGGCTGACGGCCCCGCTGAACGCCGTGATGAACTCGTCGTATTCGCGGGCCAGTTCGGCCAGGTCCCAGGCGTTCCCGATCATGGCGGCCAGCGAGCTGCCGCCCTGGTACTCGGCCGTGAACAGGTAGCCGCCGGGAAGCCGCGCCTCGTCCAGGATCCGCCGCACCTCGTCGCCCCGGTCGCCGCGCGGGCTCAGCCAGACCCCGGGCATGACATGGCCGAACCCGGCCCACCGCAGCCTGGTCCTGAGCATGTGCCGGGCGGCGCGCTCGGTCTCCGGGGCGCGCGCGATCACGATCGTCCAGCGGCTGTCCCAGTCCGCGGCGACCGCGGTGAAGCCGAAGATCCGCTCCGTGCCGTCCCGCAGCAGCCGCTCGGCGGCCGGCGTCAGGCGCCAGACGGTGCGCCGCCCGACCCGCTCGGAGCTCAGCCAGCCGTCGGCCGCCGTGCGCATCAGGGCCTGCCTGGCCGCCTTCTCCTCGACGCCCAGACGGCCGAACACGTCGATGAACGCCGACGTCCAGGCCTCGCCGCCGGTGGGCAGGACCAGCTCGCCCAGCACGGTGAACAGGACGCTGCGGGCGCTGTCGGTGCCCTCGGCGTGGCGCCGC
>Ga0335078_10002002_pt1 | contig 30855 bp, 25 predicted proteins | sample Lox_Sample_32_FD_206711 | JGI IMG/M metagenome (GOLD analysis project Ga0335078, IMG submission 206711) | Soil microbial communities from Loxahatchee National Wildlife Refuge, Florida, United States - Lox_Sample_3.2 | ecosystem: Environmental > Terrestrial > Soil > Wetlands | place: USA... | reverse complement strand
CGTCGTGGGGCGCGGCCCACGAGGAGGCCGTGCTGGCCGCGATCGCCGCGGGCAAGCCGGTGTTCTGTGAAAAGCCGCTCGCGCCGACCGTGGACGCGTGCCAGCGGATCGTGACGGCCGAGATGGCGGGCGGCCGCCGGCTCGTCCAGGTCGGCTTCATGCGCCGGTACGACGCTGGTTATCACGCGCTCAAGGCCGCGCTGGACGGCGGCGAAATCGGCACCCCGCTGCTGATGCACTGCGCGCACCGCAACCCCGCGGCCCCGCCGTACGGGTTCTCCACCGAGATGATCGTCAGCGACTCGGCCGTGCACGAGATCGACCTGGTGCGGTGGCTGTTCGAGGAGGACATCGTGGCTACGGAAGTGCTCAAGCCCCGGTCCAGCCGCAAGGGCGGCGCCGGGCTGCACGACCCGCTGATCGTGCTGCTGGAAATGGCCAGCGGCGTGCTCATCGACGTGGAGGTGTTCGTGAACGCCGGGTACGGCTATGACATCCGCGGCGAGATCGTGGGCGAGGAGGGCACTGTCGCGCTGGGCAGGACCAGCGACGCGGTACTGAACCGCGTCGGCCAGCGCCGCAGCCGGGTGCCCGCCGACTGGCGGGAGCGGTTCAGCCGGGCCTATGACGTGGAGCTGCAGGACTGGCTGACAGCGGTGGCGGCCCGCACCTCGGCCGGCCCGAGTTCGTGGGACGGCTACGCGGCCACCGCGGCGGTGGAAAGCTGCCTCGAAGCGCTGCGCACCGGCCGCCGCTGCCCGGTGAACCTGCCCGAGTGCCCCGACTTCTACGCGAAGGCCCAGTGAGGCCGGCCCATGCAGATCGTGGAGACCGGATCATGAAGATCGCCCTCGACCCGTACATGTTCCGCCGGGTGCCCCTGGCCGATCTGCCCGGCCTCACCGCCGACCTCGGCTACGAGTACATCGAGCTGTCCCCTCGCGCGGACTTCCTGCCGTTCTTCCTGCACCCGCGGGCGGACCGGGCGCAGATCGCCGCGTTCCGCAGGTCGCTGGGTGCGGCGGGCGTGCAGGTCTGCTCGGTGCTGCCGCTGTACCGGTGGTCCGGGCCGGACGAGGATGAGCGCCAGGCCGCGGTGCGCTACTGGAAGCGGGCCATCCAGATCACCGTGGACCTCGGCGTGGACGTGATGAACTCCGAGTTCAACGGGCGCCCCGAGGCGCCGTCGGCCAGCGAGGCGCAGTTCTGGCGGTCGATGGAGGAACTGCTGCCGGTCTTCGAGCGCGAGGGCGTGCGGCTGGTGCTGGAACCACACCCGGACGACTTCATCGAGGACGGCCGGGGCGGGGTTGACCTGGTCCGCGGCATCGACCGGGACTTCGTGTCTTTTCTCTACTGCGCGCCGCACACCTTCCACCAGGGCGGCGACATCGAAGGGATCATGAAATACGCGGGCCCGCTGCTCACCCACCTGCACCTGGCCGACTCCTTCGATCACCGGGCGTCCTCCGGCCTGCGCTACATCGTCAACCCGCCCGGCTCGCCCGCCCGGGTCCACCAGCACCTGGACATCGGCCAGGGCGAGGTGGACTGGGACGTGTTCTTCGCCACGCTGGCCGGGACCGGGTTCGACGGCATCGCCACCGTGTGCGTGTTCGCCTGGGAGGAGCGGGCCCGCGAGTCGTCAGTGCACAACCTGGAGCAGATCCGCCGGTACCTGGCCAAGTACGCCGGACCGCCCGGGTGACACGGCGGATCCGGATCGGGCTGGCCGGCCTGGGCCGGATGGGCCAGATCCACGCGGCGAACCTGGCCTTCCACTGCCCGTCGGCCGAGCTGGCCTGGGTGTTCGACGCGGACCCGCAGGTGGCCCGCGAGGTGAGCGAGCGGCTCGGGGTTCCCCGGGCGGAGTCGTATGGGCAGATGCTGGCCGACGACAGCGTCGCGGCGATGGCCATCGCCACCCCCACCCGGTCGCACGCCGAGCTGACCAGGTGGGCCGGCCAGGCGGGCAAGCACGTCTTCTGCGAGAAGCCGATTTCACTGGACCGGCGGGCCACCGTGGCGGCCATCGAGATCATGCGCGCGGCCGGGCTGGTCTTCCAGGTCGGCTTCCACCGCCGGTTCGACCCGGACTGGGTGGCGGCGGTAGACCGGATCCACGCGGGCGACCTGGGCCGGATCTACCTGCTGCGCACCTCGCTGCGCGACATGACCCCGCCCAACCCGCAGTTCCTGGCCGGCTCGGGCGGCTTCTTCGTGGACGTGACCATCCACGACCTGGACATCGCGCGCTGGATAGCCGGTGAAATCGTGGCGGTCAGCGCGCACGGCGCCGCGCTGTCCGACCCGGGCTTCGCCGAGATCGGCGACGTGGACACCGCGGTCGTGGTGCTGCGCTTCGCCACCGGCGCGCTGGGTGTGATCGACAACAGCCGGGCCGCGGGTTACGGCTACGAGTGCTCGACCGAGGTGATGGGGCGCCACGCGACGGTGCGCATCGACCACCCGCACTACCGGCACTACGAGTGGCGGACGCCGGGCTGGGCCGCGCGCGGCCTGCCCCGCGACTTCGAGCAGCGTTACCCGCTGGCCTACGCCGCGGAACTCGAGTCGTTCGCCCAGTGCGTCCGGGACGGCCGCTCCCCCCGGGTCACCGGGTACGACGCGCTGGCCGCGTTCGACCTGGCCCGGGCGGCCACCCAGTCATGGCGCGCGGGCCGGCCCGTGCCGGTCGAGCCGAGGCGCAGCGGCGGCGAGATCGCCTACCAGGTGCCGCCGGGCGCCGGCTGACCGCCCGTGGTCTCACTGGCGCCGGCTGGCCCAGGTGCCCAGCTCGGCCGCCAGCCGCTCCGGTGGCCAGTTTTGCCAAACGGCCTGTTCCAGCAGCTCGCCCTGGGCAGGCGGGGCGGGACCATCGGTGGGCTGATCCAGGTCGAGGTTGGTGGGGAAGGGGTAGCCCTCGGCGCACGCCGCGATCGCGTTGCTGATCAGCTGCCGGGGTGCGCCCGCCGCCCGCATGGCCAGTAGCGCGGGAAACAGGGCCAGTGACATCCCGCGGCGGTCCACCGTCTCCATGGCCCGGCCGAACGCCGACGACACCTGCAGCAGGTTCGCCATCCGGCGGACACCGGCCGTCCGGTTGCTGCCCGCCGCGTGGAACAGGGCCGGGTTGAAGAAGGCCGCGTCGCCCGCGCGCAGCGGCAGCTGCACGTGGTTGGCCTCGAAGTAGGCGCGGAATTCGGCCCGCTGGGTGGCCAGGTAGCCGGGCAGGTACTTCTGCGAATGCGGCAGGTACATGGTCGGCCCGGTCTCGGCCGGCATGTCCGAGTGCGCCACCGCGCCCTGCAGGGTCAGCGTCGGCGACAGCTGGTGGACGTGCGCCGGGAACCGCGCGGCCTTCGCGCCGGACATGAAGCCCAGGTGGTAGTCGCGGTGCACGGTCTGCGCCGCGCCGCCCGGGTTGACGACGTTCACCTGCGAGGTGACCTGGTACCCGGGGCCCAGCCAGGCCTGGCTGACCAGCGCGATGACGTCGCTGGCGTAGTAGGCCGCGAACACGTCCGGCGCCCGCCGGGCCAGCTTTTCCAGCGCGTTCCAGATCCGGTCGTTCTGCCCGGACTGGGCGAAGTGGTCACCGGCCGCGCCGCCCGCTGCCCGCTGCTCGGCGATGAGGGCCGTGAACTCCCCGCTGGCCCGGTCGACGACGGTCAGGTCGCCGAACGCGCCGCTGCAGACCACGATCCCCGGGCCGTCGCGCAGCGCGCGGATCAGCTCCGCCATCACGTCCGCCCGGCCCGCCGGGTCCGCGGCCGCGGCCGCCAGCCGGGCGCCGTCATAGATCAGCACCTCCCGCTCCACACGGTCGGCGTGCGGGTAGTCCGCGGGGTCGGTCTTGACGCTGATCACGTCCATGAGGTCGGCCAGCTGGCAGCGCTCTGCGGTCAGGTACATACCAATCAGGGTAGGAATACACTGACCCCGGTCAACCTCAAAAACCCAGCAAAAACCCATCAGCAGCACGGCTCAGCAGCACGGCTCAGGAGCACGGCTCAGCAGCACGGTTTAGGAGCACGGTGCCGTCCCACCCGTTCCGCATCCGGGAAATCGCGGTCCAGGCTGGCCTGAGCGAGGCCACCGTGGACCGGGTGCTCAACGGCCGGGCCGGGGTGCGGGACAGCACGGCGCGCGAGGTGCGCGCGGCCATCGCCGACCTGGAACGCCAGCGGGACCAGGTCCGGCTGGCCGGCCGGACCTTCCTGGTCGACGTCGTCATGCAGGCGCCCGCCCGGTTCTCCGGCGCCGTCCGCGCGGGCCTGGAGGCCGAGCTGCCGCTGCTGCGCCCGGCGGTGATCCGGGCCCGGTTCCACTTCCGGGAGAGCGGGCCGCCCGCCGCGCTGGCCAGCACGCTCGACGGCCTGGGCCGGCGGGGCACGCAGGGCGTCATCCTCAAGGCGCCAGACACCAGCGAGCTGAACGAGGCCGTGGCCCGGCTGGCCGGCCGGGGCATCCCGGTCGTCACGCTGGTGACCGACCTGCCGCGCAGCCCGCGCGCCGCCTACGTCGGCATCGACAACCGGGCGGCCGGCGCCACCGCCGCCTACCTGATCACGCAGTGGCTGGGCCGCCGCCCGGGCGCGGTGCTGGTCACCCTCAGCCGCGGCTTCTTCCGCGGTGAGGAAGAGCGCGAGATGGGATTCCGGGCCGCGCTGCGCGCGATGCGCCCGGCCCGGCGGGTCATCGACGTGACCGATACCGATGGCCTGGACGCGACGATAGGCGGCCTGGTGCGCGCCGCGCTCCGGGACGGCGCGCCGGTGCCCGCCGTGTACTCGATCGGCGGCGGGAACACCGCGATCCTCGGCGCCTTCGCCGGGGCCGGCCGCCCGCCGCCGCTGCTGATCGCGCACGACCTGGACGAGGACAACCGGCGGCTGCTGCGCGCCGGCCAGATCGCCGCGGTGCTGCATCACGACCTGCGGCTGGACACCCGCCGGGCGTGCCAGGCCGTCCTGTCCGCCCGCCGTGCGCTGCCCGCCTTCCCGGTCACCCCGTCCCCGGTCCAGGTCGTCACGCCGTACAACATGCCGTAGCCGGCGGTGTCCCCGCGGCCGGCCTTCCCCCCGGGGGGCGGCGTCCCCCCTGCTTGCGGGGGCCGCCCGGGGCAGGACAGACTGACTGCAACCGGGAGGAGGGCGACTTGGCGCGCAGGCGGCTGCCCCGCTGGTCGGAGCTCGAGCCGCTGCTGCGCCCGCAGCGGATCCCGCTCAGCCCCACCGAGCGGCGGCTGGGCCACGCGCACACCATCGCCGATCTGCGGAAGATCGCCGCCCGCCGGGTGCCGCGGGCGGTGTTCGACTACACCGACGGCGCCGCAGAAGGCGAGCGCAGCCTGCGCCGGGCGCGCCGCGCGTTCGCCCGGGTGGAATTCCACCCGCAGGCGCTGCGCGACGTGAGCGACCCGGACCCCGCCGTCACCGTGCTCGGGCGGCGCTGGTCGCTGCCGTTCGCGCTCGCGCCGACCGGCTTCACCCGGATGATGCACCACGAGGGCGAGCTGGCCGCGGCGCGCGCGGCGCAGCGGGCCGGCGTGACGTTCGCGCTGTCCACCATGGGCACCGCCTCGATCGAGGAGGTCGCGGCGGCGGCGCCAGCCGCGGACAAGTGGTTCCAGCTCTACGTGTGGAAGGACCGCGCGGCCGGCAAGGACCTGCTGGAGCGGGCGCACGCGGCCGGCTACGAGGTCCTGCTGCTGACCGTGGACACGCCGGTCGCCGGGGCCCGGCTGCGGGACGTGCGCAACGGGCTGACCGTGCCGCCCGCGCTCACCCCCACGACCGTGCTCGACGCGGCCATCCACCCCAGCTGGTGGTTCAACCTGCTCACCACCGAGCCGCTCAGCTTCGCCAGCCTGAACGAGTGGCACGGCACCGTCGCCGAGCTGGTCAACTCGATGTTCGACCCGACGGTGACGTTTGCTGACATCGAATGGCTGCGCTCGGCCTGGCCCGGGCCGGTGCTGCTGAAGGGCATCCACACCGTGGCCGACGTCCGCGCCGCGATGGACCACGGCGCGGACGGGATCGTGATCTCCACGCACGGCGGCCGCCAGCTGGACCGGGCCGCCGCGCCGCTGGAGGTGCTGCCGCAGATCGCCGACGCGGTCGGCGGCCGGGCCGAGATCCTGCTCGACACCGGGATCATGCACGGCGGGGACATCGTCGCGGCGCTGGCCCTCGGCGCGGACGCCTGCCTGGTCGGCCGGGCGTTCCTGTACGGGCTGATGGCGGGCGGGGAGCGCGGGGTGGATCGGGCGATCGGCATCCTCCGCGAGGAGATCGCCCGCACCCTTCAGCTGCTCGGCGTGCGCAGCGCCGGTGAGCTGAACCGATCGCACGTGTCACTGCGCTGAGCAGGAGGGAAAGGCCGCCCATGGAGATTGTCGAGTTCCGCCCGGAGCGCGAGCAGTACGCGTACACGTTCGGCGGGGTCGCGCCGGTCCGCAAGGTGATGCCGAGGACGCTGCTGCGGCTGTGGACCGAGGACGCCTTCGGCGGCGGCATCGCCAGCACCTCGGATCTGCCCAGCACGTCGCTGACCATGCCGTTCGTCAACCCGCAGACCGGCCCGTTCTACGTGGAGGGCGCGGAGCCCGGCGACACCCTGGCGCTGCACTTCGCCCGGCTCACCCCGGCCCGCAGCTACGGCGCGTCCTGCACGATCCCCCTGTTCGGGGGGCTGACCAGCACCGACCGCACCGCGACGCTGCAGGACCCGCTGCCCGAGCGGACCTGGATCTACGAGGTGAACCGGGAGCGGGGCACGGTCGCGTTCCAGGCCGCCTCCAGCGACCTGCGGGTGGAGCTGCCGATGGACCCGATGCTGGGCACGGTCGGGGTGGCCCCGGCGGCCGGGGAGGTCCGCTCGTCGCTGGTGCCGGACACGTTCGGCGGGAACATGGACACCCCGGAGATGCGCGCCGGCGCCACCTGCTACCTGGGCGTCAACGTGCCCGGCGCGCTGTTCTCGGTCGGTGACGGGCATTACCGGCAGGGCGAGGGCGAGGCGTGCGGCACCGCGGTGGAAGGCGCGATGGACGTCACGCTGATCGTCGACCTGATCAAGGGCGGCGGCCCGGCCTGGCCGCGGCTGGAGACAGATGGGCACCTGATCGTGGTCGGGTCGAGCCGGCCGCTGGAGGACGCCTGGCGGGTGAGCCAGGTCGGCATGGTGACCTGGCTCGGCGAGCTGTACGGCCTGGACAAGCTGGATGCCTACCAGCTGCTGTCGCAGACCAGCGAGGCCCCGCTGGCCAACGTGGTGGACGCCAACTACAGCTCGGTCACCAAGGTGGCGAAGGCGCTGCTGCCGCGGGCCACCGCCTACGACGGCATGCACCGGCAGCTGCGCGAGACGGCCGCGACGGCCGGCCACTGAGCGACTCCGGGCTGGGAGGAAGTAGATGGATCTGGGTCTGCAGGGGCGCCGGGCCCTGGTAACCGGCGGCACGCGGGGCATCGGGCGGGCCATCGTGGAAACGCTGGCCGCCGAGGGCGCGGCGGTCGGGTTCTGCGCCCGCACCGGCAGCGACGTCACCGACGCCGTGGAGATGCTGACCAAGAACGGCCGCGTGGCCATCGGGCGGGTCGTGGACGTGGCCGACGAGGCCGGCCTGCGGCAGTGGGTGGACGACAGCGCCGCCGAACTCGGCGGCCTGGACATCGTCGTGGCCAACGTCAGCGCGCTGGCCATCCCCGACGAGCCCGCCAACTGGCAGGCCAGCTTCGACACGGACATGATGGGCACGGTCCGGCTGGTCAGCGCGGCCCTGCCCCACCTGGAGCGCAGCGACGCGGCGTCGATCGTGACGATCGCCAGCGTGTCCGGCCGGGAGATCGACTTCGCGGCCGGGCCGTACGGCACGTTCAAGGCGGCCGTCATCCACTACACCCAGGGCCTGGCCTACCAGCTCGCGGCCAAGGGCATCCGGGCCAACTCGCTGTCGCCGGGCAACACGTACTTCGACGGCGGCGTCTGGCAGAGCATCGAGCAGGGCAATCCCGAGCTGTTCGGCACGGCCATGGGGCTGAACCCGACCGGCCGGATGGCCCGGCCGGAGGAGATCGCCCGGGCGGCGGTGTTCCTGGCCAGCCCGGCGGCCAGCTTCATGACCGGCGCCAACCTGCTCGTGGACGGGGCGCTGACCCGCGGCGTCCAGTTCTGATCTCAGGTGCCGGTGATGTGCTCGGGGCGCACCGGCACCTGGTTCAGCGGCAGCCCGGTGGCGGCGCGGATGGCGGCCACGATGGCCGGGCCCGAGGAGATCGTCGGCGGCTCGCCGACCCCGCGCACCCCGTACGGCGCGTGCGGGTCGGGGTACTCGAGCACCTCGATCCGCATCGGCGGCATGTCCAGGATGGTGGGGATCAGGTAGTCGGTGAACGACGGGTTCCTGATCTTGCCGCCGGAGATCTGGATCTCCTCCATCACGGCCAGCCCCAGGCCCTGCGCCGAGCCGCCCTGGATCTGCCCGAGCACCGCCTGCGGATTGATGGCCTTGCCCACGTCCTGCGCGCAGTCCAGCGCGACGACCTTGACCAGGCCGAGCTCAGTATCCACGTCCACCACCGCGCGGTGCGCGGCGAACGCGTACTGCACGTGCGCGAAGCCCTGCCCGGTCTCCGGGTCGACCGCCTGGGTCGGCCGGTGCCGCCACTCGACGGTCTCCTCGATGACCTCGTCGCCGAGCAGGCCGGCCAGGTCACCTACGATGCCCTCGGCCGCCGAGACCACCTTGCCGGCCTCCAGCCGCAGGTCCGGCGCGGTGCGCCCGAGCCGGCGCTGGACGACGGCCAGCGCCCGCCCGCGAACCTTCTCGCACGCGGCCTTGACCGCCCCGCCGGTGACGTAGGTCTGCCGGGACGCGGACGATGAGCCGCCGCTGCCCACCTGGGTGTCCTTGGGCGCCGTGATGACCTGGTCGATGCCCAGCTCGGTGCGCACGATCTGCTGCTCGACCGTGACCAGTCCCTGGCCGACCTCGGCCGAGGCGGTGTGCACGGTCGCGGTCGGCGCCCCGGACAGCACTTCGAGCCGGACCCGGGCCGTGGCGTAGTCGTCGAAGCCCTCGGAGAACCCGATGTTCTTGTAGGCCACCGCGTAGCCCACGCCGCGGACCACGCCTTCGCCGTGGGTGGTGTTGGCCACGCCGCCTGGCAGGTCCCGCAGGTCGGGGTCGCCGCCGGTGCGGCGCGGCGGTGGCAGCGGCATGGCCTGCACCCGGCGCAGCAGCTCCGCGACCGGCGCCGGGCTGTCGATGACCTGCCCGGTCGGCGCCTGCGCGCCCTGGGTCATCGCGTTGCGGCAGCGCAGCTCGACCGGGTCCAGGCCGAGCGCGGCGGCCAGCTTGTCCATCTGGGCCTCGTGGGCGAACGCGGCCTGCACCGAGCCGAAGCCGCGCATGGCCCCGCACGGCGGGTTGTTGGTGTAGGCGCCGTAGGCGTCGACCTGGACGCTCGGCACGACGTACGGTCCGATGCCCATCGTGCCCGCGTTCCCCACCACGGCCGGCGTGCTGGACGCGTACGCCCCGCCGTCCAGATAGATCTGCGCCTTGACGTAGACGAGCCGGCCGTCCCGGCCGGCCCCGTGCTCGAAGCGCATCAGCGCCGGGTGGCGGTGCACGTGGCCGAAGAACGACTCTTCGCGGTTGTACATCATCTTCACCGGCTTGCCGGTGCGCAGGGCCAGCAGGCACGCGTGCACGTGCATGGACAGGTCCTCGCGGCCGCCGAACGCGCCGCCCACGCCGGCCAGTGTCAGCCGCACCATGTCCGGCGGCAGGCCGAGCGCCGAGCAGATCTGCCGCTGGTCCACGTGCAGCCACTGGGTGGCGACGTACAGCTCGACGCCGCCGTCGGAGGCCGGCACGGCCAGCCCGGATTCCGGGCCGAGGAACGCCTGGTCCTGCATGCCCACCTGGTATTCGCCGGTCACCACGACGTCGGCCACCGGGTCCGGGTCGCCCTTGCGCAGCTTCAGGTGCCGCACCAGGTTGCCCCGCGGGTGCAGCTTGGCCCGTTCCCGGGACAGCTCGCTCACCTTCCCAGGAGTGGTGTGCACCAGGTTCCACCGCGGGTGGCCCAGGGCCTCGTGGGCGTCGGTGACCGGCTCGTACACCTCGTAGTCGACCCTGATCCGGGCGGCGGCCCGGCGGGCGATCTCCGGGTGGTCCGCGGCGACCAGCGCCACCGGCTCGCCCTGGTAGCGCACGACATCGGTGGCCAGCACCGGCTGGTCGGTGATCTCCAGCCCGTAGTACTTATGACCTGGCACGTCTTCCTGGGTCAGCACCGCGGCCACACCCGGCGTGGCCAGCGCCTCGCCGGTGTCGATGGACACGATCCGGGCGTACGGGTGCGGGCTGCGCAGCGTGACGCCCCAGATCATGCCGTCCAGCCACAGGTCGCTGGAGTAGACGAATTCCCCGGTGACCTTGGGCGTGCCGTCCGGCCGGCTCGCGCTGCTGCCCACTCCGGATACCGGGGTGACCCGGCCCGGCGACGTCACGGAGGGCGTAGTCATCGGGGTCACTCCCTACCGTCAGCCATGATCGTGGTCAGTCTCTGTCGCCAGAGGACCAGGATTGACCACGATCACGAACGCTGCTCCTGGCCGCCAGCCGGACCGCTTCCATGATCTTCTCGTACCCGGTGCACCGGCACAGGTTGCCGGCCAGCGCCTCCCGGATCCCGGCGTCACTGGGCGCGGGCTGCCGCTCGATGAGGTCGTGCGCGGCGACCAGCAGCCCGGGCGTGCAGAACCCGCACTGCACCGCGCCCGCCGCCAGGAACGCGCGCTGCACGGCGGACAGCTCGCCACCCGGCGCCAGGCCCTCGACCGTGCGGATGTCCCGCCCCTCGGCCTGGCCCGCCGCCACCAGGCAGGCGCAGGCCAGCACCCCGTCCAGGTAGACCGTGCACGAGCCGCACTCGCCCTGCTCACACGCGTTCTTCGAGCCGGGGAAGCCCAGCCGCTCGCGCAGCACGTAGAGCAGGCTCTCGCCCGCCCATACGTCATCGGCCTGCTGCGGCTCACCATTGACGGTACAGGTAATCCGCATTACGCCTCCTGGAACTCGTGCCAGGCCCAGCCGAGCGCGCGCCGGGCCATCACCGCCAGCGCGTGGACCCGGTACCGCGCGCTGCCCCGGACGTCGTCGATCGGCGCGGCCGCCTCGGCGACCAGCTCCGCGAACCGCCGGCTGGTCGCGTCGGGCAGGTCGCCGCGGGACTCCCACAGGCCGCGCTCGGCCAGCGCCCGGGCCAGGAACTCCTCGGCCGCCAGCGCCCGGCGCGGGGTGGGGCCCGCCGACCCGATGCCGGTGCCGACCGCGTGCCGGTCGGGGTGCAGCGCCAGGCTGAACGCGGCCACCGCGATGACCATTGCGTTGCGGGTGCCGATCTTGCAGAACTGCTGCGGCCCGGCCGGCGGGGTGATCAGCACCGCCTTGATCAGCTCGTCCGGGTCCAGCGCGGTGCGCTTCACCCCGGTGTAGAACTCATCCACCGGGATAAGCCGGCTGCCGCGCACCGACTCCACCGCCACCTCGGCCCCGGCGGCCAGCAGCGGCGGATGCGCGTCGCCCGCCGGGGACGCGGCCCCCAGGTTGCCGCCGACCGTGCCCCGGTTGCGGATCTGCGGCGACCCGACCGTTCGGGACGCCATGGCCAGCCCCGGCAGCCGGCCGCCCAGCTCGGTCTGCACCCGCGTGTAGGTCACCCCGGCGCCGAGCCGGATGCGCCCGTCGTCCGGCGCCCACTCGGCCAGCTCGCTGACCCGGGTCAGGTCGAGCAGGTACTCCGGCCGGTACCGGTCGAAGTTCAGCTCGACCATGACGTCGGTGCCGCCCTGGATCGGCACCGCGTGCGGGTAGGCCGCCTTGAGCTGCAGGGCCTCCGCCCACGCCCGCGGCTGCAGGAACTCCAATGGCACCTCCGGTCCCGGTGATCCTGCCAGTGTGGCTCATCGGGCCGGAAAACCGAACCAGCGGCCCGCCGTCCGCTCCCCGGCCGGTTGATAACCTGCCAGGAACACCCGGCGGTGGGCTGCCGCCGGGTACGGGAGAGGTTCCATGCCGGCCAGGAGATCGTCGGTGGCCGCCGCGGTGGCGCAGACGCCGGCGCTGTCCCGCCGGCACGCGGCCGGCGCGCCAAGCGCCCGCGGCCTGCTGCTCACCCTGCTCGGCGAGCTGGTGCTGGCCGGCGACGGGACGGCCTGGACCTCGGCGGTGCTCGCCGTGTTCGGCCGGCTCGGCATCGAGGAAAAGGCGACCCGGCAGGCGCTGATGCGCACGGCCGCCGCGGGCTGGCTGGACGGGGAGAAGATCGGCCGCCGTACCAGGTGGCGGCTGACCGGCAGCGCCCGCCGGCTGCTGACCGACGGCCGGGACCGCATCTACTCCTTCACCGGCCAGGCCGAGGGCTGGGACGGCAGCTGGCTGCTGATCTACGCGCGCATCCCGGAGAGCGACCGCCGGGCCCGGCACATGGTCCGGACCCGGCTCACCTGGGCCGGGTTCGGCGCGCTCGGCGCGGGCGTGTGGATCAGCCCGCACCCGGAGCGGGAAGCCGAGGCGACCGGCGTGCTCCGCGAGGCCGGGATCGCCGAGGACGCCCAGGTGTTCGTGGCCCGCCGGTCGGGCCTGGCCGACGTGCGGGTCATGGTCGCCGCCGCCTGGGATCTGGCCGCGATCGAGGCGCAGTACCAGCGGTTCATTGCGGACTTCTCCGCTGCCACCCCGGATGACGCGCTGGCCCGGCAGGTCGAGCTGGTGCACGCGTGGCGGCGCTTCCCGTCGATCGACCCGGTGCTGCCCCGGGAACTGCTGCCCGCCCGGTGGAGCGGCCGGGCAGCCGCCCGGTTGTTCGCCGACCGGCACCAGGGCTGGTCGGCCGGCGCGAGGCTGGCGTGGAAGCGGCTCAACGACCCCGGCTGACCGGCGGCCGCCCATGACCCCGGCGGGCGGCCAGCCCGGCAGGACATGCTACGAAAATTTGACGCATTAACCGTTCGGCGTAGAACATAGGGATAGCTGCGGCACGGCGGAAGGGTGATCATGACCGGCGAGGCCAGAGTGGACTTCCGCGTACACCCCGACCAGTACCGGCACTGGCGGCTGGCCTGCGCCGGGCCGGTGGCCACGCTGACCATGGACGTGGCCGAGCAGGGCGGCCTGACCAGCGGCTACGAGCTCAAGATGAACTCCTACGACCTCGGCGTGGACATCGAGCTGTACGACGCGGTGCAGCGGCTCCGCTTCGAGCACCCCGAGGTCGCCGCGGTGGTGCTGACCAGCGGCAAAGACAAGGTCTTCTCGGCGGGCGCGAACATCCGGATGCTGGCCGCCGCGCCGCACCCGTGGAAGGTCAACTTCTGCAAGTTCACCAACGAGACCCGGAACGGGATCGAGGACGCCAGCGCCCACTCCGGCCAGACGTACCTGGCCGCGCTGAACGGCACCGCCTCGGGCGGCGGCTACGAGCTGGCCCTGGCCTGTGAGCACATCATGCTCATCGACGACCGCTCGTCGGCGGTGTCCCTGCCCGAGCTGCCGCTGCTCGGCGTGCTGCCCGGCACCGGCGGGCTGACCCGGGTCACCGACAAGCGGCACGTGCGCCGTGACCTGGCCGACTACTTCTCCACCCGGCCGGAGGGTGTCGGCGGCCAGCAGGCGGTGGCGTGGCGGCTGGTCGACGAGGCGGTGCCCCGCGCCCGGTGGGACGAGATCGTGGCCGAGCGGGCCCGCGAGCTGGCCGCCCGCTCCGCCCGCCCGGCCAGCGCCACCGGCATCGAGCTGACCCCGCTGGCCAAGACGCGCACCGACGACGAGATCAGCTATCCGAACGTGTCGGCCCGGCTGGACCACGGCCGTGGCGTCGCCGAGATCACCATCCGCGGCCCGGGCCGCGACGCCCCGGCCAGCATCGGCGCCGTGCACGAGCAGGGGGCCGGCTTCTGGACCCTGGCCATGACCCGGGAGCTGGACGACCTGATCCTGGACCTGCGGACCAACGAGCTGGAGCTGGGCAGCTGGGTGCTGCGCACCGAGGGCGACCCGCGCCGCGTGCTGGCCTGCGACCAGCTGCTGGCCGACCAGCACGACGACTGGCTGGCCAGCGAGATCACGGGATACCTCAAGCGCACGCTCAAGCGCCTCGACGTGACCAGCCGCAGCCTGATCGCGCTGATCGAGCCGGGCGGCTGCTTCGCCGGCTCGCTGCTCGAGCTCGCGCTGGCCGCCGACCGGTCGTTCCAGCTGGCCGGCGTGAGGGAGGACATCGACCCGGACGCCGACCCGGCCACGGTCACGGTGGGCCCGATGAACCTCGGCCCGCTGCCGATGAGCAACGGCCTGACCCGGCTGCAGACCCGCTATCTCGGCGACGAGCCGGGCCTGGCCGCGGTGGAGAAGCGGGCCGGCGAGGGGCTGGCAGCCGAGGATGCCGGGCAGCTGGGCCTGGTCACCTTCGCCCCCGATGACATTGACTGGGACGAGGAGGTCCGCATCGCGCTCGAGGAGCGGGCCAGCTTCAGCCCGGACGCGCTGACCGGTCTGGAGGCGAACTACCGCTTCGCTGGGCCGGAGACGCTGGAAACCAAGATCTTCGGCCGGCTGGCCGCCTGGCAGAACTGGATCTTCTACCGCCCGAACGCCTCGGGCCCGGATGGCGCGCTGCGCCGGTTCGGCACCGGGCAGCGCGCCGCCTTCGACCGAAAGCGAGTCTGAGCCCGATGAGCACGGCACCCGACTACACGGAGAAGATCCCGAACAACGTCGGCCTGCGGGAGGACCGGCGGCTGCAGCGGGCTCTGGAGTCCTGGCAGCCGAACTTCCTGACATGGTGGCAGGAGATGGGCCCCACCCTGCCCACCCAGGACGTCTACCTGCGCACCGCGATCAACGTCGGCCGCGCGGGCTGGGCTCACTTCGGGCACGTGCCGATGAAGGACTACCGGTGGGGCATCTTCCTGGCCGAGCGGGCCGACGGGCGGCGGATCGGGTTCGGCGAGCACCAGGGCGAGCCCGCCTGGCAGAAGCTGCCCGGCGAGTACCGCGCCGACCTGCAGCGGCTGATCGTCATCCAGGGCGATACCGAGCCGGCCAGCGTCGAGCAGCAGCGCAACCTCGGCGCGACCGCACCCAGCGTGTATGACCTGCGCAACCTGTTTCAGGTCAACGTGGAGGAAGGGCGGCACCTGTGGGCCATGGTCTACCTGCTGCACGCCTACTTCGGCCGGGCCGGCCGGGAAGAAGCCGAGCAGCTGCTGCACCGGCACTCCGGCAGCACGCAGTCACCACGGATTCTCGGCGCGTTCAACGAGGAGACCCCGGACTGGCTGTCGTTCTTCATGTTCACCTACTTCACCGACCGGGACGGCAAGTACCAGCTCGGCACGCTGAAGGAGTCGGCGTTCGACCCGCTGTCGCGGACCTGTGAGTTCATGCTCAAGGAAGAGGCCCACCACATGATGGTCGGCACCACCGGCATCGACCGGGTGGTGGAGCGGACCGCGCAGCTGATGGTGGAGCACGAGACCGACGACGCCGGGCCGCACGGCGCGATCGGCCTGCACGTCATCCAGAAGTACCTGAACTTCCACTACAGCGTGTCGCTCGACCTGTTCGGCGGGGAGACGTCCACCAACGTCGCCAACTACTACACCGCGGGCCTCAAGGGCCGCTGGCTGGAGGACCGGCGCAAGGACGACCACAAGCTGACCGACGACTCGATCATGGTCGACGCGCTGCGCGACGGGGAGATCGGCCAGATCGAGGTGGCCGCGCTCACCGGCCTCAACACCGACCTGCGCCGGGAGTACACCGCCGACTGCCAGAGCGGCGTCAACCGGTGGAACAAGATCCTGGCCAGCGCCGGGCTGCCGCACCGGCTCAAGCTGCCGCACGCCGCGTTCAACCGTAAGGTGGGCGCGTTCGCCAGCATCGAGGCCAGCCCGGACGGCGAGCTGCTGCCGGCCGCCGAGTGGGACCGGCGCCAGGGCCAGTGGCTGCCCACCGACGTGGACAAGACGCACGTCCGATCGCTGATGCAGCCGGTGCACGAGCGCGGCAAGATCGCGGCCTGGATCGCCCCGCCGCGCAGCGGGATCAACGGCAAGCCATTCGACTACGACTACGTTCACCTGGCCTGAGCGGGGGCGGAGCAGCCATGGCGCAGCTGTTCAACGCGTGCGAGTACCTGGTCGACCGGCGGCTGGCCGCGGGGGACGGATCGCGGGTCGCGGTCACCGGCCCGGCCGGCGACCACAGCTACGCTCAGCTGCAGGATCAAATTTGCCGAACGGCCCGTTCCCTGCGGATGCTCGGCCTCCAGCCGGAGCAGCGGCTGCTGATGCTGATGTCCGACTCACCGCGGTTCGTCGTCATCTACCTGGCGGCCATGCGGATGGGTGCGGTCCCCGTCCCGGTGTCCACGATGCTGCACGCCGACGGCGTGGCCGAGCTGCTGACCGATTCCCGGGCCCGGTTCCTCGCGGTGTCCGGCGAGTTCGCGGATACCGCGGTCACCGCGGCCAGCGCCGCGCCCGAGCTGACCGGGATGCTGGCCGAGACCGAGCCGACCTTCAGCCCGGTCCCGGTGCAGCTGCTGGACACGCTGGCCAGCGGCCCGTTCGACGACGCGGTGTACCCGACCACGGCCGACTCGCCCGCGTTCTGGCTGTACACGTCAGGTACGACCGGGCTGGCCAAGGCGGCCATGCACCGGCACGGGTCGGTCCAGGTGGTGTGCGAGACGTACGCGGCCCAGGTGCTCGGCATCCGCCCCGGCGACCGGTGCCTGTCCGCGGCCAAGGCGTTCTTCGCCTACGGCCTGGGCAACTCGCTGCTGTTCCCGTTCTCGGTGGGCGCGGCCAGCGTGCTGGAACCCGCGCCGTCCCGGCCCGACCTGATGGCCAGCCGGGCCCGCGAGTACGGCGCCACCCTGTTCTTCGCCGGGCCCACGTTCTTCGCCAACATGCTGCGCGCCGACCTGCCCGGCGACGCGATGGCCGGGGTCCGGCTGGCCGCGTCGGCCGGCGAGGCGCTGCCGGCCAGCCTGTACACCCGCTGGACGAAGCAGTTCGGGGTGGACATCCTGGACGGCCTCGGGATGACCGAGATGCTGCACATCTTCCTGTCCAACCGCCCCGGCGAGGTGCGGGCCGGCACCACCGGGGTCGCCGTGCCCGGTTACCGGCTGCGGCTGCTGGACGAGGATGGCCACGAGGTGCCGGCGGGCACCCCGGGTACCCTGTACGTCCGCGGCGACTCGGCGGCGACCGGGTACTGGGCCCGGTACGCCGCCTCCCGGCAGGTGTTCCAGGGCGAGTGGCTGCGCACCGGGGACACCTACGTCCAGGACGACGGCGGCTACTACGCCTGCCTCGGCCGCACCGGCGACATGCTCAAGGCCAGCGGCATGTGGGTGTCCCCGGCCGAGGTCGAGGCGCGGCTGCTGGCCCACGAGGCGGTGGCCCAGGCCGTCGTGGTGGCCGCGCATGACGCCGAGGGGCTGGAGAAACCCGTGGCCTACGTGATCCTGCAGGCCGGGCGGCCGGCCAGCGAGGACGAACTTGTCGAGTTCTGCCGGGCGGCATTGCCGTCGTTCAAGCGGCCCCGGAAGGTGATCTTCGTCCAGGCTTACCCGACCACGGCGACGGGCAAGGTCAGGCGGGTGGAGCTGCGCGCGATGGCCAGCGCCGCCCTGGTCACCGACGAGGCACCCGTGGTCGCGGACGAGTTGTGACGCGCCCTGCCCATTCCTGCCCGGGTGGCATGTGCGTGAATGTGGCAGCCATGCAGTCTGGATTGCATGGCTGCGTCAGTCATGTAGTTGCCGTGCGGGCGCGCTAGTGCGTGGTTGTGGCAGCCATGCAGTTGGGTGGGTCAGGACCAGGCGGTAAGGATGCGGTCGATGGCGGGGCGCATCCGGGCGTCCTCGTCGGCCAGGCACTCCTGCTCCGCCTGAGCCAGCCCAGCCTCCCCGACCAGCACACCCTGCCGCTCGTCGCCCGCGTCCAGGCCGTTGGCGCGGGCCCAGCGGTCAAGGGCGTCGAAAGCCGACGCCCGCTTGGCCGGGCCGGCCTGAGTGATGTCGGCCAGGCAGCCGATCCGGCCCTGCCGCCAGGCGGCCACGTTCCGTTCATGCACCCAGCCCAGGCCGACACAGACGTCGATGAGAGTGACGAACCGCTGCCGGGACAGCGCCTCGGCCGCGGCCGCGGCCACCCTGCGCTCCAGGCTCGACGCGGATGTCCGGGTCACGAACCGAAGCCTAGTGACCGGCGCCGCGCGCCGTCGGCTGGCTGGCGGCGCCGGCCCGGCCGCGGGGACCGTGTGCCACCGGGGCTGGTGCTCCACGGCGCGGGTCAGTTCAGCGCGATCGCGATCACGGCCAGCGTGCACATGCCCAGGCCGGCCCGCTGCACCCGGCTGAATCGCTCGTGCAGGACGGCCCGGGCCAGCAGGACGGTGACCCCGGGGTACAGCGACACGATCACCGCGACGCTGGCCAGCAGGGCGGCGTGGGTCGCGTAGCAGAACAGCAGGGTGGCGGCCATCCCGCCCAGGCCCACCAGCAGCGCCTGCCCGGCTATCCGGGCCGGCGCGCGCAGCGGCGCGCGGCCCTTGGCCGCGACCGCGAGCACGACCAGCAGGGAAGTGCTCTGCTCGGACGCGACCGGCCACAGCCCGCCGCCCCGCCCAGCCTGGGCCAGGCCGACGAACAGGAAGCCGAACGCGAGGCCAGCGAGCACGCCGTCGCCCATAGCCGAGCGGAACATCCCGCGGCCGCGGTTGCCGCTGGCAGCGACCAGCGCGATGGCGGGCAGTGCGAGGACGACACCGGCCATGGTCAGCAGGCCGGGCCGCTCGCCCATGGCCAGGCCAGCCAGCACCGGCACGACGGCCGCGCCGACCGCGGAGACCGGCCCGACCACGCTCATCTGCCCGCGGGCCAGGCCGCGGTAGAGCGCCAGGTTGCCGGCCCCGCCGCCGAGGCCCGCCGCCAGGCCCCAGGCGATGGCCCGCACACCGGGCCCGGGGCCGGGCGTGAGCAGGGTCGCGGCCCAGGCGAGCGCGGCGGCGCCCATCCCGCCCATGACGTTGACCGGCAGCGGCGCCAGCCGCCGGGACAGCAGGCCACCGCCGAAGTCCGAGGTGCCATACAGCAGGGCCGCAGCCAGCCCGAGCAAGATTCCCATCGTGCGCACCTGCTTTCGTGATGCCGCGAAAGTGCCGACGAGAACGACTCTCACAGGAATCGGTCCTGGCGATAAGGCCCGAGTCCTTCCGCAAAATCAGGACCAAGTCTGCGCTCGAGGCGGCGCGGGACGGCTCTGGGATCCCGCTTCATCCTGGTGGCGGCGGGCCCGGCCGCAGCCGTGGCCGCGCTCCGGTGCCGTTATGCGGTGGCCACGTGACTGGTCAGCGCGCTGATCCGCGCCGCGAACTGGCCGATGGCGGCGGCGCCGGGCAGCGCGCCAATCTCCAGGTCGTAATCGCGCGACTCGCCCGGCGCCAGCCACAGCAGTTCGCCGCGTTCCCTGGCGTCGAACCGGCCCGCGTCCCGGTTCGTGCTCGGCTCCATGGCGAGCGCGTAGGTGCCTTCGCCCATCATCCGCCACACCGTGTGGTAGGGCAGCTGCCCGATCCGGAACACCTGGTAGACCCCCAGGCCGAGGGCGTGGTTCAGCACGGCTACCGGCACGGTGCCGGCTGGCTCGGCGATGAGCTCGTGCTCGAAGCAGGCCTCGGTCGCGTCGCGGACCGGGGCTGAGAGCTTCTGGTACCCCTCAACCGGCACGCCGTAGCCGGTAGTCGTCCGCCTGCTCGGCACCAGCAGCTCCGCCGACTCGTCCACCACCGGGAAGCCCGCGTTGCAGTGGTAGAGGAGCATGTGGGAGGTCCGGGTATGCCCGGCGTTCTCGACCTCATCGTGGATCGTGAACCGGGACTCGCCGACCCGCGCCTCGATGCGCCGGTGCAGCACGAGGTGCTCGCCGAATACCGCGGACTGCAGCACCTCGCCCTCGGCCCAGAGCACGCACTCATCGCCGTCCCACCGCTCGCCGTACCCGGTCAGCCGCGCGGGGAGGCCGCCGGCCCGGCCGTGCAGCCCGTAGCGCACGGCCGACCGGATGTGCGGCTGGTTGAAGTGGTCCGCGGTGTCTTCGCCGGGCCCCAGCGTGTGGTCCAGGCCGCAGGTGACGACCATGCCGCCGCCCCAGGCCCGGAACCAGCCCCACTCCTCCGGCTCGTAGTACCAGGGCCCGGTGACGCCGGCCGCGGACAGCCAGCTCAGTGGCTGCCCGCCCAGCTCACACCGGCCGATGTCAAAGCAGCGGTCGATGACCACGTCGAACGCGAACCCGGTGCCGGTGCGGAATTCCAGCACGCGGACGCCCCGGCCCTGGCCGTCGCCGAGGGTGACCAGCCGCACGCCAGCCACCTGCTCCAGCCGCCCGACCCGGCGCAGCAGGTCGGCCCGGGTGTAGTGCGCGCCGAACAGCTCAGGCATGGGTTCCAGAGTTTCCCGGCCGCTGGTCATATGTCAATAGCCTGAGCGTCCGCTCAGGCGGCCAGGGCCGCGTACCGGCCCTGGCCGGCCAGCAGGCTGGTGTGCGTCCCGGCCTCGACCACGTGACCGTGGTCCAGGACGACGATCTGATCGGCGCCGCGCACGGTGGACAGCCGGTGCGCGATGGTGATCGTGGTACGGCCCTGGGCCAGGCGGTCGAACGCCTGCTGGACGGCGCGCTCGGTCTCGGTGTCCAGGGCGCTGGTGGCCTCGTCCAGCACGAGCACCCGGGGATCGCGGAGCAGGGTCCGGGCGATGGCCAGCCGCTGCTTCTCGCCGCCGGAGAACCGGTGCCCCCGCGAGCCGACCATCGTGTCGTATCCATCGGGCAGGCCGGCGATCAGGTCGTGGATCTGCGCCGCCCGGGCGGCGGCTTCGATCTCGGCGTCGGTGGCGCCCGGCCTGGCGTAGCGCAGGTTCTCGCGCACCGTGGTGTGCAGCAGGTAGGTCTCCTGGCTGACCACGCCGACCAGGCCGGCCAGGTCCGTGAGCCGCATGTCGCGGATGTCGATACCGTCGATGCGGACCGTGCCACTGCCCGGGTCATACAGCCGGGCGATCAGCGCGCCCAGGGTGGTCTTGCCCGACCCAGTCTCGCCCACCACGGCCAGCGTGCTGCCCGCCGGGATGTCCAGGTCCACGCGGGCCAGCGCGTCCCGGCCGGCACCGGGATAGGCGAACGTCACGTTCTCGACGCTGACGTGCCCGGCAACCTGGGCCGGGTCGATCTCGACCGGGTGGGCGGGATCGGCGACGTCCACCGGGAGGTCGAGGTATTCGAAGATCCGGGCGAACAGCGCGAGCGAGCTGATCACCGAGACCCCGGTGTTCAGCAGCCCGGTCAGCGGGCGGAACAGGCTGTTCTGCAGGGTGGTGAAGGCGATGAGAGTGCCGATGCTGATCGTGCCCGCCGCGGGCGGCAGCCCTGCCGCCAGGTAGATGACCGCGGGAATCGCGGCGAAGATGATGCTCAGTGAGGCCATCCGCCACCGGCCGGCCAGCTGGGAGCGCAGCTCCAGGTCGATCAGGCGGGCCGAGGAGGACGTGAACCGCTGGACCAGGGACGGGCCGGTGCCCATGGTCTTGGCCAGCGCAGCGCCGTTGATGGACAGGCCTTCCTCGATCGTGACGTTGAGGTTGGCCAGTTCGCGCTGCTGCTCCGTGGTGATGGCCCGGCGCATCCGGGCGACCTTGCGGGTCAGGTAGATCGCGGGCGGCATGACCACCAGCGAGATCAGGGAAAGCGGCCAGGACAGGGCGGCCATGGCCACCGCGGTGGCCACCGCCGTGGTCAGGTTGGCGGCGATCGAGGTGGCCGTCGAGGTGACCACGGATTCCATGCCGCCGATGTCATTGGTGATGCGGGACTGGACCTCACCGGTCCGGGTGCGGGTGAAGAACGCGATCGACTGGCGCTGCAGGTGGCTGAACACGCTGGTGCGCAGCCCGTGCATGACCTGCTGGCCGACCCTGGTGCTGATCCAGGTCTGGATCACGCCGAAGGCCGAGGTGACCGCCGCGACCGCGACCATGCCGCCGACCAGCCAGGCCAGCAGCTGGGCGTTCCGTTCGGGCAGGGCGGTGTCGATGACCGCGCGGAGCAGGAAGGGGGAGGCCAGGCCCACGATGGATGAGGCGACGATGATGGCGGTGACGATGGCCAGCGGCCACCGGTAGGGCGCGAAGAGCCGGCCGACGCGGCGCAGCGAGACCTCGCGGGCCTGCGTCCGCTCCGCGGCCGTGACCGGCCGCGCACCGCGCCCCCGCCCAGCACGGGGGTCCTGGTTCGTCTGTGGGATGGTGCTGATATCTGGGTTCGTCTGTGCGGCGGCCAAGAAGTTCCTCGATTCTGGGTGAGCTGGATTCCGGGTGGTACGGGGATCCCGGTGGTGTCAGGGTATGCTGAGGTTGCCTCAATATGAGGTTACAACATTAAAGACAGGTAGGCTATTCCGGTGACCGGAGACCAGGAAAATCCGGGCCAGCGCGACCCGGCCAGCGAGGAGTCGCTGGCCGAAGCGTTCACCGCGGTGGCGCGGCGGCTGCGCGAGGTATCCGCGGAGAGCCTGGCGCCCTGGGACATCACCCCGGCCCACTGGCGGGCGCTCCGGGTGCTGAACCGGCATGGGACGATGCGCCTGTCCGAGCTGTCCGACCACCTGCGCATCGCGCCCCGGTCAGCGACTGAGGTGGTGGACGCCCTCGAGCAGCGTGGCCTGGTGCAGCGGCGGCCCGATCCAGGCGACCGGCGGGCCACCCTGGCCGGGCTGACCGGGCCGGGCAGTAACCTCCTGGACGCCGTCCGCGCCGCCCGGGGGACGGCGGCGCAGCGATTCTTCGGCCAGCTCAGCCCGGCGGACCGCGCTCACCTGGCCCGCATTCTCGGCCAGCTCCGCGGCTGACTGGCCGGGCGGTGCTGACCGGCCCCGGTGGTCATGAGCGGCCGGCCGTGGGCCGCCCGCCCGCGCGGGCGGCGGACCGGTCGGGTAGAACGGGTGAATGCCAGAGCTTCCCGAGGTGGAGATGGCACGCCGCCTCATCGCCGACCAAGCCCTGCACCGGCGGGTCGTCGACGTCGACGACTCCGACGGCTACGTCACCCGGCCGCACGCACCCGGCGACCTGCGCACGGCGCTGACCGGGCGCACCTTCACCGCGGCGCACCGGCGCGGCAAGACCCTCTGGCTCGACACCTCGCCAGCCCGCGACGAAACCGGGGCGGCTGGCCCGGAACTCGGCCTGCACCTGGGCATGACCGGGCGCATCGTGATCACCGGCCCGGACGGGAGCGTGGCCGAAGGCGGCGATCCCTACCGCTACGCCACCCACCTGCGCAAAACCCAGTGGAATCGCTTTACGGTCACCTTCGCCGACGGCGGCAGCCTGGTGCTGATGGACCCGCGCCGGCTGGGCCGGGCCCGGCTCAACCCCGACATCGGCGCGCTCGGGCCCGATGCCATCCAGGTCACCCCGGCCGAGTTCCGCGCGCTGATCACCAAGGGGACGATCGCGGTCAAGGCGCGGCTGCTCGATCAGTCCAGGATCGCCGGGGTCGGCAATCTGCTCGCCGACGAGATTCTCTGGCAGGCCCGGGTGTCCCCGCTGGCCCGGGTGGACACTCTGTCCGCCGCCCAGGTCAGCCGGTTGTACCGGGCGCTGAAGTCGGTCCTGGAGGCGGCTATCACGAGCGGCGGCGCGCACACCGGCGACATGATCGCGGCCCGTCATCCGGGTGGCACCTGCCCACGGGACGGCGCCCCCATGGCGCACGGGATAGTCGGCGGCCGGTCCACCTGGTGGTGCTCGCGCGAGCAGGCCCTCCGGCCGTCGCAGGCGGCCGCGAAGACCCCCGCGGTGCCGGCCTGAAGCTGCGGCGCCGGCATGAAATAGCCAGGCCCGCTCGAGTGCTTACTCTTGTGTTAGCCCCTGGGTAATACCGGGGACCATCATCGGTGGAGGGCAAGAGGTGCCGGACAACTACAGCAAGGATGCCGGAGCGGTCTCCCGGCTGACCCCCGAGCAGTACCAGGTCACGCAGGAAGGCGCGACCGAGCCTCCGTTCAGGAACGAGTTCTGGAACAACAAGGAAACTGGCATTTACGTGGACGTCGTGTCCGGCGAGCCGCTGTTCGCGTCCATCAACAAGTATGACAGCGGCAGCGGATGGCCGAGCTTCACGGTGCCGATCGAGCCGGGCAACGTGTCCGAGCGGTCGGACACCAGCCACGGCATGGTCCGGACCGAAGTCCGCTCGGCCCACGGCGACAGCCATCTCGGCCATGTGTTCCCGGACGGCCCAGCCGACCAGGGTGGCCAGCGTTACTGCATCAACTCCGCGGCGCTGCGCTTCATCCCGGAGGCTGATCTGGAGCGCGAGGGCTATGGCGACTACCGCAAGCTGTTCGAGGACAGCGACGACACAAGGAGCACGGCGCGATGAGCGACAAGCGGGAGAAGGCCATCCTGGCCGGCGGCTGTTTCTGGGGGGTGCAGGATCTGATCCGCAAGCTCCCCGGCGTGATCTCCAGCCGGGTCGGGTACAGCGGCGGCGACGTGCCGAACGCGACCTACCGGAACCACGGCACGCACGCCGAAGCGGTCGAGATCACCTTCGACCCGGACCAGATCTCCTTCCGGGACCTGCTCGAGTTCTTCTTCCAGATCCACGACCCGACCACGGTCAACCGGCAGGGCAATGACATCGGGACGAGCTACCGGTCGGCCATCTTCTACACGAGCGACGCGCAGAAGAAGGTCGCCGAGGACACGATCGCCGACGTCGACGCCTCCGGCCTGTGGCCCGGGAAGGTGGCGACCCAGGTCGAGCCGGCCGGGCCATTCTGGGAGGCCGAGCCGGAGCACCAGGACTATCTGGAGAAGTACCCGAACGGGTACACCTGCCACTTCGTCCGCCCCGGATGGAAGCTGCCACACCGCGCGGACTCGGTGAGTCACTAGGAGGCTGTCCCGCCGGCGGCGCCGCAGCGCGGCCCGCCCGGCGGGCGCCGGTGATGCCCGCCGACCAGGACACCACCTGCCGACCAGCATCGACATCAGCTCGCCGCGGTTCGCGGCGGCGCGGAAGGCCTGCCATCCGTTCTGAGCAGGACGCAGCCAGGCTATGGCCAGCCCCGATAACCGGTCAGCGATCTAGCGCGGGGTCAGCACGCAGAACTCGTTGCCCTCGGGATCGGCCAGCACGGTCCAGGACACCTGGTCGTGCTGCCCGACATCGGCCAGGGTGGCACCCGCGTCGCGCAATCGCGCCACCTCGGTGGCCGCGTCCTGGCCATGGTAGGGCGCTACGTCCGGATGCCACCGGTTCTTGACTGCCTTCTTGCCGGGTACCCGCAGGAACTCCAGGTACGGCCCCACGCCGGCGGGTGACCGGAGGCCAGCGAGGTGCTCGTCGGTGCGCTCGATCCGCCAGCCCGCCGCGCTCACCCAGAACTGGGCCAGGGCCATGGGGTCTGCGCAGTCGGTGATGATCGCGGCGACGGGGCCGGTGTCGCGGTACTCCTCCCGCGGCTCCAGCACGCAGAACTCATTGCCTTCCGGGTCGGCCAGCACGGCCCAGGGCACATCGCCCTGGCCGATGTCCACCGGGCTGGCCCCCAGCTCCGCGGCCCGGCCGATCAGTTCGGCCTGATGCGCCGCGGAGGCGGTGGCCAGGTCGAGATGAACCCGGTTCTTCCCGGTCTTGGGCTCCGGCACCGGGACGAACACGATCGGCACCGCGACCGGGTCGGGATAGCCGTATCCGGCTGGCCAGACGTCCACTTCCTCCGGCGTCTCGTCGGCTATCTGCCAGCCAAGGAGGCTGGACCAGAACCGGGCCAGCGCGGCGGGATTATTTGCGTCGGCCACCAGGTGCACCAGGCGTGTCGGCATAAGGCGACCCTAGCTGGCCGCGGCCGAGCACGGTGCGGGCGCAATCCGCGCCGACCCGAAGTGCCGGGCCAGCAGGTCGTCGAGTTCGACGGCGCGCAGCGGGGGCGAGAAGTAGAAGCCCTGCCCGACCTCGCAGCCCAGCCGCTTGAGCTCGGTCACCTGGCCTTCGGTCTCCACCCCCTCGGCCACCGTCGAGATGCCCATCGCGTTGGCCAGGTCGATGACGGCCCGGACGATGGCCGAGTCCACCGGGCTTTCCGCGACGCCCTGCACGAACGCGCGGTCCACCTTCACCTCGTGCACCGGGAACTGCTTGAGGTAGGCGAGGGACGAGTGGCCGGTACCGAAGTCGTCGATGGCCAGCCGCACGCCCAGCCGGTTCAGCTTCTTCATGACCTCACGGGCGCCGGCCAGGTCGGCCATGACCATGCTCTCGGTGATCTCGAACATGAGCAGGTCGGAGGGCAGGCCGCTGGCATCGAGGGCGGCGGCGACCTGTGACAGGAGCCCGCTTTCCTGGAACTGCCGGGGCGACAGGTTGATGCTGATCGGCAGGTCCACGCGAAGCCGGTCACGGATCGAGCGGACCTGCTGGCACGCCTCGTCCAGCACGTAGCGGCCCAGCGGCAGGATCAGCCCGGTCTCCTCGGCCATCGGGATGAACCGAACCGGGCTGATCAGGCCGTGGGCGGGATGGCGCCAGCGGACCAGCGCTTCGGCGCCCACGATCCGCCGCTCGCCGAGCGAGTAGAACGGCTGATAGTGCACTTCGAGTTCGCCGCGCTCCAGCCCTTTGCGCAGGTCAGCCTCGATCTGCAGCCGTTCGGAGGAGCGGGTCCCCATTGAGACGTAGTCGAACACCTTGTAGACGCCGCCCCCGCCCTTGGCCTTGGCCTCGTACATGGCCACGTCGGCGTTGCGCAGGACATCATCGGCGGTGCGGCCCGGCTCGGTGAGGGCGATGCCCACCGACACGCTGGCCACCAGTTCGTAGCCGTCCGGCAGCGTCATCGGCTGCTCGACCGCGGCACAGATGCGGCGCGCCGCGGCGACGGCCACCTCCACCCCGGCCACGTCCTCCAGCAGCACCACGAATTCGTCGCCACCGAACCGGGCCAGCAGGTCGTGACTGCGCACGACGCCCTTCAGCCGGGTGCCGATCGCGACCAGGAACTCATCGCCGGTGACGTGCCCCAGGCTGTCGTTGATGCTCTTGAACCGGTCGACATCCACGAAGATCAGCGCGTGCGTCTTGCCGTCCCGGGCGGCGCGCCGCAGCGCCTGATCGAGCCGCTCGACCAGGAGCCGCCGGTTGGCCAGGCCGGTGAGGCTGTCGTAGCAGGCGCGGTGGTGCAGCTCGTCCTCGAACGCCTTGCGCTCGGTGATGTCGCGGAAGGCGATCACCGCGCCGGACGGCGCGCCATTGCTCAGCACCGCCGAGGCCGTGTAGGCCACCGGGACCGTGCCGCTGTTCTTGCCGCGGAACCGGGCGTCGTCCTCCCGGACGATACGGCCGGTGCGCATGGCTTCGCAGGCCGGGGTGAGCAGGAAGTCGGGCGCGGTCGAGGCGCCGTCGCTCGCTGGGCTGTCGATCGCGAGGCTGACCGGCGGCAGCTCGATCATGTCGGCGGCGGCTGGGTTGACGAACGTCAGCTTCCCGTCGGCGTCGATGGCACAGACGCCTTCGCCGATGTTCAGCGTGATCGACGATAGCCGTTCCCGTTCGAGGTGGACCTGCTGATACAGCTCAGCGTTGGTGAGCGCCCCGCTGCCCACCGCGGCGAGGGCCCGGAGCAGGCCCCGGTCGGCCTCGTCGAACGGCTCGTCCCGGCGGCGGCCCGATGCGACCAGCCAGTGCTGCCGGTCGGCCACGGTCATCGGCGCGGCCAGCTGACCCGGGCCCGGGTCCTCAGATGTGAGCGCGGCTTCCGGGCTGCGCAGCAGCCGCCGGACCGAGCCGAGGATCGTGTCGAGGACCGCCTGCCGCCGCAGGCCCTGGTTGGCCTGCAGCGTGACCTGGTACAGCCCTTTCATCCGGGCCCGGTCGTACAGCGCCACGAACCGCGCGCTGACCAGCCGCCGCTCCAGCACCAGGCCTGGGACGGCCAGCATGAGCACCCACGGGCGGGCCTGCAGGGCCAGCGACAGCACCACGCCCGTCAGGGCCCCGGCGCCGGACAGCGTCACCTGGAGCGGGAGGTCGCTGTTGAGCTCTGCCCACGTGCTGCCCATCGACATCTCGACCACGTCGACCAGGAGCGTGTTGATGACGAAGTAGGTCCCCACGCCCAGGACAATGGCCGCGATCTGGGCCGCGGCCAGCGGATCCGAGGGCACGGCCAGGCTGCGGCTGACGGCCAGGCCCGCTCCCGCCGCGATCAGCGCCTGACCGGCGTTGAAGGCCGACTTGACCAGTGGCCGCCGCCGGACCGCCTGGGCCACCACGGTCGCCAGGGCCAGGGTGCCCAGCGTGACCAGCGGCGGCACCAGGAGGGCGAGAATCACGAAGAAGCCCTCGTCCATGGTGAACGCCTCGGATTCGCCGCCCCGGTACACCACCACCGGCCAGATCCAGTCGCCCAGGACCAGCACGCCCATGGCGCCGGCGATGATCCACTGGCCATTGCTGACCTGGCCGAGGCCCGGCTGCCGCCAGCCCGCGGCGAACAGGGCCAGCGCGCCGCCGGCGGCCGAAGCCGCGACGATTGCCCGGGTACGGCTCGGGATGTTCATGGCGTGGCTACCGTCCGCCCGCGGTCAGTTCCAGGCTGAGCTGTTCCAGGTCAGGCCGGCCCAGGCCGAGCCCGCCCACACCGAGCCCGCCCAGCCGGCGTCGTTCCAGGCCCGGCCGGTCCAGTCGCCGCCGTTCCATTTCGCGCCCGCCCAGTCACCGTTGTTCCAGGCCCGCGCGGTCCAGACCCAGCCGTTCCAGTCCGAGCCATTCCAGTTCAGGCCGTTCCAGCTGGACGTGTCGTCCGGTCCCGGGTTCCAGCTGACTCCCGACCACGAGCTGGGGTTCCAGGTGTCGTCGGGGTTGGTGGCGGCGGTCGGCGACAGCGAGACGCTGACCCCCAGCTGGCCGAGCACGCCGAGCAGGCCGGGCACCAGCGTGCCGAGCGAGGACTGGGCCAGGTTGATCGGGCCCGAGTTGACCGCGGCATAAGCGTCGAGGCTGCCGTGGCCGTCCACGAAGGGATTGCCGACCGGTCCAGGGCTGGTGGTGCCGAGCAGCCGGGCCTTGATCTCGTTGGGGGTCAGCCTGGGGTCGTCGGCCACCAGCAGCGCTGCGGCGCCGCTGGTGATGGCCGCGCTGAATGACGTGCCCGAACCGACGAAGTTGGCCGAGCCAATCCGCGCCGATGGGTTGCTGTTGTAGATGGTCGAGCCGGGTGCGGCCAGGCTCACCACCGACCGGCCCGAGGCCACCAGGTCCGGCTTGGCCCAGCCGTTGGCCGCGGTGGGCCCGGCGCTGCTGAAGTCGTCCATCTCGTCGTCGCTGACCGAGGGGGTGGCCATGTCGTCCATGGCACCCACGGTGATCACCAGCGGGTCGTCCCCGGGGGACAGGATGGTGCCGTCGAACGGCCCGGCGTTGCCCGCCGATACCACCACCGCGATCCCCGAATTCCAGACCGCCTCGACCGCCTGGTCCAGGGGGTTGGTGACCGTGGGCTGGCCGGTCTGGAACCCCAGGGAGATGTTGAGCACATTGATGCCGTACGTCTGCCGGTTATCGGCCGCCCACTGCAGGCCCTGGATCAGGGTGCCCAGCCGGGTCGTGCCGCTCGCCCCGGCCACCTTGATCGAGACGAGGTCGGCGCCCGGCGCTTCGCCCGAGTACTGGCCGTTGGACGAGACGCCGTTGCCCGCGATCAGGCCCGCCACGAACGTGCCGTGACCGTAGCTGTCCTGGTACGGGTTGTTGCCGCCGGTCAGGTCCACCCCGCCGACCAGCCGGCCCGAGAAGTCGGGCAGCTTGTCGATGCCGGTGTCCAGTACGGCCACCGTCGCTCCCTGGCCGGTGTCACCGTTCGCGGCCAGCTGCGTCGCCCCGGTCTCCGCCAGGAAGTCGTCCGATGGCGTGTGCGGCCCGGTCGAGTCCGTGGTGGACTGCACGTTGACGGTGGCGTCAGGGGTGACGGTGATGCCCGGCAGCGCGGCCAGCAGTGGTGCCTCGATCGCCGGGATCGTGGCCTCGACCCCGTTGATGATGTGAAACGTCTGCTGCACGGTGCCGCCGACCCCGAGCACCGCTGTGACGGGGCTGAGCACGCCGGTCGCGGTGACGATGACCGGCTCGGTCGAGCTGGCCGACGCCGGCTGCATGCCCGCGACGGACGTGCCGGCAAAGGCGGCGACCGCCGCCGCGCCAGCCGCGACGATGCGGGTCTTCCCGCGGCTGAAGAGCACTGCCCGGTGCCGAACCCATCCACCGAATGAGACAAAATGCCGCATTTAGCAGCCCCTCCCCTTTGGGTGACTAAGTACGTACCTACCGTAGCCCCGTGGCTCCACTTTGGCGTGAAATTCCCGAACGTCGTCGTGCGTTCCTCAAAGCGCGCCGTTGAATGCATTAGCCCAGGTCAAAGGCAGGATTCAGCGGTAATCGAGGCGCTATCTTCCACTAATAAACTAAGTAGTGGCTATACATTTCCTGTGATTCTGGACGCGCGGCGCCGCCGCACAGGATTCCCCGAGTACTTTCCGGTGAAGCGATTCACGTCGTGGATTGCCGCTTTTCCGGTCCGGTTGGGTGCTACCGGATCAGGCCCAGCTGCCGGGCCCGGGCCACGGCCTCGGTGCGGTTGGCCGCGCCCAGCTTGGCGAGCACGTGGCCGACGTGCTTCTTGACGGTGTCGAGGGA
>Ga0335078_10002001_pt1 | contig 30858 bp, 28 predicted proteins | sample Lox_Sample_32_FD_206711 | JGI IMG/M metagenome (GOLD analysis project Ga0335078, IMG submission 206711) | Soil microbial communities from Loxahatchee National Wildlife Refuge, Florida, United States - Lox_Sample_3.2 | ecosystem: Environmental > Terrestrial > Soil > Wetlands | place: USA... | reverse complement strand
CTGGCGTAGTCGCTTGTTGCAGGCCCAGCGAAAGCAGGCTGTCTTGCGTTTGCCGGACTCGATCGCGACGGCGGCTTGGCCGGCGTCGGCGGCGAGCGTGTCACGGGTTGGGTAGCGCGCGCGACAGTCGCCCATCTCCGCCAAGAGTTGCGCGGCGCAGATCACGCTCTTTGGCTGCTTGAACAGCGAGGTGAAGATGGCGCCGTCGGGGTGTTCGCGGATGGCGGCAGCGATCTGCCGCTCGAGCTGGCGGATCTGCTCGTTGAGCGTCTTGATGATCGTCACCATGCTGCGCACGAGTTCTCGGCGGGTGCCGAGCTCGAGCTCGCCGACCCGGGCGACGGGGGCGCGGCGGAGCTTGGCCAAAAGCTGCGCGGGCGTCTGACGGCCGGTGTAGTGCTGGCGGACGAGGAAGGCGTGCAGGCGCGCTGCTCCGAGCCCGTGCGCGTCCGTCGGGCTGGGATAGCGCTCAAGGAATGCGAGCGAGATCTGGCTGTGCAGGCTCGTGAACAGCCCGAGCGGACCGGGCCAGAACCGGGCGAGCTCAGCGCGCAGCTGGTTGACCAGCGCGGTCCTGCTGCCAACTAGATCTTCGCGTGCGCGGGTCAGCGCTCTGAGCGCCTTGGTCTGATCCGAGTCGGGCTCGAGCACCCGGAAGCGGTGATGATCGGTCCGCGCCAGCTCACAGAGCACGAACGCGTCGAACCGATCGGACTTCCCGCCCGAGGCGCGGAACCGATCACGAGCCGCCGCGACCTGCTTGGGATGCAACGCCAAGATCCGCAGCCCCGCGTCCAGCAACCGCTCGACCAACAGCCCATCGGGCCGCTCAATCGCCACCAGCGTCACCTCGTGGCGCACCAGCGCGCGGCACAAGCCCCGCACCCCGGCCTCATCGTGCGCGAACGTCGCGGCCAAGATTTCCTCGCCCGCCTCATCAGCGATCAGCACGTCGTGCTTCTCAGACGCCCAATCGACGCCCGCATAGGCAGTACTACTCATCAGAACTTCAACTCCATCCAGGTCAGGGTCTTCACAGCGCCCCGACCAAGGAGGTACCGTCGCGGATGCCTATAGACAGGCCCTCAAAGTGGGGCTACGTCCTGTTGCCGCTAGCCCGGCACCTCACCACCGCCGAGAGGGGCTGGTCCACGCAAGGCCCTCCACAACCGGGGGCAGGCAAAGCAAAGCCCTCTCTCGACGGCGGTCGAGGCAACAACCAGGAAGACCTATAGGCGTAGCAGTGACGCCGTCACGAGCCGCCGCGCGATCGCATTGACGAGGCAGGAGTCGCGGGCGATGGTGGGCGCGGGACCGTTCCGCTTGCTCGCTACCGGCTAGCACCGGGTAGTCCGGAGGCTAGGTTTGGTCGCCGTTGCGATCACCGAAAGACTACGGCGAGACGGCAAAAGCACTCGCGCGGCAGGGCCGAGGACATCGGCCACGGGCGATACTGCACTCGTGTTCGTTGACCACTGCCCGAAGTGCTCCAACCCCTGGATTGAACAGCCCGAGCGTCTCGGGACGGCACCACACGACTTCACCGATCTGGCGTTCCGATGCGACTCCTGCGGGATCGGGTTCTCCAACGCAACCGATCCGTCCAGCCGGGTGCTCATACGGGCCAAGTACGCCGACAACGTGCCGCCGGAAGTGGTCGATGGTCTCGATGTGGTCCTCGCGTCCGCGCTCAACGTCCAGGCGCGCGCAAAGAAGCTATGGGCGTTCGCGTCGGCGAACTCTGAAGACGCCGCGACCTGGACGATCGCGCGCGCTCTAGAGTCGATCGGATCCCTCGCCTCGTTCTTGTCGCCCGGGCTTCGGTCGTTGTCCTCGAACCCCGGCCAGGCACTGCTATGGGGGGTGCCCCTCACCCCGGGTGCAGCAGACGCGGTGGCCGCAACGATTGTCAAGGTGTCCGACGATCTCCGCGAGCAGCCCATGTCCCGCAGCGAGCCGGATCTCATTCTCGTGTGGCCCGACCTCATCGCTTTCGTCGAGGTCAAGCTGGACAGCCTCAACGAGCACAAACCTCCGACCTACAAGGGCTGGGACACCTACCTGCAGTCCTCAGGCTTGTTCGCCAGCGACGATGCTGCTGTTCGTCAAGCCGGGTGGTATGAGCTGGCCCGCAACTGGGTTATTGGGAACCAGGTCGCGGCGCTGCACGCCGCCCGCTTTGTGCTGGTCAACCTCGGGCCCGCCAAGCTGGCCAAGCAGGCAAAGTCCTTCGGCGACCAGCTCGCGCAGGGACCGCAGCGCGCCTTCGAGCACCGTCGGTGGGCCGAAGTGCTCGATGCCTCACCCGCCCTTCCGACGTGGGCAGTGTCCTACGCGGCCGAGCTAGGACTCGAGCAGCGATAAGGAGACGTAACACGTTCCGTTCGGCCGATGCCCCGTCCCTCTCGAATATGCCGGGCACGGTCTGACGTTCACCCGTGATTCGTGCGTCCCACGCACGGTTCGACAAACCGATCGCGGGACGCGGCAGGGAGCAGGGACGAAACCGCTCGTGGCAGCTGGGCATCTCGACGAGGGCGATTCCAACAACATGGAGCGACGGGAACCGCGCGGCGTATGCGTGCCAGAGTTGGCGCTGTGACCTTTCCAGAGCGGGCTGATCTCGATCGATCGAGACGTCGGCCACAAGGCAGCCGGGCGATGGTGTAGCTCGATCAGTCATCGCTATCGCGAATGATTCGCCAGCCTGAAGTTTTTCGACCTCTACGCGAGCTTCTGATAGAGGGAGTCCACGCCGGCCGTGTGATCTGTCCACGCTCGCCCGCGCATACTGACGAGTCCGTCCTCGCGAAGGAGGAGACGTGGCTCGAGCTGGACCAGCTGGCTCACGATCTATCCCCAGGTGTGCGGTTCCTGACCGCGGGGGAGATTGAGAACAACGAGATTCGTGCGGCGGCGCGGGAACTCTTGGGGAAGAATCCTGAAGAGCTGTGGCGGGAGGCGTTCACTGCGGATCCAAACACCTCGACGGAGCCGACCATCGAGATCTTTGGTACCGAGGTGACGGTGCGCCCAGTGCTGCTTCCCACTGACGCCGCCCGCGCGGAGGTCATCCATGAGAAGGAGAAGGAGACGGCTCTCACAGACGCGTATCGTGAAGTCCGGGAGCGGTTCTCGTTCCAAGAGATCTGCGAGGCGAACCTGCATGCCCTCTTGGGGTGGAAGCTTAGCCCGCTGGCTAGCACCAGCAGGTTTCTGGCCCTCCTCCGGCGCAGGGAGAGTGAGTTCGCTCAGGAGCAGACGCGTGGCGAGAACCACCTACGACCAGGCTCTGCGCTCTCGAAGCTCTACGCCGTCCATCAGCGAGCCATATTCATTACCGAGCTCGTTCGCGAACTTCCCGAGCTGAGATCCCGTGATGCCGACTTCTTCCAGAGTCGTGAGCTGAAAACCCTGCCGAGCCTGATGCTTCAGGCGTACCTACGGGCGGGCCTGGAAGTAACGGCAGGGCGCCGGGCAAAACCAGGTGATGCGTACGATGTCGTTCATCTCACTCATGGATTGTCGCGCTGCGATCTGGTCACGGCGGACCGCGGCATGGTCGAGATGGTACGAGCCCATAACCTCCTTCCCACGGGCGCGGCTCTATTCGAGTCCTCCGACGTTGACGGTCTCATCGCTGCGATCCGTGAACGTCTCGACCTGTGACCTCAGCAGACTGGTCGTGTATCACCGGCTACCGCGACCTCGCCGAGCTTATGCCGGCCGACCCGGTCGCCTCATCCTCATCGTCGACGGGATGCACAGCGACCGGCGGGAGATCGCAGAGCCAGTTGCCGTCTAGCGGTCACCAAGTGCGCGCACACGCCGAGTGAGAAGCGGGGATCTGGAACAGGGAAGTACCGGCACCGTACGCGCCGGAGGAGTCGACAAGCACAGCCTGGTCGGTGTTCCGTCCTGGGTAGCCGCCATCGTTCGCTGCCGGCCGAACAGCAGTTAAAGGAGCAGCGAAATGCGCACACTAATCACCACATCGGACGGACAGGCAATCGTCCTCAACAGCCAGCTCGACGCGATGAGCAACACGCTTCGCGAATACCGGCAGATGTTCTGGGTTCTCAGAGAGCACGAAGGTTGGCGTGCTGTTCGCTGGCCTGCGGCAGCGCTTGGGTTGCTGACCGCGGTGTGGGCGCTGCCGTTTGCGGGCGGGATCAGTAGCTATTACGTCGCGAAGGCGGGAAACTCGTTCCCGATCGTCGCGCTCAGCGTGGCGGTGACGCTCTCGCTCGGCGGGATCGGGGCGGCGTGGTCCCGGCAACGACCGTGGTGGAGGCTGCTAGTCAACCGGGCTGTTGGGTACGAGGAGCAGACAGACCCGTACGCGTACGCGCCGGGGCTCATCAGGGTCACTGACCGCGACCGTGCGCTACATGCCCTTCGTCGCGCAGGACTCCAGGCGCGGTGTGCGTTCGTTCCGGGACCCCCTGATGCGCCCGAACTCAACTGCCGTATTGAGATCTACCGGTCCCGCAACTGCACTAAGCCCGGGCTGGAGGCGGTGAACGATCAGGCGCTTCGGGTGCTCGCCGACTTAGGTTTCGAGGGGCGCGTAAGCGGGCGCGACGTTGGTACGGGACGAGACATCTGGACCGGCAGCGCTGCGCCTGCTACTTCAAAGTGATGCGCGACCTGGCAATGGCAGCGGCTACACCGTCGCATCGGTCAGCCGCTTACGCGACAAGCGCGTCCACAGCTCCGACGCTACGACCACGGTCCGTTCCGGGTCATTGGTAGGGTCGACTTCGGCGAGCCAGCCGAGCGTATCGCGGACATCATCGGGGAATGGCAGGTCGGCTGCTGCCGCCCCCGTGAACACAGACTGGCGGTCGCGGAAAATTCGTTGATGATCTGTCGATGTCGGCACCATCGTGAGGTCATGGGCGGCTTCTTTCAATCCCCAAAGCGCGACGAGAAGTTGGCGTAAATCGGCCCCTATCTGCATCGTTCTGGTAAGGCGGACCGTCCTTTCCGAGGCCCTGGCTGCGCGCGCCGCGAACCACAGCCCGAGGGCGGATATTGCGGCGGTCACCAGGGCTATCACGGCGGCGGCGCCCACAGCGACGAATGTACGAGCCGCTGCGGACAACGCCGAGTGCAGGAGGTGCTGCCCGGCACAGGCAGCGGCTTGAGCGAGCCGGGGCGCTGTCGCCCCGCGGGGTGTCCCGCCACGGATCAGGTGAAGGCTGGCAGTTCCAGCCCGCCGCTAGTTCGGGCTGACATCGCGGAAGGCGAGCGTGTGGTCCCGTCCTGATACCACAGGCCATCAGCGTGCACCTGGCAAAAGCTAGTCGTCACACCTGGCAAACCGACTCCGGTGCATTGGGACAGCCGTCGAGGCGCCCCGCGGCGACGTGTGGTCGGCGGCCGGGACGAGCGCTTTGATCCTCGCGGCCATTGCCGCGGCGCTATCGCATTGGCGACCAACCGCTCCTCCACGAGGACGCGGTGCTCGAGCAAGCAGACGGCCGGGCCGGCGCCGGTGTTCGACCACCGAAGCGCCCGTCGAGGGATCGCATCCTCGGGATGCTCAAGCACTCGTCATTGAGCGGTCGCCGGCGGGGTCACCTGCGCAACTCGCCCGTCATCGGCCACCTTCCACGCCTGCAGCTTCTCGGCGACGATCACCTTGCCAGCAGTCGGCTCGCCATTCTCATCTAGCTCCTGCAGCACCAGCCGCGGCGTGCCCTTCGCCTCGGACACGACGGGGACGGTATCGGTCACCTCCCGCTCCTCCCACTGCATGCCCATGATCTTGACCAACCCATCCAAGCCTTCCACCTGGACCGGATCGCCGTCGATCTCGAACCCTTTGCGCGTCGCGTCGTCCCGTTCCTCGATCACCTTGCCTAGTGCGTAAAGGCCGGCGACGTTGCCCAGACGCTTGCCGGCGACGTCGAAGACGTCCATCCAGCCCTCGGCCCCAATCCCGAGCTCCCTGGCGACACGCCATACTCCGTCGACGAGCACGACCACGTCGCGCTGTACGATCGCGCCGATCTCGATGTTGACCGAGACCTTCTTGATCCACGTCCCGTCGTCGACCGCGGGGTCGTAGGCGCGCAGACGCAACATCGCCAGGTCGTGGTCGAATGCGGTGTCGCGAGCGCCCTTGGTGAACGACCGCTTGGTGATCATCGCCGCGTCCGACGCGCCAAGCTCGTCGCGGACCGAGTAGAGCTTGGTCATCTCGTCCTGGCCGACATCCTGGGTGTCCCACTCCTTGCACTCGATCAGTAGGCGGCGCACCTTGCCTTCCCGGTCGCGGCAGGTGACATCGAGCTGGTGGTCGGCACGCATGCCGTCCGCGCGCTCGGTGCGGTCATGGACGACGTCCTGCCAGCCCAATGCTGCCAGCACGATGGCAGTGATCATCTCGTAGGCGGTCCCCGCCTTCGCCGGGATCGAACCAAAGAGCTCTCGGTAGAGCCGGTCGATGTCGCTCGGCCTGCGTTCCTTCGCCATAGCCTCGATGGTAGATCCGGTGCTCGCAGTAGCTGCCGCGATCACGTACAAGCGCCTCGCGCCGCGTTCGGTCGGCGGGGTCTGCACCCGTCGCGCCGGATCCCACGGCGGCGCCGCCTCCCTCATCACGAGGCCGCTCGTCGTCGCCAACACGATCGCGCCGGACAAGGCGCTGGCGGCCGGAAGCGATCGTTCGGGACCTGAGCCAAGCGGCGACTCAAACGCCGGCTCGAGCCACTGCGATGACTCCAGAGGCTTACCTCCGAGTTTGGAAGGACGGCGGACATTCCGCGTGCCGGTCGAGGGGGTATAGCTTGTCGAGAACGTACCGTACTGGTTCTATGACACGAGCGCGACGCCTTCGGGCTTCAGCTACACGCGCATCGAGCAGGTGGCGCTGTTGGGCGGAGGGCTGATCCGCTCCGCGTGGGAGCGCAAAGGCTCGCCGATGTACCAGGGTTGGACGGTGACCGATGCAGACATGCTCGCAGTCTGGGAATGCGAGCCGGAGACGAGCGCGCTCGTGATCGACATGAAGCCCAAGGGACAGGACGTGTCGCTCTTTCAGTTGTGGGCGGTGTCCGGATGGACCGATGGGTCCTGGACGCCGCTGATGCTCCACCTGCGGACGCTGTTCTGGGACGACCCGCCCGACAAGCCGATCGAGGAGTTCAAGTCAAGCTTTGAGCGCGACCCGGCGCGGGGCAAGTACATACGCACGTTCATGTATGTCCGGGGCAAGGGCTGGACCCGTGGTGGCATCGGCGCGTCCAGCGGGCTGTTAATCACCGATGGACTGTGGGACTACTTCGCTGAAGCGCAGGACAGATACCGCAGCTGGCATGAGCAGGGCGTGACCGCTTAGCTTAGACAGCCGGGTGTCCACCGATCGCGGGTTGGGGTTGTGGCGGGGTGCTGGGGGGATGAACTGGCGACCACCGCACTGGCCGGACCTCGCGATATCAATCTCTTCGCGCCGGTATCGGCGCGCGGCCCCCCAAGGCCGCCATCCGCCCGCCGAGATGACAGACGGCGGCTACCGTTGAGCACATGGACTTCCCGGACGACTACGCCGTGACGAGCGGGGATCGCATCTTCCAACACTCGCAGAACGCGGTCGGAGCGTGCTTCGGAGCGGTGCATCACCGGATCCAGGAAAGCGCTAAGGCTCTCATCGACGATGATGCCCTGGCACTCGACCCGGACGGGTGGGCGCAGGAGATCGCCGCGGAGTTGTCCGTCACCCCTCCAACGGTCGACACGGGGGACCACAGCTTCGAGCAGGAGGGCCGGATCGAGGTCAACTGCACCGGCTGGCCGGGCATCTCGTTCAGCATGACCGAGATCGGGCGACCGGTCATGCGCGCCGGGCACCGATTCCGCGTGATCGTGCCCGGGCTGGGTGCTCTGACCCTGCTGAAGTCTCGGCTGTCGCGCGGCGGAAACGGTTACAAGGTTGACATTCACCCGACCGGTCTCGCGCGTGTGTACGAATGGCCTCAGGCACTCCCGCCCTCGCAGCTGCAGGCCGACGTTGACAAGTTTCTGGCCGATCTCGCCGCCGGCGCGGACGAGATCGCCGAGCAGATCGCCGGGCAGAACAGCCTGCTCGCGGAAGTCGCGGCGAAGGCGCTGGCCGATCGTCAGACCGAGATCCGCGAATCGCGCGCCTACCTTGGCGATCTGCGTCTCAGGGTAAGCCGCGACCCGGCGGCTGACACCGTCATCCCAGCGTTGCCGAAGCGGAAACTCGGGCCGGTCGCTACTGCTCGGCCGGGGAGGCGACAGCCCGAGACGATGGAGGCGGCGCGCGAGGCAAAGGCGGCTCCGCCGCGGCTGCATCGGCCAACCCTCGATGAGTTCTACGATCACGTGGTCACCGTGCTGAGCGCGGTCACGGTCGGATTCGAGCGGTCACCACGGCGCTTCGCTACAGCCGAGGAAGAGACGCTGCGGGACTTCGTGCTCGTGACGCTGAACAGCCACTACGAGGGCGCTGCGACCGGCGAGACCTTCAACGGAGCGGGCAAGACCGACATCCTGGTCCGCCACGGCCTCGACAACGCGTTCATCGGTGAGTGCAAGTTCTGGGGCGGCGAGCGCAAGCTCGCCGAGACGTTCGAGCAGTTGCTGGGTTACACGACGTGGCAGGACAACCGGCTCGCCCTGATCTTCTTCGTGCGCAACAAGAGGATGCAGCCCGTGATCGACACGACCCGCGACTGGCTCGGTGCCCGGGCCGAGTTCGGGGGTTGGCAGACGTCTGCTCCTCCGGGGCAACTTCGATGTTCACTCCGCTGGGGGGACACCGCGCGCAAGGAGGGTCGCCTGACCGTCTTCCTTGTTCATCTCCCGTTCTCTGACGCGGAGCTGGACGACGAGGCGCCATCGAACGGTTCTTGAGAGCAGCCAATCTCCAGAATCACGGCCACCAGGCACTGAGTCCCCGGCGAGTTGCCGTAGCAAGACAGTCGTGACCGCATACGGGGCGTTACGCGTCACTTCCTGTCGTTGCCGCTCGCGATCGCTTTCGCCTCGCGAGCGTCCTACGAGCCTGCTTGCGCTTCGGCGACAACGTAATCTCGCGACGAGCGGTGCTAACCGATACGGAGCAAGCGGACCGGTCCCGGTCCCGCCCTCGCCCCGACCTCTGCCGCATGAATGCGATCCCGCCTGGCCCCTCGCGACGGCGTCACTGCTTGGCCACGGCACCCATCGTGAGCGCCGGCGACTCCTTCGACGGGGAGCGGCGGTGGGAAGGGCCACTACGGTATCCGCGGGGGGGAATCGCCCGCCGCCGTTGCTGTTGCCGTGGCAAAGCACAACTCCAACAGCAGCACCCGGCGGTGGCTTCGAGGTCGCGATTGCGCCCGTCGGCTGGCGGACATCGGACGATCAAAGAGCAGCAGTCCACGCAGTCGGCGCCTGCATCACGCCTGTAGGAGCGGTCTGGGGGGCGGCGGCGACGTGACTGCTCCGTCAGGCGATGGAGCAGTCCGTCGAGGTGACCAGCGGACCGTCGCAACTCGTCCAAGGGGCCGGTGAGCGTTAGCGGGAATCCAGCTAACACCGGCTCTCCATTTCTCGTGGATGCAGCAATGATTGGCGAGCGTCGGGGAGGCGAGGCGGCTGCAACCTCCTCCGTGACAGGTTCCCGTCGAGCAGGCGTGCGCGGCACGACCTCCTGTTATTCGGCTGGGCCTGAACTCAACGCACTGGTTGGCGCAGACGTGTTCACGACGAGGGCACGCGCACGACGCGCTCCGGATGCGTCGCTCCCTCGGGCCGGCCGTCGACGCACCCGTCGCACGAAAGACCATGGCGGGCTGACGACTGCGAGGGTACTTCAGTGCCGTTCGTGGACCTGTCCTTGCCGTTGAGCAACCACCGGGGTGAGACCCGCCTCATCTCTGCGCCACCGGGCTTCGTCAGCAGTTGGGGGGACAACACACGCCATTTCCCGAACAACTGGCTCCGGGAGGACAGCAACTATGCGGGCCGCAGGGTGACCCCCCGTTTTCGCAACAGACATTGACATTGCAGAAGAAGCCCGGATGGCAGCAGTTACCATATGCCGAATTTGTCTGCGTCGGACAGCATGGACCCGCTCCCGGCGGGCAACACATGTTGGGACCGGTCCCGCACACGCTAAAACCAGGAGCACAGGCTTCGGTGCCACAGGCGGCGCTCGCGCACACCCCGTTGCAGCAGTAGGGTGCCAACTCGGGGCAATCGGTGTCGGCCGTGCACGTGCATTGGCCTTCGTTGCAGCCCTGGCCCGGGCCGCATGCGGCACCACAGTCGCCGCAGTTCCCCGTGTCGGTGTTTGCGTCGACGCACTGTCCAGAGCAACACATATTGTTCTGCTGCGGTGCATACGCGTTGGGGCCGCAGCGGTTCTCAAGTCCACAACCGCCGCAGTGATCGGGGTCGCTGTTGGTATCAAAGCACCCGTCGAAGCAGAGCGTTTGCCCGGGAGGGCAAACGCACATTCCGTTCTCACACGTGCCATCGCCGCAGGGACCGCCGCACCCCCCGCAGTTGTGGGGATCCGACTGAGTGTTTACACAGTGCCCGTCACAGCAACTATCGGGCGACCCGCACGACTGGCCGCCGCACCCGCACACGCCGGCGTCGCACGTCTGGTCGCTACCGCAGCACACCTTGTCACAGGGCGTTTCTCTGAGTCCGCAGCAGATGTTCTGACCGGTGCAGAAGCTCAGTCCGCCGCAGCCGTAGTCGCGGATACAGCCGTGCGTCTTGATTATGTAGGCATTCAGAGCCGCGCCCACACAAGCCGGGAGTGCGGCGCAGGTGGGGGGCAGGAAGATGCACGCGACGGCGCAGGCCGCGAGCGCCCCGGCAGCTATCAGATCAGCATCTTGCTCGCAATTTGCGAGCCTTACGTAGCTGCAGCTTTCCGCCGGATCCCCGCTCCGGGGATGTTCGTGTTGCGACGAGCGAGGAGCTGCTGCTGCCGTCCGAGCAGCGGTGTCGGTTGGAAGGGTGGCGCGTGGCGTCGGTTGCGGTTCGACCATCGTGAGACATTTCGCCCGGAGGCACGCCTTGAATTGTGCGAGCGTGTGGTGCGCCGCAGCCTTTCTACACGCCGTGCAGCCCTGCCGATCAGGTGCAAGGCACTTTGTGCGGCACCGGCCTAGCGCGCGGCGGAATCCCCCGGTTACAGATCGTGCGCAGCTGTGGACTGCGCGGGTGGTGCAGCATCGCTCTTGTTCAAGGGGGGAGCATTGTGAAGCGCTTGGCCTCGGACCAGCCGGGGCGTCGCCGGACGCTCGCGCGGGTGGGAGCGCTTCGAGTAGCCCAAGGCCGCTACCCAATGCGCCGGCGGCTAGCGTCCGTCCGCCGCTGGCGAGCACCTCACGGCGCGAGAGGCGGTCCTCGGCAACTCGGCGCGCAAAGCGATCAAACCAGTGATCAGTCATGTGTCGGGTTTGAGGTGTTGCGTGCCCCGAGCCATGGCGTCGCCGCCGACTGGGGTGCGGATCGATCTGCGCGATTAGGCATCGCGGGTGGAGGCTTTCGTTGGCGTGCCGAGTACGTGTTGATCGCCCGTGGGGGAAGGTTCTGGCGCCCGGTCAAGTTGCGTTAGTCCCGCGCCGAGGAGGCCTGATTTGAACTCCCGCATCCCGCTGCCGAGAGACCGTCCCATCTCGGGCAGGCGTTTGGCGCCGAACAGCAGCAGGATCACCAGCAGGACGATCAGCAGGTGTACTGGATTCTCGAGCCCAGACAGCATGGTGTTAAACGACCTCCCGGACGATTCGGTTACCTAGTTGTGCGGGCTGCGGTGCGCCGAGTAGGGCGAGCGCGGCCGAGGCGCCGACCGCGAGCGGTGTCAATATCCGGCCCGTCGGGTCGATCCGGACCGCCGACGGGGTGCCTGAGGCGCCGAAGCTTCGAGCAGTCTGGAAAGTCTGGTCGAGCACCACACGAGAGCGCAGCCCCATCGTCCGGTTGCTCTCTGCGTCGCCGGTGGAGATGAGCAACAGCGCGGGCGCGCCCGGGGGCGGGTCGTGCTCCCAGGCCCGGAGGTCAGGGAGCATCCGTTGACAGAACCCGCACCGCGGGTTCCAGAAGAGCAGGACGGCGCCGTCTTTGGATGGCTTGCGAAGTGAGATTCGCTTGCCGTCGAGATCCTCCAAGGTGACGCTGGGGGCGTCGCTGCCGATCGCGAGACCTGCTGACATCACCGGTGCGGCGTCGTGGCCGTTGGGCGCTCCGTCGCCGCCGGCGCGAAGCACTTTAAAGCCGGGGGCGACCGAGCCCTCCACCAGAGCGCTGATCGCGACGGCTCCCGACGATAGTGAGCTCGCGATCCGTCCGTCGACCGAGACCATCACGGCGCTAGGCGTGCCGCGGGCCTGATAGAGGGTGGAAACCTCGCGATCTTCCTGAAGCAGGACGTCACGGAGGCGATGCTCTTTGGCTTTCGCGCGGTTGCTGTCGGCGCCGGCGCGGCTGATGATCACGATGGTCAGCTGCTCGGCGTGTAGGCGCTGCCAGTCCGCGATGTCGGGCAGGAGCGCGTTGCACGGTCCGCACCCCGGATCGCTAAAGATCAGCAGCACCGGCGTTCCGGCGGCGCGGAGCGTCGCGAGCGAGACCCGGGGACCGCCGAGGGAGGTTAGGTCGAAGTCGGGCGCAACCGCGCCGATCGGCAGCCCGGGTGTGTGTCCGTTCGTGGCGCTGCCGTCTGGTGGTATGGCGAGCGCCGGTGCGGCGTTGTGCGCATCGGGACCTGCACGTGACTCTGACGCTCGGGCTTCCAGGGCCTCGAGCCGTCCGAGGATCCTTCCGTGCTGGCGGAGCAGCTCGAACACAAACCATCCCTGCATCGCGAGGACCGCAATGAGCAGGAGGATGGCTAGGACGAGGATCACCGACGCAGGGGTCAGACCCGCTACCCAGCCGGATGCGCTCATTCTGCCCGCGTGCGGTCCGGCCGCTAGGGCCACGCCGCACAGGATGGCGAGTGCACCGTTTCGCGCCAGGGTGCGCCAGCTTGCCGGCTGGGAGTGCAGCTGCCCGAAGCAATGACACTCCGGGGCTCGGCCGCGGACCACGCTTAATGCGATCGCGCCGATAAATACTAGGAGCAGCGCCGCTGCGGCGATCAGGGCCCACCATGCGGTCTCCGATACCAACAGAGATGCGGCGATCAGTAGCTCGATCACCGGGAGCGCGACGGCTGTTGGCCCGGTCAGACAGTCGGGCACGCCAAAGCCTCGCAGGGCGTCGCGGCTACCGTCCAGATCGGCGAGCTTTGCGAGTCCAGCGATCCCAAAGACGAGTGCCAGTGTGAGTCGTATGCCAAGCACGGCAGTTTGCATCAGCCTGTCCCCTTTCGCGTCGGATCGGATTCAAGGACAAATTTCTGCTGTGCCAATGGTTCGGTGACTCTTGTAAGCCATCCGGCGAGTCGTCGATAGCGACGCATCCCGTCAGGAGCCCCGGGGGCGCAGTTGCTCGGTCGCTGAGCGCCGCTCACTTTGCCACCTCGATGTCAATCCACGAGCCGGCCATCGGTCGTTTATTGGCCTTTACGCTCCTCGACGCATTCGTGGTGTATGTGAGCGTTTGGGTCGCGATCGTCGCGCCAGCCGCGGTAGCGACAAGCCTGGCCTTCAGCCTATGAAGGCGCGCCAGCAGCCGCCTGCCGGCGTTGTTCATCACGATTCTTACGGTCTTGGTATGGCCTGCGGTGAGCTTCACGCTGGCGGCCGCGAGCACGATGACCTTTTTCGTCGGGCGTGTACTCGCGGTCGCCCCGATGACCTTTGTGCGCTTGACGGTCTCCCTGACTGACACCGTTAGGCGGACCTTGCAGCTCGTCCCGGCGGCGCCCGTGCAGGTCACCTTTACGCGCGCGGTCTCGCCTGACGAGCGCGCGCGACCGACGGATGCTGTTGTGCCGGAGATGCCGCCACCACCGCCGCTGCCGCCGCCATCGGGGGTTATGGCGAGGATCTCGTCCGCGATCTCATGATTGCCGCAGTCCCAGGCCCTGGAGACGACGTCGGTGATCCAGATGCGTCCGTCCGAACCGATCGCGATCCCGGCGAAGTCTGGGGATTTGCAACCCGGTGGTGTGGGCCACGTGTAGTTCGTGACCGCTCCGCCCGTCGTAGCCGCCCCGTACGACAGCTCGCCGCTTAGCCACAGCCGGCCATCGGGGCCGGCGGTCATCGCAGTCACCACTCCGAACGGAGACCCCGGCCGAGATGGGTAAGTGGTGATCGTCCCGTTGGTAGCGATCGCGGCTAGACCCTTAACCGTATTCGGAGCCGCACCGGAGTCATAGCCGAACCAAAGCCGTCCGTCGGGACCCTCGGCGATTGCCGAATTAACAGCGCCCGGAGCCGAGTACAGCGTGATCGTGCCATCGCTGGCGATCGCCCCAATGACGTCATACGAGTACTCCGGTGGCGGCGCGGGTGGCATGCCGACTTGGACGAACGCGGTGAACCAAACGCGGCCGTCGGGACCCGCGGTCATGCTCCCGATCGTGAACGTGGCGTCCGAAGGAACCCCCCCGATCGGATAGTAGGTCTGCGCGCCACTGGTCGTGATCGCACCGATCTCGACCGTCGTCGAGTTGCCCCAGCCGTTCTCGCCGGGCTCTGCGAACCAGAGACGGTCGTCGGAACCGGCCGTGATTACATCCGGGTCGGAACCTAGTGAATCGGTCACCGGATACTCGGTGACGCTCCCGTGGGTCGCGATCGCGGCGATCTGGTCAACGTTAGGCTCGGTGAACCAGACTCTCCCGTCAGCGCCTTCGGCGATGTCAAAGGGCGGATTGGTACCCAGTCCACTATCGGCGCTCGGCACCGGATAGGTTGTGATCTGCCCGTCCGTGGTGACACGGCCGATCTTGTTCCTGCCGGCCTCCGTGAACCAGAGTGCACCATCCGAGCCCGCGACGATCCCACCAACGGTTGCGCAACACGGAACCGAGAACTGGCTCCCCTGGATCGCCGAGGCAGTCACAGGTATGACCAGCGCGATGCCGGCTACCCCAGCCAGCCCCACGACGATCCGTCGTACGCGACCGAACCGAACGAGGCTCTCGAGACTTCTATGGAGAATCACGCTAATCACCTTTCGACACTCTCCCCATCATTCAGATCCCTCATTGACCAAACAGCGCAAGCCGCACAGGAAGCCCGACCGCAGGGAGCCGTCGCGATCACGTAGCCGGTAGGAACGTCCTGGGTCCGAAGTCCTCGTCTTCTGGGTCGCGCTCAAGGCGTCGAGCCGGAGCCGGAGCGAGGCGCCGCGAGGTCGCGGACGCCGGACCTCCTGGCTGACCGCACGCACCGTCATCAGAACCGCACCCTGACCCGCTCGCTGAGCTCAACGGTGCTGCCGGCGATGGAAATGTTGATCCAGACCGTCACAGTTCTGTGCGTGTGCGCGAGCGACCGCCCGGAGCGTGAGAGCCGCAGCCGGACGGTGTGCGCTTTGCCGGCGGTGAGCGAGTACGTACCGGCCGCGTAGGTCGTCTCCTTGGATTTGGAGGACGCGCGGGCGCTCTGGATCGCAACGGTTCCGTCGCAGACACCTGTGCCGTTGGTGCACGTGAGCGCGGCGAGTGCGTTCTTCCCCGAGATGCGAAGCAGCTTGCCTGTACGGGGGAACCCGACGCGCGCCGACCCTGGCGGTTGTGGATGCGGTGTCGGTCTCGGGGGCGTCGGGGCCGGGCGGGGTTGCGGGTCGACGTTCGCTGATCCCCAGACCGGGTTGCTTCCCGACGAGACGACCTCGGTGATGCTGTCCTGCGTGCAGTCGGTCAGGCTGGGCAGCTTGGCGACGTAGATCGCCCCGTCGTACACGAACGCGAGCGATGAATCGTCTGCTGACCAGCTCGGACTCTCGAACAGCGCCCCCTCGCCCGGGTAGGTCCCACCGATCACGCCCGACCCGCCGTCGGGCGGATTGATGAAACATCTACCGAGGGTGGGATCGGCCGGGGGCATGCCGGTGGCGAGGTCGCCCGCGGTGGAGAAGATCGCGATCTCGTATTGGCCGGTCCACCCGTTGCCGATCACGACAGCGAGCCTGGTCCCGTCCTGGGAGGCGGCGCCTTGCTGGAAATCGACCAGGCAGCAGAGCTCGCTTCCGTTCGCGCCGGGCCACTGATACGACGGAGCGATCGACTGAAACCACTGGAACGGTTCGCTCGCCCCCAGGTCATAGACCCATGCCGTACCCGAGCCGGTGAACAGCAGGTTGCGAGAGCTGCCCAGCCAGGCGGGGGCTTGGAAGCTCGTCCAGCCCGCGTAGCGAGGGATGAACGTTGAAGGGTCGACGTAATGATCGGGGTAGCTGACCTGGTAGGTCTTCGCGACGCCGAGGCAAAACCCGTAGCAGAGGGAAACTCCGGTCGCGCCCCAGTAGGCCACCTTGCTCCCGTCGGGGCTCACGATCGCGCCCATCGGACCCGTTCCGGGCACCGCCGTCTTGAACGGCGCATTCAGAAAAGTCCCGTTCTGGGTCATGCGAACGATCTGCGCGCTCGGCCCTGAGCCGTGAACCGCCACGATCGTCCCGTTGTCGTCCTGGGAGGCGTCCGTGTACCGGTCGCTCGCGGTGCCGTCGAGTGTGACCTGGTACTGCCCAGATCCGTCCGGGTTGACCAGATAGACATTCCCGTCAGGCTTGGTAAAGACGAGACTGTCCGCGCTCGCCGAGCCAGCTATCGCCAGCACGACAACTACGGCGAGCAGCCCGCATGCCGCGAGTAGCAGCACGGAGATCGATCGACACCGCGACTCGATCGGACACGGGTCAGTGAGCGAGGCGGTGAACTGTTCGCGTGTCATGGCGTCCCCAGGGGGTAGTCGGATGTCGAGTGGCGCGCGGCACAGCGGTCGACCCAGCTAGACCGCGCGACCGAGGAAGACCCCCGAGGCCGGGTCCCGCGGGGTCGGCAGGCAGCGCGGCCTTCGCGTCCGCGTTGTGTTGTGTCGCTGCAAGTCGAGCGAGGTTCTGCGTGCCGGGTCATCGGGACGATTCCGCTTCTGTGTTGCGGTTCGCGGCGAGCCAGATCGAGCCCATCAGCCGTTCGGACGGGATGCCGGCGCGGTCGCTGGCCCGTTTGACGGCGGGCCGTGACGGTCCGTCAAAGAAACAGAGAACGAGCTCGTCGTCTGTGAACAGCAGTGACCCGAGATACGTGACCGGGTCGGGTGATGTCGCCGAATCAGTCGGGGCCGCGCGCCGCGCGATCGTGTCCAGATCGGCTTCGGTGACACCGGGCCAGTAGCACTTGGCTGCGAAGAGCATTGCGGCGCCCAGCATGCCCGGAGACGGTTTCAGTCCGGTGTCAAACCGATTACAACGTGCGCCGGATCGGGGTGGACACGCCTGGCTGCGTCGGCGACTGGTGACGACTACGGCCGGTCTCGGACGCCGCGCCGAGGCTCCGCCATTCGTTGACGTTGCCCGCGTCTCGAGTCATCGTGCCCGCCGCGGCTAAGACGGCCCGAGGGTCCGCGTAAAGGCACATCCGGCGAATCTCACAGGTTCCGGGGCGATCACTGCCTCAAACGCCCGACCCACCAGCCGTCTGACGGATTGCGTCTGTGCCAGCCCCACGTCGGGCGTATGCCCCAAGCCGGTCGGCCGTGCAATTGCCCTCGCAACAACGCCGCCATCCGGATCGCTGGATGACCCTCGCCGACGGTCATCCCACGCGCCTCGGACTTTTCAATTCGAGGCGCTGCTCGATCTGCGCCCCCTCTTGCGCTCGTGGCAGCGGCGGCGGAGCGGCTCCGGCAGCCTCACATTCGCGATGAGCTCGTTGACCGGACCCCATCCAAGGCGCACCTCCAGGCGGCCGCGCAGACCCCCCTGCACCTGGCTAACCGGCCGCGGATGCGGGACAATCCCGGGTTCGGAGGGCATCGTGGGCGCACTGCTTCACTTCGGGATCCTGGGGCCGTTGGAGGTCCAGCGTGATCGCGCGAGCGTGTCGATCGGCGGCCCTCATCAGCGGGCCCTGTTGGCGCTGCTGCTGTGCAACGCCAACCATGTTGTGTCTCGCGACCGGCTGATCGACGAGCTGTTCCCGGACAGGTCGATGGACTCGGCGGACGGGAAATTGCGCGTTCGGATCTGGCGGTTGCGCAAAGCCCTCCACGAGGATGGGCACGAGCCGCGTCTGATTTTTCGGCCGCCGGGATACCTGCTCGTGGTCAACGACGGGGAGCTCGATCTGGATGTGTTTGAACGGCTGGTCCGCGACGGCCGACAAGCCGCACGGACGGGTGATCCGAGCCAGGCCGCGATGCTCTTTCGTGAGGCGGAGGGGCTGTGGCGAGGCCGGCCACTCGCGGATCTGGAGTTCGAGCCGTTCGCGCGCGCGGAGGTCCAGCGCCTTGAGGAGTTGCGCTTGGCTGCGGTTGAGGAGCGAATCGACGCGGACCTCGCCGTCGGCCGTCACACAGAGTTGTGTCCTGAGGTGGAGGCGCTGGCCGCCGAGCACCCGCTGCGTGAGCGGCTCCACGCACAGCTGATGCTCGCGCTTTACCGCTCAGGTCGCCAGGCGGAAGCCCTGGACGCCTACCACCGCATCCGCACGCACCTTGCCCAAGAGCTCGGGCTGGAACCCGGTCATCACCTCAGGACCCTCCAGGCTCAGATCCTCAAACAGGAGCCATCGCTGACGCTGGCGGAGCGGCCGCCGTTACCCGACCCGTATACAAAGGGTGACCCCGCCACCGCGGACGAATTCGCTCGCGCCTCCGATCATCACCTGCGACTGCGGACCGAGGCCTTGATTGGTCGCGATCGCGATGCCAAGGAGCTGGGCGCGCTCCTGGCCGATCCGGACGTGGCGCTGGTGACCTTGACCGGGGCGGGCGGTGCCGGGAAGACGGTCCTCGCACTTAGGCTCGCGCGGGAGGTTGGAGCCAGCTTCGTCGACGGGGTCACGGTGGTATGGCTCGCCGACATCTCGGATCCGGCACAGGTACTTTCCGAGGTCGCCCGCCGGTTCGGTGTGGAGCTCAATTCCGGGGAGGAGGCGGTCGAGACGCTCGCGGCGGTACTTCGCTTCCAGCAGAGGCTGATCGTTCTCGACAATTTCGAGCATGTGCTCGACGCGGGCTCGGCGCTCGCGAAGCTGATCTCCGAGTGCTCGCAATTGAAAGTGCTCGTGACCAGCCGGGCTCCGTTACGCGTCTCCTTCGAACGCGTGTACAACGTGGGCGGGCTGGCGGTGCCGCCCCCGGCCGAGGGCGAGTCGCTTGACGTGCTTTCCCGTTGGCCCGCGACGGCTCTTTTCATCGATCGTGCCATTGCGGCCGATCCCACCGTCGAGCTGGCGCCAGACGGCGGTCGCGCGATCTCCGAGCTTTGCCGGTATCTGGGTGGCTGGCCATTAGCGATTGAACTCGCCGCGGCCAGGACGAGAGTGCTAGCGCCGATTGACATTCTCGCTCGACTGCGAACGGCCTCCGACCCATTGGGGCCGGCGCGCCGAGACGCGCCCACGCGTCATCGGAGTCTGGACGCGACGATCGCCTGGTCATGCGCGCTTCTTGCGCCGGACGAGCAGAAACTGTTCACCGCCTTGGGGCTGTTCGTGGGCGGTTTCACGGTCGAGGCCGTGGAAGCTGTGTGTGCCGAGTTGATGGACGATGTTGCAGGTGGGCTGGCGACGCTGCTCGACCACGGCCTCGTCCAGCGAATGCCGGCGAGGCGCGGATCGCGGCTGGGCATGCTCGAACCGATCCGTGAGTTCGCGCTGCAGCGCCTGCGGCGAGAAGGCTGGGGGGGATCGGTCGTTTCGCGGTATCTCGAGTACTACGCGAGGCTCGCCGAATCCGCACGAGCAAGTCTGTGCGGCCCTCGCCAATTGGAGTGCCTAGAACAACTCGATGACGAACTAGGCAACCTTCGTAACGTCCTCGATATCTCACGAGCGCAGCCGGCGCTGGACCTCGCGCTGCAAATGACCTCAGCCCTATCGACGTTTTGGAACACGCGCGATCTAGGCCCGGAGATCCGAGATTGGTTGCGACGGGCGCTGGGACAGCAGCCCCCAGGCGATCGGGCGGTGTGGACGCGGGCCATGTACACGCTCGGCGCGCTCGCGCTCACTGACTACGACCAAGTCGAGGCTATGACCGCTCTCACGACGTGCCTTCCGAAATGCTACGAGCTAGGCGACGAGGCGTTGGCCGCGCGTTGCGAGGCCAACCTAGCCTTTGGCTATTCGAGACGAGGTGATGCCGACCAAGCCGACCTCCACGCCGAGCGAGCCCTCGCGATCGCCGCTGAAACCGGCGACCCATGGACCGAGGCGAGAGTATTGGACATCACGGGCAATGCAACCGGGAGCTACGAGGTAGCGCGCGACCGGAACGAGCGGGCGCTGGCGCTGTATTCCTCCGTAGGGGACCAATTGTGGTCGTCTCACATAAAAGGCAACCTCGGATACGGGGCGGTCGTCGCGGGCGACCACAGCTACGCACGGTTGCTCTGCGAACAGGCACTCAGCGAAGGCCGTAGCATCTGGGGAGCAAGTCAACGGGCACAGCTCGAGGCGAACCTCGGGCTCGCGGCCCTATTCGAAGCCGAGCCCTCAAGCGCAGGCCCGCATCTGAGGCAATCGCTGGCGCTGTCCCGCAGCATCGGGTGGTGGGTGGCTGCGCAGGAGGCCCTCCTCGGCCTCGCCACCCTCGCCGTCAGCGCCGGCCGGCAGAAGTTAGCCGCGACGCTCGTCACCGCTGCCCGCGCCGTATACGACGGCCCGGTCGACAAAGCGCTGCACGACCGACTATATGAACTCCTGACCGCCGTCACGACCGAGGCGGTCCGGCAGCCAGCCCCCACGGCTGAACAGCTCGACAAGATTCTCCGCGAGGCTTGCCTCGATTACACGGTCGACGAGACTGCCACCGTCCGCTGACCTGACGGGTGAATCTCCCAGCTGCTAGACACGTCTCCGCTTGGCGCGCTGCGCCCCGAGTGGCTGGCGGACTGGCACCCGGACCGGAACGGGGACCTCGACCCGTTCACGATCGCACCCAGATCCGGACGCGTCCAGATCTGGTGGCAGTGCGGTACTGCGGCCACGAGGTGGCAGACCACCCCGCTCGGGCGCGGTCGCAGCAAGGGCGGCTGCCGGTCCTGCTCACGACGGCGACCATATCAATGAGCCGACCCGGCATTCGGCCGGCCCGCTCGCCGGTGTAGGCGTCCACCTGGCGTCTTGTTGGTGACCGCCTTCTTTTCGATCATTACGACAGTCTGGCTTACTCAGATTGTCACGGAGGAGCAGTGCGGGATGCGGTGATTCGGCTTTGCAGCGGTCTGTGGGTCCGAGCAGCAATCCCTCGCCTGACCGGTGTGAACACCCTTTGAGGGCTAACGGACTAGATGCGTCTTTGGTGGAAGCGTTCTGCGGACGCGCCGCGATTTGCTCACCCCGGCGGTCACGACGGATCGCAGTCGCCGTCGTGATCGGGATCGTCGCAGAAAACGGCTGAAAAGACCTGCACGTCCTGGGCGGTGTCGTCGGCTGCGTAAGGGTCCTCGAAACCGGTTCCGTAAGCGAGTAGGTTCCCGCGCGGACTGAATGCAACTGCGTTGGCACCGGCATCCGGGATGCGCGAACCGAACGGCGAGCCTGGGATTGGATGCAAGCTCCCAGTCCCGCTTATCACGGAGAACACTGAGAAGTCGGGGCCGTCGGCGTCGGCGACCGCCAGCAGTCCGCCGTCCGGGCTGAACGCCAAAGACTCGGGCGTCACCCCAGTGTCAAACGGTGAGCCCGGCACCGGAGGCAATGCGCCCGTCGCTTGATCGAGGCGCAGCACCGAAACGGTGTTAAGGTCTGTGTTCGTGGTCGCAATCAGGCTCCCATCGGGACTGAACGCCAGTTCCCCTGGGATAGCACCTGGCTGCGGATGATCGTGGGCCAATGGCGTCAGCGTGCGGTGATTTACGGAAAGGATCTCCACGCTTTGATCATATGGCCCGATTCTCTCGAACAGTAAGGCAAGCAGGCTTCCGCTAGGGTTGAACGTCATGTCGCCCTGGTCTTCGCCCATATTGCTGGGGCCAGCCCATCTTGACGCGTACCGCAGCGCTCCAGTCCTCCGGTTCACCGTCAATAGGGTCACTCCAGCGTTAGCAGTCCGGCTCCCGTCGTCCTCAGCCGCTAGCAAACCTCCGCGCGGACTGAACGCGACTGTGTCCACTAATGCGATCGGGTCCGACCAACTCGAAACTTGATGCAACGCGCCCGTCCGGCTATTAACCGAGAACACCACGATGGGCCCAGAAGCGCCGGCGTGCGAACAACACCCAGCCGGTATCGTGCTGACGGCGAGCATACGTCCATCCCGACTGAAAGCAGCGGACTGCGGGATCCCGCCGACACCAAGCGGCGCGCCGCGGGCCCTGTGCAATTCGCCCGTTTTCGTGTTCACTGACATCACCCACAACGGCGTCGCGTCGCCATCGGCGCTACTGTCTAAGGTGACAAGCCAGCGTCCATCGGGGCTGAAGACAAGGCCCGACGAGCCAATCCGGTACGGCGAGCCAGGCAGCTCCCGGATTCCCGCCGCCGGCGTGACGACTCCAAGAGTCGCCACAATTACCATGGCCAATAACGAACCAATCCTGCGCATTTTGCGGTTCCCGCTCACCACGACTTCCGACGGTTGCCACCCTCCATCTTCTGCTCACCGGCTCCTCGTCTTGCTTTTATCCCCCCTCTGCGAACTTCGGGATCCGGCCGGATATCTTCTGATTGCTGCGTGCTTCGTTGGCGCCGAAATTGATCGTTAGCGCCGTATTGAGTTCGTGACGTTCGCGAGCACCCCCGTAGTCTCTATCCACCGGATGGTTGAAGTCAAGGGTGGTTCAGCGCATCATGCTCCTTCGGGGCAAACGCGAAGCGTGGAGCGTGTCGTCGACGGACTCGCGCCGGAGACTGCCCTTCTCTCGATCGTTGCGATCGTCTCGCCGCTGCGCCGCCGTTAATCGGTTCTGGGAATTCGGGGTCGCGGGTGACCGTGTAGGCGCGTTGGCGGCACGTGGGAGGAGAGTGCTCATTTGTTACTCGGGGGCTCCCGGCAGCGCGGGGCGCGCCTAGGGTCGAGAGGAAGGAGGAACCTCCGGTGGCGGCGGGTCGCAGCGGTAGCGCTGCTTGATGAGTACCTGAGTCCGACGGAGATGAAATGACTGGACTGGACGCGGATCCGATGGTCTTGGCGGGGGACGTCGAGGACCGTGAGCGTGAGCTGGTGGAGTGCCCGGTTTGCCGCTGAGATCCTGTGGGGTCCGACCGGCGCCTACGCCGTGAGCCAGTTCGCCCGATTGAATCTGGAGCCGTTCGACGGCGTGATTCGGTCGGTGCCAATCGCGCAAACCTGCGCTCGCGCCACGGCGGTTCTTCCCCGTTCGGCACCGCCGTCGCTGTATTGTCCCGGCTGGCGGGACGCGCACGGACTGAAGGAGGCGCGCGATGACGGCATCCGGGGGTTCGAACGGGTCCATGCGCCGACAGCGGCGGCTGACACGCTGCGGCGCGCCCGCCGTAGGTCGAGCTCCCGCGCTCGTCGTGGCCGTCGCGCTCGCCTGCGTACTCGGTCCTGGCGCCCAGGCGGCTAGCGCGGGGCTCTGGCTCGTCCACAGCGCCCCTCTCCCCGCCGGAGCGCGCTCCGCCGAGCTGTTCTCGGTGTCCTGCCCGTCGGCCACGACCTGCACCGCAGTGGGCGACTGGTCGCGGCAGCCGGACCCGATCAGCACCGACGAGCGTGCGCTTATCGAGCGCTACGACCGAGGACGGTGGACGCTCCAGACAGCCCCCGCGCTCCTCGGCGGGACAACGCTCGAGGCCGTCTCCTGCGGCTCTGCGCGGGCGTGCACCGCGGTCGGTCAGCGGGTCACCGACGTCACCGAGCTCACAGTCGCCGAGCACTTCGACGGGCTCCGCTGGACGCTGCAGCCAACCCCGACGGCCGCCGAGAATCTCACCGGCGTGTCGTGCCCGACGGACCAGCAATGCATTGCCGTCGGCACCGACTCCGAGAAACCTGTCGCCGAACAGTGGGACGGCCGGCGGTGGCGCGTGCAACCGATGTCATACACCAGCCCGCAGGGAGCGGTAAGCGGACTGACCGCCGTGACCTGCCGCTCGACCATGCTGTGCGCTGCGGTTGGCGCCGATGACGTCGGCGTGTGCGGTAGCTACTTCACTGACGCGTTCGTACCCATCGTCGGCTTCTGGAAGGCCGAACGCTGGTCGCTCACTCGCACGCCCGATCTGACCTGCCAACGCGGTTCACACAACGAGGGCCTGAACAGTGTGGCGTGCGCCTCGCTCGCCGCGTGCACCGCCGTCGGCAACGACACCGATTGCAGCGGTATCGTCGGTGAGCCGTGCGAGCAGCTGGTCGAGCGCTGGAACGGCCGCCGCTGGAAGGTGCAACCTGCACCGTTCATCAAGGGCAGCGAGCTCGAGGGTGTGGCCTGTCCGGCGAAGACGACGTGCACTGCCGTCGGGGCTATCGCTGCCCAAAGGGTTGCCACGGCCGAGCGAAGCGCGCTGCTCATCGAAGGCTGGAATGGACTGACGTGGACGCGTGAGACGGCCCCGCTGCCCGCGGACGCCCAGTTCGCCATCCTCCACGGCGTTTCCTGCCCATCACCGAACGTCTGTGTCGCGGTCGGAATAACCGGCAACGACCCAACCGACGTAGGCCCTCACCACCCCCTGATCGAGGCCACCGGCTAGGTCGAGACACGGCCCGTCGTCAGAGAGCCTCTTCACCCTCGCGAAACGGCGAGACATCCGGGGCCGGGGTGCGCGCCTGGTGCAGGTCACCCTGGTCGGCTGGACCGTCATCCATGCCGGGACTCACAGCGTCCACGTGGCCTGCCACGCGCCCGGTAGTCCCGATGTGGTCGCGCAAAGCGCTGCCTACAACATGGCTATCGTGGTCGCCGGCCCACTCTCATCCCCGTAAACGCGTCAACCGCTAGCACAGGATCTAAGAGCCGACGGGCCGCCGTACATCAACGTGTCTCGCGGGGATAACCCAGCATCTGGGGCGTTGGGATCTCGACGGCCCAGATGCTCGGCGCGATCCGAGTTGTACGGCGCCTCAATAGACTTGGGAGCGCTCTGCGTTCCTGCGCTAGGAGATGTTGTGTCTCCACCGGGTGGGGCGGCCCATTCGCACCAGGAGTACACGCGCTTGACCAGCGAGCGGCAATACGCCCAAGTGACAGCCGAAGGGTGGTCTGAGATACCGGCCTCAGCGAGCTCGTCCAGGAGCGGCCTTCGCGCCGCGGTACGGCGCATCGCGACCTTCAGGTCCGGACGCCGACGAGCGCACGGATAGCCGGGCCGTCACGCCCGCCTACCTCGGCCCTCGGTCGCTCGACCAGGGTTGCCATCCGCTCGAGCGCGTGCTGTTGCGAATTGGCATTCGACGCCGTAGGCTGTAGATGGGGAATTTGTGGGCCGGAGACGTTGTGTTCGGAGATTGGCTGATCGACGAGTCCGAACCTCCAGACGAGGGGACTCTTTCCGACGCCGTTGACCGCGCGTCGACGTTTCGTGGACGGCGGCGGCCGGCCCTCGCTGTGCGTCTGAATGATGTGGTGATTCACGACACGCGTAAATGGTTCGGTGGCGCCGATATCCGTCTCGATGCGATCGTCGTGCGCGGTCTGGCTGAACCGGACGGGGCGAGCGACGGGTTTTATCAGCCCACAACGTTCCGTTTTTCGGGTATCCGCGACGGCGACTCGCTCCCGATTGAACCACCGGGCCTTCTTGTCTTCTACGGGCAGCCCCTTTACTTCCTTGACCTGTCTGTCCTCGTTTCCCGCGACCGGAACGACTCGCTTGATCTTGCGGAGTTGCTGGCGAACCAACTCAACTCCGAACAGTGGAAGGCGGCAGCCGGATCACTCGTTGGACTGGTCGCCGCTGCGCCATCTGCGTCTGCGGTCGCCTCGGCGATCGGCGGTGCTGCCGTGGTCGCGAATCTCGCGGCAAGAGTGCTCGGAATGGCGACGGGTGACACGATCGGTCTCTACCGGACTTCATGGTTGCAGTACCGCGACCGTTTCGGGTTGGGCCGTCATCCAGAGGATGGCTCGTACAAGAAGCAGGACCTGTCGTTTTGGTACGAGGTCGTGATTGATCGAGCGATCCGGCCGGCGACCTAGCCCCGCCTGTGACGGTCGCGTGGAAGCTGCCAGAACGTACTGAGCCACGTCAGTGGCTCGACCTCTTCGTTCTCGCACTGCATGGGTGGCGGACGTCTCGCTTTTCGGACACCCGTGCGGCTGACGCGGTCGTCGATGCGCTGCGCTACGTACTTGAAAAGGCTCCCGAGACCGGCGTACTCGTGTCATCCCTCGCGACCGCCGTCCTCCATGAGTACTACCAAAATCTCCATCCCTCGCTCGCGGGCCGGATCGTCGAGGTCGGTTTGACCGCAGAACGACTCGTGCCCGAGCGGCGACCCCTAGCCCGTGCCTACTTGACCGTCGAGCGTGGCCGCGTGGCGATGCGAACTGATCGCTTTCTCAACGCCTCGCGGGACGGGCTCTTAGCGTTGGATGCTCTCTCGGACCCGGCGGTCGAGGGAACTGAGTTCAGCGCTTTCGTGCGCGCCGAGGCGCAGCTTCTTCGTGCCTCGGCACTCGACGCCCTCCTTGACTACGGTGGGGCAGCGAACTTGTACCAGTCCGCGCGCGAACTTGCGACTTCGTACGTTGAAGATTTGGAACGGATACGACAGGCCACGATCGAAAGCATGCGGCTCTTCTTCGGCGATGAGTTCACGGGAGTTCTGATCTTCTTCGGAGACGACTCGGCGGTGGAGGAGCGAGCTGGCCGATTCGAGATGGAGTTGTTCATGCGCGAAGTGACTAAGCTGCTCCTTGCTGCAGCAATCGGCTCCGCGCGCTGCGCCGCGCTTGGATCAGGGGACGATCTTGAGACAAAGCTTGAATCGGCTGCGGCCGTGGTACGGGGTGTTGGTCTCGGTTGGCTATCTCCCCTCGACTTCGCCTTACCCATACGACACGCCTCGGCGGAGGTCGCCAGGACGGTGGCCGAAACACTAGTCGGTCTCGCACGTGAGCAGCCGCACTCGGCCGCGGCGTTCCAAGGAGTGACTCGCGCAGCTGCCGCTTGCGCGCTCGACGGGGAGGAAGCCCAGCGATGGCTCTCAACAGCACGCGAGGTCCAGGACAAGATTGAAGATCCTTTCGCAGCCGCGGCGGCCGCCGGTTTTGCTCTCGTTCGGGAATCGTCGAGATCGTTTGACGACCCGTCTGGACAGGATGATGCGTTGCAGACGTTCCTGCGCGCCTTGGACGTCCTGAACGCGAGTCGCCACCCCCGTCTCGACGATCCGCGTTCGCGCGCGGTGCTCGACGAGCCCATCGGACTGGCGCTTCGAGCGGTCGGGAGGACCGTGGCGACCAGGCCCAATGCCTCAGCGTGGACCACGCTTGAGCTGCTCATCGATTTCGACATTAACAGTCGTTTGCCGCTCGACCAGTGGTTACCTCCGCCCGCCGTGTCGGCCGATCCTGGATTTCACGAGATCGACATGATCGTCGCGTTGCTTGAACGGTCTCGCCTCGTCCGGTTGCGCTACGCCCTGAGCGACCGGCGCGGGACGACCGCGGTCATTATGCGGGCGACCGATGAGGGGCTGCTGTTCATCTGCGTGTCGGAGACCGGCTTGATCGTGAGCGAGTCGGATCGCGCATTTACCGATGGCGCTAACTATCTGCGTGACCTGTTCGAGGATCAGCTCGAGATTTATGGCTACGTAGGGTCGACCGTCGACGATGAGATTTTCGCGGAGGCCGGCCGGAATGCCTATGACCTTCTGCCCAGGCGCGTGCGCACCAAAATCGACGCGAGCGACACGATCCTTTTGTGTCCGGACCATCGGACGGGCGGGGACGCGGTGCCCTATGAACTCTTTCACGACGAACGCGGATGGCTTGGTACCGAAAAGGTCATCGCTCGCTTTCCCTCGCTCCGCAGCCTTGTGCGGTCGGTCGAATCGACAACCCGGCGCAACCCGCATCGGCGACTGCTCGCGGTCGCCGTACCAGAATCGCGCGATCGGCCGTACCTTCGCTTCGCTGCGAGTGAGGTGGGGGAGATACGACGCTTGGTCGAGGCTGCCGACTGGGATGCGCCCCCGATCGAGGCGGAGCGAGTCTCAGCCGGGTACGTGATGGACCGGCTGCCGCTGGCGACCCATCTCCACCTCGCTTCCCACGGCGAGGTGGAGGGCACAGCTGAAGCGCTGATTCTGCACGGCGGCGAGCGGCTCACGTCAGTGGATTTCACTGCTCGATACCTCCCCCGAGTTCCGTCCGCCTTCTTGAACTCCTGCTCGCTCGCGACGACGCGCTGGGCAGGTGGCGGAAAGAGCAGCGGCGTCGCACACGCTCTCCTCGAGGCGGGGAGTCCCGCCGTGATTGCGAACCTGCTGCCCGTTGACGACGAGCACTCTGCGGCGCTGGCGGTCGAGTTTTACCGTGCAGCTCTCGAGGCTGACTTCGGCGAATCGCTTCGAAGCGCGCGCTCTGCGATGCGAGACTCGGTGTCCCCGGTACTTTGGTGCAGTACCGTCCTAATCGGGGATCCGCGTACGTCGCTTGATCCGGTTCTCGGTCCCCAATCGTTGACCGAGCGGATACTCGACCCAACGGTTGAACCGACAGATCCAGAACGCATCGAGGATATCGCCGAGGCGACCGAGGCTCTGGCAGCCGATCCGTGGGACTCTCGACTGAAAGCCGCGCTTGCGTTGAGGCGAGAAATCGATTCTTGGGACGTCACGGTGGAGGCGAGCCGCAATCGCACGGCCCACGCGTGCCGGGTTGCTGGCGAGCTCAATTCCCTGCCCGCGCTGGCAGCCCTGGCCGATGACCTCGCGAGGACATACGACGACGGAAGCGAGGAGGAGCGACGCCTGGTGGAGGGAGCGATCGACCTTCTCGAGCCCCTAGAGGAAGAAGAGCCATCGTGGGGAGAGCGCCTCCATCGGCTCCTCGCGCGCGCAGCGATGCTGCGCGCTGGCGACCGTCCCCCAACGCTGCGCACCTGGGTCCGACCGGGCGAGGCAATGGAGGGGACGAACGAGCTTGCGAGCGGCGTGCTTGACGCGCTGCTTGATATGGATAGTCGTGAGCTCCGTAGCGGCCGTGCCCCAGTTCCTCGCGAGACTGACGACCGCTGCGACGACGTGCTCTGGAACATCGTGTGCACACTGCTGGATCTGAAGCCGCAAGGTATGGCCGAGATGACGGCCCTCGGCGCTGTCTTCACCGAACGGCTCGTCAGGCAAGGCTTCCTTTCCAATGCGTCGCCACCTGAAGCACGAACCGGGATAACGGGCATCCTGAGGTGGCTCGTAAGCGGACAGAGCGTCGCTGGATTCACGGCGGAGCGGGCAATGAGTCAAGTCCGCATCCTCAAGGCCTTCCTTCGCAGCGTTGAGGCGAACTGGCCGCCGCGAGATGCTCCGTGGCTTGACCCCATGCAACGCTTCGCCAGCGAAATGCAGGCTGAGCTTGCAGTACTCGAGCGCTTACCGCCCAATGAAGAATTACAAGCTCGGGTCGACGTTGGGATGAAACGAATCGAGGCTCTTGCTGGGATATCGCTCGACGCCGTGGACGGAGCGTTCGCATCCCGCTGCGGCGATGCAATGACGTGGCTCCTTGGCTCTTTGATCGAGCAAAACCGATTCTCGCCCGAGGAAGGCCCTGGAGCCAAGGCAATGTACGATGGCCTTGTGCGAATTCACTACAGTCTTAGTGAGCGCGCACTTGCGGTGTACACGGTGTGGTTTATGGAACGTGTCCCACCGGGGCTGCTTGGCGACGACGAACTTCAGCGGTGGTGGGCACCCTGATTGGGGGACAGCGTCCCCCGGAACCCCCATGTTGCGCGATTCAACGTCGATGGACTTCGCAGGCGCGCCACAGATTTCGCAGACGATCTCCTCGGATCGGCGCGGCGGACCAAATCGCCGATGCTGACGTAGTAATCAGTGCGCTCATGCCGCTCCGGTCCGAGCGTGGCACTTCATTGGCCGCATCTTGCTCGTGGCGGGTGGCGTCCGGCTATCGCTCTGCACACGAAAGCGACCACGCCGGTCGTGACGAGGTCCGTGATCGAGTACGCCGCCACCAGCCGCCAGCCAGGCAGGCCATCGCATACCGTGAAACACGGTCGGTACCTCCTATTCGAATGGCCGGCCGCGCGGCCGCAATCCGCGCGCGCCTATAACGCCGTTTCGACGCGGAGGACCGGCCACCTTCACCTGGTCACACGCCAACCGGGACATCACATCTTTCGTCACGCATTGGGCCGCTGGTTTGCCACGCACTGACGAGTCTCGCCGCGCCCGGCGACACGGCTGCATCGCCCGGGAGATGCGCAAGCCGAATCGCGCCACGCGGACGGCAGCTGGCGCGCTGCTGCTTTTCTGCGGCCTGAGACTCCTGGTTCGCCACGCACTCAGTTGTCTCGCCCGCGTGCCATGGACGACTGCATAGCCCGGTTGATGCGCAAGCCGAACCGCGCGAGGTCGACGTCAGACGCCGCACTACTGCTTCCCTTGGGCACCGGGCTGTTGGTTTCGCGTGATTGCGAGCGTCATGGCCACTATGAGCTCGAGAGCGACGGGGACGACCGAATTGTGGGTGTCGCACAACGGGCGGCCGCTGGCGGGGGCCCGGCAACTCGCTGCACGGCGCTTCCCCAAGGGACGATTCGGGGAAGCGCGGCGGCGTTGTCCGCGGCGGCGCCCGATCAGTTGTGGAAATCGTCCAAAC